>Ga0210393_10004288_pt1 | contig 11304 bp, 9 predicted proteins | sample IncBWC27OmetaG_FD_160068 | JGI IMG/M metagenome (GOLD analysis project Ga0210393, IMG submission 160068) | Forest soil microbial communities from Barre Woods Harvard Forest LTER site, Petersham, Massachusetts, United States - Inc-BW-C-27-O ...
ACCCGAAGAGGCGGTTGATGACTGCGCTCGGGAGTTGCTTACGACGACGTTCCACACGATCGCGGGGTGCTCGAAATTCAAATACGCGGACTTGGCTGTGGAAGCTGAAGGAACCGTCGGTAAAACGGACAATGGCTATTGCTTCAGCGAGATTGTCATTCGTCCCAGCCTGACGATTCCTAATGAGCGCAACGGGAGTGGGCGATAAGTCTCTCGGGTAAGGCCAAAGCGCGGTGCTTGGTCTCGCATGCACTAGCAACCACTCAGAAATTCGAAGCTCACATCAGTCAGAGGATCGCGGGCTACACGTCCACTGATATCCTTGGCCGGGAGAGTTTTGTGACTAGCAGGCAAGGACGGCTGGATGAGAAAACACGGACTGCGTCGGAGAAGTCGGCGAAAGCTGGAGCGAAGTCTGGTTTGGACGCATTGTTTGTTCCTGACTCAGTGGCCGTAATCGGTGCAACCGAGCGGCCCGGCACTGTCGGCAGAACGGTTCTATCGAATCTGATGGAAAGCCGTTCTCGGTCGAAGGTGTATGCCGTTAATCCCAGCCATTCGGAGGTTCTGGGACTTAAGGCTTACAAGAGCATTGGCGACATTTCCGAGAGAGTGGACCTAGCCGTAGTGGTCACACCGGCAGTTACGGTTTCGAATGTCGTAGGTGAGTGTGTCGATGCAGGTGTAAGCGCGGCCGTCGTGATCTCGGCGGGATTTCGAGAGCGAGGTCCGGAAGGCGCGGCGTTGGAGCAACAGATCCAACAGCAATTGCGGCGCGGCACGATGCGGCTGATCGGTCCCAATTGCCTCGGCATCATGAATCCCGCGATCGGTCTGAACGCCACGTTCGCCAGAGGCATGCCCAAGGCTGGCAATGTTGCGTTCCTAAGCCAGAGCGGCGCATTAACCACTGCAATCTTGGACTGGAGTCAGCGCGAAGAAGTGGGCTTCAGCGCGATCGTCTCGACTGGCTCAATGTTGGATGTGGGCTGGGGCGACTTGATCGATTACTTTGGCAATGATCCGCACACGCGTAGCATTCTGGTTTACATGGAGTCGGTGGGTGACGCGCGCTCGTTTCTTTCGGCAGCCCGAGAAGTATCTCTCAGCAAACCCATTATCGCCATCAAGGCTGGTCGCTCCGCAGCCGCCTCTCGCGCCGCGGCTTCGCACACGGGTGCCCTCACAGGAAATGACGAAGTTCTGGATTCGGCGTTTCGACGCTGCGGCGTCTTGCGAGTGCACAACATTGCCGACCTTTTCTATATGGCTGAAACCCTCAGCAAGCAACCTAGACCTAAAGGCTCGCGCCTCATGATAATAACCAACGCCGGCGGGCCCGCCGTTCTCGCGACGGATGCGCTTATTGCCAATGGCGGTCAGCTAGCCACACCTTCCGAAGAGAGCTTGCGGGGATTGGACCAATTTCTGCCACGGCACTGGAGCCACAACAATCCAATTGACATTCTGGGCGATGCGGATTCCGAACGTTATGCCAAAGCGATAGAAATCGCGTCGAAAGATCCCAACAGCGACGGTCTGCTGGTGATCCTAGCGCCGCAGGGAATGACGGACCCGACTGAAGTCGCTGAACGTCTGCAACCCTATGCCCGAGCTTCTGGAAAACCTCTGCTCGCAAGTTGGATGGGAGGGGGCAGCGTCGCCGTGGGAGAGAAAGTCCTCAATACGGCAGGCATTCCGACCTTTGCTTATCCCGACACTGCCGCACGCGCATTCACTCATATGTGGCGCTACAGCTATAACCTGCAGGGGCTCTATGAGACTCCAACACTGGCGGAATCTCTGGAGCCTGAGGGCGGCTCTCGGAGTCGTGCGGCAGATGTCATCGATAAGGCTCGGAACCGCGGGCGGAGGCTGCTCACAGAAATCGAATCGAAGCAAATTCTGTCGTATTACGGAATTCCTACCGTCGAAACCCAAGCCGCCAGGAACGAAGACGAAGCGGTGAAACATTCATCGGAGATTGGTTACCCCGTTGTGCTGAAGGTTTTCTCCGAGACGATCACGCACAAGACTGATGTCGGCGGCGTCAAGCTAAATTTGCAAGATGAGCAGTCGGTGCGATCCGCGTTTTGCGCGATAAGATCTTCCGTCACGGAGAAAGCGAGTACTGCCGAGTTTCTCGGGGTTACCGTGCAACCCATGATAGAGATCGAAGGCTACGAGTTGATTCTCGGGAGCAGCGTGGATCCCCAGTTTGGACCGGTGATCCTGTTTGGTTCGGGCGGCCGGTTCGTCGAGGTCTATCGAGACCATGCGGTGGCTCTTCCACCGCTCAACACTACTCTTGCTCAGAGATTGATGGAGCATACCCACATTTTCAAGGCGCTCAAGGGCGTTCGGGGACGTCTACCGGTAGACTTGGTTGTTCTGAAAAACCTCATGGTCCGTTTCAGCCAACTGGTGGTGGAGCAGCCTTGGATTGCAGAAATTGATCTTAATCCTCTGCTCGCCTCGTCGGAAGGTCTGTTGGTTCTAGATGCGCGCGTGCTCTTGCACGATCTAAGCCTGCGTCCAGACCAACTCCCAAAGCTGGCCATCCGTCCCTATCCGTCGCAGTACATTTCACAATTCACGATGAAGGACGGCACGGAGGTCACGGTCCGGCCGATCCGCCCCGAAGACGAACCGCTGATGGGTAAATTCCATGAGACGCTTTCTGACCGTAGTGTCTATATGCGTTACTTTTCCTCGCTGAGCCTAAGCTCACGGGTGGCACACGAGCGTCTAGCTCGCATCTGTTTCGTAGACTACGATCGTGTGATGGCTCTCGTGGTGGAGCACAAAAACAGGGCTACCGGCCAGCATCAGATTCTGGGGGTTGGAAGGCTCATCAAATCTAACGCGAAGAATGAGGCCGAAGTTGCCATCCTGGTGTCTGATCAGTATCAGAAGCAAGGCCTGGGGATCGAGGTGCTTCGCCGCACGGTCCAGATCGCCCGCGACGAGAAGCTAAGCAGCGTCTCCGCTGAAATGTTGCGGGACAACTTGACCGTGCAACGTATTTTCAAGAAGGTTGGGTTTCGTCTGCGATCGCTGGCCGACTCCTCTTCCATATCGGCCGTGCTTGACCTCTGAGTCCCGTGACACCAGTCACAATCCACCGTATCCCTCATAGCGTTCTTCCATCAGGAAGAACTTATGCTTTGGAGCGGCGACTCCGGTCCTTCTGTTTGAACATCGCCGTGAAAGGGTCGTCAACACAATTACCAACAACAACTTGCACGTCCAGCTGACTCCATGCACGACACAACAAAATCAACGGGATGCCAACAAGACATCGGTCTGGGTGCCCGAAGGGTGCGCGGAATCCGGCCTCTCGAACAATGTCACTTCGGTCTGCTCGATGCTTTGTAACGTGAAGCTTTGCTCGTAGGTCAGAATAACCAGGGGTTCGCTGTTCCGATACCGAGAATCTATGGTTCACTGGTCCCGGCCAATTCATGCGAAGCGTCAGTTTCTCCCTCCTGACGCCTAACGTCGAGGTCCGCCGCGAACTGAGACTTGAAGCCGCGACTCGCCTCTTCGAACTGGGCTTTAGCCCGCGCCACGTGTCCCAACAATGTGTGCATCTGCTTTGGACCCAACACCAGCAGTCCGAGCATAAGTATGAACAGGATTTCGGTACTCAAGCCCACGATTCACCCCTCGAAAACGCCGGGCTCGGCAACGGTCGCTGTGGTTTTGGCCGGCTTCTCGTCCTCAGCTTTCATGGCTGACTTGAAGCCACGAATGCTTTCCCCGAGTCCTTTGCCCAACTCAGGAAGTTTCTTAGGTCCGAATACCAGCAAGGCGATTCCGAAAATAATCAGCAAATGCATCGGTTGAAACAGTCCTTCTAACATATTTGCTCCTCAATTTCTCGTCGAAAGACGCGTGGACCTTGGTGATTGAAGAAAAGGCGGGCGCCGCAGCCCATGTGATGCGACGCCCCCACCAGACAACAAGCCAGTGCACAGGAACGAATTGCTTACAAGCGTACGGCCGCATCCGCTTCGGCAGCCATCGCTAGCACTGTTTTGAAGAACTGCTGGCTTTGGCCGATGAAGAGTCCATCTGCAGTGAAGCTTTTGATCGTCGCCACCGCACCCCCAAATTTATCGGTCAGCGGACGAATGATCGAGACAGGGGGAAGGTTGCGCTTGAATTCGGTAGGGACCGGAAAGATCAAGCTGGGCTGAATCAGCGGATTGAGTGGGTTGAAGAAATTGGGGAACGTTAGGCCGGATGCGGCGTCCGTAAATGGCGCCACCGGGGCTTGCACTGCGTTGCCCGAAAAATCAACCCATTCCAGAAAGTGCGCGACTTCATCTCCGCCGATGCCAAACAGGATCTTGACCACTTCCAGGTCGGTCGCTTTTTGAATCAAGGATCCGTAAAGACTCGAACCGCCTTGCTCGATGTATCCGAAGTGAAAGGCCGCCACGTTCGCGATTGCCTGAATATGTGCATTACCGGGAACGTTGAAAGTGGGGTCGGTTGTGCCGAAGTCGGCATCGGTCCGGGGAATGGCGGGAACACCTTTTAGATTGATCGCCTGAGGAAAGGTGGCGCCGAGGTCCGGATTGGTCTCGCTGCGGTAGCGAACGTACCAACTCGTATCGACGTTGAGATTCAAAAGGTTCGTAAGCCGCCCGATGCCCGTTGATCCTGTAGCCGTGCTTCCCGGTAACGTTTCGAACTCGTCGAAGTTGACCGGCTCGGCTCCTCGGGACTCGAGATAGGCATTGAGGAAGGTGGCGTGGGTGATTTCATCCTTCCAGTTGCTGGTTATGTACTGAGGGCCATCGGAATCGAGATTTGACAACGCTACCTGATAGTTGTTCAACGTCTGGTTCGGGTCAACTTCAATGGGTGGATTGGCGCCGATACCCCCGAGTTCCGCATACTGTGTCCAAAGGTCTGCTTCGATCAGTTCTGCTGCTGCTAGAAAACGGAGGATGGCGATATCGCCCTTATTGAGCGGACCGCTTGTTTGAGTCGGAGCTTGTGCGCGAGCCAACGTTGCACTTGTTAACAGTCCGGCGCCCACTGCGGCGCTGCTTGCCAGAAGGCTGCCTTTCAGAAAAGAGCGGCGGTCAACTGGGCGACTAATACTGTTGGGGTGAAGCTTTTTCTTCATGTTTGTGTTCCAATTCCTTCCTCATGATTTTGTTCGAGCAGTACTGCGCGTTAGACGCAGCAATCAGCGCCGAGATACTTCGAGGATGTCATTTGATTGTCAACTCTTTCTAAGCAAGTTGATCCACTGCGAGGTTTCAACATCCGAGTTCGCTTTGCGCCCAGACTCTGTTTCACGCTATATAAAACTCACCTCAGCCGGTGTTATTCCCGGGTTTTAAATAAAATTGCTCATCAGCCAGGATGAGGACACTAAGAACGGTCAGTAGCAGTTACGGGTGAGACGTAGGCAAAAAGGGGTGGCCCGGGAAGGGCCGCCCAAGCGGAGCTCGCTTCGTCCAGAACGTCCAGGGGAAGTCGCCAACAACGAAAGTGCAAGACTTATTAAGACTTATGCCAAGTTTCCCTTGTCAATTACTATTCCGTTTCTGTGATCGATAACTCGCATCACTGTCGCTTATTCCATGGACACATCTGTCACTCTCGGCAGTGATCGTGTTTACTGGCCTCACGCAAGTTAGACGCATTCACTTGCGACCAGATGCGTCAAAGCATGTCATTTGATTATTTGATTGTCAGGTGTGTGTCGGGCGTGTGTAAGAGACCGCTAGGGAACCTACCGTTTTCGACGACGCCGCGTTCGGGGTGGATGACATTACAGAAAGCACGTGTGGAGAGTTATGAGTTGTGCTCAGAACACAGTGCACGTGCGCCGCGGTTTATTGCAGAGGGCTTGCTTGTGCTGACTTAGCAGAAGCGCCGGACGGTGACCCGGAGAGTGGATAATGCAGACACTCGGCAACAAGGCCGAGGATACGTCCGGTCCGGTTATTCAGCGGGACGGCCTGCGCGCGCGCAGATTGCGCTTGCTTCTTGAAATACTTGTTGAGGCGTTCGCGGAGCTGCAATCGAACCCTCCACAGGCGCGCCTTTACCGCGGAACTGCTCAAATTCATCGCCATTCCTGTCTCCTCTATGGACAGCCCTTCAACGTCTCGCAACACAAAAACCGTCCGCGAGATCGGACTCAACTCTTCCAAAGCGCTAGTCAGGATTTCGCGTAACTCAGATGCCCAATAGAGCTGTTCAGGATTGGGAGCCCAATCGGCAACATCACGAGGGAGCAATTCGCCATTGTCGCGGAGATCGTCGTCAAGGAAGAATTCTTTAGCTGTGTTGCGCTTGCGTAGCTTCATCAGCGACTGGTTCAACGTGATGCGAATCAGCCAGGTTGAGAATTGGCAGGCTTCTTGGAACTCGGCCAGGTGTTGGAAGGCCTTCAGAAAAGCTTCCTGAACCGCGTCCTGAGAGTCCTCTCTGTTATGCGTGACGCTTTGAGCGATTCGGAACAGTTTGCGATCGTAGCGCCGCACGAGTTCCTCGAATGCAGTCGCGTCACCTTTTTTGCTAGCCCGCACGAGCTCCAGGTCGTCGTTTGCCTTCGCCAGAATTGCCGTCTTCATATCACAAGGATTTGCCATAGCCATTACCTCTTCTAGACTTGCCGCGAGTGTTCGTGCGAGCGGTGAAAAAGCCCTCACCCTCGCGAAAAAAGAGAGAGAGAGAAATCGCGGGGGTGAGGCTCGCACACGCTACGATAAGTAGTAGCGGAACGAAGTAAAGATCATTCCATCTGGCCCGTGTGGCTCTCCGCGCACCCCCGACCAGGTGTTGCGGCCTACGCAGGAAAACTGCGGTCGGATTACCGTAATCTTCTGCTCTTCCTGTGTATTTTCCGAAGTCGCGGCATCGGCGGCTTGTTGCGCGTGCGAAGCCGAGCTTTGCACCTGCTCCACCAGTTGTTGAATCTGTTGCTGCTGAGCTTCGATTGCCTTCTGCATTTCTGACAGACGAACTGCCGCGACCTCTGAACTGGGCTTCTTTCTTTTCGTGCTGCTAGGTGCGTTACTCCCCTGCCCGGCGGCGAAAGTGCCAGCCACCAAGCAGGCGACCAATGCCGCTCGTACTTCCCATGTGCGTCTCCCCAATTTTGAATTGCATGAGTTTCAGTGGTGCTAACTGACTTTCCGGTCTTTTATTCCATGCTGGCCTAAGGAAAGTTCTCCAGTCGGGGTTCTATGGGCTTGAGCAGTGAATCGCGGGCTGGGCCAACCGCACTGGACGGGACCACCCTGCTGCAACCCCCGACCTGTCTGGCCCGTGGCTGGCTGTGGGCCCGAGGAGGCACAGGCTCGCACGACTCCTTCGCGAGGAACAGGTCAATAACGTGGATCCAAGGTGACAGCCATGTGGTCGACACCATTACTTCGGGTAAGGGATCGGACGAGGCGAGAATCACATTCCAGTTTGATCAGGTGCGACTTGGCAACCGCACCCTCCCAATTACTACCAACCTGCGCGCGGTGGCGTCGCCTCATGAAGTACTGGAGGCTTACCTCAGCCGAGCTCCAGCGAGGCTACCGACTATGAAGTTGAGATCGGAGGCGACCAGATTTCCTACGCTGAGGGTGGGCCAGTCATCGCGGGATCGCAGGTCGTGGGGAAATATACCTTCTTGAAGCCTAGCTTTCTCCTTTAAGTCTGAACCATTCTCCCGTTTTGGCACTCTGAGTGATCCCAGACACGTTATTTTGTGACCTGGATCACAGACCTCTGCCGGTCTACCGGTAGACAATCGGCCCGCAGCCGCCACTCCGAGTCAATCGACTGCTGAAACCAATTTGCACCAGACACGTGTCCCTGTTCGTTTTTTGTGAGAGTTGCGCAATAGTGAACAGTCTCGGAACTGTAAGTCATATTAGTATTCCTGCAATTTCCAGGAAATCAAACTGGTGACTGGGGGGCGTCTCGCCCTGCTTGATGAGATGAAGCTGAGGGACTCAAACATATGAGCCACGAACTTTATCACAAAGCCTGTCGAGTTCTTCTGTTCTCGGCGCTATGTCTTTTCCTTGCGGGCGCTTATGCCGCCGGCCAAGCGAGCCAGCAGACTGCTGGTAAGAACGCCCAATCCACCAGTGCACCTACGGCCACTGCGCCTTCTTCCGAAGGTTCCAAGTACGTGGGAGCGGAGACCTGCAAAACCTGTCATGAGGAAATTTATAACGCCTGGGAGAAAACGCCACATTGGAAGACCACACTGAACACAAAGGGCGGTCCCTCAAAGCAGGGTTGTGAGGGTTGCCATGGGCCCGGAGCCGACCACGTGGCGGGCGGCGGTGACAAGACCAAGATATTTGTGTTCGAGGGGAAGTCACGGCAGGAGACTAGTGCGCGTTGTCTAAGCTGTCACGGCGAAGCTCACCAGCAATCGCATTTCGCCGAGTCCGCCCACTCCAGTAGCGATGTCGGATGTCTCGACTGCCACTCTCCTCATCACGCCAAGGAAAAAGAGTTCCTGCTCGTCCGGGAGCAACCCCAATTGTGTTACGGATGCCACACCTCCGCCAAGGCAGACTTCGCCAAGCCTTATCACCACCGCGTCAACGAGGGATTGGTGCAGTGCGTGGACTGCCACAACCCACACGGGACAGAGACCGTGCGGCAGCTGCAAAGCCTGCCGAGCGGTGACGCCATTTGCTACAAGTGCCATGTCGACAAACAAGGCCCGTTCGTCTATGAGCACGTGCCCGTGAAGACTGAGGGCTGCAGCAGTTGCCACACCCCCCACGGTTCCACCAATCCACGGTTACTCAAGGTGATGCCGGTGAACATGCTCTGTCTGCAGTGCCACACTTTCTCGTCCACGTTGACGGCGGGCGGGCCAAGCGGTCCCGCGCACAATCAGTCGGCGAAGTATCAGGCCTGCACCATGTGTCACGCACAGATTCATGGCTCCAATTTCAGCAGTGTGTTTTTCAAGTAGGGAGCACCGAATGGCGCCGCCAAGAAAACTCGTGCACCGCTCTTCGCTAATCGACAGACCGGCGTCCCCATGCGTTCACGCCGAGCGCAGCCCCGCGGCCGCCTGCGGTGACAGCAAACGTGGAATAGCGATGGCCCTGGCGGTGCTTTTGTGCGCAATGATCGTGTCACCGCCAGAAACCCTATTCGCCCAAACTCCCGCTGCGAATCCTACCGCCCCGCCAGCCCCGCCCGCCGAACCCGATGGCGTGACCCGCGGCGGGTACCAGATTCACCAGTCCATCGAACTGGGCTACCGGAGTACCGACGTGACCGGCAGCGGCGACATGTACGACACACTGGTAAATCTGCAGACTGGCCCGCGAATCCTTGACCAGACGCTTACGATGCAATCCGTCGATCACCAGGGCCTGCTGTTCGACAATCTCTACCTCAACAGCGTGGGCTGGGGAGGCGATCCCAACAACTACGCACGCCTTCGCGCCGATAAGAACAAATGGTACAACTTCCAAAGCAGCTTCCGTCGGGATCAGAGTTTCTTCGACTACGACTTGCTGGCAAATCCGTTGAATCCCCCGACCTCTGCTCCATCGATTCCGATACTGAACTCGCCTCACTCGTTCGCTACCACGCGACGCATGAGCGACTTCGACCTCACGTTGCTTCCACAGTCCACAGTGAGCTTCCGTTTGGGATATTCGCATAACAATATGACCGGGCCTTCCTATAGCAGCATCCACGAGGGTACGGAAGCTTCGCTTCTGCAGGACTGGAACACAACCATGAACTCCTACCGCCTGGGAGTGGACTTCAGAATCGCGCCGCGCACCGTCCTCAGCTATGACCAATTTCTCGATTACTACAAGGGAGACACAGACTACCAGCTGAATCCCATCAATCAGGTACTCCTGCCCACCACGCCGGCAAGCTCGGTTTCGTTGGGCTTGTCCATCGATACTGCGAACAAGGAACCGTGCGGCGTGCCAACCGGCCAAAGCAGTCTGATCGTCAACGGGACCTTAACCAATGTCACATGCAGCGCGTACTTCAATTACTCGCGGGACCAGCGGATCCGTACCTCCACGCCCACCGAGCGCGTCAGCCTGCGCAGCAATTACTTCCAGCGAGTAGAGCTGGTCGCTTCTTTCTCTTACAGCTCCGCAACTTCCAGCACCCCGTTGGACGAATCTTTTGGCGGGCTGATCACGCGTACCAGCACCCTCGCCTTCCTCGGTACCGGAACGGCCGCCGCCAACCGGATTTCTGACACAGCCGATCTCGGGGCCACCGTGCACCTGACCAAACATCTGCGCCTGATCGAGAAGTTTTATTTCTGGGCTTACCGCATCCCAGAGAATGGCAACTTCAGCGAAGTCGATAACGATTGCATAAATCCAAAAGCGTGTACGCTGCTGACCCCGCTGAGCGCTACCGCCCCGACGATTGTACCCACCTTGCAAACCGCGTCTTTCAATCAGACGTGGACGAGAAATCAGACCGAACTCGCCTGGGACGTTTCGAAAAAAGCGGGAGCGCGCATTGGTTACCGCTATGGCGACCGGGAGTTTAACCACTTCAATGATTTCCTTCCCGGCGACGAGGATCATTTTGTGGGCCTGGAGAAAACCGCGCTCTTCGGGCTCTGGGCACGGCCCACCCATGCGTTGCGATTGAATTTCGATCTGGAACACACGAACTTCAATGCCGTATTCGTCCGCATGTCGCCACGCAAGGAAGCGCGATACCGGTTCCAGGCGACCTACACACCGCGCTCGTGGGCGACTCTGGGCGGATCGGTCAACATCCTGCAACAATCCAACCCCGACGCCGAGACCCATTATGTGGGCCACAACCAAAACTACGGGCTGACCGCGTCGCTTGCGCCGCGCGAACGCTTCGGGCTCGATCTCGCATACAACTTCAACAGCGTGATTCAGAATGCCATCATCTGTTTCAACGACACGCCGCCAGCCGGGGTGATCCTTCCGTTCGTGGCTAATGCCGCTAACAATAATTGTGCAGGCAACGATCCGTCGAATAACCTGATGGCCAACTCGTATTACACGGACCACACAAATTTCGGAATGGCCACGGTCAGGTTCAAACCTGCGAAGCGAGTGCTGGCCAATGTCGGGTACAGCATCAGTAACGTTGACGGCAGCGTGCCGCAGTTCAACATTCTGCAGCCTCTCGGCACAGTGCAATACAAGTACCAGCAACCGGTGGCGAACCTGAGCGTGGATATTGGCCACAAGCTGGCCTTCAACATGGGCTGGAATTATTACCAGTACGGTGAAGGTTCGTTTGTCGGCCCGACAGCGCCACGCTATTTTCACG
>Ga0210393_10004293_pt1 | contig 11296 bp, 10 predicted proteins | sample IncBWC27OmetaG_FD_160068 | JGI IMG/M metagenome (GOLD analysis project Ga0210393, IMG submission 160068) | Forest soil microbial communities from Barre Woods Harvard Forest LTER site, Petersham, Massachusetts, United States - Inc-BW-C-27-O ...
ACGGCCGATTCCGAAAGCTCCCTCGCGAAAGAAGATCGTGGCACCGTATTCCCCGTGTTTGATCACCAGCGCCTGCGGCCCCATGGCCAATACTTTTTGGGCAGCGCGCGGCAGACTCTTCTCATCAGCCAGCATTTTGGTTTCAGTATCATTGATGAGCAATACGTTCACCAGCTTCAAGGTTTCCGCCAGTTCCTTGCGCGCACCCTGAATCCAGTAATTCATGGTGTCGCATCCGGTAAGGCGCACGCCGTTCATCTTCCGCCGCACGTTGGCCTGCAGTGTGGGCTGGATGTTGGCCAGAAACAAGAACTCGGTATCTTCATACTCCTGAGGAATTCGGGGCTGGAATTTCTCAAACACATTCAGATCGGTAAAATTAGTCTTGGCTTCGTTAAGATTTTCGGCGTACGATCCCCCCCAGCGAAAAGTATTGCCCGCGGCACGCTCGATACCACGCGTGTCCACGCCGCGCTTTTTCAGAACATTTTCATGCTCTTCGCTGAAGTCCTCGCCTACTACTGCTACCATGCGCACCTGCGTGAAATAGCTGGCGGCCAGGGAGAAGTAAGTCGCCGCTCCGCCCAGAATGCCTTTCACGCTGCCGGAGGGCGACGTGATGTCGTCAAACGCAACCGATCCCACAACCACGATGCTCATGCGAAATCCCGTTCCCTTTTCATGAATCAGCGATGCTATTTTGTCTTTAAGTATTTCCCGAGAATCAGTTGCAACTTCTTCCGAGTCGCAGCCGGAATCTTTTTGTGATCGGTCAAAATCGCGTGCGCCAGGGCTGAACCGCATTTACAGGAGCGGTCCCGCGGCATCGCGGCTACGGTCTCGCGCACCACTTTCGTCGCATTCTCCGCATTCTTAACCAGCACGGCGACGACCTGATCCACGGTGACTGAATCGTGATGCGGATGCCAGCAATCGTAATCCGTAACCATGGCGACGGTTAGGTAGCAAATTTCGGCTTCACGCGCCAACTTCGCTTCCTGCAGGTTGGTCATGCCGATGACGTCCATACCCAGGCCGCGATATACGTTGGATTCGGCCTTGGTGGAGAATTGCGGACCCTCCATGCATAAGTAGGTTCCGCCGCGTTTTCCGTGGACGCCGATTTTCGTGCAGGCCTTCTCGACTACCTGCGCCATCTCTCCACATACAGGATCGGCAAAAGCGATGTGTGCCACCACTCCGCCGCCGAAAAAAGTATCGATGCGGTGGCGGGTGCGGTCAAAAAATTGGTCCGGGATTACGAAATCCAGCGGCTTGTGTTCCTCCTTCAGCGAGCCGACCGCGGAAATCGAAACGATCCTATCAACTCCTAACTGCTTGAACCCGTGAATATTCGCACGGAAATTCAGTTCGCTCGGCAGAATGCGGTGCCCGCGCGCGTGGCGCGCCAGGAAAGCCACCTTGCGACCTTCAAGCACGCCGCAGACGTACGCATCGGAAGGCGCGCCAAACGGCGTCTTCACGCGCACCTCCTTCACCTTGGTCAGTCCTGGCATCGAATACAGGCCGCTGCCGCCGACTATCCCGATCTCCGCTTGGGCCACCCATCCTCCAAAACGTGCGCGCCGCCAGAAAAGTTCTGCGCGCGTAGTTCAAACTCGTGATTATATCAAGCTCATCCGGCGCGACTTACTTGCGGTGTCCGGCGGCACATTACAATCTCTATATGCGATTCGCGACCGCACTTGTGGCGCTCACTCTATTGGTAGCCTCGGCTTTCGCTCAAAACGGCTCCAAGCTCGACCCCGGACCCAGCTCCGTTACCGTTCCAGTAACGCTCGATCACAACCGGGTTGTCATCGACGTGTACTTGCCGCTGCCCGACGGCTCAACTAAGCGCGTGCGGGGCTGGATCGACAACGGCGATACGGAGGTTTGGATGTCGCGCCGGGCAGCGACGCTCATGGGACTTGTCGTTACGTGTGACGACAAGGAATGCTCAGCTCTACCACCGGCTGCAATCACAATCGGTGAAATGAAGATCCCGCTCTCGAGTGTTAAGCAAGTAAAAATCCCTTTGAAGCCGCCGAGCGCCGCTGCCGTCATGGCGGCGGGAATGAGCGCCGAAATCAAGATTCCCTCTTCTGTGCTGCGGAACTACGACGTGCTGGTCAATTTTCCCGACCGCGAGTTCAGCATCGGCTTAGCTGGAAGCCTGAAGTTCAAAGGCGTGAAGAGCAAGATGCTGGTCAACGCCGATGGCCTCATCCAGATGCCGAGCAAGATTGAAAGCAAGAATTACAACCTCGGTCTCGACGTTGGCTCTTCGATCAGCTTTCTTTCGGGAGATTTGTTCAGCAAGCTCGCAGTCGCGCATGCTGACTGGCCACATATGGCTGGAGCCGTAGGCCCCGCCAACATGTGGGGTGGAAGGGACGAGACGAAATGGGGATTGATGCGGGTCGACCGAATTCAGTTTGGACCGCTCTACCTTACCGATGTCGCCGTAGTCGCTTTGGATAAGGACGCCTCGGCATTCTTCGAAAAGCGGGCGGGCCTGGCGACAGCAGGCCTGATCGGCGGAAACGCCATGATGAACTACCGCGTCGGCCTGGACTACGCACACTCGACGGTCTATTTCGATCTGGGCAACACTTTCAAATTTCCTGACTTCGATGTCATTGGGCTCGTTCTTCGTCCCGAAGACGACACTCGGTTCACGATTCTTGGCGTCGCTGATTTCGATGGCAAGCCGTCGGTTCCTCGAGGTGATGAAGGCGTGGAAGCCGGCGATCATCTGGTGGCCGTCGATGGCATTCCGGTTCCTGACTCCACCATGGGGCAAGTCTGGTCCCTGCTGGAAGGTACGGCCGGCCAGGACCGTAGACTGACCATCGAGCGCGCCGGACGGCAGTTCACCGTGGTCGCCAAGGTGCAGCATTTCCTAGATAGCGCGGAAGAGAATCAATTGAAGGAGAAGCCCGCTAAGAAATAGTGTGTGGCTAATTCGCAGTTAGATTTACCCATCCAGCGCGAAAAGCCTCGGCATTGATGCCGGGGATGGACAGCACGATGACGTGAATACTCGATGCCTTCAGGACATCTCAAAATTGAATCTCCAAAGATTGACGATTGAAGCCAGAGTCGAGTTGAGTAAGATTTGCGGGATGTGGCGAATAGAAAGCGAAGAAAGGCGGTTGCAAGTTCCTCTGCAGGGGGAGGACGTCAATTCTTAAAGACTTCCTTCTCCAGCGTCTCGGTTGTCGCCGAGTCCAGGCTCTCGGTTACCAAAACTGTATCTCCTTGCTCCTCGATCACGACCGCACCTTCTTCCGTGGTCCACGCGTGCCGGCCTTGCAGAATATCGACCTTGTATTCGGGATGCTCCTCCCCCGCCTGGGCAGAAGAGGAATTTTTTAGGTCCTCAACTTTCTTATATCTCTTAGCCAACGACCGGGCATAAATTTCCGCAAACTCTGAGGCTTTCTCCGCGCTCGACCAGCGCGACACATACATCAGACCGAGCGGAGCCGCAGCGTCATTCTTCGTGCGCGCGGCATAGTAGTATCCGCCACGCCATTCGGGATACAGGCGCTCGGACAGCTTCTTTCCCGCATATTGCTCGATCAGCACCGCGACATCGAACTCGCCCATCGCGCCGATATCGAACTTCACGTAATCCTTGAAGTCATGTTTGAATTCCACGACTGGCATAGGCGGAATCTGCTCGCCTGCAAGGTAAGTCTCGGGCTGCATGATCTGCCGCGTGCTGTGCGGAGGATTCGCCAGGACGCCCGCAAAAGCTTTCTCCCTGCCGCCTTTTTCCAGTAACTTCACCTCGAACTTCAAGCCGTAACTATAGGGGAACGTAAGCGATTCCCGCAGAAAGATGGGAGCGTCCTTGAAAACCTTGGAGTCATCGGTGCCATTGGCCATCTGGGATTCCATCGCGTCCACGAGATCGGGAGAATCGAGAATGGAGCGGCCCACCGGCGCGAGTTCATATTGCAGCATCACGGTCTCAGCTTGTCCTTCGACCACCGCCTGACGCGTGTCATCCATCTCATCGTTCTCGATGTCGGCGGGGGTGGGATCTTTTCTGATTTCTCCTAAATCTTTTTCGCCGCGCTTCATCCACTTCTCGAGCCCTACCATCTGATCCTGCAGGGCATGCGTCAACTCGTGCGCCATCACCGGTTCCTGCTCTTCCATGGGTACCCAATCCAGCAGATTCACGGTCTTGGTTTTGGGATCGTAGTAGCCGGCGACCTGCTCGCGCAGCAGTGCCACCAGCAGCTTTTCGAGCTCGAAGTCGCGCGGCAACAGGCCAAACTTCTTCAGCACCAGTTCCGAGCGCTGCAGCCGCTTCACATCTTCGTCTTTCATGTGCTTGGTGAGGTAGCCTTCGACTTCGTCGCGGCTGGTCAGACGGCGCTTGACTTGTTTCTTGATGGGCAGACCAGTCTGCTTACTGTCAAAAGCCAGAATCTCATCGACGGAGTGGAATAGCTCCTCCGCCTCCCGGGGAGTGATCTTGACCTCCGGCTTCTCTGTGGAGGGCGTGGGCGGAGGCTGTGTGGGCGGAGCTTGTGCAGGGCGAACACTCTTGTCTCCCTGGTTTTGATTCTGATCTTGATTCTGATCTTGGCTCTGATCCTGTTTCTGTTCCCGCGCCGCCTGACCCTGGACCTGTGCAGCAACCGCACCGCCTCTGCCAAGCAGCAGCACAACCACGAAAAGCGGCCTGAGAAAGCTCGCGCACAGCAGCTTAAAGGTATCCATTAGGAACGAGTCTACCTTGTTTGCCTATACTTGCTTCAAGGACAAACTATGCCTACGACTTCCCCCGTTAATCTTTGGAGCTCTGCCGGCCACGCCAGCGACTATCTAGGCCGCGCTGATTCGATTCCCCATCGCAGCGAGGGCGAGGCAACGCTTCTGGAATTCGTTCCGGCGAACCCGCGGCGAATCCTTGACCTTGGGACCGGCGACGGACGATTGCTGGCGCGAGTCAAGACTGCCTTGTCTACCTCGGTCGAAGCCCTGGCGGTTGATTTCTCGCCGGCGATGCTCCAAGCGGCGGGCACGCGCTTTGCCGGAGATTCTTCCGTCACTGTCGTGAGCCACAACCTCGATCATCCTTTACCCGCGTTGGGAACGTTCGACCTGGTTGTTTCCAGCTTTGCAATTCATCACCTAGTTCACGAGCGCAAGCGCGTACTTTATGGCGAGATCCATGAGCTGTTGAACCCCGGCGGCGTGTTTTGCAATCTGGAACACGTAGACTCGCCCACGCAGCGGTTGCATGAAGAATTCCTGCACAGCATCGACTGCACTCTTGAAACCGAAGACCCTTCAAACAAATTGCTAGATCTCGAAACCCAACTGCGGTGGCTGCGGGAGATTGGATTTGCGGATGTGGATTGTCATTGGAAGTGGCGGGAGCTGGCGTTGATGGTGGGGCGGCGGTTGTAAGACTTTCAAATCGTGCGCGGGAACAACGTTCCACGTGCTTCAGACAGTGGAAACAGGTGCAGGGATCCCCTCGACCGGTTTGCGAAGGCGATCGATTGGCTTCGCTCCGGATGACAATCAGGAATGGCTTTAGATTTTCCTCGCCACCCACTCCCCTGCCTCGCGCGTCCCGAGCGTTCCACCTATGTCTTGCGTGGTTTTCTTCTGCCGCACGGCTTCGAGGACGGCTGCTTCGATCTTCTCGGATTCTTTCGTGATTCCCAAATGAGCCAGCATCATGGCCGCGGTCAGAATCGCGCCAAACGGATTCGCCAGATTTTTTCCCGCGATCGGCGGAGCGGAGCCGTGCACGGGCTCGAACATCGAGGTCTTTCCGGGATGAATATTTCCGCTGGCGGCCATGCCCAAGCCGCCCTGGAGGCCGGCAGCGAGGTCGGTGATGATGTCGCCGAACATATTATTGGTCACGATCACATCAAAGGGTCGCGGATCGCGCACCATCTGCATGCAGAGGGCGTCCACGTACATGTGCTGCGCTGCGATCTGGGGATGTTCGCCGCTGACTTCCTTGAAGACGCGTTGCCAGAGGCCGCCTGCGTGCGTCATGGCATTTGACTTGTCGACCATGAGCACGCTGCCGCGGCGCGAGCCGTCGAGCTTGAGATGCTGCTCACAATACTCAAAGGCGTAACGAATGATGCGCTCGACCCCCTTGCGCGTATTGATGTCTTCTTGAATCGCAATCTCATCGGGAGTGCCTTGCTTGAAAACTCCGCCGGCATCGGTGTAGACGCCTTCCGTATTTTCACGGATGACCACAAAATCCACATCCTTCGGCTCGACGCCTTTCAGCGGGCACAACGCTGCATCGAGCAGGCGCACAGGGCGGACGTTGGCGTAGAGATCCATTTTGAAGCGCATGCCAAGCAGGATTTCTTTGGCGTGAATGTTGGTCTTGACGCGAGGATCGCCGAAGGCGCCGGCAAAGATGGCATCGAAGTCGCGGCCAAGCATGGCGAAGCCATCGGGAGGGACGGTCATACTGTCGCGTAGATAGCGGTCAGCGCCCCAGTCGAACTCGCTCATCTCGACGTCGGCTCCAGACGCTCCAATGACTTTGAGGGCTTGCGGGATTACTTCCCGGCCAATCCCGTCTCCGGGAATAACGGCGATTCGTTTCTTGGAGGGCTTGTGGGGCTCCACGGCTGAAAACTTAACACAACCGCGGCTGAATGAGTAGGTTTCATGCGTGTTTCAGCCCTAAGACCTGCAGGCGGTGGCCGTGGCTCGGCGATGAATCGCGGCCTCGTTCGCTATAATCAATATTCCATGTCTCGCACTCCACTCCTAGAAGCACTTCGCGCAAAGACGGCGAACGCAGGGCCACCCGTCGGCGAGAGCGATTACCGCGGAGCCACGACGGCAACCAGCTTTTCCAGTGCGCAGGAGGAATTTACTGCGCTGCTGCATGGCTGCGGAGTTTATGATCTGGGCTTCCGCGCAAGAATTTCACTGAAGGGCGGGGATCGGGTGCGCTGGATGAACGGCATGATTACGAACAATGTTCGGGATCTCACGACCGAGCATGGTGTGTATGCTTTTCTGCTGAACCCGCAAGGCCGAATCCTTGGCGACATGGTGGTCTACAACCTGGGCGAGACACTTGAGATGGAAACCGATCTCAGCCAGCTCGAGAAGACGATCGCGACATTCGACCATTACATAATTATGGACGACGTGGAAATCACGAATATCAGCGAGGGTTGGACCGCGCTGGGCGTGGCGGGACCGAACTCGCGCGCTGTGCTCAAGGCTGCAGGGATTGGGGTTCCGGAGTTGCAGCCGTTACAAACGCACGCGGCACAATGCAGCTGTGACTGCGACTGTGTGCAGTGCACGGTGGTGCGCGGAGAAGATGGGCCGCAGCAATCCTACGAACTCTGGCTCGCTCCTAAATACGTTCACCCGACCTGGCAGGCTCTGGTCGCCGCGGGTGCGACGCCGGTGGGGAGTGAGGCGCTGGAGATGCTGCGTATAGTGGCTGGCGTCCCGCTCTACGGAGTCGATATTCGCGAGCGCGATTTGCCGCAGGAGACCGAGCAAATGCGGGCGCTCAACTTCAATAAAGGATGCTATGTTGGGCAGGAAATTGTGGAGCGCATCCGGTCCCGTGGGAATGTGCATCGGAAATTTACCGGCTTTTTGATCGACGGTGCGGTGGATGTTGTGGTGGGCACCAAGATTATTTCTGGTGAAAAGGAAGTGGGCGAGGTCACGAGCGCCGCGGTTTTGCGCACGTCTTCCGGTGGACGAACGTTTATCCTGGGATACATTCGCCGCGAGGTTGGAGTACCAGGGCGCGAAGTCACGATTGCCGGGGCGACAGCATCCGTGGCTCAACTGCCGTTCGACGCGGTTGCTTCGGGACTCGCGGGAGAAGCGTTGGTCCAGCATCGGTGAGAAAACTCAAGGGCGGAGTTTACTCAGGCGAAGCAAGACTCGAAGAAGATTTACATCCCTACTTTAACGCGAGACATAAGGACATACTATGGCTGAGAAGAGACAGGAATCAGGTTTCACGGTAAACGACCGCCGCTTGTTCACGGAGGACGGAGAGTTGCGCCGGGAAGTTCGCGAGGAACCGCCCGCACCGAAGGCCGCTGCGGCTCCGCCCGCCGCTACAGAAGCAGTTCCCGCGGTGCGCGACGAGGGCGCTGCCCCGGAGGTGCCTCCGATGCCGACGGCAGCGGAGCAGAAGGCGCAGGCCGACGCTTACCGGAAGTCGTCGGACGTGCTCGACTCGCGGGTAGAGCTCAGCGGCCGCTCGGCCAAAGAATTTGAGATGACGTTCGAACGCTTCATGGCGTCGCTGTATATGACGGCGATGATGCAGCTCGGATTGATGCACCAGCAGGGGGAACAGCCGCGCATGGATATCATTGGAGCGCGCCAAACCATCGATACGCTGGCGCTGTTGGCGGAAAAAACCAGGGGCAATCTGACTTCCACGGAAGAGAACTTTCTCCAGAACAGTCTCTACGAAGTGCGAATGGCCTATGTGGAAGTGACCAACGAGCTGTCGCGCTCGCCGCAGCCCGGAGCCGCCACGGGAACTGGCGGACGATGAAAAAAAAGGTTCGCGCATGAAGGCGACGCTCACCGTGCTGGGCAGCGGCACGTCCATGGGTGTGCCCACACTGGGCTGCGATTGCGCGGTTTGTCATTCGAGCGATCCGCACGACCGGCGCACCCGTCCTTCGATCATGCTCGAATACGCGGGTAAGGTTGTGCTCATCGATACCACTCCTGATTTCTACGCGCAGGCGATTCGGGAGCGAATCACGCGCGTGGACGCCGTTTTTTACACGCACACTCATGCCGACCACATCCTGGGGATCGACGACTTGCGGCCGCTCAGTTATTGCCACAAGCCGGGCCGGTTGCCTCTCTATGCGCGCCCGGACGCGGCCGCATTCCTGCGGAAAATGTTCAGTTACATCTTTGACGCTAACTACAAATATGGCGGTTTGCCACAATTGGAGTTAAAGCCGATTGATGGAGCAGTGGAACTTTTCGGGGCGCACTTCGAACCCGTGCGGCTGATACATGGCGAGGCGGAGATCTATGGCTTCCGCTTTGGAAGCGCGGCCTATCTCACGGATCACAGCGAGATTCCGGAGGCGTCGTTCCGTCAATTAGAAGGTCTGGACATTCTTTTTCTGGATGCCCTGCGGCACAAGCCTCATCCTACGCATTCGACAGTGGAAAATTCACTACGCATTGTGGAGCGGGTAAAAGCTAAGCGGGCGTTCTTCACGCATATTTGCCACGATCTGGCGCATGAGGCGACCAATGCCAGCTTGCCGTCACATGTGCGGCTGTCATACGACGGGATGAAGCTGGAGTTTGACATTTAAGAGTGGGTGACGCCCTCTCTCCCCGCTCCAGTCCCGCTGGGTTCAACGGTCCAGGGCGGTCTGAAGATTCATGCATCAGTTGAAGCGAAATTCATGCACGTTTTTCACAAGCTCGACGACGTTCCGACGGAGTTTGGGCCGTCCCTGGTAAGCGTTGGGAACTTTGACGGCATGCATCGCGCGCACGCGCACGTACTGGGTGAGATTGTGCAGCGGGGACGGCAGAGTGGCGGGCAGGCCGTGGCGGTAACGTTTGAGCCGCACCCTGCGCGGATTCTGCGGCCTGACTCGGGATTAAAGCTGCTTACGCCGGTGCCGGAGAAGCTGCGTTTGCTGGAACGGACAGGCATCGATGCTGTGCTAATGCTTCCCTTCGGGCGCGATCTTTCGCTGATGACGCCTCGCCAATTTGCTGAACGCATTCTTAAGAAAAAACTTCATGCGCGCGAGGTGCACGAAGGCTACAACTTCCGCTTCGGTCATAAAGCCGCCGGGGATGTGAGTTTGCTGGAGGAGTTCGGTCAGGAAATGGATTTTGTAGTGAAGGTTTATCCCGAGCAGAAGCTGCGCGGCGAGCCGGTTTCCAGCAGTCATATCAGGAAACTGCTTGGCGAGGGACGGGTGAGCCGGGCGCGTCACCTGCTGGCCCGTCCATTCTGCATTTTGGGGACGCCAGGCCGCGGTCGCGGCTATGGATCAAAGTACACGGTTCCGACCATCAATCTGGCGCGCTATGAAGAGCTCGTGCCTAAGGATGGGGTTTACATAACCTGGACGCGGGTGGGCACCGAGCTATTTGAAGCGGTGACGAATGTGGGCAACCGTCCGACGTTTGGTGCAGATTCGTTTGCCATTGAAAGCCACCTGCTGAACTTTCATCCCCTCGAACTGACGCCGGAGAGCGAAGTTGAGATTTGTTTTCTTGACCGGCTGCGGGATGAGATTAAGTTCCCGTCAGTGGAGGCGTTGCGGGAGCAGATTGCGAGGGACGTAAAGAAAGCGCAAAGGTATTTTCATTTATTGCAGCTCCACCGCTAATGCGGCAAATAGCCTGATTCCATCGGCAATTTGCCGTCGACGCGCACCACGTTGATGGTGTTGTCGACGGAGCGAACGTCCACGAGGCCGATTGCGCCGGCCGTGGATTGGACGATCTTGAGGACCTCCGCGTCGGAGCCCGCCATCACAATGGAACCTTTGTGAGCGGCGATCAGCGTCTTCCATTCACTGTCACTCATTTTATTCAAGCGCTCCAACGTTTCTGTTTCACCGGCGGAATTCTTATGCAGGACGAGAATCACGGCTTTTCCGTCCGGCCACTTCTTGATCTCTGCGCGAAAAATCCTGGAGAGGTGAGCAGCGGTGAGGGTGCCAACGTTGTTATCTTTGTTGACCACAACCGCCATGTGGTGGGCAAAACATGGAGTGAGAAAGGTCAGGAGAAAGGCAAGCAGAACGACAGGGCGCCGAAGGCTCATAAGCACGTCCACATCGAGTGGTCTCGGTAATGCAATATGACGACCCTACTTGAGATCTGGGGCTCGGCAAGTCAAAACATTGTCAAATCACGGCAAGGTACCCGGGAAGGAAACAGGCGAAGCTACAGAATCCGGAACTGCCGTGCCGAATCAAAGTTCACAATTCCGAAACGCAGGCTAGGTTCGTACTCATGCAGATTAGTTCCATCGTAATGATTGGGCAAGCCATAGGGGGCAGCGGCGGAGGTTGCTAACTAACGGCTATACCGTGTTTCAGCGCGGATTCTGGCCGGCTGTGCTGACCATGTGGATGGGGCGTGCAGGGGCTGCGCCCAATGCGGGGAGGGCAATCCGTCAGCGGCTCCAGCCGCCCGTCGAGAATAGGGCGCATATCGCAGCGCCGAAGCATTGCGCCACCCAAGATCAATTCGAGCTCCACAATCTATCCGATCAAAACTCAGTCCG
>Ga0210393_10004294_pt1 | contig 11296 bp, 6 predicted proteins | sample IncBWC27OmetaG_FD_160068 | JGI IMG/M metagenome (GOLD analysis project Ga0210393, IMG submission 160068) | Forest soil microbial communities from Barre Woods Harvard Forest LTER site, Petersham, Massachusetts, United States - Inc-BW-C-27-O ...
AATGCTGCACCGAGAAAAAATCCGTAGCGCAAGAACGGATCCAGATCCACTGAGTCGCGACTTCCGATTAAAGCGCCGACGCGGATAGGATAAATCGTCGCCAGCCAGCAAGTCTTCTTAAGGACCATCTCCAGGTAATCAGCGTCGCCGATTTCGGTGGCGTTGTATCGGCGCCATCCGAGTTCTAGGGCCTGACCCTCTGCGCACTCTCGCGCCATTCGCTCGGTCTCTTCGATGATTCTAAGCGTAAGCCGTTCACCGATCCGGGATCGATTTTCGAGCAGCGGTCTTAAGCTCATCAGTGTCAATGTGTCGCCTGCGTTGAGCGCGAGCGGCACGCCGTGCAGGAGATGCAGGGTCGGCAGCCCGCGGCGCTTCTCGCTGCCGTCCTCGATGTCGTCGTGAATGAGCAAAGCGTTATGCAGAATCTCGATCGCGACTGCTGTGTTCATCGCGTCCTCGAGTGGCGCACCGAACAGACGCGCTGCCGCGATGCACATGCTCGGACGCATCATTTTCCCGCCGCGTTGCGGATAGTCACTCAACAGATCGTACAGATAGCGCCGCGGTTCTCTGGATGGCAGATACTTTGCGAGAGCCGCCCTTGTAAGGTCGCCATACTCACGCAACGTCGCGGGTACCAGCTGTGATGCGGTAGCGCTCAAAGTCCTATAGCCAGTCCAATTGACTAGTCCGCAATTCGGATGCTCAGAGTTCCTCGAGTCTCGCCGCTGTCCCGATTCACAATTACGCCGGAGTAGATACCTGGAGGTTGATTCTCCGGTATTCGAAGACGCAGTTTAATTCGGCCCGGGATTTCGTCGGGTCCTAGGCTGATGTCTGTCAATACTGGTTTCCCGGGATCGACTGCGTTCAAACCCAGCGCGACGAGTGACTGAGCTTCGGAATTCGGGCGAAGTTCTACTGACACCTGGACGGGTCGGAGTGAGATTACCTCGATGGATACCGCTATCGTTTCAGATTTCGGGCTTCCGTTGGAACCTGGCCAACCTTCTGGCGCCGCTGCGGAGCCATTTCGCGACGGATCTACTTTCACTAATGTAGCGAGCGTCTCAATCCAAAGCGGAAGGATCTCGGATTGGAAGCGCAGCATCCTCTCGACGATGTCTTGCAGGTTGTCGTTCGGCGCGCGAGTTGTGTAAGGCTGATTGCTGAGAGCTTCAGCGGTTTGTCGCCCCTCGGTTATGTACTTGTCGATGACGCTGTACGCAAGTTCGACGCCTTCCGCCAACGGACCCGCACTCCGAACCTTGCGCGGCGCATCGGCCTGTGCCGGCTTGGAAGGGTTAGTTCCGTTCACCGAATCGGGCCGGCTGTAGAGCTTGGAGAAATTGCGGACCGGCGCAATCCTTGCCGGATCAGCGCGATGAAGTCGTTTGCGATCGCTCATGTCTCCCCCCGCTGAGCTTAAGGATGGTCGTACGCGACTATGTCTTCAAGCGCTGGCGAAGATGAAATCGCGTGTGCCGCCAGTCTGCCGGAAATTACCGCCGCCTCTACACACCCTGCATCCAACCCGCACGTCGTCCAGTCACCCGCTATTGTCAGGTTGTCGTAGGTATTGTCCAATGGCGAGATACGGTATTTCTGGGTACCAGGCAGCGATAGAACGTACCGTTCGCTCGGATTAACATTCGCCGTCCAATATTGAGAATCAAAACGCACTTGATTGCTGGCGCGATCTTTGCGGCCAGTTGTTTTCTCCTTAGGATCCATCAATAGGTCCCACTTGAATTCACCGCGTCGTTTCACCACCTTCGTCCATAGCTGAGAGATGTCGTCATTAAGGTAGCTAATTGCATTTTTCCGGACTTCCAACCGTCGTCGTGCGGGATAAGCACTGGCGGAAATTTCTCTCTGCGACACCGGATCCTTTAGTACACTGCAGAAGTAAGCAATAGCTCGCGGCTTGACTTTCCAACGTTCTTCCCAAATCAGATGGCTCATGTCCGCCCACGTCTCGAAAGGATGCACAAATGCCGACAGCGCCAAGGGAGGATCGCTCCATCCCAGTTGTTCCATATCCTCGCGGAGCCAGATCTGAAAAGCCTGGGTGTTCACGGTCTTGAGATGCGTCACCATATCGCGCCATCGGTGATCGCGTTGGACAAGGTCCTTGCAGACGTATGGAATAGCTCCTAGTCCTACAGCAAGCACGACGAAATCGAAATCATCAGTCACGCGCAAGGTCTTAGTCGCGATGTTTCTCCGGTCCCAATGCGATTCGAAGTCTCGCTGTTCGCGTTCTAATTTGCTTCCTTCGGCCAACTGCGAGTAGTCCGGCTTCGACGGCCAACATGGGAGTCCTCCGACATCTATCAGCGGCGCGTAGTCCTTCCCACTCTTGATCTTCGCCTGGACGTCGAACTCCAGTGCTTTGACATAGACGCGCTCTCCTTGCGCAAGGTCGCCGGCATCCGCCAGCTGTACACTTTCGAGGCGATGGAAGAATCTGAAAGCTACTCCGCGCTTCTTGAGCAGTTCGTACATTGGCGCAAAGACCGTGTCGCCCATGCCGGCGTGCATCTTCCAGAAGATCGAGCCGCGGGAACTGAACAGCATCCGCAACGCACCGCGCAGCGCAACGCCGGCCCCGTGTCGCGGACGCTTATAGTCGCCGTCTTCATAGGCGAATACGAGATCGTAGGCGCCGCGGATAAAGGCAGACTCGAGCGAGCGCTCCGACGCGCCATTGATTCGCAACCACTCGCGAAAATCGTAGTCGTTGATCGCGTCGAAACCTCGCGAATCCGAAACCAGCCCGAAGCGAAGAATTCCCCGCATCGCCGCCGTCGCCAAATCGATCCCCTGCCAAAGCACTGAGAGCTCAGGATCGTTCTCAATCAATGACTCGAGTTGACGGCGAGCGCTCGACGCAATTACTTCAAGAAGCTGCGCTATTCCATTGACCTGAAAGATAGAGCGCGGCGCAAAAGCAGTCTCGAGCAGCTCGACGGCCTCGATAAGGCCCGCCATTGTAGCAATCCAGCCGAGGCCCAGGAGGCGCGCTAGACGCGTCGACTGATCGTCTTGCGTCTCTTTGGGTTTCGGCTTCGACTGATTAGAGGGTCGCGCATCAGAAGTGTTGCGCGCGGCACCAGGAACCCGGCTGCTTCGACCCGCTTGCACCGCAAGCAGCAGCGTCCGCAAGATGCTGGCCGTACGTGCCAGATAGGCGGTGACGGTGAAAGGATCGTTCTCGCCAAGAGGATCCCCGGGGAGACCGTCGCCCGGCGGAAAGTATGACAAAAAATTCCAATAGGTTCCGTTTTGCGACCGCTCAGCCAGGCCGATGAAAGGCGCTGGAGAGAATGCGTCCCGCCAGTCCGCGATTCTGCACTTGCGCCGATCGCGCTTCAACTCCGCATAGCACTCGCGTATCAGCCGAAATGCATTCTCGTAGGACCCCATCCATAGATGCAGTCCGTGTTCTTCGATTCGATCGGCGGGACCGCGCCCAGAAGCTCCTTTCCCGCCGAGCCGCCATCCCAGCTGATAAATTGTTACCTGGTATTTGCCGTTGTGCGCCGGACGGCTAAGTTCGAAGGCCGCCGAAATCGCGGCGCATCCGCCGCCGATGACGGCAACTTTGATCGGCTTCTGTTCGGGCAAATCATTTCCTCGCAGGGTCGAATTCTCGGCAGCTGATTAGCCGAACGAAACATCCAATATGCGCGCGACTACGTCAACCGCGACAATACCGATTCGCGAGCGTCGAGCAGTCAGTCGCGCATGCTATCAGGGGGTCTGCTTCAGCAGTGCGATTTCGCGCGAGTCGAGAAAGGATGCGATCATCGTCGTGCTGCTTTCAGGTGCCGCCAAGGCCACGTAGCCGTCAGGCCGCACGAGATAGGCTGCATCGCGACGTATTCCGACGCGCCCCATCTCCGGACTCCATGGGAATACGTGCAACGGCAGTTTTCGGGCGTCGCACATAGCCCGGAGCTCGAGCGAAGCGCCGCCGTAAACGTGCACCTGCCAATCGATCGAAGTCAGCGGCTTGAAGTTGTCCGCGTCGACGCCGTCCACATGCGTCTTCACCCACGGCAGCCGGTCTCCGCCGCGAACCTCACCCGCGCGTCCTTCGCTAAGACTGCTTCCACGGTAGTTTACGGTTGTCTGAGAAATTGTGAGAAACATCAAGCGTCGGACAGGCGCGAGCTTGAAGAGCTGCGGGACCAGGAGCGGCACAATGTGTAGCCGCAAGAGGCGCGCGATGGCTCCGCCGCTGGTAACACCGGTGAAGGCGCGATCGGTCGTCGCGACGAGGCGTCGGGCGAAGGCGATTCGCTCCGGCTCATAGCTGTTCAGGATCGACGCATTCGCGCGCCCATGCACCACCGCCGCGATTTTCCAGGCGAGATTCACCGCGTCGCCGATGCCGGTATTCATACCCTGTCCGCCCACCGGACTATGGATGTGCGCAGCGTCGCCGAGGATGAACGCACGGCCACCGCGAAAATGATCCGCGACCCGATGGTACACGCGATAGGTCGAGAACCAGTTCACGCGCTCGACATCGATATGCATGCCGTCGATTACGCCCTTGCTCACGTCGTTCCATGAAAGGTTTTCGTGCTGACGCTCGACGTCCTCGCGCACCGTTCCGACTAGCCGCGCGCGACCCTCGCCTTTCAGTGGGAAGGCGAATAGAAAATCGTTGGAGTCCAGCGCGAGGTGCAACTCGCCGTTCATCGTTGGTCCGCTGGCTCGCACGTCGGCGACATAGAAGAGATGAGTGTACGCCCCGCCGGGGAATCCTATACGCAGCAGTTCGCGCACCACCGAATGCGCGCCGTCACAACCCGCTATGTAGGCCGTCTCGCACGCCTCATTGGTTCCATCCGCGCATTTCAAATGCGCGAGCACACGACCGGCCGAATCCTCGAAGCTTATCAGCTCGGATCGGCGCTCAACCTCGACGCCGCACGCAGTCAGGCGCTCGATTAACAGGCGTTCGTGCTCGTCTTGCGGAAAAATGACCGCAAAGGGGAACGGGCTGAGTCCCTCGCCCATATCGCCGAACTCGACGTGTCCTTCTTTATTGCCAGACACCTAGAGATTCGCTGCGACAGCCTTTCGTCCGCGCTCGACGACCGCATCAGCGAGGCCGATTTGATCGTACAGCTCGAGCGTGCGCGCCTGCACGGCAAGCGCGCGTGAAGTTGTCCCCGGTTCTGAGGTTTTGTCGATAATCCGTACACGAACTCCGAGTCGCGTCAGCCACAGACCCAAGACCAGCCCGGTCGGCCCGGCGCCAACGATAAGTACATCGGTCTCGTGACTTGAACGTGCATTCATCCCGGAGGCATGCCTTACACTGATCCTACGATAGGCCTCTCATCGAGACCACGAAGCAGAATCTCTCACCTCGATGTTCTCAGAGTTGTTGTGCGTGGGCGCATGCTGGGGTCTAGTGGTGAAAAGCCCGAGACGGTCCTTTCATACTCATGGTCGAAGGATCTGAGCAAGTCGGATGTCATTTGCTCGCACGAATGGCGCAAGTCTATCGTCCGACAGCATGCCCAAAGTCAGACGGTCGCGCTTCCTCCTTGGTGCTCACGGCTTAGCGATACTTCGTGGCTGGATGCGCGGCGAAGAAGCGGTCAGTCTGGAAAGTGATTGAATTGCTGAAATTAATGAAGGGGCTGGATGAGCATCCGCTGAACGTGGAGATGGACCTTGACGAGTTCTTCCAGGCGTTAGTTGCAGCTGCCGCCCTTGTACCAGACCTTGCCCTTCTCGGCCCACTGACTGTTGGGGTAACGGTGATGCAGCAGTTTGAAAGCTGACTGCGCGTAGTCTGTGCCCTGGCTGTTCGAGCACCCGAGGTGAACGGCTGTGATGCACCGGTAGAGAGCCTCAGGAGCGCGCGCGTCGTTCGGATGGCTCTTCGTTTGTTCGATCGCCGCCGCGCAAAGAAAGTTCGGCGCGTTTATCGAGGATAGCTTGTTCCATTCGTCTGCCGCTGAATTCTTTTCGGCTGCCGTGAGGAAGCCCGGCGCCGTTTGGTCGTCGGATCGACTGTGTGTGGACCACCAGTTATCGCGGAAAGAATCGATCTGGTCGAGCGGTGTTTCTCTACCGGCGCCGGCCTCTACTGTGTACCGCAAGCCAGGATTCTCGAGAATCATGAGTGCCGCCGCGAAACTTTGTTCGTCGGGGCTTTTCGCCGCGAGCCACGTTTCGATCCACGGCTTCAGTTTTGGGTACGAATCGATCACTTGCGATGCGAGCCCGCGCGCGGCGGCGGCGTCGCCCAGGAGAATCGTCTTCACGAAGGTGGCGAGCGCCACTTGTCCGCGCAGCCGCGACGACAGAAGCCCACTGTGCGCGGCTTGGATTTGCATGCTAAGCGGCAACCATCGCGTGAGCACGTCGGCGGCGTCGTTATCGAACAGCGGTCCCGCGGCAAGTTCGCGGAGTTTTTGGGCTTCCGGATCAGGCGTCGGAGCGGGGGTTGCGGATGGGGCCTCTGTCGAAAAGCCTACTCCGAAACCACCCCCCATCGAACCGCCACCATGACCGGACGGGCCGACGTCCACTTCCACGGACCCGGCTACGGGAATCTGAGCCGTCGGCTGAGGCGCGGGCGTCTCGGCAGGCGCCAGTGTCGCCTCGAGATTCGCGGGTATGTCTTCATTGTCCTGAGAATCCGTAAATCCGAGCGGGGTGCGCGGTGCATCGACCAGCAGCTCATTCAAATCGCGCGCGGTCTTCATGCGTAAGGCCATGACCTCGTTCACTGTCGAGACCGGCAGTTGAGCGCGTATCGCGAGGAGGGCGTCAAGCTTTTTCCGCGCCTCCTCGATTTTGCCTTGTCCAAACAGGAGTCGTGCAACGTGGTAGGTGAGCGTTGTGAATGCGGGAGACTCCGGCCCTATCTTTTCTGCCGCGGCAATCAGAGCAGGTGCGCTTGGGTCGGAGGCGGGCGTTTCTATAATTGCCGCGACCAGCCACGGCATCGACGAGGTCTTTTTCCATTTCTCGATCGTGGTCGCCGAATCGCAGGTATTGGTGGCACAGAGCCCGGTAATCCAGTTCGTCAGATCGTCGCTGTTGTAGTGTTCGTGTAAGTTGCCATGTTCGAGCAGCCAGACATAGTCACTGACGTTTTGCCGGAACAATTCGCCAGAGTTTGGAATCATAACGGCGTGCGCCAACTCCTGCTGGCGCTGCTCGGGATGCAACTGGGTCTGGACGAATCCAAGCAATCGTTGCGCGGAACGTTTGACCGTGTCGTCGCCCGGCGCGGCGATCATTTTGTTCAGTTGAGCTTCCGCCTGCGCGAGGATTGCATGGTCGTTGGTTTCGGCGGACAGAGTTGCTTTTCGTATCGTCGCTCGCACGACCAGGTAGGGCGCGAGCTGGCGCCACGGCGATGAGGTATCGGCGGCGATCGCCGCAAACATCTTTGCCGCGGTATCGAAGTCGCCGCTATAGAAGTTCGCGGCGGCGATCTGATAGTTGCGCTGCGCACGCTCGAACGGCGTACCCTCGGTGAGTGGCTCCGGGACGTCGGTGGGTGCGGGCGTTGGAGTGCCGTCCGCAGAAGGCTCCGGGTTCGAGCATTCCGTGAGAGCTTTGTCTTGCGCGTCCACCCATTGCTTCACTTGCGGGCTCGATGCGCCGAAGTTGCCGATCATTGTCTCGAGGGCGAGTGCTGCCCTTCGGAATCTCATGCCCCGGCAGCCATTTGAGGCCCCCGGCCACGTCGCGACGCCGGGCACTTTTCCGCGCTCGTTGGTCCACTCTTCGACCATAGCGTTCCAGGCGTCGCTATTGACTCCGAAATCTGGCGTATTATCTGAACAATTGTCGAATACCTGGTCCTGCGCCTCGACCCATTGCATTACCTGCGGACTCGACAGGCCGAACTTGGCGATCATCGTGCCGAGCGTGCCCGCCGAAGTATGGAAAGCGTCGTTACCGCAGTTGATGAAAGAGAAGGTGCCATATTCAGCCGGAGCGTCACGGTAGACGCCAATTCCTTCAGTCAGCCCGACGCCCGGAACTTTGGCGCGCGCATCGAGCCATTCGTTCGCAGCTTCACCGACCCTGACCAGCCCATCCTTCTGCGAGACAATTTCGAGGTTCATGTTCGATATCCAATCGGATTCGCGCGGAGGAATCGGTTCGATACCGAGCCAGTCGTTCCAAAGCGAGACCAGCGCTTTCTGCTCATCCGGATCAAAGCCCGGTCCAGCCAGATACCTGTAGGAGGCGTAGAGAAACGAGTGGTCCCAGGTCGGCTTGATGATCCCAAGCCTGCCAGCCGCGAACCGATCGAATGGCAGGTCGGGATGAACATGCGATTCAAATAGCGTCACGGTGGAAGCGTTGCCGCTGGCGTCGGACCTGCTCTGTAATGGCGGAGCCGAGAGGAGCGCGGCTGCGGCCACCGCGACGGCCATTGTTCGCCAACGCCTCATCTCGCGACATCCCTGATTGCGATGCGGAGCGCGTCAGCCGTCCATGGGCGCGGCGAGAACAGGTACACCCGCTTGCCCGCAGCCAGGCCGGCGACCTGTGCGTCGAGCGACAGGCCAATACTGTTGCGGCTGAAGGTAGGCGCGAACTGCCCCCCGCTTCGAAGATAAGTGCTGATCTCTTTCGCGTCGGAACCCATCCGGTAGATCATCGGTACGGCTTCATCCACCGGCAGGCCCGCGATCCAGTCATCGTCGAGACACCAGGAGGCGAGTGCGGTCATGGATAAGGGCATCGAAGGCGGTATCCGGTTGCGGACGTCGGTCAGGAGGTCGCTGTAGAAAGCACGCTCCGACCGGCGAGCATCGAAATCGATTTGGATTGCGGCAGGCGAAGTGCGGACAAGTCCGGCGATGATTCGAGCGGCTTCGACGCGCTGGGAGGCCGACAAGGTCGGTGGTATGCGCCGATCATTCTCGATACGCACCACCGCTATCAGTATCGTGCGGCCAGGCACCATCAAAGGCTGGAAGCGCGGGCGAACGATGACGCTATCGCCGGAGAGCTCGAGCGTTCGCGCCAGATACGCGACGGCGGTCTCGCTGGGATCGATAAAAGCCAGGTTCTCGCGACGCTCCCATGCCCAAAGGATGACGCGCGGGAAATGGCTCATCCGATCGGCTGTGGCGAAGCGGCCTGTCGTAGGGATTGTGTCCGAAGCGCCCGCAATCAGGGCAGCGAGCACGATCGCAATCCTGGCCGTGCTATAAAGATTCGCCTTGCTAAGCAAGTTGTGGCCGCTGCATGTCATCATGTCATAGACAATCTAGTCCAGTCGCTGAATCCTGCCGAGCGATTCATCGTATGAGACAGTCGGTGGGTAATATACGGATCGTCACAATATTGGTTGCGGCGGTGATTGGCACCACGCTGATTTCGGCCTGTCGGACTGCACCCGGTGCACGTGCGACGGGCGCGGCAGCTTCGTCTTGGCGGATGCTCGGGCACGATCAAGCGCATACCGGCAGGAGCCCATTCGATACCAGCGCCAACCCGGGCTCGCTCAATTGGAGGTTCTCAACCGCCGGTGTCGTGTCCTCACCGGTAATCGACGCTGACGGCTCGATCTACGTCGGCTCGGGCGACTCAAACCTGTACGCCGTCGGCGCTAACGGCGTACGCAAGTGGGCGTTCAAGGCGGATACCGCTGTCGGGACGCCAGCGTTAGCGGAGGCCGGAACAATCTACGTCCGCGCCGGTGAGAACCTCTATGCGGTGGATCAGCGGGGCGCAAAGAAATGGGCATTTTCTGTGGGCGAAGGCTCAGCCGCACCCGCAATCGCGAAGGACGGAACAATCTATGTCGCCGATGACCAGAACCTCTACTCGCTGCACGCCAGCGGCACCCTGAACTGGAAATCCGCGATCAGCTATGCAGCCAGATCATCTCCGGCAATCGGCGCCGACGGCACGATCTACCTCGGCTCAGGCGACGGCAATCTTTACGCATTCAACTCCGACGGCACCAGGAAGTGGGCATTCGCAACCGGCAGCTTCGTAGATTCCTCACCGGCAATCGGCGACGACGGTACTATCTACGTCGGCTCGGGCTACCCCAATGCCAAGCTATACGCCGTCACTTCTCAGGGCGCTCAGCGATGGGCGTTCGCGTCTGGCACCGGGGCTAGTTTCTCATCGCCGGCGATCGGTGCCGACAACACTATCTACGCCGGATGTTACGACGGCAGCCTCTACGCGATAAGCTCCGACGGCACCAAGAAATGGTCGCTTCCGATCGGAGTTGTTGGTAACGCCGCGCCAGCGATTGGCGCGGATGGTACTATCTACGTCGGCTCCGATGACTTCAAGCTCCATGCGATAAAAGCGGACGGTACCGAGAAATGGGCCTTGGCGACCGGCAGCGACGTGCATTCGTCGGCGGGGATCGGCGCCGATGGCACCGTCTATATCGGTTCGGGTGACAACAGCCTGTACGCCGTAGGCGTCGCTCCGCCGCCCGCCAAACCTGTTGTGAGCAAGGGCCCGGTATGGCCCACCTTCCATCATGATTCCGCCCGAACCGGCCGTTCCGACTTCTCCACCAGCGCCAACGCCGGGGTTCTAAAATGGGCCTTCACCGTTGATCGCTCGGAACTCAAGAGCGTGAGCGATTCGGTTGCGATCGCCAGGGATGGCGTCATCTACAGTGGTTCGGGCGATCACTATCTTTATGCCGTAAATCCCGACGGCACCCAGAAATGGAAGTTTAACGCCGACGATAACGTTGGCTCGCCATCACTAGCTGACGACGGCACGATCTATTTCGGTACCCCGCAGGACTTCTCGCCTAAGAGTGGCGGCCACCTCTACGCACTAAACCCCGATGGTTCGAAGAAATGGATCCTTGAGGTGCCGAGAGAACCCAACAGCTTTGATGTTGAAATCAAATACGCCCCAGCCATAGCAGGCGACGGAACGATCTATGTCGCGGCCGCCCAATACTTATCGGCTGTGACTCCGGCCGGTGTCTTAAAATGGAAGTTCAAAGGCGCGAATCAGCCTTCCATGGCCCCGGCAGTCGGCGCCGACCAGACTATCTACATCGTTTTCACGGACTTTAGTGTCCAGCGCAAAGGCAGCTACGCCAGCGGCCATCTCTACGCGCTCACTCCCGCCGGAACCATGAAATGGCAGTTTACAACTCCATATCCGCCCACCGGTTCATCGGTCGCAATCGCAAACGATGGCACCATCTACACCGGATCCACCGAGGTTCTTCTTTATGCGATCGACTCAGATGGCCACTCAAAATGGCAGCTCCCTGCAAAAAATGGAGCAGCCCTCA
>Ga0210393_10004295_pt1 | contig 11293 bp, 8 predicted proteins | sample IncBWC27OmetaG_FD_160068 | JGI IMG/M metagenome (GOLD analysis project Ga0210393, IMG submission 160068) | Forest soil microbial communities from Barre Woods Harvard Forest LTER site, Petersham, Massachusetts, United States - Inc-BW-C-27-O ...
CGGCCACTTTTCGCATCTGAATCTCCTCCGCGCCTTCGGTAATCCGGTAGCGGCGGTGGTGGCGATAGATATGCTCAAACGGCTTGTGTCGAGAATAGCCGATGCCGCCGTGAACCTGCATCGCACGATCGGCGGCTTCGCACACCAGGCGGTTTGACCAATAGTTGCACATGGAGACCTTGTCGGAGAGTTCGTGCTCGATTAATTTGTGATCCATTCGATCCATTTCCCAGGCCGTCTTGCGAATAAGCAGACGCAGCATTTCCACTTGCGTGGCGAGTTCCACCAGCGGCCATTGAATCGCTTGGTTGTCCGAGAGCGGCTTGCCGAAGGGTTTGCGTTCTCGCGCATAGCGGACGCTTTCCTCAATGCAGTAGTGCGCCGCACCCAGCGACGAAGCGGCTTGTCTGATTCGGTTTTGGTGCACGAAGCTCTGGCCTAAATTAAGGCCGTGGTCTAGTTGACCCCAGTAGCTATCTTCGGGCAGCCAGACGTCAGTGAAGCTCACTCGAGGGTGATCGGTGGGCATGTTGAAGGTCCACAGCCATTCTTCGATCTTGACGCCGGACGTGCCCGCCGGAACGATAAAGCAGGTGATGCCGCGCGCGTCGCCGTCGTTACCGGAAGTGCGCGCGAACACCATGACATGGCTGGCGGCATGCATGCCCGTGGTCCACATCTTCTCGCCGTTCAGCAGCCACCCGGGCTTGCCGTCCTTAGTCTGTCGCACCGCGCGAGTCTCCATAAACGTTGCATCGGACCCATGGTTTGGCTCGGTGAGGCCAAATGCCGTGCGCATTTCTCCCTTGAGCAGTTTATCGCCGTCGCGCGCATCCTGCTCCGGAGTGGCGAACTCTCGGAACAGGATCACGAACGGATTGTTGCCAACAATCGAGTGCTCGTTTTGCAAATCGTTGTGCAGTCCCAACCCTAAAGCGGCCAGATGCTCGCGGATCACCGCCATCCACAGGTTCGAGCCATCGCGGCCGCCATATTGCTTTGGCCAGCCAAAGCGCAGATGGCCGGCCGCGTCGGCAAGCCGGCGCGCCTCCCCGAGCAGCGCTTCCAATTCCGGTCGCGGCAGACCGTTGTTGTCCCAATCGGTGCGGCTGTGCTCGCGGCGATGGTCGAAGAAGCGCTCGTTGTCATCCTGCGCCTGCAACGGTTTGATCTCAGCCTCGATGAATCGATCCAACTCGGCCAGGTACTCGATGAGGCCGGCGGGCAGGGAAAAATCCATATCACGTATCCTTAAGGGGACGCTCGAGCGCAGCTCGGTAACCTGAATAGTTCGGTTGATCGACTTGAAGCTTCTCCAGTGTGGTCGCGCGCAGATGTTCGGATACTCCCGGAGTCGAGAGTCCGTTCGCGCCAGTTGCAAGAGCCTCGGCCAAAGCGGTGTTCAGCTCGGCCAATGTCCCTGGGCCGAGCAGGGCTTGCAGGCGCTTCAGTTCTGCCGCCTCGCCGCTGGTGCCGAACTCAAGTTGGCGGCGCACGAGATCGGCCGCATTGGCCGCGACACGTGCCTGAAAGGCGGTATGCGGATCGCTGTTCGGTATTACCGTAGTGCGCAGGAAGGCAGCGATGGCGCAAAGGATTTCGCTGGGAGAGGGTTGGTCTTGCATCGGAATGTTCGTCCAGTCGTCAATTCGCCATGAGCCGCAGCAGATCGATTTCCGTTTCGGATGTACGCCGGGCGATCATTGCGCGCTCCACGGTGGCATCGACACTGCGGAAGGCGGCAAGCGCGCCGGCGCACATGACGCCCCACCGCAAAGTGCCGAACATCTCCCACCACGCCGCCATCTCGCGGTTCACCGGTGAGCCCCCAGCCGCCTCGTAGCCTGCGTACAGGTCCGCGTACTCGCCGAATCCGCCCACGGGTTTTTCGATGCGGCCGAAACGCCAGGAATTAACGCATAGCCATCCCAGATCTTCCATCGGATCGCCGATATGTGCGAGTTCCCAGTCGAGTACCGCTCGCAGGCCTTCGGGACCGATCATCAAGTTGCCGTTGCGAAAGTCTCCATGCACCAGACGCGCTTTCACGGGAGGAGTCGGACAACTTGCGGACAATTCATGGAACGCCAGGTCAAATACCGGGCGACGGACGCTGTCCCGGCGATAGGCGGCATGCCACTGCTCGATGAGATCGGCGGGCGATTGATGCGCCAGGCTGGGAAATTTGCGGGGATCGATGGCGTGGATACGCGCCAGGATTTGCCCGCAGGAGTACGCCAGGGTCTCGCGTGCGCCGGCGAGCGATGCTGCTTTGACGATACGTCCCCCGAGCGTCTCGCCGGCAACAAATTCCATGATGAACCCCTGTCCTAAGCCATCTTCGGGGGCGAGTAGGTGAAGCACCTCGGGTGCCGACACGCCGGAGGCTCGCGCCGCCGCGATCAATTGGGCTTCGACGTCGAGGCCAACCCCCACTGGAGATCGGCGGTCGCCGCCGGGTGCACGGCGCATGATCAGCGGCTGCGGCCCGTCAGTCGTATCAAGATCGAAACGCCAAATCTCCTGAGTCGCACCGCCGGAGAGCCGCGTCAGTCCGGAAGTGGTCCGCGCCCCCGGACGAAGGCGCTGCGCCAGGGCCGCGAGCGCGGAGCGCACCGCGTCCTCACTATGCGATGCGGAATTCACGTTTCATGAGTTTTAATCATCGAGTCCCAATCCCTGCAATATCCTGGGGGCATGTTTCTCCACGCGCGCGGTGCGTGTCGCCGATTGTTTCGCGCCGGCGAAATGCAGCAAATAACCTTTCTGCCTTCCAGGCGTGAGCGCATGAAACGCTTCGGCGAGTTCAGGGTCATCATCCAAACGATTTAGAAACTCCGCGGGCATCTCGAATTCCGCTGCGGTTCTCATTTGCACCTTGGCACCGGATTTCTCAACTGCAATGGCTTCTTTGATATACGCTTTAACGGCCGTTTTCTGCTTGTTGATGTCCGCAAGAGCAGCAAACCTGATTTGCCTCGCGGCCTGCACATTCTTGGTTTGTTGAATCAGGATGCCCTTGGGGTCCTTGAGCAAAGCGCCCTTCATGAAAAGCAGAGCGCAATAATCTTTGAAGCCGTGGATCAAGACCACGTTGCCGCCATTTAGATCGTAGCAAGCTTGGCCCCATTTCAGTTCTTCATTGAGGCCCGACGCAAGGCAGAGTTGGCGGAGCGCGGCATATTCCGCCCTCCAGCGTCTTTCCTTGCCATGAACCTTGCTGACGAGTGGATTCATCTTCCCTTTGTTTGCGTCGTGAGTACCGGATTACGATGGAAGTGCGATCGCGGCGATGGATATGATGCCAGTTCGGAATCGAAGCGGCCAAACGACGCGTCGGTTGTATGCGCGAGATCAGCGCGCTAAATTCACATGAAGGGAGCATAAGCTATTGATTTTATGAGCCCGGGACGGATGCCGGTGGATGACAATTCATGAATCGCCCGCCGCCCGCGCCACGACGTCGTCGGCGCTTTTTTTTTTGCGCTGTCCTTTTTTTCGCTCTGTCCATTGACTTAACACTGACGGGTGCTGAATATTGGATTGGGCGGTGCGGCAATTTCGCTTCCCAAGCGAGTGCATTCATCGACGATCGCAAGTTTATGGACGGATACCTTGGACGAGCAGCGCAAAACTCTGATTCGTCGTCGTGACCTGCTTCTCGCGGTGACGGTTTCCGGGGCCGTGGTCGGGATGGGCAGCGCATCGAGCCCAACTCCTACCGAGCTAAGGCGCGACAAACGCAAACCGCAGTATCAGGCGAACTCGCCGGAAGTTCAGACGTTTTACCGAGTCAACCGCTATCCAGTGAAGTGACGTCATGCTCATCAGAAGAACAGAACGCCGGCAAGGGCGCGGAGCAATTACCCCGTCAATCGCATGCGAACCTCAAGGTAATCTTGACCGTAGGTCCTTCCTTCGTCGCTCAGGCCTCATCGCCGGTGGTCTCGCCGGGCTCGGCGGGTTCACCCTGCGCAGTGTGCGCCAAGCGGAGGCAGGTGCGCCGCCGGCGCCCGGTGCCACGCTCTCGCGCCGCAAGAACATCTGCACCCACTGCTCGGTGGGCTGCTCGGTGATCGCTGAAGTCGCGAACGACGTCTGGATTGGTCAAGAGCCGGATTTCGACAGTCCGATCAATCGCGGCTCGCACTGCTGCAAGGGTGCGGCCGTTCGCGACGATGTGGTGGGCGAGCGGCGGCTGCGCTATCCGGTGAAATTGATCGACGGCCAATGGCATCGAATTTCCTGGGATCAGGCCATCGACGAAATCGGCGACAAACTGCTGGAGGTGCGAGCGAAGTCGGGACCGGAATCGGTCTACTGGTTGGGATCGGCCAAGTTCACCAATGAAGCGGCCTATCTGAACCGCAAGTTCGCCGCGTTCTGGGGAACGAACAATTCAGATCACCAGGCACGCATCTGTCATTCCACCACCGTTACCGGCGTCGCCAACACCTGGGGCTATGGTGCGATGACCAATAGCTACAACGATATTCGCAACGCCAAGACCATCATGATCATGGGCGGCAATCCCGCCGAGGCGCATCCGGTTTCATTGCAGCACATTCTCGAGGGCAAGGAACTCAACCGCGCCAACATGATCGTCATCGATCCTCGGCTGACGCGCACCGCGGCGCACGCGAACGAGTTTTTGCGCGTACGACCCGGCACGCATATTGCCACCATCTACGGGATGCTCTGGCACATCTTCAAGAATGGCTGGGAGGACAAGGAGTTCATGCGTCAGCGCGTGTACGGCCTGGAAGATGTTCTGCCGGAGGTCGAGAAGTGGACGCCGGCGGAGGTTGAACGCGTTACCGGGCTGCCGGAATCGCAGGTCAGGCATGTTGCTGAAGTTTTCGCCACCGAACGGCCCTCGACATTGATCTGGGCCATGGGTCAGACGCAATTCGCGACCGGCACGGCCAATGTCCGCGCCAGCTGCCTGTTGCTGCTCGCCACCGGCAATGTGGGCGGTTACGGTGCCGGCGCGAATATTTTTCGCGGTCATACCAACGTTCAGGGCGCGACCGATCTCGGCCTCGATGTGACCAGTCTTCCTCTCTACTATGGTCTTTCCGAAGAGGCGTGGCAGCACTGGTGCCGCGTGTGGGAGGTCGATTACAACTGGATGCTCTCTCGTTTCGCCGATAAGAAATTGATGGAGACCCCCGGCATTCCCAGCACGCGCTGGTTCGATGCCACGCTCCTGCCGAAAGACCAAGTGAGCCAGCCCGATACGTTGAAGGCCATGTTTGTCATGGGGCATGGCGCCAATACGATTACCCGCATGCCCGAGTCGGTGCGCGGCATCGAGAAACTGGAGCTGCTGGTGGTTTGCGATCCGTACCCGACCAGCTGGGCAGTGCTTTCGGGGCGGAAAAACGGGACCTATCTGCTGCCCGCCTGCACCAGTTTCGAAATGGACGGATCGCGTACCGCTTCGAATCGATCGCTGCAGTGGGGCGAGCAGATCGTGAAACCGGTGTTCGAATCGAAGAACGACTACGACATCATGCACCTGCTCGCCCGCAAGTTGGGGTTCGCTGAGCAACTGTTCAAAAACATCAAGATCGAGAACGGCGCGGTATCCGCCGAGGACATCCTGCGCGAGATCAATCGCGGCGGCTGGTCCACCGGCTATTGCGGGCAGTCGCCGGAGCGCCTCAAGGCGCACATGAAGAACCAAAACAAATTCGACCTGGTGACCATGAGAGCGCCGAAGAGCGATCCGGAGGTCGGTGGTGATTACTACGGCCTACCGTGGCCGTGCTGGGGAACGCCGGCACTGAGGCACCCCGGCACGCCGGTGCTCTACAACACCAATCTGTCCGTGGCCGACGGCGGCGGCACGTTCCGCGCGCGCTTCGGCGTCGAGCGGGTGGTCAAGCGTAAGGTTGTGGAGAACGGCCAAGAGATCGAGAAAGAGGTGCATGAGAGTCTCCTTGCCGATGGATCTTATTCGTTGGGTTCGGAGATCAAGGACGGATATCCCGAGTTCACACTCGGCGTGCTGAAAAAGCTCGGCTGGGACAAGGATCTCACGGCGCAGGAGATGGCGATCATTCAACGCGTGGGCGGGGCCAAACCCGACACCGTATCTTGGTCGACCGACTTGTCCGGCGGCATTCAGCGCGTGGCGATCAAACACGGCTGCAGCCCGTATGGCAATGCCAAAGCGCGGATGATTGCCTGGAATCTGCCGGACCCGGTCCCGGTCCATCGTGAGCCGATCTATACGCCGCGGCCCGATCTCGTGTCCAAGTATCCGACGCTGCCGGATGCCCGCCAGTTCCGCGTACCCAACATGGGATTTACGGTTCAGAAAGCCGCCGTCGACAAAGGCATCGTCAAGGATTTCCCGCTGATTTTGAGTTCGGGCCGGCTGGTCGAGTACGAGGGCGGCGGCGAGGAGACGCGCTCGAACCGATGGCTGGCGGAGTTGAAACAGGAAATGTTCGTCGAGATCAATCCCGCCGACGCCGCGGAGAGGGGCATTGCCGATGGCGGTTGGGTGTGGGTGACGGGACCGGAGAGCCATTCGAAAGCACGCATGAAAGCGTTGGTAACGGAGCGTGTGGGCAAGGGTTTGGCGTGGATGCCTTTTCACTTTGCCGGCTGGTGGCAGGGCGTCGACCAGCGCAGCAAGTATCCCAAGGGCGCAGATCCCTATGTGCTTGGTGAGAGCGTGAACGGCCTGACAACCTACGGCTTCGATCCGGCCACCGGCATGCAGGAACCGAAGGCCACCCTCTGTCAGATCCGAGCGGGATAAGGAAGGCTATGGCAAGAATGAAATTTCTTTGCGACGCCGACCGCTGCATCGATTGCAACGCGTGCGTCACCGCGTGCAAGAACGAGAATGAGGTGCCGTGGGGCATCAACCGCCGCAGGGTCGTAACGATCAATGACGGCCTGGCGGGGGAGCGGTCGGTCTCGATGGCCTGCATGCATTGCACCGACGCGCCCTGTGCCGCGGTCTGCCCGGTGAGCTGCATCTTTCCCACCGAAGAAGGCGTGGTGCTGCATTCGAAGGATCTGTGCATCGGCTGCGGCTACTGCTTTTATGCGTGCCCGTTCGGCGCGCCGCAATATCCGCGTATCGGCAATTTCGGCTCCCGCGGCAAAATGGACAAATGTACTTTCTGCGCCGGCGGCGGCGGTACGGAAGTAACCGGCAGTCCCGAAGAGTTTAAGAAGTACGGCGCCAACCGGCTCGCGCAGGGAAAGCTGCCGCTGTGCGCCGAAATGTGTTCGACCAAATCGTTACTGGCCGGCGACGGCGATATCATCGCCCAGATTTACAAGGAGCGGGTGCTCCGGCGCGGCTACGGATCGGGTGCTTGGGGCTGGATGACGGCCTATCACGTGTGAACCGCGACGCGGAAGGGTAAATGACATGATGAGGATTCTCGCGCGAACACGCTATGCCCTCGCACCGCTGGTGTTTCTGGCCATGCTCGCCGTCGCGCTGCAGGCGCATGCACAACGAACCGATCCGAACGCGCCGGTGGAGGATCCGGACGCGGGCGCAGTCAAGGAACAGAAGCTGCTTCAACAGGACTCGCGCATCCAAGGGCGAATCGATATTCCCGACAAGAGAGCAAGGGTGCTCATACAACCCGCCGGGCGGGTTTGGGATCATTATCATGAAGTCACACTCCGCTGGATTGGCGCGATCGTCATCCTCGGCATGATCGTCGTGTTGGCGCTCGGCTACTGGGTGCTGGGGAAGATCCGGATTTCGGCGGGTCGTTCCGGCAGGAAGGTGAAGCGCTTCAGCGCCTTCGAGCGCTTTTCGCATTGGCTGACGGCGGTGTCTTTCGTCGTGCTCGCCTTGACGGGCCTGAATATCACCTTTGGAAAACTGCTCCTGCTGCCGCTGATCGGACCCGAAGCGTTCAGTGCCTTCGCGCAAGCCGGCAAATATGCGCATAACTTTGTCGGTTTTTCTTTTATGGCCGGTTTGTTCCTGATCGTGGCGCTTTGGCTCAAGGACAATATCCCCAAACAAGTCGACATCGATTGGCTCAAACAGGGCGGCGGTTTCATCAAATCGAAGCATGCACCCGCCGGTCGTTTCAACGCCGGCGAGAAAATGGTGTTCTGGCTGGCACTCGGTGCCGGCGCGGCGGTTGCCGTGTCCGGACTGCTGTTGTTGTTTCCGTTCTACGGAACCAACATTGCCTCGATGCAATTTGCGCAGGTAGTCCACGCCACCGTCGCGGTTCTATTCATCGCCTTGATTCTCGCGCACATCTATGTCGGTACCCTGGGCATGGAGGGTGCTTTCGAGGCCATGGGTACCGGCGAAGTGGATCTGAACTGGGCCAAGGAACATCACGATCAATGGTTGGCAGAGACGCTTGCGAAAGAGCGCTCCACCGAGCCGCCGGGCCACCCCACCGCGGCCGCTGCCAAATAGCCACCGCCGTTCTCAACTATCGAGCTTTTTCGGTGCCGTACTCGCATCGCGCTCGCGCAAATAGTCCTCGGTCGTGCGCGCGGGCGCGCGAGGCGACCCATGCGGATCGAATTCCTTTTCTGTGACGAATGCGACACGGCAGTCCTCACACATCTTGATCAGATCGAGCCGCTCAGGAGTGTCTTTAAACATCCAATGCTTGTCCGCGAGCTTCGCCAGGACATGCTCGATCGTGCTCTTGACGCCGAACGGCTTGCGGCAGCGGACGCACCGGAATGGTTCTTCCTCTTTGAGGACTCGCGTGCCGCCGGCGCCGTTTCTAAAGTCGAGCTGCGGTTTGAGCGTCATGACCTGCTCGGGGCAGGTCGCCTCGCACAGACCGCACTGCACGCAGGCTTCTTCCGAGAAGCGCAGCATCGGCCGCTCTGAATCATCGGTCAAGGCATGCGTCGGGCATACCGACACGCAGGAAAGGCACAGCGTGCAGCCGGCCGCATCGATTTCCACCGCGCCGAAGGGCGCACGCGCCGGGAGCGCGATCACATCCTTGGGTTCCGGCGCCGCCCGGCGCAGCTCACGCAACGCAAATCGCAGCACGCCGCGCTGATCGCCCACGGGCAGGAAACTCGCAGGACGGGGTGCGCCGGCCATCGTCGGAATTGCTCGCAGTGCCTCGCCTAAGAGATCAGGATCGTCCGCCTCGATGGTGTCGATTCGCGAAGGCCCGAAGCCTAAACCTAGGAGAATCGGCTCGGCCAGGGCGAGGGTCCGGGTCAGTCCAAGGACATCATGACGCGGCTGAGCGCGCAGCAGCAGCCGCACGGCGCATGCGCCATAGGCGAACAGTGCCGCGATAGCCTCGAGACCGATTTGCGTGACCTCGTTGACCGACAATGGGAGCACGTGCGCGGGCAGACCGTCGCCGAACCGGGCCAACGCGTCGATGAGCGGCGCACCGTGAGGCTCGTCGTGCAACAGCACGATGGCGTGTTCCCCGCCGGCTTCGCGGTATGTCAGGAGCAGCGCTCGCAGCTTGCGCAGCAATGCATCCGACGGCGGCAGCGCATAGACAGCCGCCCCAGTGGGGCAGGCGGCAGCGCATTGGCCGCAGCCGGCGCATATATTGGCGTCGAGCGCCACATGGTCTCCGGCCGGCACGATGGCGCCGGCAGGGCAAAGGTCGAGGCAACGCGTGCAGCCGATGATTTGCGAGCGCGAATGCGCGCACAGATGCTCACTGAAGCTGATGTAGCGTGGTTTGTCGAAGGTACCGATAAGGTCACGCGCTTTCAATACGACACTCAATACCGCCGCCGGGTTGCCGGGATCGGCACGCAGGTAGCCATCGCGCAAATCGATGCCGGGGAACAACGCAGCGCCGCCGGAAAGATCGATGACGATATCGCAGCGGGACACCGCGCCCTGACGCGCGGGTCCGAAGGCCAGCGTGCCGCGCGAGGATGGCGACGGCTGGGCGAAATCATCGACAATGATTTCGAAAGCGCCGAGATAACCTTTGGCGGAGCGGATCTTGCCTTGTGCGATCGGAAATTCGCTGTTGCGCGGCGGAGCGAGTACCGCCGGCGGCGTGACGAGCACGGTGACATCCAGATGCGCCTGCAATAACTTGCCGGCCTCCACAGCTTGCGCGTCGCGGCCGTAAATGAGGACGACGCCATCGCTCTTCAGCGTAACCAAGGGCGTTTGGGGCAACGGTTCCGCAGCCGCCGCGATGAGTGCCGCCATCTTTGGTCCGGCTGACGCGGCGTCATTCGACCAACCGGCAGTCTCGCGGATATTGACGAAATCGACGGGCGCAGTTCGTCCGACCGAGGTTGCCGCCGCGGCGAATACGGCAGTCTCCTGCGTGCAACCCACGGTGAGCGGGGCGGCGCCCGTCGCCATGGCCCGAAATTGGTCAAGCTCCGCGCGGCACAGCCGATTGGCCGTCGCTGGGGCGCCACCGCAACCGCGGCGCAGCGCATCGGCGTCGAGCGGCACGGTGCCTTCGCAGGTGCAGAGCAAGATATTCCTGTCAGGGCCTGTCATCCTCTTGAGCATACCAAGCGGGGTTGGGTGCCGCCATCGCGCGGGGACTGTGTATCCAGCGCCCATCCGGGGCTATAGTCATGGGGTGGACAAGCGAGTTCGCGCGTGAAACTACTGAAGACCGTCCGAGCGGATACCTCGGATAAGTTTGTTTTTGACAAGGCTGCGGAGCCCGGCGAATGGGCCATATCCGGCGCGGTGTTGTTCGCGAATCTGGATCCGGCTACTTTAAGCGGGAAACCCCGTGCTGCCTTCCGCGGCGGGTTTTTAGGGATAGGCTCGTTCGGCTGGTCGACATTGGTCCAGATCGTCGAGGTGAGCCAAGAGCAACGCTCCACGGCAGTCGAACAATTGGCGGCACAACTGGTCGAGCGTTGCGGGGCTCCTGATCTTGCGACCGCACGGGCGGCCGCGGAGGAGGAGATCGCCTTTGCGGCATCCCTTTGCGATCACCCTCCGGGAATGTTGGTCGCCGTGTCACGCCGCTGCGAGAATGAGGCGATTCGCGAGTCGTTTCGGACGCTGCAGGCTAACTCCTGCGCCAAGCCGGCGCCCGTCTTCAGCTTTGTAGAAGTCGCCGACGAAGAGGCTGCGCCGCCCGAGCACATCGATCTTGTGACACTCGTGGATCGAGCGCGCCGGTGAGCGAGATGCACGATTTCTGGCTTTCCTGCGGTCATCATTTGCTCGATCGCGGCCCGGACGGCGGCTTGGTCGTCACGGACGAATTCCTGAAAGCCTACCTGGCGCGCCCCGAGATGGTGCCGCCGGAAGACGCCTGCGCGGCTGAGCTGGCACTGCACCAGGCGCTGCTCGCAC
>Ga0210393_10004296_pt1 | contig 11292 bp, 11 predicted proteins | sample IncBWC27OmetaG_FD_160068 | JGI IMG/M metagenome (GOLD analysis project Ga0210393, IMG submission 160068) | Forest soil microbial communities from Barre Woods Harvard Forest LTER site, Petersham, Massachusetts, United States - Inc-BW-C-27-O ...
GCCGATGCGTGGATGGCGAGGATCATCTGTCAACTCCGCCGCAACCCAGCGCCAGAGCCTGATCATTCGCGCGCGCCACGCGCTCCCAAGAAGCGCGAGGCGGCGCGCGGTGTCGCGGAAGGTGGATATCGGATGTTGGGTGCGGGAAGGGGGCGGCCCCGGCGGTCGAATTTGACCGCCCGGCCGCATCATCGGTCCCGTCCGCGTTCCCGTTGGAGTTCTCGTTCTTTCTTCTGCTGGGCATCGCGCTCGGCTTGGGTCATGTTTGCGAGCCGTTCTGCCTCCTTAGCCTTGGCTGCGTCGTCCTGTTTTTTGATCAGATCGTCGTAATCGCGTCCGCGGCCTCGCGGACGTCGCTCTCTCGCGGGCTTTGGTTGTGGCGCGGTGGGTTGTTGGTCTTTGCCGTAGGCCTGTTGCCGCTCGGCTTGCAGCTCGCGGTAGCGGAAGCGGAGATTGTCGGCCTCTTGGCGGTATCCGGGAAAGGCGATTTCCTTGCCCTTTTCGTCTTTGACAATTTCGACGTTGTTGCGCGCGCGCATCTTGACGGCCTCCTCGCTGTTTTTGCGGCCGGTGATGAGCTCGCTCTGCACGGCGATCCTTTCGCCGGTCATAGACAGATAATCGAAACCTTCGATCATGCGTCTGATTTCGAGCGCTTCGCGAGCTTTGGGATCTGCGGTTTTCGCGATCTCGGCGGACAGAGTGTTTTGTTCCGCGCGGAATGAAGCGTGTTCCGCGATGGCTACTTTCGCGAGGCTCTGGAACGGATCGCCGAAATCATAATGTCGCTGCAAGGCTTCCGCGTATCTGGTGCCGGGGTCGCGTATGTCGCCCTCGAGATATTGACGGTCGCGCTTGTCGATGAGGTCCTGGCGGCGATTCTCGACAGAGGCTTCTTTTTGTTTGGCGTATTCTTCGTAGGGATTTTGCTGGCGTTGCTGTTCGCGCCGGCGTAACTCTTGCTGGTACTCCCATTTGGCGTTGGCTTCCTGAAGCTCTTGGGCCTCCTTGATGAGCCTCTCGCGGTGCTGCTGAGCCTCCCGATAGATCTTGCCCAGCTCCTTAAGCTTCTCGTCCGCGGCAATGAGTTCGTTCTGGAGCTTGTCCTGGTCTTTGCGGGCTTGCTCCTGCCGTTCTTGCTCTTTGCGGACAGCCTCTTCCGCTATCTTGTCTTGAGGTGATGGCGCGTCGGGCATGGGGGATGCCTCCGACGGTCCAGCGTAGTCTTTGCGTTGCCGCTTTCGCAACGCCCGCCTTTCGTTATCGGCCTTAATATCCCGGTAGTCATCGCCCCGGTCGGTTTTGATGCCCCGCTCCTCCATATGATCGGATGCGACGCCACGGTGTTTGGTCGGCTGCCGGTCGATGGCTTGTTCCTCGAGGGATCGGTGATCTATGTGATGCGAATCGTCGAATCCGGCGGCGGTCATATGTCGATTGTGGTGTTCAGACCATGACTTCCGCAGCCGGACAATGTTCTCTTCGCGTTCCTGCTCCCAGCCTTTCCGGGAATCGGCGTTTCTGGGTTTTGGGCCTAGGCCGTCCTCGTCTATTGGCCGGGTCGGAATGAGAATGTGAGCATGGACGTTTCGCTGATCGCGTCGAGCATCTGGCTTATGGATTGCTATGTCTGCGACCAGACCCCGATCGGTGAATTCGGTTTTGACGTATTCGTTTAGCAGGGCGATGTTCTGTTCGAGGGATAGTTCGTACGGAAGCGCGATGTCATATGGGATGGCGAGCTGGCTGTCTTTGCGCTTTTCCTTCCTCTCGACGGCGTTCCAGAAGGTTTCCCGATTGTGCGCCCAATCCGGGGCATTTTCCGGAACGGTCATGGCGTCATAGAGGACGTGGCGCTTGCGACTGAAGTCGTGCTCCTCGCCGTATCTGTCGTCGCGGAGGCGTTCGCCGGCTGCATATGCGGCGGAACGAACGACCTTTTGTCCGTGCGATCGGCTGATGGGGAGATGGCCGCTTAGGTGATATTGCGCCATACGCCTACCGGGATTGGGGCGTATCGGAACGCCGTCTTGGCGAGAGGGGTGGGAGGCCGGGCGATGGTGTTGGAGAGCGCAATCTCCAACGCTGGGTTCCAAGGGAGCAAGGCTCCTTTGGTGTCGGTCCAGCGAGGCACGGCGCTGGCGGGATACAACCGGCGGACGGTTGGACAGGGGACTCGGGGCAGGATGCCCCAAGCCGAGGTTGCAAGGGCACGGAAGCCCATGCGCGGGTCCAGGGATGGCATTCCTGGCGCACACGTTGCTCTCGCAACGTACAAGTGCGCCCTTCGCCTTCGCTGCGGGACAACCCAGACACGCAGTCTGCCTCCGCTTAACGCTCCGGCAGCCCCACCAGGAACCACCGAGGTCCAGTATAGGATTGAAAACGTTAAGATTAAGCAAAAAGCAAGGAAAATGAGATATCCTCATGGTTGTGCAACTAAACAGGGAGTTGTGCTATGAATCTGGAACCGTTCCGGACAACGCGACCAAGAGGCAATCCCATGGCGCGAACACGAAAATCAGCTTACGAAAAGCTTGCCGAGAAGGAGAAAGAGGCGGAGCAAGCGGCCAACGAGGCTGCGGCTCTGAAAGCGCAGATCCGCGACGAGGAGCGACGAAAGGACACACGCCGCAAGGTGCTGGCCGGCGGAGCTGCCTTTTCGCACGCACGCATTGATTTGGTCTGGCGCGAGACTCTAGTCGCCGCGCTGCACAAGGCTGGAACGGCGATGAAAAGCGACCGTGCCAGAGAAGAAATGGCGGCTTTGGTTGAGTATGTGAAAGGAGGATGTCAGGAGATGGATATCGACGCACGCATCGAGGAGATGTCGCGGACGAAACCCGGTGCGGCACCAGAAGCTGTGAGGGCTCCTTCGGCATCGGCGCGCAAGCCAAGCGTCGCGTCGCCTCAAGGTTAACAAAAATTCTGACTTGCCAGAGATCGTGGGGGGTGAAGGCTGATGAGAGAGCCGCTCGGTGCCGCGAAATGGTCGCATGAGATCGGCATCCCGAGATTGAGCGTCGACGCTGTCGACGGTTTCTTTTTCGGGAATCTCTGTTCTGTCTGAATTACTTTGATTTATGTCGGAGCAGCTAATCGCGAGCAACCCGCGGCGGTTCGTCCCTCCACTTCCAGCGAACATTCCGATCCTGCCGGACCAGGTTCGCCGGGCGAAGCGATCGCCACGTTTTCGCCTTATCATATTTCTCGCCGTGGGGGCGCTGCTCCTGTTCCGGTTCCACAGTTGTTATTCCCAACACGTCGACGTGCAGAACGACATCCAGCAGATCAATGCCGTCATGACCCAGGCGATGCTCACGCATCCGGCGAAGGGGGCGCGCTTTCCGGTCACGCTTTCGAGCGGGGAGCGCATCCTCCAGATCAATTTCGCCTGGGTCCAGTATCCGTATACACCGATCGGCGCGTTGCCCAGTGGTCATCCGAAAACCTGCGTTATGGTCAACGTGCTCGACCCGAAGACGGGAACCAAAGACCCCAACTACGAAAGCGGAAACATGACCTGCATTGAGGGGCTAGTGTACCGGATTATGTAAAAGCGTCGCCTCGCTCGCAGAAGGAGGTTCTTATTTATGTCAGATCTGCTCGGCTCGGCGGCATGGAGCAAGGACGGAGGAAGCTGGCGCTACACCCCGATCGGGGGCGCGGGTGCTCCCGTTCAGGGGCGTTTTTTGCTGCTCGGAGAGTGCTGGAATGGCCGGGGCTATATGCATGTGCGCGCGCCCAGACAGCACATGATTTCGATTGCGCCGACGCGTTCCGGAAAAGGCGTCTCGCTTATCATTCCCAATCTGCTCAACTACCGCGGATCCGCTCTGGTCGTCGATCCCAAAGGCGAGAACGCATGGGTGACGGCAGCGTGGCGGCGCCGCGCGTTCGGCCACAAAACGGTCATCGTCGATCCGTGGAATGAGGTCAATCGCCTGTATGCCGGACCGCAGGTGGGGCTCCAGGAATCAATTGCGAAATTCAACCCGCTATCGATTCTTGATCCGGGATCGGACGATTTTGTCGAGGACCTTGCCTATCTGGCGGATGCCCTGATCATCACCGAGAGCGCGAGGGAACCGTATTTTGACAATACCGCCCGCGAGTTGTGGGCTGGCCTCATGGCGTATGTCGTGGAGAGTCCGGCATTCAGTTCGCATGCCTCTCTTGCACTCGCCCGCAGGCTGCTCATGAAATCGGATGAAGAATTCAGCCGCACGATACAGTCTGCGATGGACCTTGGTTCCGGCAGTGTGGCGGCCCTGAAGCTCGCACAATTCAAGAATTTGAAAGAAAGCAACTCGATCATGTCCGTGATCTCGTCCGCGAAGACGCAGACGGCGTTTCTGGATAGCCCGGTCCTGAACCAGAGCATGGAAAGTTCAGATTTCAGCTTTGAGGAGTTATGCGGCGGAAACATTTCGATATATCTGGTGCTGCCGCCGGACAAGCTCCAAACATACTCGCGGTGGCTGAGGCTCATGATCTCGATCGCGATCCGCGCGGTCGCGCGCCGCGGATCGCAAAGCCCGTCGGGACTTCCCGCGCTGTTCGTACTCGACGAGTTCGGGACCATCGGTAAGCTGAACGCTGTCGCGCAGGCCTACGGGCTGATGGCCGGGCTTGGCATGATCATGTGGACCTTCTCGCAGGATCTCAATCAGCTGAAGCGCGACTACCCCGACCATTGGGAGACATTCATCGGCAATTCGGAAGCGATGACGTGCTTCGGCGTCATGGACAATTTCACGGCGGAATATATCAGCAAGATGCTGGGCACCTCGACGGTCCAGCAACAGAATGTCTCGACGACACACGACATGTTCAGTAAGACCACCCCGACTTCGACTACCACATCGACACAGACGATGAGCCGGCCGCTCATGCATCCCGACGAGGTCCGCAACCTGGACGGGGACGTTGGCCTCATCCTGGGACGCTTTCCGCCGATTTACAGCCGGCGGATCGTGTATCACGAGGATTGGGATCTCTTGCACCGCGCGAGGCCAGATCCGCACTTTCCCCGTACCGAGGATGTACGCTGGGTGGCGCTGCAGAGAAGACTCCTCGAGATGGGTTCAGTCGCGCGACTGCTCAAGGAGTATGGATTCGAGGTAAAAGCGCTGTGGCGCGGACGATGGGAAGTGAAACGCGCTGACCCACCGTGGACGCACATCTTTCCCAGCGATAATGACCTCTGGAGGTGGACTTACGTGATGGCGATGGAGAGCGAGGATCCAGCTTAAGCTCTGCACTTAGGCGCCGGGTGAGGGCGGCACCTTCATGGCTTTCATCCAAGGCAGTTTTTCTCCGGCATCCGGACGATGGCGGCCGGACCTTCGGCTCAGCTACGCTTCCGGCCTCGGTTGGTGGAATAGCAGTCCAAATCGATTGATAATGGATTGTGAACTATCTTCTCTAAATAGCGGAGGAAGTCATGCCGTTCATGAAGGGCGAGAAGGTGTTTGCCGAAGACAGCGACCACAACCGTCATTCAGGTGAGATTGTCGACTACGATCAAAAGAGGCAGATCTACAGAGTTAGGCACGACGATGACGTTCCGGGCACGGCACCACATGAGTACCCGGCGGCGAAGGTAACGAAACGAGTTGGCCGGTCGTAAAGCATCGCATCCGAACCATCGCGAACCCGGTTGTCAACACAGCCAAGCTGGAGGGATGTGGCACCGCCGGCGTCCTCTCTTCTTGTCGCCAAGCCACTTTCTTGTGCGCCCAGCTTTGGGCGCACGCGCGCGCCGCTTTGCAGCGCGCGGAGGTAGCCGCGCCAGAGGCGCGGCTCGATTTATCCTATTCTTAGGCTGCGATGGCCCCGATGGATCTCCCATAACTGATTAGAGCGCCGAGTGTGGTGTCTTTGAGGTCCTGAATGCTGCCTTTGGGCGTAGAAGTAAGAATCTTTTCTTGCTTTGGGGTAGTTCCAGCGGGATTTTCCGACTTATGTATTTCGGGCGATGTTGCGCATGGGAGAGGATCGCGGAATAGGTAGGCGTTACTAGTGCGGATGACCTGCCAGCCGCCTCGGTAGATTTTGTCGAAACGGTTGACCCAATCGAGGATACCGGCCTCCTCCAGGGCGTGGATTGCTACATAGACCGTATCGCGGTGGCATTCGGCCTCGCCTTTTATGGACTTGTAGCCCGGGAAGCAATGTCCGGTGTGTTCGTTGTGGAAGCCCCACAGAAGGGTTCTCAGGACCCGAAAAGAGGCCCAGGTGATGGGGCCGCGGTGCTGGCCTTTGGTGCGGTGCTTGGCGTTGTAGGCTTTGGCGTAGGCCCAGATGCGGGCTTTAGCATTTCCATCGAGCGGAATGCCTGGCTTCTTGCGGAATACTTTTTCTCTCGGGGTCTTGCGGGCTGCTCTCGTTCTAATTCGCGGCATGAAAATCCTCTTGCGGTTGCGACCTAGCAACCACCGGCACACAAGGAGGCCATAAAATCGGCGCGAGTTCACCCCGTCGCGAAAATAGCGATTGACGGGGCGGCGATTTCGGGGGATTCTCGTGATTGCAAGTGTTCGCGAGATATCTATTCCCGGCTTCACCGCCGATATGCAGCCCGCCCTTACCCGGCGGGTTTGCTATTTCTGGGTCTTGGATTTCTCCAGGTAGTGCGCGAGCGGAAGTACCCGCGCAATTTATCAGGTTGGGGAGATTCTGACAGTTAGTCCAGAGCCAAGCGCGTCAGTCTGGGCGCGCGTCTCGTTCTTCCTGGAGGGCCCCCGCCTCGACGAAGCTGCGGGCGAGTTCGAGCAGTTGCCGACGATGCTTGGCGCTGCGCATGTCCTGGAAAAGAGCCAGCAGGTCCTCCGCTTCAGGATCGGGTCGTCGAAGGGATGTTTTGTCGGGTGACAACACGCCGTGGACTTTCTGCTGCCTGTCGCCCAGGGCCGGGACCGGCTGAACAAGCGCGTCATAGAAGTGGCCTACATCCACGCCAAGCGCGTCGGCGATGTCGAACAGCTTGCTGGCGCTGACCCGGTTGATGCCGGATTCGTACTTTTGGATTTGTTGTAAAGTCAGCCCGATGGCTTCGCCAAGCCGGGCCCGAGAATAGCCCGTCCGTTCGCGCCAGGCGCGGATTCTCTCGCCAATCAACGCGTCAGGCTTGCCCGCGTGTCTCCTGGGGGAGCGCGGTCGCGCGCCTGCTCTTTTCTCGCTCTCGTTTGGCATAGCTATTTGGTGAAGGCATACGGTTTTATGCGGAATGAGACATACGAAAGTATAATGGTAGATCCGAACCGTCAAATAGCTTTGTTCCATCACCGTAATCGAGTGAGTTAACAAGCAGGTTATAGAAATATGCCGGAGCCTCGCGTGAGGCCCCGGCACACGCTGGCTAATAAAGCTCGCGGTCTAGCATTTCCTTGAGCGCTGACATGATCTCTTCCTGGTCCGCGTATTCGTCGTCCCTCTTGAAGGACGGGTAGTCTTGCAACTCGAAGGATTCGAGCGGCTCGGAGTTGGCGATGAGGTCTTCGATGTTTTCGATACTGGTCATTTAAGTTCTCCTTCTGGATAAAGTGCGGCCCCGGCGTAAAAGCCGAGGCCGCAGGTTGATTAGAATTCAGGGTCGTTCGAGTTCTGCGAGTCGGATTTTCTCGGCGCCTGTCGATCCCATTGGAGCGTGTATCCGGCCTTGTCGCTCTTGGTCAGAACGCAGTAGATGGGCCGTGCGAAGCTAGGGTCGTCGAGCTTGACCGAGATATAGGCGTTGCCCGCTTTCGAAGTGCGCTTCCAGCCCGCGCCGATTTCTGAGTCTCCGAGCAGGACGCGATAGACCGGGCCTTTCTCTGTCGGCTTTTCGACCGGCACGAAGGCGATTTTCGCCGCGTGCAGAGCGAGAGTGTTGAGGGTGCCCAGAAAGCCGCCGTCCTTTTGTTTCGTCAGAGTTGCAATCGTAGCCATGATAGTTTTCCTTTCAGTTTTGAGAGACCGCCCAATGCGGCCTCGACGTGACCCGGTCGCATCGCGGTGCCTTGGCGATGGAAGGGCGAGCCATGGAGGGGAATCACCCGCGCTGCACAAACGAAGTGCGGAAGCGCGGGGATACCGTGGTGAGGTCGCTAGACCTTGCCCTGAAATGCCGAGGTGCGATGCAGGGTTCATGTAAGTCGAGGATGCAATTGATGGTGCGCGCTCATAATAGGCCTGAAAGGAATTCATGGCCGTGACGTTGCCTGGCGGAACTAAAGGATGGTGGATTTGGCGCGCGATCTTTTTTCGGGCTGCATGCGGGCCGTAGGAGCCTCTGCGGTCGCTTCGGAAGACTGAGGGCCTGCGTTATGCGGCTTGCCGAAGATTCGGGGCGGGTTGGATGCGATTCGAAGCGATGAGGTAATGCCCTAGGTAAAGTCCGATGCCGGAACCGGCGACCCACGGTCCGATCGGCGATAAGGGTAAGGCCGATCCGCAGAATGGTCGAGGACGATGCCGGATGGCTCGCAGAACGCGCCGAAGATGGGCTCTAAACCTGCGTCGCCTTTTGCGCGGAGTGTGTAGGAGTCTCCGGTATAGGGGAAATCATGACATCGGAGATCGGCGAGACTCGCTTACGGAGAGCGGCTTTCGTGAAGTGGAGTCGTAAGATTGTCACGCGGCCTGCTCCTGATCGTTGGCGTCGCTCGGAGCGGAAGCTGCAGGTTGAAAGGCGTGCAAGTAGGCGGCGGCGCGCTCGGCGTGAGCGGCTGCGGTGAAGATTGCGCGTTTATCGTCGCGCAACACCTTTAACCAGTTTGCGATGTAGGAAGCGTGGTCGTCGCGCGGCTCCAGCGTGAGCGCAAGGTCGGCGCAGAGAAAGGCCGAGCCAAGTTCGGCAATGAGTTCTTCCGCAGCGTAAGCATCACTGCCGAAACGGCCAGAAAGATTGCGGTCAAGTCGGGACTTTGCGCCACTCCAATGGACACACTCATGCGCTAGCGTTGCGTAAAATCTTTCGGCATCGCGGAAAGCCTCGAACGGAGGCATCTGAATGCGGTCGGCATGTGCGGCATAGTAGGCCTTATTGCCGCCGTGGCGAACATCAGCCTTCGTGTTCGCAAAGAACGCCTCTGCATGTTCGAGGCGCGGCAACGCGTCGCGCGGAGTTTCGTCGCGCGCGTAGTAGTGAGAAGGAAGGCCGTCGATTTGATCGCAATTGAATACGGTATAGCCCTTGAGGAATGGAATGCCGCGCTCGGCTTCCTCGCCCTGCTCGTTGGTTTCGGTTCGGGTTATGCGGTTGGCATAAACGACCAGCGAACCGTGTTCACCCTTTCGGACCTGGCCGCCGAGGCCAATGGCTTGCCTATAGGTCATCCAGATCGGGCATGCGAAGCCTCGCGTCGTAGCCTCCATCCACAGCGTCAACACGTTGATGCCGCGATAGGGTGCGCCGTTGTGGCGCAGCGGACGGGTGATGCGCCTGGCTGCGTGTTCGGCATTCCATGGCCTGAGCCAGGGGCGAGTGCCGGTTTCAAGGTCGGCCACGATCCGGTTTGTGATCCGGGTGTAGACGTCAGTCTTGAGCGTCATGCTGCACGGCCTTTCGCAGCGCGACGGCGCTGGCGAGATTCGAGACGGCGGCAGCCAGATTACCTTTCTCCCAATTCCGAATGACTTCTTCGGCAGCCGCCAGAAGGCTTTCTCCATGTGCTCTTACGAGGACCTCCGGCGGTATGTATTCGAGCAAGGTTTTGCCGGCACGCTCGATCGAAATGGATTCGAGTAGGCCGATGGCGTCATAGTGCTCGTAGTCGATATCGGTATGGTCTTCGTCTTTGGCGATTCGTCTTTGGATTTTCTGGAGAGCATGTTGCGGGTTGTCTGCCTTCACGCTTGTGACAGCCCAGGAACATTCGCGATTGATGATTACATCGTAGGTCAGTTCCATGCGGGAATTCCTTTCCGGTTTGTGCGGCCTCCACCATGGGGCCCCGCGAGGGATTGGGGCTCATGTAGGCCAGTGGCATCCCATGCCGTCCGATCTGGCCAATAAAATCAGGACATTTTGTAACATTTTGGTCCAATATCGTCCCATTTAGTACCTGTACATCCGGGGATATGTGGGGATAACTATGGGGGTGAGTTGCCCTCCAGACCAAGGACTTATCCCCATGCCCCTGACCGACATCAAAGTGCGTAATGCGAAGAAGCTACTCAAGCCCTACAAGTTATTCGATGGCGGAGGCCTCTTTGTGTTGGTTCATCCAACCGGTGGGAAATGGTGGCGCTATAGATATCGGTTCACGGGCAAAGAAAGGCTGCTGGCGTTGGGTGCATATCCAGATGTCAGCCTCGCGGAGGCACGGCAGCGGCATACCCAGGCTCGTCGGGTGCTGGCGGCAGGCCAGGACCCGAGCCAGGTCAAAAAGGAAGCCAAGCGCATTGCCGTGCTTAACAGCGAAAACACCTTCGAAGCCATTGCGCGGGAGTGGTGCGAGAACCGCAAGCACAAATTGACGGAGCGCTATAACAAATATCTTCTCTCTTGCTTGGAGACGCACATATTTCCGAATCTTGGTGCGCGACCGATAAAGGATATCTCCGCGCCGGAAATTCTCTCGATGCTGCGGGTGATCGAAAAACGAAACGCCCTGGATTTAGCGAAAGTGGTCCTGCAAGTAATCGGGAGAGTGTTTTCGTACGCCATTGCCACGGTGCGGGCAGACCGTAATCCTGCGGCGGATCTTCGCGGCGCATTGAAGCCGCATGTTAGGAAGCACATGGCCCACCTAAAGGCAGCGGAGATCCCGGAATATCTGGAAAGACTGGAAGCCTTCACCGGCCATTTGCAAACCAAACTGGCGCTGAAATTCCTGCTACTGACATTCGTGCGAACAATTGAATTGCGTGGAGCGCAATGGAGCGAGGTGGATTTGGAGAAGGCGGAATGGCGCATCCCGGCCGAGCGTATGAAAATGCGTGGTCAGCATATTGTGCCGCTCTCTCAGCAGGCTGTGGCCGTCCTGCATGAATTGCGGAAGCATACCGGCACTGGACAGTATGTGTTTCCCCACAGGTATAAGGCGACCGGCCACGTGAGCAAAAACATCATTCTTCGCGCTCTGCATGATATGGGCTATCAGTCCAGGGCCACGGCGCACGGATTCCGCGCTACGGCCAGCACCATCCTTAACGAACATGGTTTCACACCCGACGTGATCGAGCGCCAACTTGCTCATACCGAGCGCAATTCTGTACGCGCGGCCTATAATCATGCGCAGTATCTACCGGAGCGGCGCCGCATGATGCAGTGGTGGGCCGACTATATAGATGAGGTCGCTAGCA
>Ga0210393_10004297_pt1 | contig 11292 bp, 8 predicted proteins | sample IncBWC27OmetaG_FD_160068 | JGI IMG/M metagenome (GOLD analysis project Ga0210393, IMG submission 160068) | Forest soil microbial communities from Barre Woods Harvard Forest LTER site, Petersham, Massachusetts, United States - Inc-BW-C-27-O ...
GTTCGAGCATCACCGCAATCCCGCTTTACCCGCTTCGTTCGACTGAGCGATCTCGAACGCTTCGCAGGAGGATCGATTGAAACTTGCCAACGGATTCTTGATCGGACTCGCCGCAGTTGGCGTCGCACTCGGCGGATGTCACTTCGATCTTTCACTGGGCAATAAACCGCCCGAGGATCACGCGACGTTCGATGCCGACGGCACCGCTCACATCACGCGCGTTGTGCCCATGCCTTCCAGCGTTTCGCCCGAAGCGCAGAAATATCTCCGGGGCCTGACCCAGCGCAACAACGCCGGTCCCGAATCTCTCGAAAATCGCCGCAAGCGCACCGACGAATGGCGCGCCAAACAATCCGCCGAAGCAAAGCGTCTCTTCCCGGTGAAAGTCGAGGAGACAACAACCGCCGGCGTTCGCACCGACATCATCACGCCGCTCGACATGCCCGCCGCGAACAAAGACCGCGTCCTCATCAATCTTCACGGCGGCGGATTCAACTCCGATTCCGGCTCGCTGATCGAAGGCGTCCCGATCGCGAATCTCGCAAAAATCAAAGTTGTTTCCGTTTACTATCGCCTCGCCCCGGAAAATCCTTTCCCCGCAGCCGTCGATGACGTCGTCGCCGTCTACAAAGAACTCCTGAAAACTTACAAGCCGAATAAAATCGGAATCTTCGGAACGTCAGCCGGCGCGATTCTGACGGGCGAAGTAACCGCACAGTTGAAGAAGTCAGGGTTGCAGCTTCCCGGCGCATTAGGAATGTTTTCGACGCTGGCCGACTCGTCGCGCCCAACCGATTCGCACGAAATTTACGCGCTCGCGGGCTTGCCGGGCAGGTTGGAGCCGAGCGATCCGAACAAAGCACCAGCAAGCCCGTACGTCGGCTCGACCGATCCCAAAGATCCGGTGCTCTCGCCAATCTACTCCGACCTGAAGGGCTGGCCGCCAAGCCTCCTCGTCACCAGCACGCGCGACTTGCTCCTCAGTGACACCGCGCTGTTCCACCTCGCTCTGACAAAAGCCGGCGTCGATGCGCAGTTGCTCGTGTTCGAGGCACTCCCACACGCCTTCTGGTATCACTACGAATTGCCAGAGACGACCGACGCACTGAACCGCATGTCCAACTTTTTCATCGACAAACTCGGCAAATAAAACAGCCGAGCGAATCGAGAACGGAGAAACTAAAGAAGGGAATTAGAAAAGGAACAGGAAAAATTCTGCGAATCCGGCAAACCTTAGCGACACAAAATCTATGCGAACGCCGCGTTGAGATTCTCGATGGCTTCGTCGATTTCGCCCGTGTTTTTGTAACCTACCGTGACGGTATCGACTCCGGCGTTGCGAAACGCGAACTTCATCGCCGCCTGTCGATCTTCGCGGCCGAACGTGCCTTCGCCGCATAGCTTCATGCTGATGATGCCGGTATTGTTTTTCTTTATTTCCTTCACGTGGCTTACAACTTCGGGAACGTTGCCAAGTCCTGACGTGGCGTAATCTTCGGCATCCATGCTGGTGCCTTTGTGATTCATGCGAATCATCGCCACATCGAGCCAGTGAAACTGCGGCGCCTGGCGCAACGCAGGCAATCCATGCATCGAAGCGCCGTGACTCACGATCGCCTGCCGATGCTGCGCTTCCATGATTCCGTCCTGCCAGCGCACCGTATCCGCAGGCCACGTTCCCGTGTGCTGCCAGTGCAGCAGCATGATGTCGAAATATTCCGTGTTGGCCAGCTTGCGAAGCTCGTCAAATTTTTCCTGCGGGTCGACGCCGGGCTTCGTCGTGACCTTCGACATGATGCGGTAACTCTCGCGCGGAATCCCTTTGAGCGCGACGCCAAGCATCTGATGCATATTGCCGTACGACTCCGCCGTTTCATAAAAACGAATGCCGCGATCGTACGCATAGCGCACCAGCTTCGTGAACTGTTCCTGACCGAGATCGCGCTGCACCTGGCCGCTGAAGCTGCCGGTGCCGAAAGCAAGCCGCGTCACCTTCACGTTGGATTTTCCGAGCGTGACCCACTCCGTCGCGGCGTCCTTCGACACCGCCTTTAGCGGCAATGCGGACCCGAGCGCTACAGCGCCGGCGGCCAGTGAAGTTGTCTTGAGAAAGTGACGGCGTGATTGGCGAGAGAATTGGCAAGACATGGGTCACCTCATTCGGGCGAATGACACTGTAGTTCGATCGCGGCCAGGACGGCGTCGCCGTAACCGGACGGGAAGCGGCAACAAAGCCATCGTATTACGAAGATGCGCCGGAGTACACCGCGGTTTTCCGCCGCCGGCCAAGCTGCAGCCGAGAGAATCGGAGCGCGAAGGAGTTTGAAAGAGTTGAAGTTGGCGGTTCGCGGTTCGGATAGACTGTGGCGCGTTTTACGCCGGGCGGAGCAAGCGCCGACCCTACAAATGAAGAAGGCGATTCGATGATGAAGAAAGCGACGCGATGAAAAATTCCAGGCGTGAATTCTTGGCGGGAAGCGGAGCGATGGCGATTGGTGGGGGCGCTTTGCTCGGCGGGGCCGCAGTGGCCGATGGCGCAATGGCTGCCGTTGGTACTCAGACTTCTGCGAGCAACGGGCGAAAAATCAAAGTTGTTGTTTGCGGCGGGCATCCGGGCGATCCGGAGTATGGCTGTGGCGGGACGATCGCACGGTTGACGCAGATGGGGCATGGCGTTGTGTTGTTTTATTTGAATGACGGCGGATGGCCGCCGACTTCTTCGGAGACTCGGATCGCGGAGGCGAAGAAGGCTTGCGAAATTCTGAAGGCTCGGCCGCTGTACGCGGGCCAGCAGAACGGACACTCGATTGTCGATAACGCGCACTACGAGGACTTTGCGAAGAAACTTGAAGTCGAAAAACCGGATGCGGTCATCACGCAGTGGCCGATCGACAACCACGCCGATCACCGCGCGATCACGATGTTGGCGTACAACGTGTGGAATGCGTCGAAAAATAAATTCGCGCTGTACTACTACGAAGTTTCCGACGGCGAGGACACGCTGCAATTTTCACCGAACCGCTACGTCGACATCACAGAGACAGAGCCGCTGAAAAAAGCCGCCTGTTACGCGCACGCCAGCCAAACTCCCGATCGCTACTACGCGCTACAAGACGATGTCGCGCGATTCCGCGGAGTCGAAGCCGGAGTCAACCGCGCCGAGGCGTTCACATTCCAGATCCGCAGCCCCTTCGACATTTTTCCGCTGGCCGAACGTTACGCGTTGAAGTGACTCGTGATTCGAGGCGGTTGACTGGTTCCGCGCCAAAGCAAAATTCGGACGCAACGATTTCGGAACCGAACCGCGTCAGAGGAAGTGAGACAGGATTGGAGTGGAGGTGGGCACTATGGCTTCCGAAAACGAACTCGGCTTCAGGGCACGCGTCGCCGTGCTAACTGATAGCCTGCTGAGGGACTTTCGCTACGCCCTCCGGAGTTTGCGCAAAGACTATCGCTTCTCGCTCGTTGCGATTCTTGCGTTGGCGCTCGGCATCGGCGCGTCCACAGTTGTTTTCAGCGTTGTATACAACGCGATGTTCGAAACGGTCCCCTACAAAAATTTCAGCCGCCTGGTGGTATTTAAGATCGAAAACCTCGTCAACGCGGGCGGATCGAAGGATCGCACTTATTTCTTTTCGAACGAAGTTCGTGCGATTCGCGAACAGAACCATGTCTTCGAGGAAATGATTGCGTTCGAAAATCGACGCGATTTCTACAAAGAGGGCAAGTCGGGCCACTACTTGCCGATGGGTGCGGCGGTTACGGGGAACACGTTCGATTTTCTTGGAGCCACTCCGCTCTTCGGTCGAGGATTCACGCCCGAAGATAGCAAGCCCGGTGCGCCCGCAGTATTTGTCCTCAGCTATCAACTCTGGCGCGATGATTTTGGTGGCGACCAGCAAATCCTGGGAAAGGCTTTCGTCCTCGGCGACAGACCCACGACCTTAGTTGGTGTCATGCCGCCACGCTTCGACGCATTCAACGCGAACTACTGGATGCCAGCGAAGACCGACAAGACACAGCCTTCGCTTGAGAGCGGCGCACGTCTCATGGGGCGGCTGAAACCGGGCGTGGCCTTAAGTGCTGTTGCACAGGACCTCGACCAGATCGCGCATGAATTGCAGCGAACCGCTTCGAAAGATGAGTTTCCAGAAAAATTCGCAGTTGTGCCGCAGACTTTGTTGGACAGTTTGCTCGGGAATTTTAAACAGACGCTGTGGGCATTGCTTGCCGCCGTTCTTTTGTTGCTTCTGATTGCGTGCAGCAATGTGGCGAATTTGCTTCTCGCGCGTGCAACATCGCGCCAGCGAGAAATGGCGATGCGTGCAGCGATGGGGGCGTCGCGATCGCAACTCGTTCGCCAACTTTTTATCGAGAGCGTGCTGCTTACGACGGTTGCCTCCGCAGTCGGTTGCGCGATCGCGTTCGTCAGTCTGAAAGTTGTCGTTGCACTTATTCCTGTTGGAACGCTGCCTGCCGCGACGTCAATTCGCTTGAACCTCCCGGTTCTGCTTCTCACGCTCGGCGCGGCAGTCATAACGATTCTGCTGACAGGACTCGCGCCTGCACTGCATGTGGTGCGCGGAGATTTGCAATCGCGTCTCGCGGGCAGCAATACGGGCGCCGGAGGAAGCGGGCGGCACGGAAAGCTTCGCGGCGGGCTCGTTGTCGGTCAGGTGGCGCTTTCTGTGGTGTTGCTCATCGGCGCCGGCCTGTTGATGCGCAGCTTTTTTGTTCTGACTCGTGTCGATCTCGGATTCAATCCAAACAATCTCTTCTACTTTCGATTGGATCCCACAATGTACGCGAAGGAGCCGAATTCGGTGCGCAAAACCAAGCAAAACGCACTGACGCAGCGGCTGCTGGAGCGGTTGCGGGCACTACCAGGTGTAACTGCGGCGAGTGAATCCACGCAAGAGCCCCCTCTAATGTGGGACTGGAGCGACACAATCATTCCAGGACGGCCTCATGCTGAACGATGGGAAACGCGGTATGAGATCTGTAGCGAAGATTATTTTAAAACGCTGGGCTTGCCATTGCTGCACGGTCGAATTTTTTCGCAAGACGACGTGCTTGCGGAACGATTCTTGATGGTGGTGAATCAGGCGTTCGCTCGGCGATATTTCCCCAATGAGAATCCGCTCGGCCAGCGCATAAAACTCGACGTTATGGACAGGCCGTATCTCAATGGACCTAAGGACGCCTATTTCGAGATCGTAGGAGTGGTCGCGAACTACAAGACGCGTGGCGACAACTCCTGGCAAGACTTCCCCGAAGTCTATGTTCCTTACAGCGTGCAGGCGTTCAGTTGGCGGACGTTTATGGCCAGAACATCCATAGATCCGGGTTTGTTTTTGGGAACGGTCAGCAAAGAGGTCAGTGAAATCGATCCTGACGTCAGGATCATGAAGTCGGGCACGGTGGAGGGTGAGCTGCGGAAATACTATCGCGGACCGCAGTTTGAGCTGGTCACGCTGGCGGCGTTTGCTTGCGTCGGTTTGGTCCTGGTGATCGTCGGAGTTTCGAGTGTGATGGCCTATTCGGTTTCGCTGCGCACGCATGAGATCGGAGTTCGCATGGCGATCGGGGCTCAGCGATCGAATATTCTGAATCTGGTGGTGTTCAGCGGAGTCCGTTTGATCGCATCGGGAATTGTGTTGGGGCTTGCCGCGAGCTACGGACTGACGCGACTACTTGCGAGCCAAATCTCCGGCGTTTCAACGACCGACCCTACGACGTTTGCGGTTGTTGCTGTGTTCGTGGTCGCTGCGGGCGTCGCGGCTTGCCTGATTCCTGCCCGGCAAGCGGCCTCGGTCGATCCCCTCGTTGCTCTGCGCAACGAATAGAAACTCGAAACTCGAAATTCGAAACTCGAAACTCGAAACTCCTCGCTTCTTCCGCTGCCAAACATTTGATCGAAAGGGGTGACAGCCGGCGTGATAGCTTGTTGCCAGTTGTTTTGACATTACGGAGGATTGCTGATGACGGAGCGATTCGAGATTCGACGAGTGTGTGTGGCGGTGGCGGCTGTGTCGCTGATTGCGAGCGTCGTTGGCAGCATTTCGACGGTGCATGCGAAGGGTGCAACTGGAACTGCATCGGCTAGGGTGCCCCACATCGCGATGCCGGCGGTCGATCCGTCCTGCAAGGTGGTGTTCGATGCGAGCGACAAGACCCTGGACACGCCCAATCATCTTTATCAGGATCAAACCGACTCTCACGGAAAGAAGCGCGTGGGTGAATTAATCACCGTGAGCGGTGAACGCTACCTGCTCGTGGATGGAAAGTGGAGCAAGAGCCGGATGACGGTGGCGGCGACAAAAGAGCAGAACGAGGAAAACAAGAAGAATGCGAAGGTTGTCACGTGCAAGCGCATCGGCAGTGATTCAGTGAATGGACAAGCGGCGACGGTGTACACCGAGCACACCGAGCGGGAAGACTCCAAATCGGACGGGAAAATTTGGGTTTCGAGCAGCGGGGTCATTCTCAAGGAAGAGATCGATTTGGATGCGGGCGCCGACAGCAAGGTGCACATGACGCTTCGGTATGAGTACGGGAATGTGAAGGCACCCATTTAGAAGCCGTGACTGGCGACCAGTGATTGGTCTCTGGTCTGTGAGATTGAGGGGCCGTTTACGGTTCGGGGGCGATCAGGCCGTAGGCGATGATAGCGATGGCGATGCCGCCGAGGATTGGGACCCACGAGGGTGGCTTGTCCCACATCGTTGCGGCCCAGGCCATCGCGAGTGCTGCGAGAAATCCTACGCAGACGGCGATGAAGGCAGCTCTGTGTTCCCGTTTTCGTTGGCTTTCGGAAGTGCGTGAAGCGCGGTGGGCATGTTCCACGTTCCACCTCGAGTTGATGGGTTTATAGCTAATTAATTGGTTTAAAGCAATGGCGGGGGAGCTGCGCGGATTCAATGAGGCACGGGCAGGGAGCTTTGAAGATCAAGGTGCGGATTACATCGTGCGGACTTGGGGCGCAGCGTGCTGCGCCCCTACATGACTGTGCTGCCGTCGAGAGGGGGATGTGACGGCTAGCCTTTGGGGGCGTAGTAGCCTTTGCGGGCCAGGACTTTGTCGTCGTGGTTGCTGACGTCGACTTTGATTTTGCGGAATTTGCCGTCGCGGGCGGTGTTGGTCGGGTAGTAGCCGAGAGTGTACTGGCTGCGAAGCTCTTCGGAGATTTGGTCGAAGGCTTCCTGGAGATGCTTTTCGTTGTTGGCGACGATCAGGCGGCCGCCGGTTTCTTCGGTCATTTGTTTTGCGACGCCGGTGTTGCCGCCGAAGCGCGAATCGGCGACGAGCAGGATGTGGATGACGGTGTCGGTGCGCTGCGCGGCTTCGATGGCTTCTTCCTTGCGAACTTTGCTGCCTTCGTCCTGAGCGTCGGTGACGACGACGATGGCTTTGCGGCCGGCTTCGCTGTTGAGCTTTTCGTTGCAGGCGAGGTAGACGGCGTCGTAGAACGCCGTGCCGGTGACGCTCCCGCCGACCGGGCCGGGATTGATCATGCCGCCGCCCATCGGCGCATTGATGCGCGTTTTGTGGATCGCGCGGTCGAGCTGGCCGCGATCGTCGGTCCAATCCGAGAGCAGATCGACGTCGGTATCAAACGACATGACGAGCGCTTCGTCTCCCTTGCGAAGCACGCGACCGAGGAAGGATCCTCCCATTTGCTGAATGGCGCCGAGCATGAATTGTTCGGAGCCGGAGGTATCGAGAAGCAACGCGAGAGTGATTGGGAGCGTCACTTCTCTAGAGAAGAAGGCGATCTGCTGGTCCTGGCCGTCTTCCTGAATTTTGAAGTCCTGCTGTTTAAGATCGGTGACGATGCGTTTGCTGTGATCGCGGACGGTGGCGAAGATGTTGACCAAATTTACCTGGCTGCGGATGACCGGACCTTGCGCGGCATCCTGGGTTGGAGCCGGTGTTTGAGAGGGGAGCGCGGAGGAGGCATGAAGCGCGGAGCCGAGTACGAGTCCAGCGGCGACGACGGCGGCCAGCGCCGTCGCCAGAGTCGCGGGCAACAGCTTCTTCACAGAACGCATGTATACTTTCCTTCAGCAGAGATGCCCGGCACGAAACGATTCGCGGCTGGGATGGTTCCGCCCCGTAAGATGCCGCGATATGGCGCGGGGGATGCGCGGCTCAAAACCCGCCAGAGCTAGCTGAAACCGAAGGAAGTTTGGCCTGACGATGATGAAAAGTCCACGAAAAATAGTGCTCGGAGCCGGCGTAGCGTTGCTGCTCGCTCCGCTGGCTTACCTGGCCGCGCAAAATCCAGTGAAGCCGCCGAAGCCGACAGATTCGCAGCCTCAGCCTGCACCGACCGACACGCAAGCTCCAGCACAGACTCCAGCGAATAGGCCAGGTGAGAATCCGCCGCGTCAGAGCGACACACAGGCACGCATCACGGTGAACTCGAATTTGGTGATTTTGCCGGTGACGGTGAAGGACCGCTCGGGCGAGTTGGTGCCCGACCTGAAGCGCGACGAGTTTCGCGTATTCGAGGACAACGTCGAGCAGCACATCGACATGTTCACGGCGGAAGCATATCCACTGTCGATGGTGGTGCTGATCGACAACGATTTGAAGGACAAGGACGCGGAGAAGGTGCAGGCGAGCCTGATGGCGATCCTCGGCGGGCTGAGCACGGAAGATGAGGCATTTATCTGTCGGTTCGATCAATTTTTTCATCCGGGAAAAGGATGGACGGCGGATCAGGACAAACTGTCGAAGGAATTGAAGCGGACGAGTCTGGACACGGAGGCGGATGTGGCGCCGCCGAGTCCGCCGTTCAACGGGACGCCGTCGATCAACAATCATTCGGCGATCGATGATTCGGCGATCGATAAGGGCGCTCAAGCGATCAAGGGGCAGCCGACGAAGGCGCTGGATGACGCGGTGTTTGCGGCGGCGATGTTGTTGCATGACCGCCCGCGCAGCCGGCGGCGCGTGATTTTGTTGATATCAGATGGCGTGAACGGCGGGCGGAAGTTCAACAAGGTTACGACCGAAGATGTGATCAAGGCGCTGCTGGCGGAGAATATTTCGGTGTACAGCATCGCGGTGCCGACGGCTTATTTTGAGCGGAAGATTTCGCCGATCGACAAGGAACGATCGCCGCTGATTCGGTATGCGAATCATTCGGGCGGCGAGGTTTACCACGCGACGAAGGAGCAGAGCTTCGAGGAGTTTTACTCGCGGCTGACGGAAGAGGCGCGGAACCAGTACACGCTGGCGTATGTGCCGCGGGGGACGGATCGGAACTCGGACTATCATTCGATTGAGGTGCGCGTGAAGAGGGAAGGGCTGGATATCAAGACGAGGGATGGGTATTACTCGGGCGCGGTGCCGGCGGCGCAGAGGCCGTAGAGGAGGGATTCAACACAGAGGGCGCGGAGAGCATAGAGCGGGAAGAAGAAGAGATCGAAAAGAAAGAAGGGCGCTGCGACTGCGAGTTGCGGCGCCCTTCTTTCTTTGATGCCTACTTGCCCTTTTTTGTGGGCTTTGCGGTCTTTTTTGTTTTCTTTGCCATGCCAGGCTCCTGCGGATTTTCTCAAGCGGCTGCGAGGACGCAGCGCCTATGCGTTTGTTGGTATACGGGTGGCGAGAGTGAGAGTCAAGATGAATCGGTGGGTTGCGAGAGAAAAGTGAGCGGGGTTTGCGATGGACGACACCTCGCGGGTGCTCGTCGCAGTGATCGAAGAGAGATTCATCGCGCAAAAAGCGCACGATGGCGCAGAGTACCTCCGCTGCGCAAGCCGACGCGTTCGCACGAAGCGAACGCGAAGAAAAGGCGTCGGCTTGCTCCGGTCGGAATGACAGGCTCATTTTGCGGCCCGACAACAAGGAGGGGCACGGCGTGCCGTGCCCCTACGGCAGATCGCGCAGCGCGCGGACTATATCGTGCGGACATGGGGCGCAGCGGGCTGCGCCCTACATGTTTTGCGTCAGGGTGAATTAGGTGCCGAGGGATTCTTCGTAGGCGGGGCAGACGGGTTTGTAGGCGCAGCCGCGGCAGGCGAAGCCGCGTTTGGGGGAGAATTCGGCGGCGCGGATGTCGGCGGCGGCTTCCTGGACTACCTTTTGGGCTTCGTCGAGTTGCTTGTCGGTGCGCGTGGTGGATTGGATTTGGTTGTTTTGGAGGTAGTGGAAGGCGAGGCGGACGGGATTCAGCTCGAGGATTTCTTTGGCGGCGATGGCGTAGATGCTGAGCTGGAGATCGCGGCGGGCGTCGGCTTCTTTGCGGGATTTGCCGGTTTTGTAGTCGATGATCTCGACGTCTTTTTTGCCGAGCGAATTGATCTGGTCGATGCGGCCGTTGATGATGACGTTGTTTTCGAGCGGGAGTTCGAAGGATTTTTCCTGCTCGAGGACTTCGGGCGGATTGGCGAGGAAGTCGGCGTGGAAGACGCGGAGCTGCTCGATGCCGTCTTTCTTGTATTCGGATTCCTGGTATTCGTCTTCGTAGCCTGCCGAGGTCCACTCGGTTTCGAACACGCGAACGACTTCTTCGAACGGGAGTTTCACACCCTTACGGAATTGATCGATGAAGCGGCGGACCGTGGTGTGCATGACGGCGCCGAAGCTAAGCGTGGCGGCGGGGCCTTCTTTGAGGGACCAGAGGCGGCTGAAGAGGAAGAGTTGCGGACACTTGCGGTAGGAGTCGACAGCGGAGGCGCTAAGTTTTAGAGGCTCGGGCGTGGGCGGATGGTAGGTTTCGGCCCATTTCGCGATTTGCGAGTGGATGCGCGGATATTTCGACTGAGAAGGGAAGAGTTCTTTGGCGTTTTGGGCAGCGTCGTCGTCGGCGTTTGCGTCGCGCACTTTAACTTTTGGCGAGATTTGAAGAACGTCGCGTTTGCGGACGGTCGGATCCATCAGGATGTCTTCGATGAAGGTGGGGACTTTGCCTTTTTTCTCGGTGAGCGTGGTGACGGTGAGTTTGCGTTCGGCGCGAGTGAGCGCGACGTAGAAGAGGCGGCGTTCCTCCTGGATGTGGAAGCTTCCCGCGGGTAGATCTTCTTTCATCAATTTAATCGGAAATTCGAAGAGCGGGGAGCGCTCTTTCGCGGGGAAGCACCCGTGATTGACGCGGAGAAGGAAGACGTGCGGGAACTCGAGGCCTTTGGCGCCGTGAACGGTCATGAGTTGGACGGAGTCGCCGGGGGCTTCGTCGTCGAGGCAGATGGTGCCGAGGCCGGATTGCTCGAAATAGTCGAGGTATTCGAGGAATTCGGGGAGCGATTTGGTTTCGCTTTTAGGCTCCCAGGTTTTGAGGAATTC
>Ga0210393_10004298_pt1 | contig 11292 bp, 9 predicted proteins | sample IncBWC27OmetaG_FD_160068 | JGI IMG/M metagenome (GOLD analysis project Ga0210393, IMG submission 160068) | Forest soil microbial communities from Barre Woods Harvard Forest LTER site, Petersham, Massachusetts, United States - Inc-BW-C-27-O ...
TGCCACAATTGTTGAAGCTGCGGTCCGCTTTGGCCAGTCCGATGACATCACGGTAGTTACCATCAAGCGGATGCCAATCACCACACCGTCCGCCGCTCTGAGCGACGAACCCGTGGTCGCCCCGGCCTGAAGGTCAAATTCAGAATTCAGGCGGAGATGTTCGCTTACCATACCCGTGAAAAGGTCTCTAGAAACTGGGCAGCACCGAGAGAGCCGGCGAACCGATCGCATACGGAACCCAGAAGCACTGACTGGGATGCTACCTTTGTAACTAGCAGCGAAAAATTTAATCACGGTGTTTACGACTTTCTGCAAGGGTGTGTGTTGGTACGAAGCAAGGCCCACAGTGCACACAACCTCATGTTTATTCTGTGCGCCGACCCCGGCGATCACCCCGTGCAGGTTGCGGAGTTCGCAGAAAGCGGTGGATCTGATATGCCTTTTGAGAGACCGGGGCGGAGTGTTCTTCTGTCCGTTGCTGCACTGACCATAGCGACCCTGATGCTTGCGGGTTGCGGTGACGTTTCCAAAATCGTCTCCATAATCGAACCCAAAACCGTAACCGGCCCGGCATTCATCGTCGGTACCGATGCGCCGGTAGCGAGCGTGACCTCGTTTGCCGTGCAGGTGATGAGTATCACCGCATCCGACGGAAACGGGCACAGTGTTTCGCTGCTGAGCGGCTCGCCCACCGTTGACTTCGCTCGCTTCAACGGGCTGCAAACCCTACTCGACATGAATGATGTGGCGGTGGGCTCCTACAGCAACGTCACCATCACACTGGGAGGAGCGACGATCGGCTATCTCGACACCACCAATCCCGAGCCGGCGATCAAGACCGAGAACGCCACGCTTACGACTTCGACGATCAACATCACCCTGCCCAACCCACTCGTAGTCGCGCAGCCAGGCGCCCCTGTGGGTCTCCATCTCGACTTTGACCTCCGCAAATCGATCGCCGTGGACGCGAACGGCCAGATTACCGGGAACGTCACGCCCACGTTCGCTGTCAATGCGGTAAGCAACACCGCCAAGGGTGCGTACATCGACGAGTTCGATGCGGCAGTCGTCAGTGTAAATACGGGTTCACAGTCCTTCGTCATTCAGGGCCCGCACGGCCGACAGCTCACCGTGAATGTGAACGGGCAGACGGAGTGGGACGGCAACGAAACGCTGAACGACCTGACGTCCAACACCATTGTTCAAATCTCGGGAACCCTTGATGGCGCCGATGCCACGATCGACGCGGATGAGGTGGCGATTCTCTCCCAGGACGGCTTCTACGCCGCGGGTCAGATCACCTATGTCAATCCGGCCGCGAGCGCGGCCGCCAGCTTTGATCTTTATGTGCGCGGGCTGTTGCCCACGACCACCGGGATCACGTTGGGGCAGCTCGCCACCGTCGATTTGAGCGGCAATGAGAACTTCTCTATCTACTGGATGCATGGGCCGCTCGCCCAGTTCTTGTTCAACCCCAGCGGACTATTGCCGGGACAGCATGTGTCCGTGGGCGGCCCGGCGTCGGGCGCGGCCAATGCGCAAGCAGTAACCGTGAAACGGGTGGTGCTGCGTAACTGGGGATTCAATGGGACCGTGGTGCCCGGAAGCGTCAATGCCGGCAAAGACAGTTTCCAGATGACGATCAATGGTTTTGCCGGGATATTAGTACCGCAGACGGTGACTGTGTACGTGACAAATGAGACCGAGTTCCGGGATGGATTGACGGCGCTCTCGGACGTTGCCGCGAGCACGAACATACGAGTCGTCGGGCTTCTGCTGAAGGATCCAACCACCGGCGAAACGGTGTTGGTCGGTCACTACGTAGACGCTCTGAACTAAAAATCAAGCGTTAGGTGCCCCACTCTTTTGCCTTCCCACGGGCAGGCGATGCTAAGCAGGCGATGCTTCGGTCTTGTCCTGATCGTCGACGTACTCCTGTAGATCCACCTGCAATACGGCTGCGAAGGTCGTCGCCGACCGTGAGATCGACATATCTGCCCTGTGCCTGAGGAGAGTGCACGAGGATTCCGAACGTGTGGGGAAGCGCGCCCGATCCCCTGGAGCCATGATGCAGGGAAGGCAAGAAGCGCCGGAACTTGCCAGGCGGCATGTGGAGCGGAGCGCCCTGCGCCACCATGCGTTCTCTCTGACCATTGGCGCAGACAATCTCGACTTCATAGGGGTTGGTCATCATGAACTCTTGTCGCAACTGCGCGACCCTGCTGTAGCGAAGACTACTTCTCTTGGTCAGGATGGAGGAAAGTGTACGCTCGCGCAGCTGCTCTTCCGTGTAGCCGGTGAGATGGCGAAATGCCAGATTTGAACCCACGATGTGGGCGTCCTCGTCCAGGTGGATAAACGCGACCGGACTGATGCCCATGACTCTTTCAAGGTCTTCGACGAATGTCATGGCGAGTTTTCGAGCCTGATGGGTGTAATAGAGCGATAGAGACAGCAGAACAAGACAGAAGGCAAAACCCGCTCCGTAACCGAGCAGGGACCACTGCGGCTCGTTCACATCGATGGCGTACACCAGGAACCGTTGCGTATCCGCCTTCTTTCCTTCCGGAAGGGTGAAATACATCTGGCCCTTCTCGGCATCCAGCATGCCTAACCCCAGGCCGTTCAGACCCCGCGTCAGGAGTCGTTTCCAGGCTGGAACCGGATAGATCTCATTGCCCTCCAGACGGAAGACTCCTCCTGTAATCCGGTCGAGGCTGCCGTTTCGGCTCAGTGTCTGCAGATTCCGATTCACCAGGTCAACGATGTGCCGGTAGTCTTCCGCGTTTGACTCCAGCGTGCAGTCTTCAACGTCTCCGTTGGCGGCCACAGCGCACGAAAGAGAAACGGGCGGTGCGATCTGAAACGGCTTGAGACGATTCTTCAAGTTCTCAACGGCGTTTGGCACGGAGAAGTCAAGACAGATAATGGCGTTGCTGACTTCGGGCCGAGTGACTGCCCGGCAGGCGGAAAAAATAACACCCTTTCCAAGAAGATCGATGTAGGGGTAAGTCACATAGAACTCGCCCCGCTGCAAGTCGACGGTCCTCCAGAAGTAGGGGCGTTCCGCAAAATAGATACGCGTAGGAGAACGCTGCGTCCGTCCGTGACGAGTGCCCAGGAGTCCGGCAAATATTCCCGTCCTGGTGATGAAGTAGGCCTGCAAAGGAGAACCCCAATCTCCAAAGTTCGTGTTAATCAGTTTCTCGAGGTCAGGTAGATCTGAAGGCTTGCCGACAGATCAGTTCTCAGCTGCGGGTCCCGGTTCAGAACGTTGGCGATTTCACCAGGCGCGAGAGCGGTGGTTTCCGCATCCGGTTTTGCCGGATCCGTCGGAAGCAGGATCGCGGGCACAAACAGCGAAATCGCATTGCGCGTTTCGCTGCTGTCTGATCCTGCCTCGCGCGAACCGGCAAGCGTGAGGAATTGCGCTCGTAATGAACGGGGATTTTCTTCCGGACTCGCAACCTGGAGTTGACTGGCAACGGTAGCAGCATCCTGGGGAGTGAGTTTATCCAATTTCTGGTCGATCGCCTCGAAAGCGTCGTTGGCGTGACTCTTGAGGCATTCCTCGGCCCGATCGGGCTTGCTGAAGGCGGAGAGAATTTGCGATTCGAGCGCGCTGAATCGCTGTGCGACGGGTTCGCGTTCCTGTTCGAGGCTCTGCGAAGAAAATGATACGATTCCTTCCACCTGGGTCGCCCAGAAGTAAACGCAAGCGAGCGCTCCCGCCAGGGAGACGGCAGCCACGGGGAGGCCGTAATGGGAAAGAAACACTTCGACATACTTGCCGAATCTCGACCAGATCCAGCTCATAATTCCAAAGAGTTTATCCATCGCGTCTCTCCGTTCTTTCCGATGGCTGAATGATTCAGTGATCTGATCTGCCTGTCACGGGCAGCAGTAAGCCATTATGAAGAAGACGCCCCGGGACTAAATTCGAATGGCCCAAATGATGCAGGGCATCTTACGCTTCTTTTCACTTGCATAGGCGGACTCCCTCAAAGAATAGTGTCGTGAGGGATCCCCTCGCATCTGCGGATGGAGGTGCCGCGATACTGAGGCGCTTCGTCCAGCTCCGAACGGTGTAACGAGTCCCGCCGAGCGGCCCCGGATCTCCGAAAAGGTCTCAAATACCCGAACCCGGATCCTCTTCGGCTTCAGCCGCCAGTGCAAACTCTGCTTGGTCCACATCTGCACGATCGAGAAGATTCTTCGGAAGAGACTTCGTAGTGCGGAGACCGAGTTTCTTCAGCATTTCCACCTGACGAATGAGGTTGCCGCGGCCGTCAGCGAGCTTCTTCATCGCATTCGTGTAATGCTGATCGCTCTTGCGCAGGCTGTCGCCAAGAACCTCCATGTCGGTGACGAACCCCACAAATTTCTCGTAGAGTTCCGTCCCGCGATCCATCACTTCACGCACGTTGCGTGCCTGGCGCTCCTGTTGCCAGAGCACGTTGACAATGCGAATGACGTAGAGCAGCGTGGTGGGACCTACAAGCAGGATCCCCTGCTTGTAGGCGTCGGCCCACAACTCGCTGTCGGCCTGCAGGGCCATGAGAAACGCCGGTTCGACAGGCACGAACATCACCACGAAGTCCGGCGCTTCCAGTTCAGGCAGCCGGTGATACCCCGCCTTGGCGAGGTTGGCGATATGCCCGCGCACGCTGGCGAGATGGAGCTTGAGGGCAGCCTTGCGTTCGTCTTCGCACGTGGCCTTGGCGCAGTCGGTGTAAGCGTTGAGCGAGACCTTGGAATCAATGACCAGGTTGCGGCCGCCGGGAAGAAGCAGCACGACGTCGGTGCGCACCGACCGGAAGCGATCACCGGTCTCCGATTCGACGCCAAACGGCTGCTGGAATGTGTATTGCTCCCCTTCACGGAGGCCGGCCTTATCCAGCAGATCGCGAAGAATGAATTCGCCCCAGTCCCCCTGCGTTTTAGCCGAGCCACGCAACGCGGTGGTCAGATCGTGCGCCTCCTGCGACAGCTGCTGATTGAGGCCGTTGAGGGTCCCGACAAGAGTTTCGAGCCTCGTCACTCCGGTATTCGAATCGCTCTGCGCCTGTTCGACCTTCTCGCGGAATTCCTTGATCTGGTTCTGGAGCGGAGCCAGAAGATTGCCAAGATCATTGCGGCTGGTTTCGGCGAACGACTTTGCCTTGGTTTCGAGGACCTCGCCGGCTAGAGCCTGAAAGTGAAGCGCCAGCGTCTGTTTCGCGGTTTCGAGCATCTCGAGCTTTTCCGCCATGTTCTGGCGCTCGCTCCGCAGCTCGGCTTCGAGCGCGCTGATGCGGGCCGACAGGAGGCGTTCGCTGTCGAACTTTTCCTGCAAAGCGGTCCGCAGCCCGTCGCGCTCGGCGGTCAACTGGCGGGCGGTCTTCTCGCGCTCGGCCGCGACGGACTCGAAGCCGGCCCGGGCATCGGCAAGTGACTGCGCCTGGCCGAGTTCGGCCCGGACTGCACCGAGGTCGACTGCCAGCTGGGCCGCCCGCTGTTCAGCCAAGGCCCTTTCGCTCTTTGCGGAGGCGTGACGAAGCAGGTAACCGATGAAAATACCGGCAAAAGCCGCAACCAAGTAGATGAAAGCCTGCATAAGCGTCCCTTCGCCACTTCGCCTAATGTACGCCCTTTGGCTGTGCAATTCAGGGTACGAATTCGGAGAGTAATCAAAAGCGTTCACCTATGTCTGTGACCGTCATAACTGGCGGTATTCCCCGGCGTTACAGGCAGGCATCCTTTGATAGACTTGGACTTTCGGGGCAATGCGTGTTTTTTTGTGCACGCGAGTTGTGTTCCCCAGCCGCGGGCCGGTATTGTAGGCACGCGGAACCTGATTGGAATGAAGCCCTGAAGATTCCCAGAGATTCGAAGTAAACGAGGAGACACGCGCATGGCGGTGGAAGAGAAAGTCAAACAGATCATTGTGGAACAACTGCAGGTGGATGAGGCCGAGGTGACTCCGGGAGCGAGCTTCCAGGAGGACCTGGGCGCGGACTCGCTGGACGTTGTGGAACTGGTGATGCAGTTCGAAGAGGCATTCGACCTGGAGATTCCCGACGAAGACGCGGAAAAGATCAAGACCGTCAAAGACGCCATCGAGTACATCGAAAAGAACGAAAAGACCGCGAAAGGCAAGTAGCCGGTGAGCCGAAGAGTCGTCATTACCGGCCTTGGGCTGGTATGCGGTGTGGGCAACACCGCCCCCGAAGTGTGGCAGCAGTTATTGGCAGGAGCCAGCGGTGCGGCGCCCATCCGGGGCTTTGACACCACTGGCTTTTCTGTCACATTTGCCTGCGAGGTCAAGAACTTTGACCCGCTGAACTTCGTGGACAAGAAGGAAGCGCGTAAGATGGGGCGCTTCATTCATTTTGCCTTTGCGGCGACCCAGGAAGCGATAACCCAGGCCGGCCTGGAGGTAACGCCGGAAATCGCCGACAGGGTGGGGGTGTTCATCGGCTCCGGGATCGGCGGATTCGAGATCATCGAGCGGGAGCACGCAAACCTGTTGCAGGGCGGCCCGCGCAAGATCTCGCCCTTCTTTATTCCCGCGACGATCGTAAACATGGCGGCCGGGCAGTTGAGCATTCGTTACGGAGCCCGCGGACCCATATCAGCCACCGCCACCGCGTGCGCTACCTCGGCCAATTCCATCGGCGACTCGGTGCGCATGATCATGCACGGCGACGCCGACGTGATGATTGCCGGGGGGTCAGAAGCTGCAGTCACATCCTTATCCGTGGGCGGATTTGCCGCGATGCGCGCGTTGTCGCCACGCAACGACGAGCCCGAAAAGGCCAGCCGTCCGTTCGACAGGGACCGCGACGGATTTGTGATCGGCGAAGGCGCAGGAATCGTGATCCTGGAGGAACTGGAATTTGCGCGCAAGCGCGGGGCGAAGATTCTGGCCGAGGTGATCGGCTACGGCATGAGCGCTGATGCCTACCACATGACGGGCATCGCTCCGGAAGGCGCGGGGGCCCAGCGCAGCATGCGGGCGGCCCTGAACGACGCCGGGATCGCGCCGGAGAAAGTGGGCTACGTCAATGCCCACGCCACCTCAACGCCCGCCGGCGATGGCAACGAGTCGCGGGCCATCGAGATTGTGTTCGGCGAACAGGCGCTGAGCGGAAAGCTGAAGGTGAGCGGGACGAAATCCATGACCGGCCACCTTTTGGGCGGCGCGGGCGGGCTGGAAGCAGGGATTACAGTGCTGGCCCTGCAGCACCAGATGCTGCCGCCGACCATCAACCTCGACAATGTCGATCCCGAGTGCAGGCTGGACTATGTACCCAACAAGGCCGTGCCACACACCTTCGATGTGGCCCTGTCGAATTCCTTCGGATTTGGCGGCATCAACGCCACGCTGATCATGCGGCGGTGGGATGTAAACAGTGATCAGTGAACAGTGGTCAGAAGAAACGGCGCGCAAGCCTCTGAAGGTTGGCGCGCCGTTGGTGTTTTATCACGGTATCAACTGAAGGCCGCGGCCATGGCTGCGCCGACCAATATAACCAGCGCCCACCATCCAAAGCTGGCGATATAGCCCGAGCTGCGCTTCACCCCGGCAACGAGCGCGGTTCCGATGCCCACCAGGACCAGGCTCCAGATGGTGATGATATCGATCGAGCTCGCAAAGCTGTAGAGACCCGGATTCGTTTCGAGTGGATTCATGAATGCGCCCAGGTTTGTGGGTGCGAAATTCTTGATGTTGAACGACTCCGGCGCCACGCCCGCATACAGTACCACGACTCCCAGGAACGTTTTGATAATTGACGGAAGCATCGCATACATCCAGACCGCGAATATGCTTCCGAATTTGGCCTTGCCGCCAAAGCCGAAGTTGATTGTTCCCAGGAGGACTGCCGAGATCACTGCACCCATGATCAACAAAATGACTGGCGTAGCCAGAAAAATTCCTTGCGTGATCGAGGTGGAAATCTTCATCCGCTTCTCGCGCTGCTCGGGAGTTAACTGCGCCATCTGTTCTTCAGTTTTTGGACTGAGCTTGACCTGGTTCTCGCTCACCTGGCCCATGCCGACTTTGGCGTTCACGACGCCATAGAAAACGAAGCCGAGAACGACGTAAATGATGAACGGCATCCACCAGCTCTTGTGGCCCCGCTTGATGTCTTCAAAGGTCTTCGACGGCGCCGTAAATATGTTGACTACGCGCTGCCACTGGGACAAGCCCGGGGCCACATCGGCCGCGGATTGAACGCTAAGGTCACTCATGTTTCGCCTCTCAATGAATCACATCACGTACAGGCGCGCTCCCTCGGTTCGGGTGACCGCGGCAACCAGGATACGGTTGCAGATTCTTTCCCGGGCAAAGGACGCCCGGCACGAGACGGTACAGACCGGGATGGAAGTGCGTTCGCCCGCGATTGTACCCCGAAACGGCCGGATGGAACATGATTTTCCCGGGTGCGGCCGGCAGGCGGGCGTTTTACTTGCCGTCTTCGGCGATCTGGGCAGCGGGCGCGGGATGGCGGCGCTGAGGCGTCTGGCCGGGGGCGGGGGGCGGCGACGCATAGTTCTTGTAGACCGTGATGTGGAAGCAGGGCTGGCGGAATTCCTCTTCGACATCGATGGTGCCGGCAAGTTGCTGGGCCAGCAGCCAGTTGCGCATCCAGCCCAATTCCTGACGGTTCATGCCCTGCTTGACGACGTCGACTGTGCCCCCGGTGAGATGGGGGCTGACGATGTCCCCCTCGGCGGCGGCGGCGTTGCCATTCACCCTCATGAGCTGCTGCTGATATTCGACGGTGCGCACGGCGGAGCTGACTTCAATGGGTTTATGGAAGCGGGCGGAGTGCGCGGCCGCCAGGTCGCTAAGGAAATCGGCGGTCCAGGGGCGGCAGTACCGGTGGCTTTCGCTAAGGTTGGCATTGACCACCAGCCCTGAGGAGGCCGGGACGGGAACAAGCAGTTTCTGCTCGATGCGGCTTGCCAGGTCGTCCTCGTCGAGAATGCGCTCCAGCCCGTCCATTTCGGCGCGCTCGTTCTGGCGGGCAAGGGACTCGAAAGAGCCTTTGAGGGGCGGAGCCATGATCAGCCGGGTGCGCTGCAGTGCGGCGGGCTGGATCACCGCCGGCGAAGAAACATGCCCCGAGGAAACGTGCACAGTTCGCGAGGTCACGATGTGGGCAGCCGATGCCTTCGGCAGCGATTTCGACGGGTGCCCGCGATAGCCTGCCCGGTATGCCGCGGAATGAGTGGGATGATGCGCGGAGGAACGGGTGCCGGACTGGTGCGTGGACTGGTGGATAGTTCTCGGATGGGCCGACGAGCCGTGGGCGAGCCGATGCGCGTTCGACGGTATGACCGGCGATGCGGCGGCCGATGTTGCGGCCAGTGCTGTCAACACAAGAGCAGTAAACACGATCCGCAACATGACTGGAGTAAGCGGAGAACCCTGAGCAATCCCAGTATAAAGCGTTCCGGCTCTGCAGCGAAGTGTCAAGAGCGATTCTCCAATTTGGCGGTGTCGTGCTGATGGATCAACCGAGCCGTCCTTGCTTCCGGCCGTTGAAGGTCTGCCCGAGGGGAATCGCTGGAGATGGATCGGGCTAGCAAGAGTCGTTTGATTGAACACCCCGCCGCGGAAATAGTTTCGCTTTCATTTGACTTGGGGATGGGGCAGCGCGACAGCGGTGCGCCCTCATACAATGACTGCATGATGGCGACTGTTGCGCAAGCACTTACTTTTGAACAAAAGCTCGATCAGCTGGCACGGGTAGCGATCGAAGTTGGACTTGGCCTCAACTCCGGGCAGGAATTGGTGATGACCGCGCCGCTCGAGGCGGTGCCCCTGGCGCGCCGCATCACTGAGCAAGCGTACCGCGCCGGTGCATCCCTCGTGACGACCCTGTATACCGACGATGAAGCGGCCTTGATGCGGTACCGTTTCGCACCCGATGCGGCCTTCGACCGGGCCGCCGGCTGGTTGTACGACGGAATGGGCGCGGCCTTCAAGAGCGGCGCGGCACGGCTGGCCATCACGGGGGCCAATCCGCTGCTGCTTTCGAACCAGGATCCGGCCAAAGTGGGGCGGGCCAATCACGCGGTTTCAAAGGCATACCGGCCGGCGCTCGAGCTGATTACGCGCCACGAAATCAACTGGACGATCGTGGCCAGCGCAACCGCCGCCTGGGCTGCCGCCATGTTCCCCGACGCCACGCCGTCCGAGGCCATGGAGCAGTTGTGGGAGGCGATATTCGCCACCTCGCGCATCAACGTCGACGACCCGGTGGCCAACTGGAAAGCGCACGATGCGGAACTGCATCGGCGGGCCGCCTACATGAACGAGAAGCGATATGCGGCGCTCCAGTATCGCGGTCCGGGAACGGACTTCCGCCTTGGCGTGGCCGATGACCACCTCTGGCTGGGCGGCGGCACCACCGCCGGAAACGGTCTTTATTGCATTCCCAACATGCCCACCGAGGAAATCTTCACCACGCCCCACAAGGACCGCGCGGACGGCACGGTTACAGCGACCAAGCCACTGTCGTACCAGGGAACCATGATCGAGGGAATCCAGGTGCGCTTCGAGAAGGGGCGCATCGTGGAGGCGCACGCCAGCCGCGGACAGGAAGTGCTGCAAAAGCTGATTGACACCGATGATGGCGCGGGACGCCTGGGCGAAGTGGCGCTGGTTCCCCATTCGTCGCCCATCGCCTCGAGCGGGCTTCTCTTCTTCAATACGCTTTTCGATGAGAATGCGGCGTCCCACATCGCTCTTGGCCAGGCTTACACGTCGTGCCTGCGCAACGGAGACAAGCTCACGCCGCAGGAACTGGCCGCGAAAGGCGCCAACGACAGCCTCATCCACGTGGATTGGATGATCGGATCTGAGAAGCTCGACATCGACGGGATCACAGCAGCCGGCACCGCAGAGCCGCTGATGCGCGGTGGGGAGTGGGTGTAGCGCTGCCGAACGTTATCCCAGGTCTCAAGTTCGAGACCTGGGGCACCCCCGGTTCAGAGGCGATTGATCAGCGTCGCGATACACGCGGCGCCGAAGCCGTTGTCGATGTTGACCACGCAGACGTTGGGCGAACAGGTGTTCAACATGCCCAGGAGCGCGGCCACCCCGCCGAATGACGCACCGTATCCCACGCTTGTGGGAACCGCGATGACCGGGGCGTTGACAAGACCGCCAACTACGGTGGGAAGAGCGCCTTCCATCCCGGCGCAGACGATGAGCACGCGCGCTGACTGCAGCGACGTGCGCTGCGCGAGAAGACGATGAATGCCCGCCACGCCAACGTCGGCGATCAGCTCAACGGT
>Ga0210393_10004299_pt1 | contig 11291 bp, 12 predicted proteins | sample IncBWC27OmetaG_FD_160068 | JGI IMG/M metagenome (GOLD analysis project Ga0210393, IMG submission 160068) | Forest soil microbial communities from Barre Woods Harvard Forest LTER site, Petersham, Massachusetts, United States - Inc-BW-C-27-O ...
CAGCCATTTTCCGACGCCGGGCGCCCAGACTTCGAGATCGTACGTCTTGGCCGAAGCGAACCCGGTATCGCCCGCCGCGAGCAGCACGACGCGATACGGCAGCCCGAGACGCTGCAACACCCGCTCGGCGTGCGTCGTGAGCAACTCATGCTGCGCCGGCGAATCCTCCGGCGCACACATTCTCACCAGCTCGACTTTGTCGAACTCGTGCACGCGGAGAAGCCCGCGCGTGTCCTTGCCGGCCGCGCCGGCCTCGCGCCGAAAGCACGGCGTATATCCGACCAGTCCCATCGGCAGCTTGGCGCTATCGAGGATCTCATCGCGAAACAGATTCGTGATGGGTACCTCGGCCGTCGGAATCAAGAAGAGATCATCGCTCTCGATCCGATAGAGGTCGTCCTCGAACTTGGGCAGTTGGCCCGTGCCCGTCATCGATGTCCGATTGACGACATAGGGCACCCACGTCTCATCGTATCCGTGCTCGCTCGTCTGGAGCGTGATCATCCAGTTGATCAGCGAACGCACGAGTCGTGCGCCCAGCCCGCGAAAGACGATGAACCCGGAGCCCGTGACCTTTGCTCCAGCCTCGAAATCGATGAGCCCGAGCTTTGTCCCGATTTCCCAGTGGGGCTTGAGGCCCTCGTTCGGCCGCGGCTTGCCCCACTCGCGGATGACTTGATTGGCTTCCTCACCACCCGCGGGAACGTCATCGAGGGTCACATTCGGGATCTGCAGCAACAGATCATCGCGCGCTCGCTTCGCTTCGCTCGCGCGCGCGTCCAAGTCGGCAATCTGATCGCCCACACGACGGCTCTCGTCGACCAGAGACGAGGCGTCCTTGCCATCTTTCTTCGCGCGCTGCACGTCCTGGGTGAGCGTATTCCGACGTGCCTTGAGCTCTTCGACCGAGGCGGTCAGTCGGCGCCAGTCGGCGTCGAGCGATTCGAGTTGCGCGAGCGAAGCGAGCGCGCTCGTCGCTCCCCGGCGCTCCAGCGCGGCGCGCAGGGCCTCAGGTCGCTCGCGAAGCAAACGCGCATCGTGCACGACGTCGCTCCTTGCTAGTGAGTCGGGATGGCGCCGGCAACGAGCGTATCGTAATCGCAATTCGGATCGACGACCGCCCGGAAATGAATCAACCCTGCCGTCCGATCGACGCTGTCGATCTGAAACTTGCCGTAGAGGAGTTCCTGTGACGTAATGCTGACCGCGGTACACGCGGTCGTATTTTGCGTCACGACCTCGAAGATCTGCCCAGGTGCGACGAGCAACGAGTCGTTGAACTCGTACCCGTTATGCGACGCGATGGTGATCTGCTCGAACGGGATGTTTTGGATGATCTGCAGCCCGACGACGCGCGGAATGCCGGTGGCCGTGACCACGAGCTTCGCCGGGTAGATGACGACGTTGCCACCCTCGACGTTGAAGGCAAAGTCGAAGCTCAGGCTCCCATCTGGCACGACGAGGGCGCTCGTCGCCAAGTCGAACGCGGTCGGCTGCGTTGGATCCGCCTTGGCGAGCGAGTACGCGGTGAGCGTGTCGTATGTGATGGGAATCGCGGCCCCGGGCTTATTGGGGTCCCCGCACCCCACCGCCGCCAGGCCAGCCGAAGACAATAGAATACAGACGGCCCCGATACGGGCTGTGGGCAAGCGAAGTGTCATGACCAGGCGTACATTAGAGGTGGGGGACGGTGACTGCAAGCTATTCGCATCGCTTGACATACCCCTTTGCGCCTCCTTAGCTTCGCTCGTCCATGCCAACCATTCGAGACCTCGTCGCGGCCATCCGCCAACGTGACGGCGTCGATGCCGCCGTCGTGCTGGGTCGCGACGGCTTGTTGATCGACAGCCAGACGATTCCGAGCCTCGAGGCCGAGAACGTGGCGGCCCATGTCCCGGGTCTCGTCAACGCCGCGGATGATTTTGGAGCCTCGGCTGCGCGGGGCGACCTCGTGACCGCGGTACTGGAATACCCGAGCGGCCTGGCGATTGTATCGGTGCTCTCCGCCGACGCTATCCTGCTAGTGCTGGTCCAGCCCAAAGCCAACGTCGGACAGCTCCTGTTCGAGCTTCGCCGCTACCGCGAACAAATCGCGTCGTTGGTCTAATGGCGGGGGAGCGGATCCACGCCCTCGTGGCGGATGATGAGCCGCACATCGGTCGGATCATCAAAATGAAGCTCGAACAAGGTCCGTTCCGCGTGACCTTGGCATACGACGGCCGCGAAGCGCTGGAGATTCTGCGGCAGGAACCGGACATCGGCATCGTCTTGCTCGATCTCATGATGCCGCATCTGTCGGGACTCGACGTCCTCGCCGAGCTCCGGGCGGACCCCAAGCGGAAGGATTTGCCGTGCATCATTCTCACGGCCGCCGGGCAGGAGCAGCAGCACCGGCTCGCGATGCGATTGGGCGCGACCGAGTTCCTCACCAAGCCCTTTAGCCCAAAGAAGCTCTACGCACGGACGGCGGAGCTCGCGGGTGTCGCGCACGCGGAGGATGTCTAGCGTGGCCACTTGGGCGGTGGTCCTGGCAGGCGGCGTCGGATCGCGCTTCTGGCCACTGAGCACGCCCGAGCGACCAAAGCAGCTCCTTCCGCTCGTGACCGAGCATCCGCTGCTCGTCGACACGCTCAACCGACTGACACCCTTGGTCCCGGCCGAGCGCACGCTCGTCCTCACGAACGCCGGGATCAAGAATGAAGTCGCGATGTTCGCCCGGCTACCTCGCGAGAACGTGATCGCCGAGCCACGCCCGGCGGGCACGGCCGCGGCGCTCGCCTACGCTGCGACGGAGATCGAGCGGCGAGAGGGGCGCAACGCTGGGATGATCTGCGTGCACGCGGACTGGGCCGTCACCGACGAACCCGCGTTCCGCGATGCTCTCTCCGCCGGAGTGTCGGCGGCCGAGCGTCACGCGAGCCTCGTCACCGTGGGCATCGTGCCGACGCGTCCCGATCCGGGGTTCGGGTATATCTGCCCTGGTGGCGAGGTCGAACCCGGCGTTCTTCGCGTTGAGCGCTTCGTTGAGAAACCCGACAAGCTTCGCGCGGCCAAGATGGTCGCCGATGGGTATTTGTGGAACTCTGGCATCTTCGCCTGGCGCGTGGGCGATTTTCTCGATGAGATCCGGACGCTGACTCCCGAGGTCGCGCCCGCACTCGGCATTGAGGGGATCGGCGCGTTCTTCGATAAGGTGAAGTCGATTTCCGTCGACGTCGGCGTGCTCGAACGGTCCAGTCGCGTCCTCGTCATCCCGGGCCGCTTCGGCTGGGATGATGTCGGCACCTGGGGCGCGCTCGCGCGGGTGCGAACGAAAGACGCCGCTGGCAATTACTCGTACGGACAGGTGTTCGCCCGCGACGCCCACGACAATGTCGTGCATGCGGACGGTAACGATATCATCGTCCTCGACGGCGTGTCTGGAATTGTGGTGGTGGAGTGCAAGGGCGTGACCTTGGTCACGACGATCGAACGCTCAGCCGACCTCAAGGGCCTCCTCGAGGCGCTGCCGCCCGCCCTCCGCGATCCGCGGTGAGCTTCTTTCTTTACGATGACGCGCGGGCGCGAGCATTCGAGCCGTTCGCGCTCACTCGGCCCATCGGCGAGCTCCGCGCTGGCGCGCTCGTCACGCGTGAGCGCTGGGAACGCGTCACGGGCGAGGACGCGGCCGGCCATGTCGTCGCCGCGCATCTCCTCGACTACGACGAGCCCCATGCGCCGGGGGCGGTGACCGACACGCTTCCCGCCGGCTCTTGGCTGGTCAACTCTCGATTCCTGCCCGCGCTCGATGCCCGGCCGTCGCACGACGCATCGGTCTGGCGTTGTGCCGGTCGCTACGCGGCCGTGCGCCTCTCGCGGCCGCTGGCCGTCGCCGAGCTGGCCGACGGGATGGTCGCACTGGAGACCATCGGCGGGGACCAGACCGGAGTCGACATCCGTGGCCGCTGGATCGACGAAGTCTGGCATCTGATCCGCGACCTGCACGGCCTGCTCTGCGACGACATCGACGTGCTCGGACCCGCGGCCGCCTCCCGGAGCTCGAAGCGCGACGCGCACGCCATGTACGTCGAGCACGGCGCAAAGGTCGATCCCTTGGCGTCGGTCGACTGCTCGAAGGGTCCCGTCCTCGTCTGCCGCGGCGCGGTCGTCAGCGCGTTCACCCGTGTGATTGGCCCCTGCTACATCGGCGAAGAGTCGAGCGTGTCGACCGATCGCATCGAGGGCAGCGCGATCGGCGAGCACTGCAAGGTCCACGGCGAGCTCTCGGCGTCGATCATTCTGTCGTACGCGAACAAGAGCCACGACGGGTTTGTCGGCCATTCGTACCTGGGGCGCTGGGTCAACCTCGGCGCCGGCACGATCACGAGCAACCTGAAAAACACCTACGGCCCGGTGCAGTTCTGGACGCCGACGGGCATGCGCGACACCGGCTTGCAATTCCTCGGCACGTTCTTCGGGGATTTCGCGAAGACCGGCATCGGCACGCGTCTCACGACCGGCGCGGTCGTGGGCGCCGGCGCGAACGTCGTAGACGCCGGTGTGGCGCCGAAGTACATCCCGCCGTTCGCGTGGGATACCTCGGGGCAGCCCGGGACATATGCACTCGCTAAGTTCTATGAGGCGGCCGAGCGACAGATGCAGCGGCGCGCGCAGACGCTGGGCGCCAAGGCCCGCCGTCAACTCTCCGCTGCCCACGCGCTCGCGGTGAACCGATGAGAACCTGGTTGCTGGGAAGCGGGAGTCGAGGCAACGCGACCGTCATCGAGTCGGGTGACACGCGGGTGCTCGTTGACGCCGGTTTCCCACGCCGCGTCCTCGCCCGTCGACTCGACGCGGCCGGTATCGCACCGGAATCGATCTCAGCGCTCGTCCTGACGCATGAGCATCATGATCACGCGCGCGGCGCGGCGTCGAGCGCGCGGCGTTGGGGTTGGCGGGTGTACGGAACCTCGGGGACGCTCGCGCAGTGCCCGGAATTCGCCGATGTCGAGGCGATCCGCCCGGACACGACCTGGAAGTTCGGCGCCCTCGATCTCACGGCGTGTCCAGTTCCACACGACGCGACCTCGCCGATCGCGCTGGTCGCGACCGAGCGTGCGACCGGCGCGCGCTTGGGCCTCGCCTATGATTTCGGGCACGTCACCGATTGTCTCCGCGCCGCGCTGCAGCGCATCGATGTGCTGGTCGTCGAGTCGAATCACGACGAGATGATGCTCCGTGCCTGCCCGTATCCGCCGTCGGTCATGTGGCGCATTGCGGGCCCTCGCGGGCATCTGAGCAATCGCGCCGCCGCGGAGCTCGTGCGGTCGGTCGCCTGGCGCGGGTTGCGGCAAGTGGTGCTCGCCCACTTGAGCGAAACCTGCAACGAGCCCGCGTTCGCGGTGGCCGCCATGCGCAAGGCGTGGCGCGGAGACCTGACGGCCGCGCCACAGGACGCGCTCACGGTTACTGGACAGCCGGAGCAGCTGTCGCTCGGGCTCTGACGAACTCCACCGCTCTGGCGATCGTATAGGGGTCGCTGAGCAGCCGCCGATGTCCGAGGCCATCGCAGCTGCTCAAGCGGCTCTTGGGCCAGGCATCGGCGATCGAGCGCGCATACGACCAGTCGGCGACGCGGTCGGCCGGGTCGTGCAAGATGAGGAGTGGCGGAGGGCTGGCCAGGGCCTGCACCGCGCGGGGCACATCGAACGATGCGACGGAACGACCGACGTTTCGCTCGATCTGCCGCAAGACGCCGTTCGCGCGTTTGCGTGGCAGGCCGATCATGCGCGAGAACGGCGTGATGTACTGGTTCGGCGTCGCGACGGGGGCGAACAACACCACGGCCCGCGCGGCGACGAGCGATTCCGCGACGGCGAGCGATGCCGCCATACCACCGAACGAGTGGCCGATCAGCGCATCGATGCCGCCGAGCGCGTCAGCGACTGTCCTGAGCGCACGCATGCACTCGAGGAGGTTCGTGGTCCGGCCCTCGGACTTGCCGTGCGCCGGCAGGTCGACGAGCGCCACGCGAAAGCCGTCGCTGGCGAGCGCCCTCGCCAGCGGCACGAAATCCCCCGCGGATCCCTCCCATCCGTGCGTGAGCAGTACCGTGGGACCGCTCCCGGTCGTCCACACGGCCATGTGCTCGATCGTCAGCCGCGTCCAGTCCGCGGGCAGGTTCGACGGCGCACGCCGGCGCGGCGTGAAGAAGAGCGCGGCCGCTTGCCGCTCGACCACGCCCGGCGCCACGAGCGACGCCGCCGCGAAATAGTACTTTAGCACCGCACGCCCTCCACCAGAGCCGTGAACGCTTCGACCGCCTTGTGCTTGGCTTGGGGGTCGCGCAACAGGCGCTTCGCCCAGTAGTAGGCGAGGACGATCCCCAACATCTGGAACGCGAACTGTTCGGGATTGCTGCCACGACGAAAGTGCCCTTCGTCGATCGCGCGTTGGGCAGCGCCCGCGAGGAACTCCAGCCATTCCCGCTGAAACGCGGCGATCGCCTCGCGCACCGGTCCCGCGCGATCGTCCCATTCGAACGCTGCGTGCACGAAGACACAGCCACCGGGCATGCGGTCGCTCTTCTCCCACTCGAGCCAGCGGGTGAACAGGGATTTCACCCTGGGCTCGCCGCGCGGCTCGGTCAGCGCGGGGATGATGACCGTCCGTCGGAATATGTCGACGGCCGCGTTCAGCACGTCGAGCTGCAGCGCCTCTTTCGAGCGAAAGTGGGCGAAGAGCCCGCTCTTCGACATGCCAACGTCGCTCGCCAATTCTCCGAGACTCAGCGCCTCCAGGCCATCAACACTGGCGAGCGCGAGAGCATGGCCGACAATGCGGTCACGGGTTGTTGCCCCTTTTGCCATCATCATGATAGCAATAATACGACCGGTCGTTCTTTTCTGGCAAGGCCACGCTATATAAGTTGCGTGTGCCGTTGTAGATATCGCTTGTCACTTCAGTCAGTACTTGAGCGTATGTCGGCATCCGAGGGCGTTTGGACCGGTCAGGCGCGGGCTTGGAGCGCTTGCTGTAGAAGTACATCGTGCGGCCGTCGGCCGAGATCCACGGATCACCTTCTTCGTCCGGCGAATCGACTGGCGGTCCGAACTTCCGTGGTGTTCCCCACCCGTTCGACGTTCGACAACTCGCGAAGAGATCACCGTTGTTGTCGAACACGATCGCGCTCTCGTCGGCCATGATCGCCGGATCACCACCCGGAAAGGGCAGCGCCTCGGGCTTGGCGTGCGGCGGCAGGCGATAGATGCTGTCGCCCTTCGCGAAATAGAGCACGCCGCTCGTCGTCAGCGACGGTGCGAACATGTAGGTCGTGTCGCCGAGGAGGAACGACGGCGTGCCCCAGGTGCCATCGGCATGGCGCGGCACGGACCAGATCTCGAACACGCCATGGCCGCCGCGATTCGAGATGAAGAGGACGCTGCTGCCGTCGGGCGCGAATGCCGGATCGCCGTCGCGGTAGATCCCTGAGAACGCCGCGACCTCGGGCGTCTTCCACTCGTCGGTCGGCGTCCGCCGGTGGCTCTCCACAATGGTCATGTGGCGGAATTGATGGTCGGTGAGCACGTAGAGCAACGTGAGACCATCAGGCGAGACGGTCGCCTTGAACTCCTCGGCCGGGGTGGATATCACGCCCGGGCCAATGACTTTGGGGTCGGCACTCAGTTGGATATCCTGAGCAGCGGCTGTCGACGCAACAAATAACATCATCGCGATGCGCATCCCCCCAGCGTACGGGGACGCGGGGCGTCGTTCTACACATTTGCAGCCAACACAGCAAAGCGGGAGGCGAAGTGATCGCCTCCCGCTTTGTGTTGTACGAAGGCCGAAGGCCTAGTACATACCACCCATGCCACCGCCCGGAGGACCACCGGCGGGAGCCGGCTTGTCCTCTTTCTTCTCGACCACGAGAGCTTCCGTGGTCAGGAGAAGGCCTGCAATAGACGCCGCGTTCTGGAGAGCGGTACGCGTCACCTTGGTCGGGTCGATCACGCCGGCCGTGACCAGGTTCTCGTACTTGTCGGTGAGCGCGTTGTACCCGAACGAGCTCTCCTTCGACTCGCGCACCTTCTCGACGACGATCGAGCCTTCGCCACCGGCGTTCTGCACGATCATCCGGATCGGCTCTTCGATGGCGCGACGGACGATCTCGACGCCGATCTGCTCGTCGCTATCGCCGGCCTTGAACGACTTGAGCGCCGGCTGCACGCGAATGAACGTGACGCCACCGCCCGGGACGATGCCTTCCTCGACGGCCGCGCGGGTCGCGTGGAGCGCGTCCTCGACGCGGGCCTTCTTCTCCTTCATCTCCGACTCGGTCGCGGCGCCGACGTTGATCACGGCCACGCCACCAGCGAGCTTGGCCAACCGCTCCTGGAGCTTCTCCTTGTCGTAATCGGAGGTCGACTTGTCGATCGCCGAGCGAATTTCCTTGATACGGCCCTGGATATTGTCGGTCGAGCCGTTGCCATCGATCAGCGTCGTGTTGTCCTTATCGACGACGATCCGCTTCGCCTTGCCCAGATCGTTCAGCACGGCGTTCTCGAGCTTGAAGCCGACTTCCTCGGAGATCACCTGGCCGTTCGTCAGGACGGCGATGTCCTGCAACATCGCCTTGCGGCGATCGCCGAACCCGGGCGCCTTGACCGCGGCGACGCGGAGCGTGCCACGGAGCTTGTTGACGACCAAGGTCGCCAGCGCCTCACCCTCGATGTCCTCGGCGATGATCAGCAGGGGCTTGCCAACCTGCGCGACCTTCTCGAGGATCGGGAGCAGATCCTTCATGGACGAGATCTTCTTGTCGTGGATCAGGATGAGGCCATCCTCGAGGACCGCCTCCATCTTCTCCGGATCCGTCACGAAGTACGGCGAGAGATAGCCGCGGTCGAACTGCATGCCCTCGACCGTCTCGAGCTCGGTCTGAAGGCCACGGGCCTCCTCGACCGTGATCACGCCATCCTTGCCGACCTTCTCCATCGCCTCGGCGATCAGATCGCCGATCTCGGAGTCGTTGTTGGCCGAGATCGTGCCAACCTGCGCGATCTCCTTCTTGCCAGCCGTCGGGACGCTGATCTTCTTCAGCTCCTCGACGACGACGGCAACGGCCTTGTCGATGCCGCGCTTGAGCGCCATCGGGTTGACACCCGCCGTCACGTTCTTGAGGCCTTCGCGGAAGATCGCCTGGGCGAGCACCGTCGCGGTGGTCGTGCCGTCACCCGCGTTGTCGGACGTCTTCGTCGCGACTTCCTTCACCATCTGGGCGCCCATGTTCTCGAGCGGATCAGACAGCTCGATCTCTTTCGCAACAGTAACGCCGTCTTTCGTCACAGTGGGGGCGCCGAACTTCTTGTCGATGACGACATTCCGCCCCTTGGGGCCGAGCGTGACCTTCACCGCCTCGGCCAACTGATCAACGCCACGCTTCAACGCCGCGCGCGCGTCCGTATCAAAAAAGAGTTCTTTCGCAGCCATAGTAATGGTTCCTCAACCAATGACCGCGAGTACATCAGACTCGCGGAGAATGAGCAACTGCTCGCCATCCACGGTCACTTCCGTGCCGCTGTACTTGCCGTACAGCACCTTGTCCCCAACCTTCACTTCCATCGGCACCCGCTTGCCTTCGTCGAACCGGCCAGGACCCACCGCGACAATCTCACCCTGCTGCGGCTTCTCCTTGGCGGTGTCCGGGATGTAGAGCCCACCCCGCATCTGCTCCGCCTCTTCCAACGCCTTAACGACGACCCGGTCTGCCAGCGGGCTGACCTTGCCGCCCACGGCACTCTTAGTGGCCATACTGACAACTCCCTCCGTGTATTTGGATCTGTTAGCACTCAAGGATGGCGAGTGCTAGCGACGGGAAATTATCCGGCTATCAGCTCGAAAGCAAGCCGTAGCCCTTCCAATGTGAGGAAGGGAGCGACGAGGTCGAAGCTCTCGACATAAGGCTTCAAGACCTCCGCTAAACCGCCGGTGGCGACCACAAATGGGGTCTCCTTGGTCGGCCACTCCTTCTTGATCCGCCGGACGATGCCGTCAATCGAGTCGACGGCCCCGAACACCACCCCTGCCCGGATGCACTCCTCCGTGCGCTTCCCAATGACCCTGGAGGGCGCGACCAATTCTGTTGCAGGAAGTTTGGCCGTACGGCGGACGAGATTGTCTGAGGACGTGCGGACGCCCGGGGCAATGGCTCCGCCGAGGAAGGTCCCGTCGGCAGTAATGCAATCGAACGTGGTCGCCGTCCCGAGGTCCACGACGATGGTATCCCGGTGATAGAGGCAGCTGGCCGCCAGTGTATTGATCAACCGATCCGCGCCGACCGTCAGTGGTTCGTCAACGGCCAGCGTGATGGGCAGCTTCGACGTGGCATCGACGATCAGGGCCTGCCTTCCAAACGACGCCTTGCATGCCTCCGCCAACGGTCGCGTGATCGCCGGCACCACCGACCCGATGGCGGTGCCGAGGATCTCCGCCGGATGCACTTTCCCCACCCGCAGCAGTTGGTGGATGAGCAACGCCAACTCGTCCGGCGTCCGGTCGGGGTTCGTGGTCAACCGCCAATGGCTCTTGAGCTCCGCGCCGGCCCAGAGGCCCACTGTGGTCTCGGTATTTCCAACGTCGAAGACGAGAATCACGACTAAAGCCCCTGGGGGTTTGGGGGAGAAAAAATCCCCCCTACCCCCCCAGGGGGTCCCATAACCAGCGATCCAGACCTATAGGCACCGACAGCCTCGCCGCATCGCACGAGCAGCTCACCTGAGGGCGAGATGCCAGCGACCGTTCCCACCGCCGGCTCCCGACACGTGTGTCCCCGAGCCATGTCTCGCATCGCATACTCCTCGAGCTCGGCCTCCGTCAGCGCCCCCTTCTGCCTCGCCGCCGCTCGCAGCGCTGGTACAACCGCCGCGAGCAACTCCGCGCGATGGACGCCCGCTCGGAGACCAACGGCGCCAGGGACCTCGGGCGGCGCGATGACATTGATGCCGAGCCCGATCGCAACCCACGATGGCCGCTCGTCCTGCCAGCGGGCCTCCGATAGGATTCCCGCCAACTTCCCCGTGCCGATATAGAGATCGTTTGGCCACTTGATCTCGACGCGTTGGCCGCCGGTGAAGCCATCGAGCACCGGCGCCAGTCGAATACCGAGCCGCAGCGACAGCACGTCCAGCGCCTTTGCATCCGTCGGGCGCTCGATGAGCGTCAGGTACAGCCCCGCGCCGGCGGAAGAGGCCCAGCGTCGTCCCGCGCGCCCACGACCGGCCGTCTGCCGATCGGCGATGATCAGCGTCCCG
>Ga0210393_10004304_pt1 | contig 11284 bp, 14 predicted proteins | sample IncBWC27OmetaG_FD_160068 | JGI IMG/M metagenome (GOLD analysis project Ga0210393, IMG submission 160068) | Forest soil microbial communities from Barre Woods Harvard Forest LTER site, Petersham, Massachusetts, United States - Inc-BW-C-27-O ...
CGCGCTCGGCCTCGAATGCGAGAATCCGCGCGCGACCTTTTACGTCTGGACCAAAGTTCCACGTGGTTACACCTCGGTTTCATTTACCGAGCGCGTCTTGAAGGAAGCCGGCATCGCAATTACGCCGGGTTCCGGGTTCGGCAAGGGTGGTGAGGGTTACGTTCGCTTTTCTCTTACGAGCGAACGGTTGGTCGAGGCGGTGGACCGGCTAAAAGCGCTGCGGTTGTAACGGCGAGAATGCCCAATCGGGCTTTTATCGGAATAGGCAGTAACCTAGGCGATCGAGCCGCCAATTATCGTGAGGCGATTCAACGGATCGCGTCGATCCCGGACACGAGGGTCGTGCGCCAATCCTCGATCTACGAGACCGAGCCGATGGGCGATCTCAAGGGCGCGTTCTTGAACGGCGTCATCGAAGTGGAGACTGAGCTACCCGCCGAAGTCCTGATGCGCCGAATGCTCGCGCTCGAGCGAATCATGGGCCGCAAGCGCGTCAAGGGCCGCAAGCAGACGCGAGGCAAATACCGCCCGCGAATCATCGACCTCGATTTGCTGTTCTTCAACAAAGAAACGATCGACACGCGAATCCTCAAGGTACCGCATCCGCATCTGCATGAGCGCCGCTTCGTACTCGCCCCGATGAGCGAGCTGGCGCCCGCGCTAATCCATCCGAAACTCAACGCGTCGATCTCCGAAATGCTGGCGGGACTTAAATCACCGTTTCGTGTTACTCTCGCGCGAGCGGATTTGTTAAGGCCGCAACCCGCCAAAAAAGAGGCAACCCGATGAAATATTTTATCGACACGGCAGACGTGGCCGAGATTCGCGAAGCCGCCAGTTGGGGACTGATCGACGGCGTCACCACGAATCCCTCGCTGATGGCGAAGACCGGGCGACCCTACCACGACGTGCTGCGCGAGATTTGCGAAATCGTCGACGGACCGATCAGCGCCGAGGTGGTCGCCACTGAAGCGTCCGCGATGATCGAAGAGGGTGAGAAGCTCGCCAAGCTCCACAAGAACATCGTCGTCAAGTGCCCGATGATCATCGAAGGGCTGAAGGCGACCCACGCGCTCGCCAAACGCGGCATCCGCGTGAACGTGACTCTGATCTTCACGCCACTTCAGGCACTGGCAGCCGCAAAGGTAGGCGCGTCGTTCCTGTCGCCATTCATCGGACGCCTCGACGACATCGGCCAGGACGGCTTTGCGCTGGTTGAGGACATGGTGCAGATTCTGTCGAACTACGATTACCCAGCCGAAGTGCTGGTAGCATCCGTCCGCAGCACAACGCACCTGATCCGCGCAGCCGAAGTAGGCGCCGACATCGCAACAGTCCCATTCGCAGTGTTGAAGCAGACGTTGCACCACCCGCTGACCGATCTAGGCCTGGAGCGCTTCCTGGCAGACTGGCGCAAGACGAATCAAAAGATCTGAATTCTTGCAGCGAGCACCAACTTAATCGTGCGTTACCGACGACGGACGCGGCAGCGTCCGTCGAGATTCTTCGCTACAGCAGCTTTCGCTCAGAATGACACGAGCGGTTGCTTAGTTTCTTCCGTCATCCTGAGCGCAGCGAAGGATCTCGCGCGCCAGCGGGTCTCTCAAGGGCGCCAACATTAATCCTAAAGGCAGCAGCTAGCGATGTCGCGAGTCGTCGTCCTCGGTTGCGCCGGCAGCGGGAAAACTACCTTCGCGCGACGGCTCGGTCAGCGCACGGGCGCGCCGGTGATTTGCCTCGACGCGATCTGGCAGCCGAATTGGGGGGAGGATGACGTTTCCACCTTCCGCAGATTGATGAAGGAAGCGCATGCGGATGACACCTGGATCAGCGACGGCAACTTCGCGCAAGTAAGCTTCGATATCCGCATGCCTCGCGCAACTCTTGTGATATGGTTCGACCACTCGAAATTGTTTTGCGCCTGGCATGCGATCACGCGAGTGTTTCATCCTGGCGAGGAGCATCGAATTGCCGGCGTTGCCAAGGTGCTACGGTTCATTTGGAACTTCGATCGAATCAACCGCCCCTTGATAGAGGCGCAACGAATCGCACATGGGCCCGACGTTGCGGTCGTCAGATTGACGAACGATCGCGAGATCGATGTCTTTCTGTCGTCCTTTGATCAAGGTTTGGCGTCCAGTTAGCTCTCAAACACGCGCAGCGCGAGCGACAGCGCTGCCATCGCGATTGTGAATGCCAACGCTATCTCCATGCTGGCGCGCGCGCTTATATCGGCGATCGCATGGCCCATGATCCACGGCGCGACGATTGCGCCGAGCGCGCCGCCCGCCACTACGATCGATGTCATCCTGCCGACCTCGGCCGGGAATCGCGCCGCGCCTATTGCGATCATGTTGGGGAAGACCGGGCCGTATCCGAAACCGATCAGGAACACAGCGGATGCCGCAAGGCCACCCGCAGTCGGTGCGACGATCAGAATTACCAGCGCAGCGGCAGACACTACGGAGGCGAGCATCGTGAATTGCGACAGTGCGATGCGATGGCCCAAGCGTCCGCCGAACGCGCGTCCGCATACCAATCCCAGCCAATACAGCGAGACGCCCGACGACGCGAGCATCGGGCCGAGCGCGCCCGCCATCCGGAGGTAGAGAAAGAGCCACGCGCCAATCCCGACTTCTGCGCCGACGTAAAGGAACATCACTCCGCTGATTACCCAAATCAGCGGATGCGAGAGCATCGCGATAAATCCGTGGTCCTCGCTTGGCGCCGGCGCAATTCGAACTTCGTGCGCCGGCGTTACGCCCAGACGAAATCCGATCGCGGCGCATACCAACGCCCCGCCACCGAATACCCACCAGTAGGGCAGGTGCGTCGCGAACGCGGCGCTCACAAGAAGCGGTCCGAGCAGCGCGCCGACGCCGAACAGCACGTGCAGGTAGTTGAGCGCCGAAGCGAGCCGCTCGCGATTCAACTCGACTATCAGCGCGTTGGCGCCGATGTCGATGCCGCCGCCGGCGAGCCCGATCACAAATCCGGCGCACAGCAATCCTGCAAGTCCGGGAGCCGCCGCCAGTCCCGCCAGGCCGACCGTGAGTAGCACCATCGCCCCGACGAGAATTTTCTGCGCGCTCAGTGATTGATTAATCTCGCCGGCGATCAACAGCGATATGAAGTACCCGGCCGCCGAGGCGCTGACGATCAATCCAGCGCGTTCGATCGGCAGATGAGCCGCGTGCGAGATCTGAGGCAGAAATGGGCCGAGCCAGCCGCTGTTGATGCCGACCATCAACAAGCACGCGTACGCCAGCCGCGTGATGGTCCCCTCGCGGCTCAACGAGTGGTCGGCATCCGATGTCACGGCGCGCATCGTCACGATGCGACCGAACTGATGACGCGGTAGAGCGGTTCGAGCTCGCGAAACGCGTCGAGTACTTCGGCGCGATCGACTGTCAGCGCGTCGCGCACGAGCCATCCGAAGCCGACATCGATGCCGCCGGGTTTTTTCACGAGTGCGTCCGCGAGTCTCTCGAAAAAATCGGCACCGGCCATGCTCGACCTCGGCAACTCGCGACAGTTCCAGTTCTGGTACTGCTGAATCTTCGTGCCGCGAAACCACTTCTGCAGGTCCGCCGATTTCGACTTGATTGCTCGCGCAATCTCCGGATGTTTATCGGCGTCCGATTTCACGATGACGCGAGCGTGGACGCCCACACCCGAGACGCACAAAGCGAGATATCCATGGCGTTTGTATCCTGCCTGTGACGGCCCGAATGCCGCCCAGGTTTCGTCGGGAGGACTCGCCGTGCGGCGAATGTGCTTGGCGATGTGCGGAAAGAACTGCATGTGGAGTGTTCGCGAGAGTTCCGGCGCCAGATCGTTCCCCAGCCGGATCAGACGAGGAGTGATAAACTCTTCGAGCTTCGCCAGGCGAGCGCTGAAATCCTCGATCGCGAACACCTCGAAATCGCGGCGCAGAAAACCCAGCGTCGCCATCAATCTGATCCTAACGTCACTTCGCGGCTCGGTCGCGCTCGCGTTCCTGAAAGGCTTTCTCCCAATTGCGCCCGTCGAAATGGTCGTGTTCCAGCTTCTCCAGATTGACCCCGTCGAGGCATCGCACGTTGACGTCGATGCGCTCAGGATCGGAGCGCGGAATATAGAACGACGCGACGCCGCAATTCGGGCAAAATAGATGCTTGGCGGCTTTCGTATTGAATGTGTATGACGCGATATTGTCCGACGGCGTCAGCAGCCGGAACGCGGACCGCTCAACGATCCAGTGGACGTAAGCCTTCTTGGTGCAAATCGAGCAGTTGCATTCCGACACGCGCTCGAGCTTGCCCCTGACTTCGAACCGGACGCGTCCGCAATGGCATCCGCCGCGGTAGGTTCGTTCGTTCGGATTTTTTTTCATGACCGCTCTTTTTAACGTAGCAGGTGCCGCGAAGAAACCGGACCGGTTTGAAAATAAGCTATCGCCCGGCCGATTTTAAACGGGTAAATTCGCCACGTTACAGCTTTCGGATACTCGAAAAATGTAGATTTTTAAAGGATAATCGTCGCCGCGACGTGGCATACTAATCGCTCCTGCTATAATCGGACGAGTGTACGTTGAAACCAGACACTACCAGTGTCGTACTAACTTACCGGGCGGAGGGCCCATGACAATGAAACGAACAACGATGATTTTTTCGGCAGTGGCGCTGACTTTTGCGATGGCGGGTCCTGTGATGGCACAAATGCCGATGCGTCCCGCAGCCGCAAATGCGGACACCAGCTATTTCGATTCGCATCCGGACGTAGCTCGGAAACTGAAGAACGATCCGACGCTGATCGACAATCAGCAATTCGTGGACAGCCATCCGGGCCTTCACGAATATCTGCACGACCATCCCAACGTACGTCACGACTTCAAGTCGCATCCGTACCGGTTCATGCATCGCGAAGAGGTCTACCACAAGCATCACGGCTGAGCTGTCTCGGCCGATCGATTCCCCCGTAGCGCAGGAGACCGCCCCCCTCGGTCTCCTGCTTTTCTTTTCAGTGAAATGAACGGGCGATCCTGCCGTGACCGTCGCACGCCGTGCGTGTTAGAGTCGCGCTATGGCTGCGGCACTCGAGTCAGTCTCCAGCACGCACTTCAGCGCGACGCTCGCGCGTTACGGTATTCGCGCGCTCAGCCGCAAATCGCCCGCGAGCATCCAGGTAAATGTCGGCAAGCTGTGCAATCAGGCGTGCCATCACTGTCACGTCGATGCCGGCCCGCGACGGACCGAGCAGATGACGCTTGCGACGGCGACGCGGGTGATCGAGGTGCTCGCGGCGAGTGCTCGGGTCGAGACGCTGGACATTACCGGCGGGGCGCCCGAGCTGAATCCGAACTTTGCGATGCTGGTTGAGCGGGCGCGCGCGCTCGGCCGCAAGGTGATCGTGCGATGCAACCTGACGGTGACGCTGGAACCCGGCATGGAATGGCTGGTGGAGTTTTACCGGCGGTCGACTGTCGAGCTGGTTTGCTCGCTCCCATGCTACACAGCCGGGAATACGGATCGTCAGCGGGGTGCGGGCGTGTTCGACAAGAGCATCGCGGCGCTGAAGCAATTGAATGCCGTCGGATTCGGGCGTGACGAGCTACGGCTTGATCTCGTGTACAACCCGATTGGCGCATCGTTACCGCCGCCGCAGGCCGAGCTCGAGGCGCAATATCGCGATGAACTCGCGCGCAATTTCGGGATCGTGTTCGATCGGCTGCTGACAATCACAAATATGCCGATTGCCCGCTTCGCCAACCAGTTGAGCGCCGCCGGCAATCACGCGGCCTACATGAGCTTGCTGGTGAATCACTTCAACCCCGCGACGGTGGACGGGCTGATGTGCCGCGATCTCGTGAGCGTCGGATGGGACGGGCGGCTCTACGATTGCGACTTTAACCAGATGCTGGAAATTCCGCTCGGTGGCGGCGTCGCATCGACAATCTGGGACGTCGACGACGTCGGTCAACTCGCGGGCGCAACCATCGCGACAGGATCGCATTGCTTCGGATGCACCGCGGGCGCGGGCTCGAGCTGCGGCGGCGCGATCGCGTAAGACAGCCCGCCTTTTGGTTCTGCTTTCATTTAAATGATATGAGGAACGAACGCTGCATCTGCGATCGGCGTGCGCGAGATCATAAGGAGATTGTCTCATGGCCGTGAAAATCGAAGGTACCTGCGATCCTAAATTCAATCGCGTCAAGGACGCGTTCGCCGAGAATTTCGAAAAGCGAGGCGAGGTCGGCGCTGCCGCCGCAGTCATGCTCGATGGCAAAAGCGTCGTGGATATCTGGGCAGGACACGCCGACAGAGAGAAGAGCAAGCCGTGGACGCGCGACACGCTCGTCAACGTTTACTCGACGACCAAGGGCGTCACCGCGATTTGCGCGCATCGGCTGGCCGACAAAGGCCTGCTCGACATCGACGCACCCGTCTCGAAGTACTGGCCCGAGTTCGCGCAAGCCGGCAAGGACAAGTTGCCGGTGCGATACCTGCTGAGCCATCGCGCCGGAATGGCCGCAGTGCGCAAACCTCTCGACGATGACGCGCTCTTCAACTGGAACAAGATGACGACGGCGCTCGCCGAGCAGGAGCCGTGGTGGGAGCCCGGTACGAAGCATGGGTATCACGCGCTGACCTTCGGCCATCTGGTCGGCGAAGTGATCCGGCGCATCACCGGCAAGACGCCGGGAACGTATCTGCGCGAGGAAATCGCCGGTCCGCTTGAGTTGGATATGCACATCGGTCTTGACGCAAAGGATGATGCGCGCACCGGCGACATGATCGCGATGCCGCCGCCGGGACCCGGCGAGCCGAACCTGTTTGCCGAAATAATGAAGAATCCGGAATCCGTTACCTTCAAAGCATTCATGAATCCGCCCGGCGGAATGAGGCCGGGTCTCGTCAACACGCGTGAGTGGCGTGCGGCCGAGATTCCTGCAGCCAACGGGCACACGACTGCGCGCTCGTTGGCGAAGTTGTACGGAGTGCTCGCGCGCGGCGGCGAGCTGGACGGCGTGCGCGTGATGTCGAAGGAACAGGTCGCCAAGTGCTCGATCGAGCAGTCGAGCGGACCCGACGCGTTGCTGATGATCAACACGCGCTTCTCGCTCGGCTTCATGATGTCGCAGCCGGGCGCGGCGCTGGGCCCGAACGCGAAATCATTCGGCCATCCGGGAGCCGGTGGATCGCTGGGATACGCCGACCCCGAAGCAAAAATCGGCTTCGGCTACACGATGAACAAGATGCACGCGAGCTTGCTGATCGATCCACGCGCGATTGCACTGATCGATTCGGTTTACGCCTCGATGTAAGCTGGCTTTGCAACTTGTCGCGCGCGTCGATGCGTGACTCACGCACTCAACATGGGAGGATTGTGTCGATGCCTTCAATCCCTGTAGTCAGTGCCAACGACTCTTCCGCGAAGGTGGTCGCGTGCCTCGAGCGCGACGGTGCGGTGGTCGTCTCCGACGTGATCGATCGCGCCATCCGCGACGCTGTGCTGCGCGAGCTTGCGCCACATCTGGAAGTCGTCGATCCAGACGCGAGCATCAATAAGGCTTATGAGGCCGACGGCGGAAGTTCAAATTTTTATCCCGGCAAGACGAAGCGGATCACTGCGCTCGTCGCTCGTTCGGAAACCTTCCGCACTTTTGTGACGCATCCACTTATGCTGTCGACGTGCGACGCGATTCTGAAACCCAATTGCGTGCATTACCAAGTGCATGCGACGGCCGCGTTGAAGATTGGTCCCGGCGCGCGCGAACAGGTGCTCCATCGCGAAGAGGATCCGTATCAATTTTTCAAAGTGCCGCGGCCCCGAATGATCCTCGCGAGCATGTGGGCGATTACCGATTTCACCGAGGCCAACGGCGGTACGGAGATCGTTCCGGGCAGCCATCTCTGGCCCGCGGATCGCGCCGCGCGCCCCGATGAAGTCGTCGCGGCTGCGATGCCGGCGGGATCGGTGCTGCTGTGGATGGGTGGTACGTTGCATGGCGCTGGCGCGAATCGCACCGACGAGTGGCGTTACGGCGTTTTCCTGTCGTATTCGCTCGGCTGGATGCGACAGGAAGAAAACCAGTACGTCGACGTGCCCTACGACATAGCGCGAACGCTCACGAAAGAGGTGCGCGATCTCGTCGGCTACCGGATGCACATGGGAATCGGTTACTTCGACGTTTCCGTGAGAAGCAGGCGCGGCGAGAATAACTAGATGCCGAAGATTTCATATCGCGTCCGGCCTGAGACCGCAGTACTGACCCGCGGCTTTGATCCGGAGTTGTCTGTCGGATCGGCGCGGCCGCCAGTCTATCGCAGCTCGACCTTCGTCTTTCCGAGTCCGGAAGCGGCTGAGCGCGCGTTTGGAATCGTGCTTGGAAAAATCAAACCGCTCGGTGACGATCGTCCCGACCTGATTTACGCGCGCCTCAATCATCCGAACGCTGAAATCCTCGAGGAGCAACTGGTACCACTCGAACGCGGCGCCAACTCCGCCGCCATCTTCAATTCCGGGATGGCCGCGATCTTTACCGTGATGCTCACGTTCATCGAGCGTGGCGGCTCGATCGTCTATACGCAGCCGCTGTACGGCGGCACCCAGCACCTGATCCACCAGGTGATCGAGCCGCTCGGATTCGACGCGCACGGCGTACCGGCCGGAAATACCAAGGCGCTGACCGAGGCGATTGAGAATGCGAACAATCTGAGTCTTGTTCTGATCGAGACTCCCGCGAATCCCACGCTCATGATGACCGATATTGCGCAGGCGGCCGCGGCGATTCGCAAAAGGCCGAAGCGCGCCTTGCTCGCTATCGACAACACTCTGCTGGGCCCGACGTTTCAGCATCCGCTGATTCACGGCGCGGACCTCGCGATTTACTCGGCGACAAAATTCCTCGGCGGATTCAGCGACCTGCTGGCCGGCGCGGTCGTCGCGACGGATCCGGAATTGATCCAGACGCTCACCGGGATGCGCGCTCTGCTCGGCAATATCCTGCAGGCCGACGAATGCTGGATGCTCGATTCGCGGCTCTCGACCGTCGCGCTGCGGATGAATCGGCAAAGCAAGAACGCTCAGCGAATCGCCGAGCAGTTGGCCAAGCATGCGCGCGTCAAGCGCGTCATCTATCCGTCGCTGTTCACCGACGCCGCGCAGATTCAGATTCGCGACGCGCAGACCGACTACCCGGGTTCACTGGTGTCGTTGGAAGTTGAGGGCGGGAAGACCGGCGCTTTCGAATTTCTGCGCCGCCTGAAGATCGCCAAAAACGCCGTCAGCCTTGGCGGCGTCGAGACTCTCGTATGCCATCCGATGACGACCACTCACAGCGAGCTGTCGCCAGAGGAAATGGCCGCCGCGGGAATCAACGAGGCGTTGGTCCGCATCTCGGTCGGCACCGAGCATTGGCGCGACCTGCTCGAGGAATTTACTCGCGCGCTGGGTTGAGCCGCGGTTTCCTCAGGTGCGGATCTCTTCCAGGCGGCCGGTATGGCTTGAGATTCCTGCGCGCAGACAATCCGCTTCAATGCCGAGCGCCTCGCAGACGTTGACGAACGCGAACGGACCGTCTTCCTCGTCGGAGCTGAGCCATTCGGCCGCCTCGACGAAATCTTCGTTGTTACGCGCTTCGGCACCCTTGTCGCGATGTCGCAGGTAGGTCCGGATCGCATCCTCGAGCACCGCGAACAGCAGCTTGCGTTCGCCTTCCGCGGGCAGCTTCCGTCGACGTGACTCGCCGTACTGTATCGGCAGAATACCCACGCCGGCGAAGATGTTTGGCATGTCGTCGTGCGTTGCGTATGTAGTGGCTTCCATGGTGATGTCTCCTCCGCTGTTCTCAGCTCATCTCTTCGAGCCTCACCAGTGTGAGCAAAAGCGTTGCCAACAAAATCGCAGCAAAAATGCCGCTATTTGTCAGCATTTTTTCCATTCTGGGGAGAACTCTGAAAATTTTTCCGAACAGTTCTGCGGAGGCGGGTTTCGATCAGATCAGATCAATTTCATACCAGTCGCGGCTTCGACTTCCGCAATCGATTGGGGTCCGCTTTCCACTTTGATCGTCGTCATGCCGAGGGCGCGCGCGGGTTTGAGATTGCCGCCGAGGTCGTCGAGATACACGCATGCGTCGGGAGTCACGCCGAGCTTCTCGCACATCATCAGGTAGATGCGCGGATCGGGTTTGCGGATTCCGATCTTCGAAGATTCGATCAACGCGTCGAACAGTTCCATGATCTCGCGCGAATAGATCGATCGGCTGGTGGCGGTGGCGCCAGCCGCGTCCGCCGGCATGTTGTTGGTGATACAGCCGGTTTTGAACCTGGTCTTGATGCGTCGCAGTGCTTCGATCATCTCGGGCCGGAAGTCTCCGGCCAGCAGCGCGACGACATCGCGTCCCGGAATTTCATAGCCAAGTATCCGCGCTTCCGCCGCGAAGGCAGCGTCGAAGCCGGCGAAGTCGATCGCCGAGCGCTCGAACATCGCCCACGCATTGCTCTCGTGATTGGTGGAGTTGATCTTGCGGATCACGCCAACCGGAATTCCTTTGTCACGCTCATACCGCGCGAATGCCTCGAACGGCGACGTCGTGAAAACGCCGCCAAAATCCCATATCACTGCTTCGATCACATCACTCTCCGATACGCGATTGCATTATGCAGTCTGTTCGCTGCCCTCGCCACTGGCGTCGCGCGACGTTAGATTTCGCGGATGAGAAGTGCTTTGATCGCGGAGCCAACCGGAGGGAATCGATGGACTTCGCCGAAATCATTTACGAGAAGAAGGATCGCGTGGCTACGGTCACGATGAACCGGCCGGAGAAGATGAACGCATGGACGCCGAAGATGGGCGCGGAGATGCGCACGGCGATGCTCGACGCTGAGCGCGACCCGTCGATCGGCGCGATAATCGTCACTGGTGCGGGACGCGCGTATTGCGCGGGCGCGGATATGACCGCGCTGTCGAATATCGCGGCCGGACACGCGGGAGCGCGCAGTGCCGAGGCGCCAGACCAATGGCTGGCTGCACAGCGAGTCGATTACCGCACGGCGTACTCGTGGCCGCTGGCGCTCAACACGCCGGTGATTGGCGCGATCAATGGCGCATGCGTGGGGCTGGGCTTCACCACCTGTCTTTACCAGGACATCAGGATCGCGTCGGAGAACGCGCGCATGGGATTGATCTTCACGCAGCGCGGACTCGCGATCGAGCACGGCAGCAGTTGGATGCTGCCGCGAATCATCGGCCTGGCGCGCGCCACGGAGTTGGCAATTACGGGCAGACTGGTCGATGC
>Ga0210393_10004305_pt1 | contig 11283 bp, 7 predicted proteins | sample IncBWC27OmetaG_FD_160068 | JGI IMG/M metagenome (GOLD analysis project Ga0210393, IMG submission 160068) | Forest soil microbial communities from Barre Woods Harvard Forest LTER site, Petersham, Massachusetts, United States - Inc-BW-C-27-O ...
GACTGGCAAATGTTTGGTTCGCTGGAGGTACAGGCGCTGCGGCTTTATATGGGGTTGCCCGCGGCGCAGTTAACGGCCGATTACAATCAATTCGGAATCGTGCAATTGGAGTTTGGCGACAAGCTGCGCATCCGGCCGGACTATACGGGACACATGCAGATCAATTATCACGGCCCGCGCGGAACGTATCCTTATAAATCGATCGCGGACGTCGTCACGCTGAAGTGCGAGCCCGGCACGTTCAAGGACAAGATTGTTTTCGTGGGCGCATCGGCGACGGGGATAGGGGACCAGAGAACGCCGCCTTACGGAGGGATCAATTATCCGGGAGTGGAAGTGCACGCGAACGTGCTGGATAACATGCTGAATAACGGTTTCCTGGTGCACGGGGCGCGGCAATCGTTGTGGGACTTATTGCTGATTTTGTTTTTTGGGCTGCCGCTGGGGATTTGGATGGCGCTGGTCTCTCCGCGGTGGATGTGGTTTGGGGTAGGGGCAGTGGTACCTCTGGTGGCGCTGGACTACTACGCGTTTTTGCATGGGCAGTGGCTGAATTTCATCGTGCCGGCGCTGACGCTGTTTTCGAATGTTGTGCTGGTGTCGCTGTACCGCGCGCTGGTGGAAGAAAAAGAGAAGAGGCGGGTGCGGACGGTGTTTGGGCAGTATTTGAGTCCGGAAGTGATTCGGCGACAGCTGGTGGATCCGCGGCTGGTGGAACCGAAAAAGACGAATATCACGGTGATGTTCAGCGACATTCGGGGATTCACGACGATTTCCGAGAAATTGGATGCGCAGGACTTGGCGCTTTTTCTGAACCAGTATCTTTCGGACATGACAGGCATCGTGTTCGATTATCAAGGGACGCTGGACAAATATATTGGCGACGCGGTGATGGCGTTTTGGGGCGCGCCGTTTGAAGAGGAGGGGCACGCGGTGCGCGCGTGCGATGCCTGCCTGAAAATGATGGAACGCGTGCGCGAAATGCAGAAAAAATGGGAGGCCGAGGGCAAGCCACAGCTGGATATCGGGATTGGGTTGAATACCGGTGTGGCGAGCGTAGGGAACATGGGATCGATCCGGCGGTACGGGTACACGGCGCTGGGCGATACGGTGAATTTGTCTTCGAGGCTGGAGGGACTCAACAAGGATTACGGGACGCACATCATCGTGAACGAAACGACTTATGCGGCAGTGAAGGATGCGGGATTTGAATTTCGAGAGCTAGATTTGATTCGCGTGAAAGGCAAGCAGCAGCCCGTCACGATCCACGAACTGATCGGGCGCCGGGGAGAGGCGTCGGTTTACGGCACGCCGGAAGAGCTTCAGGCGCGGCTGGATTTATTCGTGCAAGCGCGCGAACTCTATCGCCGGCGGCAATGGCAGGAGGCGCAGGAAAAATTTCAATCCATCCTGGATCGGTGGCCGGCGGACGGCCCGTCGCGGATGTACTGGAAGCGCTGCCAGGAATATCTCTTCGATGAGCCGCCGACGGGTTGGGACGGCGTCTTCACTATGACGCATAAGTAGCGCACTCTTCCTGATTTAGAACTTGAGAATATTTTGATTTGAAGCATCCACAAATTTACTGCCCGGCTGGTAGACCGGCTGCCATCTGTCGCAAATTGAAAATGTGACATCCGGATTGCTGCTGGCATCCAAAAAGAGAAAGCCAAAAGTACCCTTTTACAAGGTACTTGGGACCTTTAATTTAACTTATGGCGATCTTCCGTTTCGCTGATGCCCGGCGGCCAGCGTGGCTCTTGCGCTCCGCCCCCGTTTCTGTAAGCTGAGCCAAAGACGCAGGCGCGTACATTAATAATTTTTTGCGCGGCGGCGGGCAGGCGTACCCAAATATTTGAGTTCGCGAATCTAATACAAATACGCTCTATCGATTCGCCAGGCAGTGAAAAAACACAGGCGCGGAAGTACAGCGCGCCTAGGGGAAGACTCAAGAGTTTATGTGGATCGTACGATTAGCACTCGCCAGGCCGTACACGTTCATCGTCATGGCGCTGGTCATTGTTCTTCTAACACCGGTGGTGCTGCTGCGCACGCCGACTGACATTTTCCCGGATATCAATATTCCGGTCATCAGCCTGGTTTGGAATTACACGGGGCTCGAGCCGCAAGAGATGGAGCAGCGCATCACGTCGAATTCGGAACGCGCGGTGACGACGCTGGTCAACGACGTCGAGCACATAGAATCGCAGTCCTTGAGCGGTATCGGCGTGGTGAAGATCTTTTTTCAGCCGAAGGCCAACGTGCAGACGGCATTGGCGCAGACCACTGCGATCGTGCAGACGATTTTGCGGCAGCTGCCTCCGGGTACGACGCCTCCTCTGGTGGCGATTTATTCGGCTTCGACGGTTCCGGTCATTCAGATTGGGCTGACGAGCGACAGTCTGAGCGAGCAACAACTCTTCGACTACGGAAATAACTTCATCCGCACGCAACTGGCGACGGTGCAAGGCGCCGCGCTTCCATTCCCATATGGCGGAAAGCAGCGGTTGATTTCGGTAGACCTCGATTCCGCTGTTTTGCAAGCGAAGGGGCTTTCGCCCGTGGATATCGTGAACGCCATCAACGCGCAGAATCTGATCCTGCCGGCGGGCACGATAAAAATGGGGACGATCGAATACACGGTGGAGATGAATGGCAGCCCGCTCACGGTGGATGGGCTGAACGATTTGCCGATTAAGACGGTGAATGGCGCAACGCTGTATATGCGGGACGTCGCGCACATTCGAGATGGCTTTTCGCCGCAGACGAATATCGTGCGCGCCAACGGGCAGCGCGGCGTGTTGATGGCCACCTACAAAACAGGGAGCGCTTCGACGCTGGATATCGTTTCGCGCGTCAAGGAGACACTGGCAAATTATCAGTCTTCGCTGCCGGATGGGCTGCACCTGACGACATTTTTCGATCAGTCGCTGTTTGTGCGGGCGTCGATTCAAGGAGTTTTGCGCGAAGCGCTGATCGCGGCGATTTTGACGGCGGTCATGATTTTGCTATTCCTGGGAAACTGGAAAAGCACGCTGATCATTGCCATTTCCATTCCCCTTTCCATTCTTGTAAGTATTCTCTGCCTGAGCGCGCTGGGCGAAACCATCAACATCATGACGCTTGGCGGACTGGCGCTGGCGGTCGGAATCCTGGTCGACGACGCCACCGTGGAAATTGAAAATATCAACCGCAACCTGGCGATGGGCAAGGAAACCGTGCAGGCTATTCTGGACGGCGCGCAGCAGATTGCCGTTCCGGCGTTTGTTTCCACGCTGTGCATCTGCATCGTTTTCATTCCCATGTTTTTCCTTTCGGGCGTAGCGAAATTTCTTTTCGTGCCGCTCGCGGAAGCGGTGATATTCGCGATGCTGGCTTCTTACATGTGGTCGCGCACTATCGTGCCCACGATGGCAATGTATCTTTTGAGCGCGGAAGACGAGTACGACCCCAGCAAGCATTCCGGCGAAAAAAAGAGTTTTCTCCGGCGCTACCAGCAAGGCTTCGAACAAAACTTTGAAAAGTTTCGCGAAGGCTACCGGCACGCGCTCGGCTCCGCGCTGGCTAGTCCGATTCTGTTCTCCGCGTGCTTCCTGGCGTTCTGCGTTCTTTCCGTCGGGCTGTTCTCCGTTTTGGGCAGGGATTTCTTCCCGAAGGTGGACGCGGGGCAGATTCGTTTGCATTTCCGCGCCCGCACCGGTCTGCGGATTGAAGAGACGGCGCGACTGGCCGATCAGGTGGACGCCACGATCCGCGAAACCATTCCGGCCGGCGACCTTGAAACGATTCTCGACAATATCGGCTTGCCTTATAGCGGACTCAATTTGAGTTACAGCAACGCGGGAACGTTTGGAACTTCGGACGCTGAAATTCTCATGCAATTGAAGGGTGAGCATTCCAAACCCACGAGCGCGTACGTGAACGAACTGCGCGAAAAGCTTCCGCAGCGTTTTCCGGGGGTGCAGTTTTTCTTTCAGCCCGCGGACATCGTCACGCAGATTCTGAATTTCGGCACGCCCGCGCCGATCGACGTAGCCGTGACGGGCAACAACCAGCAAGGCAATTACCTTATCGCGCAGAAACTTTCCAACGAGATGCGTCACATCCCAGGCGCCGTCGACGTGCACGTGCAGCAAGCGTTCGATGCACCGACGCTGCACATGGATGTGGACCGCACGCGCGCGCAAACGATCGGCTTGCAGGCTCGGGACGTTGCGCAAAACGTGCTGGTCTCTCTCAGTTCGAGTTTCCAGACCGCACCGGCATTCTGGCTCGATCCGAAAAACGGAGTCAGCTACAGCGTCGCCGTACAATCGCCGCAGTATCGCGTGGACACCTACCAGGCTTTGCAGAACACGCCTGTGAATGGCGTCAACCCGGCTCTTCCGGCGCAAATCCTCGGGAACCTGGTGGACAGCTACACGGTCGCGCGGCCTGCCGTGATCTCGCATTACAACGTGCAACCGATGATCAACGTTTACGCGTCGGTGGATGGTCGGGATCTGGGCGGTGTGGCGGACGATGTGACGAAATACGTCAACGACATTCAAAAGGAACTTCCGCGCGGCAGCCATATCGTGATTCGCGGGCAAGTGCAGACCATGAAGAGTTCGTTTGCGGGGCTGGGATTCGGACTGATCGGCGCGATCGTGCTCGCTTATTTGTTGATCGTCGTGAACTTTCAGTCGTGGCTCGATCCGTTCATCATCATTACGGCGCTTCCCGGCGCGCTCGCGGGGATCTGCTGGTTCCTGCTGCTCACGCACACAACGTTGAACGTGCCGTCGCTCACCGGCGCTATCATGTGTATGGGGGTGGCCACGGCCAACAGCATTCTGATGGTGTCCTTTGCGCGGGAGCAAATGGAAGAAGGAAAGAGTGCGCTGGAGGCCGCGCTGCAAGCGGGTTTTGTGCGCATGCGGCCAGTCATCATGACTGCTCTCGCCATGATTATCGGCATGGTGCCCATGGCGCTGGGGCTTGGCGAAGGCGGCGAGCAGAACGCGCCGCTGGGCCGCGCCGTCATCGGCGGGTTGCTTTTCGCGACTTTTGCGACGCTGTTTTTCGTGCCGTGCGTCTTCTCGATTATTCATGGACGCCGGGAACGCAAGAAATTCCAGGGTTCGGCGCCGGCTCCTTCGGCCGCCTAATGTTCGACCCGATTGAAGAAGAAAGCGGAGATCACTGCAATGAACCAACGGGGTGTAGAAATGGAATCACCAGAGGAAGGGCGCTCCCGCCCGAAGAAAAGTAAGTTGTTTCCAGCGCTCGTGGGTATCGCTATCGTGTTGGCGATTCTTGGCGCGTTCACGTTGCTGCAGAGGAAGTCGCAATATCAGGCGCTGGCGAAAGAAACGGAGACGCTGGCGATCCCCACAGTCTCCGTCACTCACCCGGTGGCGGAGTCGACCAAGGAAGACCTGGTCCTCCCTGGATCGATGCAGGCTTATGTGGAATCGCCGATCTACGCGCGAACCAACGGTTATTTGAAAAAGTGGTATCACGATATCGGCACTCGCGTGCGCCAGGGCGAATTGCTCGCGGACATTGATACGCCCGAAGTCGACCAGCAGCTTTCGCAAGCCCGCGCGGACCTCAACACCTCCAAGGCGAATGAGAATCTTTCGCACATCACCGCGGCGCGATATGAGGAGCTCATCAAGACCGATGGCGTCTCCAAGCAGGAAGTGGACAATGCCGTCGGCGATCTCGAGGCCAAACAGGCCACCGTAAAATCCTCGGAAGCGAATGTGCGGCGACTGGAAGATCTCGAATCTTTCAAACACATCTATGCGCCGTTCAGCGGGGTCATCACCAAACGCAACGTTGACTTCGGGAATCTCATTAATGCCGGGAACGGTGGTTCTACGCAGGAGTTGTTTTCGGTTTCGCAGACAGATCCGCTGCGTGTGTATGTGAGTGTTCCTGAAATGTACGCGCCTTCCATTCACGCGGGGCTCGGCGCATTTCTAGAGCTGACGCAACTCCCCGGACAGAAATTCGAGGGGAAGGTCGTGCGCACGGCGGAATCCATCGACTTGAACAGCCGCACGCTGCTCACCGAAGTTGACGTGCCCAATCGCACTGGCCAACTTCTTCCCGGCGGCTACGCGCAGGTGCATCTGGAAGTGAAAGTGGTGGGAGCGCGCTTGCAGGTGCCTGTGAATGCGCTGCTGTTCCGCTCGGAAGGCATGCGGGCGGTGGTCATCGACGCCAATCACAAAACACATTTGAAGCCGCTCACCATCGGGCGCGACTACGGCACGACGCTGGAAGTCTTGAACGGACTGGACGCCAACGACTGGATCGTCGTAAACCCCGCCGATTCACTCGAGGAAGGGCAGGATGTGCACGTCAAGGAGCTTCCGCAAACTGCCGCGCCCGGGCAGAAGCCTGCTACTCCGAACGCCTCAGCAGCGCCAACGCCTGCTGGTACCAAGGCAGGAGCGCCGAAACACTAATGACTCGCTCGCGAATTTTCCCGGCCGTTGCCGGGCTCATCGCTATCGCCTTCGCCGGCGCCTGCACCGTTGGGCCAAATTACAAGCGCCCTGCGGCGGTCGTGCCGGCGAAATGGGATGTCTCGGAGCCTTGGCGGGAAAGCGCGCCGCAGGATGCCACGCCAAAGGGCCAGTGGTGGGGCGTCTTTCACGACGATGAATTGAATGCTCTTGAAGCGCAATCGCTGGAAGCCAATCAGACGATAAAAATTTCCGTGGCGCGCCTGCGACAAGCGAGAGCCAGCGCCGCGGTGCAGGTTGCCACACTCTTTCCCACGCTTGCGACCGGGCCTAGCGCCGAAAGACAACGACTTTCCGGCAACCGTCCGGCAAACAGCGGCTTTCCCGTCAAAGCGCCGATTTCTCAGGGTAGTTACACGCTGCCCTTTACGGTCAACTATGAAGTGGATCTTTTTGGCCAGCGCCGCCGCAGCATTGAGGCCGCGCAAGCCGCCTACCAAGCGAGCGGTGCTGACCTCGAAAATGTCCGCCTGATCATCACGGCCGAGCTTGCTGGGGACTATTTCACGCTCCGCCAGTTGGACTCTGAAATTGGTATTTTGAATCGCACCGTGGACGCGCTGCAGAAGGGCTTGCAGCTCGTGGACTCGCGGCACAAAGGCGGCGTCGCTTCCGGTCTCGATGTGGCTCAAGAAGAAACGCTGTTGAACACCACGCAAACGCAGGCAATTCTTTTGGGGCAGCAGCGCAAGCAATTCGAAGACGCCATCGCCGTTCTCGCCGGCCAGCCCGCGCCGGACTTTCACATTCCGGTGAAGGAATTGAGCGCCGAGCCGCCCCCGCTCGACGCCGGTCTCCCTTCGGATCTTCTCGAGCGCCGCCCCGACATCGCCGAAGCGGAACGTCAAATGGCCGCGGCCAACGCGCAAATCGGCATCGCGCGCGCCGCGTACTTCCCTTCTTTGAATCTCTTTGGAAATGGCGGCTGGCAGGCTTCGGACGTCGCGAAACTCGCCAACGTGCAAAGCACATTCTGGGCGGTCGGCGCAAACGTCGCCGAGAGTATTTTCACCGGCGGTCAACGCCGCGCGCAGCTCGAATTTGCAAGAGCCGGCTACGACGCCAGCGTCGCAGGTTATCGCCAGTCCGTGCTCGGCGCGTTTCAGGAAGTGCAGGACAGCTTGGCGGGCTTGGGCGTCCTCGATCAAGCCAAGCAGTCGCAGCAGCGCGCCGTGGACGCCGCGCGCCGCACTCTGGACATTTCCGCCAACCGCTACACCGGCGGCCTGGTCAGCTATCTCGACGTGGTCACCGCGCAGCAAAATCTGCTGACCGACGAGCAAGAGCTGGCCGTGATTCAGGGCCAGCGCCTCGTCACCAGCGTTCTGCTGGTGAAAGCGCTGGGCGGCGGATGGGATGCTTCCAGCTTGGCCGCGCTTCAGGTGAAACCCAAAGCGAAAGATATCATCGCTCCCTAGCCGCATTCGTTTACCAGCGAGCAAATCTCCGCCGCGCGGGATTTATTTCCGCGAGTTCGTTTTCTCTTTCCACTCTTCCAGCGGAATGCGCGGTATCTGAAAAAGATCCGTCGTTCTCGCGTACCAGCCCGACCCGTGCATGCGCCCCACCAGTTTCAGGCTAGGTGTGTCGATGTAGTGCTTCCGGGCGTCCAGCACCGCGTCATCGCGAACATGCATCGCCAGCACCCGTCCGAGCACCAAGCCGATGCTGGTCCCCAGCTCGATGATCTGCATCAGCTCGCATTCCATCGCCACCGGGCTCTGCGCAATTCTCGGCGGCTTCACTTTCTCCGAAGGCAGCGTCGCCAGCCTGGCATGCGGCAACTCATTCACGCCGGCATCAAACTCGATGGCCGTAACATTCATCGCCTCCGCCATCTCCTCGGACACCAGATTGACCACAAATTGGCCCGTTTCCTTGATGTTGGCGCGCGTGTCCTTCGCCCGCCCCGGCCCATGGCTGCCAATTCCGATTCCCACAACCGGGGGATCGCCTGCAAACGCATTGAAAAACGAAAACGGCGCGGCATTCAATACACCGCGCGCATCCTGGCTCACCACCCATGCGATCGGCCGCGGTGCAACCGTGGCAACCAACATTTTGTAGCGCTCTTGCCCGGAAATTTCCGCGAAATCAAAATACATGAAAGTCCTCCAGCCTTTCGATGTGCGCCAGCTCGGAATCGTTATTGTCCAGAAGCCGCCCCCGCGATCAATTGGTCCCGGCAGACGATTGCTCTTCCCGCGCACGCGGCAGGCACTGCGGATACTTTTGCTGAAGAAACTTGATCAACTCCTCGCGCACGTGGCAGCGCAAGTCAAAGGCGGCGGAAGCGCTTGGGGCGCTCATGAGCGCCCGAATCTGCATCGTTTTTTCCGTCAAATCGGTCACTTGCAGCGCCCACACTTTTCCGTCCCACATCGGCGTCGACGTCAAAATCCTGCGAAGCTCCTCGCGAAGCACTTCGACGGGCAGCGTGTAGTCCGCGTAAAGCATGATGCTGCCGATCAGGTCCGCGGTTTTTCGCGTCCAATTCTGAAACGGTCTCTCGATGAAATACGTGAGCGGGAGTATCAGCCGGCGGAGATCCCACAGCCGCACCACCACGTACGTCGTTTCAATCTCCTCGATCCAGCCCCATTCATTCTCCACGACCACGGAGTCGTCGATTCGAATCGGCTGCGTGATCGCCACCTGGATCCCCGCGATCAAGCTGGCTAGCGTGGGCCGCGCCGCCATGCCCACGATCAGTCCGGCCAGCCCCGCAGACGCCAGCACGCTCGCGCCGATATGCCTCACGCTGGGGAACGTCATCAACATCACCGCCAGCGTAACCATCCCAATGAGAAAAACGATGATCCGCTGAAGCACCTGCGTCTGTGTACGGACGCGGCGGGCGTTGAGGTTATCCGGCGCGTCCATCGAATGCCGCGAGAAGATCACGTCCGCAATCACCTGCGCGAGGATTACGAAGCCCCAGCCGATCGACGCAATCACTCCCAACTCCAGAAAGTGCTGCAATCCATCCCGGATGTCCGGCCGCAGCACCAGCAGAGGAACGACTTGAACCAACGCAAAAAACGGAAGAATGAGCCGCGCGGGACTCTTGAAATTTTTCACCAGCGAATGTTGAAGAAATGCGCCGCGTCTTAAAGTGTACTTTTCCGCCAGGAAAAAGAAGATTTTGTGCCCGAGGAACGCTAGAAACAGCGCGCCGGCCACGACGCCGCCCGAAAATAGCCAGGGGCGGGCAGCTCCCCAAACGGTTTGTATCGGCAATCAAAGCTCCTTTTCTGAAGGAGAATGGCGAAACGTCTGACCGGGGCCACGCAAACCGAGCCAGGCTTCCGGGCGAGGGAATCTTATGCTACCACTGGGTGATTCGGGGTGCGATCTCCTGAATTGCTGCGGTAAGCTCCATGCCGGGCAGCGCGGAAATCGAAGGGGGCTGCGCCACCCTGTGATTCACATTTTGCAGAACAAATTTCAAGAAGTCAGTCGCCGATGGGAACGTTTTTCCCGATGGGGCCGGTATGTTTCTTTACCTCGGGCCAAAACTCCTGAAATGTGTTGTCCACTAAATGGCCGACGAACCCGAGCGCCGTGCGCGTCAGCGCCGAGCTTGTGTCTGCTTCGCTATTCGCACGCCAGGTGTTCGAAAGAAAATTGCTGCCCGTTATCGCCATGTACCGCGCGTATGCCGGACTATATCTCCCGTCCCGCCGCCGGGCCACCACCGTCAGCACCACAACATTCTTGACGCGCTCCAGGAAGGGCTTGCCGTTCGCGCGAAAATAGCGCGGATCCTCTCCCCAAATCGCTCCCAGCCCGGCTTCCATCGCGTTGCTCGTGGCCACCCCGGTAAACCTCATGCCGTAGCGCTGGCCGAAGCCGTACCAATGCGGCCCATATTCCTCCGGTTTGTCGCGCGCCGTGCCGATTCCCGCGGTGAACGCCCCTGCAATAAGGCTCTCCGGGCCCACGCTGCGCACGAAAAACCATTCGATTCGTCGGGTGCCAGAGATAGGCTCGTACTGCTGCTTCTCCGATGGACTCTTGGTGATGCTGTCCGCGGGAACCGGCGCATCCGGCTTGTCCGTGGAGGCCGGCGCAGCCGTTTGCGCAATAGCAGGCACAGAAATCATTAGCATCAATAGGAAGAGAACCCCGTGTTTAGTCATCGAGAGTATGATGCGCAAATTCTCTGAAAAGGGGCATGTAAATTATTCTCTGAAATCAAATTTTTCGCCACTCAAATGGGGACGCGATCCAAAGGTGCGATGAATCGTATTCCGTCGACTTGTTTCGTGTGCAGTCGCTCGTCGTTGCTGATGAAGAGGTCCACCCCCGCGGTCGCCGCGCACGCAAGTTGCATCGTATCCGGCGGGCGCAACGAGCGGTCCTGGCGAAGCCGTGCGTAGACCAACGCAGCTTTCTCTTCGAACGGAACGACGACTGCCACCGTGGTAATCAGCTTCTGGTAATAAGCCACGGCCTTTTTGTCGCCATCTTGCACCGGCTTGACGAGAATTTCGCCAAGCGTGATCGCCGACGTAAACAATTGATCTCCGCGCGCCAGCATTCGTTTTCGAAGGGCCACCACTTGATTCGAAAAGCTTCCCGATCCTTCAAACAAATAAATAAAAAGATTGGTGTCCCAGAAGATGCGGCTCATTCCCAGCCTTCGCGCAACCGGCGAACGTACTCGTCTGCAGGCTCGTCCGCCCAAAGATGTTTCCCTGACCCTTGCGACTCGAGCAGAGGATCGGTCTCAAGCAGTTTGCGGGAAGCTTCCGCACAC
>Ga0210393_10004307_pt1 | contig 11281 bp, 5 predicted proteins | sample IncBWC27OmetaG_FD_160068 | JGI IMG/M metagenome (GOLD analysis project Ga0210393, IMG submission 160068) | Forest soil microbial communities from Barre Woods Harvard Forest LTER site, Petersham, Massachusetts, United States - Inc-BW-C-27-O ...
TGCTACGCGACGGGCGGCGTCGGCTATCGCGAATACAGCCCTGAGTACAACCGCGTCCAAGGCTTCTGGGGGTTTGTCGACTACGACAACACGCACAACTTCGGCTTTACGCGTTGGGGTGTGAGCTACGAGAACCTGGGCAAGTACTTCGACATCCGCGCGAACTGGTACTTCCTCAACAACTCCACCGAGTTCACCGTTCAGGACGGAGTCTTCGGTGCCCCCTTCTTCCAAGCCAACAACATCATGTTGGGCCACATTCACACCGCGGAAGCGGCATACGACGGTGGCGAAATCGAATTCGGTGGTCCGCTTCCCTTCCTGGGCCGGTACGGAGTCAGCGGTTACATCGGCCCGTATTACGTTCACAGTGTCCACGACGGTGAGGGCGTCGGCGTACAAGGCCGAGTCAACGTCGCCGTAACTGACACTCTGCAAGTGAACGTCCAGGTGCAGGAAGACCCGGTCTTCAATTCGACCGCCTTCGTCAACGTCTCTTGGGCGCTCCCGGACGGCATCCCAACCAAGTGGTTCAGCCCGACGGCAGTGGCCGATCGGCTGAACAGCATGGTCTGGCGCAAAGATCGCATCCCCGTCCGGGACATCACGACGATCTCGAGCAATGCACTCGACAATCCGGCGACCGACCAGGCGATTCAAGTCATTCACGTGAATCCGAACCTTCCGGCCGGCAGCGGCAACGGTACATTCGAGCATCCCTTCGGCTCCTTGCAGCAGGCGGAGAACGCGGACAACCCGAACATCAACATCATCCGAATTCTGCCTCGCACCGATGGATCGGGGACCAATCTCGCAGTCAACCGGATGTTCCAGCTGTTTAATGATCAAAACGTCTTAGGCAGCACGACGCCGCACCCCATCGTCACGCTCCAAGGAACCTTCCTGCTCCCCGGCCAGACCACCGGCGCGCTGCCGCTCGTCTCCAACTCGAACAACGGTCCGGGTACCTTCGTGTTCGGATTGGCCAACCGCGACCAGATTTCGGGTTTGGAAATTAGCGGCGCGAACGCGAACAGCACGGCGTTCGGCGGCGGCATTGGTAATCCCGTCGGCCCGATCGTCGGTTTCAACATCAATCAGAACCAATTCGTCAACTACCTCAACGCCGTTCAACTCGAAAACGCCACCGGCACCGCCGCGAACAACACGCTGGGGCTGTTTGCCAACAACGGCATCGGCCAGATCGTCGACAACACGGCGACCGCGCTACCGACGATCTCGCAAAACGGCTTCGAGGTCATCAACTCCAACGCGAATACCCCGCCCACTCTGACGCTCGTCGAAACCGGTAATACCTCAACCGGAAATGCCGGCAACGGCTTCCTGGTGCAAACCAACGACGCCAGCGAGACGATCAATGCCACCTTCATTGGCAACACGGCAAGTGCGAACGGAACGGGTTTCCAGTTCACGACCGCGCCCGGAACGATCAATCTGGTGTTCAACCAAAACACCTCCACCAACAACATCGCACCGTCAACCGGCGTGCACGTCGAGGCGGAAGGCGGCACGATCAACGTCACCTCCTTCGTCAACAACACGGTGACCGGAAACCTGGGCAACGGCGTGTGGTTTGACGCCAACAGCATCGTCGGTGGCGGCACAATCAATGTCTCCAACTTCCAAGGCAACACGATCACCAACAACGGCACCGCGGCCGTCCCTGTCATCGGCAGCGATCCGGACGGGCTGTTAATCTCGGCCAACGGCCCCACCGCGATCGTCAATGCTCAAATCGGCGTCGAGGGCGGACTGCAGAACAACATCTCGAACAACGGTTCGGTCGGGGTTGGCGGAGCGGGCGTCCACGTCTTCGTGACCAACGAAGGCACAGTCACCGGCTCGATTGTCAACAACATCATCGACAGCAACGTTCAATATGGCATTCACTTCGACGCGAACGCCGGCCAGATTGGCCTGGTCGGCGCGCCGCCGAACATGGCCGGCGCCCAGCCGTTCGTGGTCGACAGCAATACGATCAGCGGCAACGGCGACGCGGGTATCTTCACGCGGCTGCGGAGCGACCCGGTGACGGGTAGCTCGGCCGGCCTCGTGATCACCAACAACTCGATCATCAACACGGTGGCCGCAACGGGCCTCAGCACGTTCGCCCACGGCGACGGTATTCACGTCCGCACGGAAGGGAATTCCTTCCTGTGGGAGTTGAGCATCTTGAACAACTTCATCGGCATCGACTCGCGAGGAAGTGCCGGCCCGAACGCGGGCAGCGGTATCTTCATCGAAACCTTCCAGAACAGCATGCTGGCCGACACCACGCGTTTCACCGCGGTTCCCAATCCCAACAACAGCATGATCGTCATTCAGGGCAACCAGATCCGCTTCAACGGGGGTGACGGCATCACGTTCCTTCGCAACGGCGACTCGGTGGTCGACAACGTCGACATCTTCTCCAACAACATCTCCAACAACGTCGGCAACGGTCTCAACCTGCAGATTGCAGGCGGCAATATCGATATCACGAACGCGAACGCCCATCTGACAATCGACTTCTTCGTCCAGGGCAACAACCTGAGCAACAACGGCATCAACGGTGCTCTATTCCACTCTTTGGCCGATGCGGACCTCCGCGTCACGCTGGGCGGCACCGACGGCGCCCAAAACACGATTAACGGCAACGGTCAGGACGGCGTGAACGCCGAAACGACCGCCTTCTCGCAGATCGAAGGCGTCTGGCAGAACAACATCATCGAGCAGAACGGTCGCTTCGGGGTGAGCTTCACCGATAACGATCAGACCGGACCGGCCTTCAATGTGCTGTTGACCGGAAACTTCATCGAGCACAACGTGTCGGACGGCATCAACTTCCAAACGGTCCCGATCATTCCCCTCGCCGGCGGCAGCAGCTTGATCGACATCGTCTCCAACACAATCAAGGCCAACGGCGGCAACGGCGTAAACATCGACCCGAGCGGTTCCTCCGTCGTGAACGTCAACCTCCTGAACAACATCATCACCAACAACACGCTCTCCGGCGTTGAGTTCTTCGCGAACGAATTCTCAGTGATCAACTCGACTTCGAGCGGGAACACGATCACCAACAACGGCGGCGACGGTATCGCCATGATTACGGAACTCGGGACCGACGGCACCAACGGCATCCATGGCCACGGATTTATCGACGCGACGTGGACGGACAACATCGTGTCGTTCAACAACGGTCACGGCATCTTCATCCTCAATCAGTGGGACGGCGAAATCGACGCGAACATTCAGGGCACCCTCAATCCCAATACTGTGGGACCAGCCGCCGCCACCAACGTCATCGACGCCAACGGACTGCAAGGTATCCTGGTCCAGAACTTTTGCGACAGCACCCTGTCGCAACAGGATCCGCTGCACTCGACTCTGTTTTTCAACGGCGTCTTCTACTCGGTCTTTCCGCAGCTCGCTCCCATCGTTCGCTTGAGCGTCAACCAGACGGAAATCAGCGGCAACGGGTCCAAGGCGACGCTGCCGGACGATGGCGACGGAATCTTCATCGCCGCTGGCACCAGTGAGAATGGATTCATCAACGCGTCGATCACGAACAACCACTTCTCGGGCAACGCCAACATCGACATCGTGACGCAGTCGTTCACGACGACGGCCACACCGACCCCGGCAGCCCTGTTTAACAACGTGCCGGGCAACCCGACGATCAACCCGGCCTTCCAGGCCGATCCGGTGGCACGCCTGGCCCTGACCCTAACCGGCAACGTCGGCAATACGATCGATGTGACTCGGTTGGGGGCGTCCTATCCGCCGTTTGGAACGCCTGCGCAAACCGACGTGTTCAAGACCATCCCCGGTATCTATGACGATCCGTTCATCGGCGGCTTGTATCAGTTCACTACGGCCGATCAGAATCGCTTCCGCAACGCACAACGTGAGCCCGGCGTCTTTAACCAGGGCGGCACGGCGATCGACGGCGGGGCGCTCATTATCGGCGGCATCTGGGGCACCTTCGCAAATAATGCCAGCACGACCACACCGGATACCGTCTCTGGAGCCCCGGTGCCGACCACCACGACCTTTGGAGGCACCAACTTCGTCATCAGCGCGGACGGTGACTACACCAATGCGATTGTGCGATTCCTCAACGGGCCGGATGGCGGCCAGACACGCGTGATCTCGGGCACAACGCTGGCCGGCCAAGTCTTCACAGTCTCGCAAGCACTCGGGGCTATTCCGGCCCCGGGCAACCAATTCACGGTCACAGCCTTCGAGCAGGCGGGCACGGGTCAGTCGACCTTTGTCACCGACTCCGGGCCGTCGGTCTTGACGCACAACACGTTCGGTACTGTCATCTCCGACTTCGGCAACGAAATCTTCCCGAACACCGCCGTCGGGGGGACCAATTTCGGACCGTTCGGCTACACCTGGCAAACGTTCCCGCCGGGGACGTTCGGCTCGCCCTTCCCGTGATAGACCCAGTGGCTTGAAGCACTGGAATTTGAAAACGCCAGCCGCCGGACAGTTGTCCGGCGGCTCTTTTTTTCACGAAGGGAATCAGTGATCAGTAGTGCCGACGTTCGCGAGAGGACGGAATGTTTTCCGCCTTGCGATACTTGGTCACCGTTCGGCGGGCCAGGTTGTAGCCTCGCTTGGCTAGCTCTTCCACCAGCGCCTCGTCGGAGAGCGGGTCGGACTTGTCTTCCGCGTCGACAATCTCTTTCATTGCCAACCGGATGATGTCCCAGGCCACATCGTCGCCGTCCGCCGTCTTGGTCCCCCCACCGAAAAAGCTCTTCAGCGGGCACAGTTCGCGGGGCGTTTGAATCCATTTGTCGTCGACGGCCCGCGAGACCGTCGTCACGTGCACTTTCACGACGTCGGCGATCTGCTGCATCTTGAGCGGGACGATGAACTGCGGCCCCTTCTCGAGATACTCGGTCTGGTGATCGATGATCGCCTGCGCCACGCGTTTGAGCGTGTTATTCCGCTGCTCGATCGACTCGATCAGCCACCGCGCGGAATCGATCTTTCGTTTGATGAATTCGCGCGTCTTCGGATCGGGATTGCCCCGCAGCTGTTCCAAATAGTAGCGGCTGATCCGTAGGGGCGGTGTGTATTCGTCGAGAAGTGTGACTGTGTATTTGCCGTGCTCATCAAGGTCGACGACCAAATCCGGAGTGACTCGTTCGGCCTGTCGGGGTTCGAATCCCTGACCGGGCCAAGGATTCAGCGTGCGGAGTTCTTCGATCGCCGCCTTAATGTCGTCAAGCGAATATCCCGTCTTGCGCTCGATGACGGGGAGTCGATTCTGCTTGACGTCCTCCATGTGTGAGCTGATCAGCGTGACCACGACGTCACGATGGGGCATCTCCGGCCGAACCTGCAGCAGCAGGCACTCTTTGTAATCGCGGGCCCCGACGCCGGGTGGGTCGAGCCGTTGCACGAGAGCCAGCGCCTGCTGAGCATCTTCGAGCGAGACTTTCTCCTCGAGCGAATAGACCTGCACGATTTCCGGCAACGAGGCCTGCAAGCGGCCATTGTTGTCGAGGTTTTGGATCAGGTATTCACCGAACTCGCGAACCGACTGGGGCATCTCGAAGAAGTGAAATTGTTCGATCAGGTAATCATGCAGCGAGGGAGGACGGGCCTCCATGTTCGACATCGCGTCGAGTTTGCGCTCGCCCTCTTCTTCGATCCGGTTTGACGAGGGACGCGAGCCGGCCGCCAGATTGTCCTCGGGCCAGTCGGCCGACATTTCCAACAGCCGCTCGAAATCGGCCTCATTACTGTGTTCGTTATCGACGACCAGTTCGCGCTCTTCCACGCTCTTCTCGGCGGGAGCGTCGACTGTTGCGGCCTCGAGGACTTCTCCTTCGACCTCTTCTTCGGGCCCCTTTTCCAGGACGACGTTGTCCTGAAGTTCCTGCTCGATGCGGTCGTTAAGCGCCATCACAGGTAGCTGCAGGATCTCCATCGACTGGATCATGCGCGGAGCCAGCTTCATCTGCTGGCTCATCTTCATGTGCTGGGAAAGATTCAGTTGCATGATTTACCAGTCTCGCGCGGTCCGAAGACCCGCGTTTGCATTCCGACGGCCCTGAGGTCTCGGCTCAAAATCGTTTTGTCTTCGAGGCTGACCTAAAATTCCTGTCGCCCCATTAGGGCATCCGCCAGCATTTCTCTGTTAGCAAACTCTAGCACACTGCCTGTGGGGATCCCTCGAGCCAGCCGCGTGATCCGCACCTGATCGCTCGCGAGCAGATTCGAGATATACAGGGCCGTCCCATCCCCTTCGACGGTCGGATTTGTAGCCATTACAATCTCTGTAACACCACCATTCCGCACGCGGCGGACCAGGGCATTGATCGTGAGATCTTCGGGGCCGACGCCGTCCAGCGGCGAAATTCGGCCCTGAAGCACGTGGTACAGGCCCTGAAAAACTGAGGCGGCTTCGAGAGCAACAATGTCGCGTGGTTGCTCAACTATGCAAAGCGTGTGCCGCTGCCGCTTGGGATCGCTGCAGATCGCGCACAATTCTCCCTCGGTGAGGTTGAAACATTGCGTGCAAGGGTGGACCGCCTCTTTGACGCGCCGAATGGCTTCTGCCAGTCCCAGCGCTTCGTCCGTCGGCGACGCCAGAATGTGATGAGCTAGCCGCTCGGCGGTCTTGCGTCCGATGCCGGGAAGCCGGCCGAACTCCTCGATGAGGCTGCCGACTGCCGGTCCGTAGGGATGCGATTGCTGTTCGTCAGTTTCGCGTGATCGCATAGTCGATGGTCCGCGCTTCGTCTCAGCCAAGAACTGAGGTGCTCCGTCAGGTCGTGCTTGTGCCGCTGCCGCCGAGACCGAATTTCGACATCATTTCTGAAAGCCCGGGAAGCTGCGTTTGAGTCAATTTTGAAAATTCCTCCGCCGCCAACTCTCGCGATTTGTCGAGCGCCTGATTCGTCGCTGCCACCACCAGGTCTTCCAACATCTCTCCGTCGGCCGACTGCAACAGGCTGGGGTCGATTTTGATCGCGACGACACGCTGCAAACCGTCGGCCTGCACGGACACCATTTCCCCGCCGGCTCGCCCCTCCACTCGGAGCTGACCGAGCTTTTGCTGCATTTCGTCGGTTCGCCCCTGCATCTGCTGCACCTCTTTGAGCAGCGTCGTCAGGTTCGACAGTCCCTTAAACATGATCCTCAACCCTCTTGAGCCGGTTCCGACTCGTCCGTTGCCCCTCCGGCGGCCCGGTGGTTCGCAACCGTTACATTTTCGATTGTGGCTCCAAAGATCGTCCGAGCTCGTTCGACATAGGGATCGTTAATGCTTGCCGAATCCACCCGGCTGGTCTCGACTTTGGCCTCGACTGTTCGAGTCGGCAAACTTTCCGGCGGTTTGTCGGCCAGGGGCGATGGCGGGGAGTCCGCTTCGAGCCGGCAGACGACCTGCACTGGCTTCCCGACGACCTCCGCAGCCACCTTTTCCAGCCGGCCCAAGGCTGTTGGCTGTTCGCAATGGGTCTTATTGCCATGATAGGCGGACGGGAAGAATACTTCTAGCCGATTTGGTCCAGAAATTGCTGCTCGGCTGACTTTCGTCAGCGCGCGGCCCAAAAAATCCTTAACATCAATTCGCGAAGCAATTTGCGCCCAAATGGCCTCCGCGTGAGTCGGAGCGAACTCCAGCTCGACCTTTGGGGAAGCCTCTGGGACACTCGCAACTTGGGCTTCTGGCGTAGCGGTGGGCTCGGCCGATTTCGATGCGTGCGGGTCTGCCCCACCTCCGGCAACAGTTGCGGCCGGAGCCGGGCTCGCGGTCTTGAGCGACCGAGCATGGGACGGAGCCCGGGCGGCTGGCTGACCTGCGGAAGCCTTCGATCCTCCATCTCCCGGCCCCGAGCGCAGTTCTTCGACGAGCGAGGCCAGATCCAGCGTCTCTTCCAGTAGGCACAGCCGCACGAGAGCCAATTCGGCGAGGGCACGGCCCATCCCCGAACGCTGCATACGAGTCTTGGTTTCCGCGAGGATCTGCAAAGCCAGGACGATCGTCGGCAGTCCCCACTTTTGTGCCTGCTCCTTCAAGAGTGGTCGATTCGAGGGCGCGACGCTTTGCAGCGCAGCCGACTCGGAGCCGGCCGCAACCACCATCAGGTCGCGCTGATACTCCATGATCTGATCGACGAATTCGCCCAATTGAACGCCGCCTGCCAGCGCCAGGTCGAGCAACTCGAGCACCCGCGCCGGCTGACGTCCAACGACGGCCTCTGCCAGTTCGATCAGCCGCTCGTCACTGGCCGTGCCGAGCAGGCGATGCACGTCATCGGCGGTGATCGATTTTCCGCCGTACGCAAGAAGCTGATCGAAGAGCGACTGACTGTCGCGCATCGAGCCCCCCGCCCGTCGGGCGACGAGTTCCAGCGCCGCCGACTCAACCTCGCATTCTTCGGCCACCGCGATTTTGTGCAGCCGCTCCGCAATTTTTTGTGTCGCGATCGACGCGAAATCAAATCGCTGGCAGCGGGAGAGAATCGTCTCAGGAACCTTATTGGGCTCCGTCGTGCAAAAAATGAATTTGACGTTGGGGGGCGGCTCTTCGAGCGTCTTCAACAATGCGTTGAAGGCCTCGTTCGTGAGCATGTGCACTTCGTCGATGATGTAGACCTTGTACCTCGCCCGCATCGGTTTGACGCCCACGTTCGAGCGCAAGAGCCGGATGTCGTCGATGCGGCGATTCGACGCTCCGTCGATTTCGAGTACGTCCACATCGTGGCCGCTGGCAATCGCCTGGCACACGTCGCACTGATTGCAGGGCTCGGCGTTCCGGGCGTTGGGGCAGTTGAGTGCCTTGGCCAGAATCCGGGCCATCGAGGTCTTGCCAACGCCGCGGGCACCAGTGAATAGATACGCGTGAGCCACGCGGCCGCCGGCAATGGCGTTTTTCAGCGCCTGCGCGACGTGCGATTGCCCGACGACCTCGGAAAAGGTCTGCGGCCGAAACCGCCGTGCGAGCACCGTGTAATGAGGAGAGGCCGCGGACTGCGGAGATGCTGCATCCATCATCGCCTACTTTTGCGCGGTCGGGAGGGCCAAGCACACCTCGAATGATATCCGCGGGCCGGCTGAAGTCCGGCTGCAATTTTCGCGTTGGGACCCGCAGAGAGTCGGACGGCTGCGGCTCGCGCGTTCGACGAACCGTGGCTTCGGGCGCGAAATCGAGGGAAGGAAAGCTATCTCCGGATGCACCTGAAAGCCAACGCTTAGGGCTGCTCCGGTTAAGGCCTGACCCGGTTGGGCGCGGTTCCACCGCACTCGGAGATAGCTTTTCGTCCCCCGTGGGGCGCGATCACAAACGTCCTTGCATTATCCGTGTGCATCTGGGACCGTCAAGCGACCCGTTTTGCTGGGACACAAAGCCTCGCGAAGCGCCGTTTGTCCCTTGACATCGCTCGAAGTTGACGCCATCGCCGTCCTGAGAAATGGTTCGGCGCAGCCCTCTGCCCTCCCCATACGAACGGGAGACGACTCGTGCACTACCTTTATGCGTCGAAATCCGGCGTGAGCCGCAAACTGGTCGCCACCTTCGACTCTGAACCACAACTCTTGGCCTATGTGGGCTGGGCTACGGTCAAAACCAACCCCGATGGCACGAGCAAGTTCGAGCAAGGAAGCGCGCTTGCGGGCTATCAACGCTGGGAAAAATCGGCGACGCCGCTAACCGCCGAAGACGCCGCCGAGACGCTCCACAATCCCTCGCCAAGCATGCTCTGATTCTCGCGGCCCGCGTCCGCTTGAATTTCCCAGTCCGGACCCAACCGCTTGTCGCTGAATACGACCCGCAGCGGCGCGGCGGTTTTGCCGGCAATTGACCAAGCGCAGCAGCCGCAACGGCACCGAGTTTGCACAAGTCACTACCCTGCGTGAGGAGCCTCGCCCCAGCGCTGAACGACTCTCCGACCGGTCTGGCAGCGAGGATCTCCGCAAATGGTTTCGGCAGTTCCGCGAAGGCTGACCGCGAACGACGGCGACTAGTTGGCGTCGTCCTTAAACAGAGGGTCCTTGGTTCCGTTCTTGTCGCCGAACAGCACCTCGATGTTGACGATCTGATTTTTCTCAACCGTCGCGTTGCTGATGTAATCGGAGACAAACCGATGCTTGGGATCGTGGCGGAACCGAATCAAATCTCGCATCGCCTGTCGAGCGCGTTTGAGTTTTGCAGGATCCTTTGGTGCCGAGCCTCGTTCGGCGCCCGGGCTGTCGAAATCGAGAAATTCCTGCAGATGCGTAGATAAGAGCGCGTGCTTCAAACCGGCCTGCAGGAACTCGACTCGTTGGGCGAACTCGGGCAGCGGGTCTTTTCGGGCGGCCTCGAGGGCCTTCGCCAGCATCGCTTCGGCGGGTCGGTAAACCGAAGGCGGATAGGCGAGGTAATGTCCGCGGATCCTCTTGAGCTTTTCCAAGGCCCCTCTTGGATCGGTGATCTGGTCGCGAACGGCAGGCCGGTTGCGCGCATAATCCTCCCAATAATCGAAGTAACGCTCGACCTCCCCAGCGGCCGGCCCGAAGGCAGCGAAATATTCCTGCCGCACCTTTTCAATCTCCAGTTCCGGATCTGAAAGCAGACGGTGATGCATGTAGGCCATCGGTCCCTGCGCGGCCCAACTGAACGTGTAGCTGCGATAATTGACCCCCACCATGCCGTGCTCATAGGCGAACTTGAAGAAGCGGCCCGTCTGCCAGGTCGTGACGTTCGGGGTCGCGTAACCGCTCAATAAGTAGTTCGGTCCGTAAACGAGCGACATCCCCGTGTTATGCCAGCCCTGCCACTGCTCGCGATACCAGCGGTCTTCTTCCTGACTCAGGGGATACCAGCCGTCCCGAGATCCATAAATCACAAACTCGCCGAAAATCTGTTTGTCGAGTTTGATCCCCGTAAGCGGAGCGGGCAGCGTGTTGTGATAGAGGTAGACGCCCACTTTGACATTTGGATTTCGCCGAACGGCCAGGTCGAAAACGGCTTTCCAATAGCGGGCGTAGCGATCGCCCATCGCCCGCGGCGTGTATTTGAGGAGCCGCAGATCTTCCGGGAAGCCCTCTTGCTGGGGGCCGTCCCACGCCTGGCACTGCGGACAGTGACACATGCTTTCCCCGGCAGCATCGGCTTCGCCCAGAGTCAAAACGTCTCCACCGTCCCACGCCCGTTCCACAATCCAATGATGCAGTTGAGAATTCGAGACGCAGAGCGGAGTCCAGGCGCCGGCTCGGCGGACTTTGAGCCCGCGCTTTCCGTCGGCCTGCATGGCGAACCATTCGGGATGGA
>Ga0210393_10004308_pt1 | contig 11279 bp, 11 predicted proteins | sample IncBWC27OmetaG_FD_160068 | JGI IMG/M metagenome (GOLD analysis project Ga0210393, IMG submission 160068) | Forest soil microbial communities from Barre Woods Harvard Forest LTER site, Petersham, Massachusetts, United States - Inc-BW-C-27-O ...
TGCCGCTGAAACAACTCGACGAATCCGCGCCAGGATTGGAAATGCTGCCCGAACCAGAACTCGATGAAATCTTCTCCAGCGCGATTCGAGTTTGTGGTTTTGTGGATGCGATCGAGGCGCGGGATGTGATTGCCATCGTTCTGGATGCGATCGAAATGCAAGCTCCAATCCGGGAGGAGCTAGCTTCAGAAGAACAGGGGATCGCGCTGTGCGACGCGTAGTTGGGCCTAACAGACTCAATCCTCGGGCTCACATGCCGCCCCGGGTTTCGGTCTGAGCTGCGGGAGCTTAGGAAATACGCTGGATGTCGGATTGGGGGCACCACGGACCAGACGGAAATCGCCCACGACAGGAAGGAACAAATAATCTGACGTCAACCGATCGACTCTAGGGAGCAAAGGAGCGGCGCCATGAATTTCATTGAGTCACGCAAACCTCAGCGTTCTGCCCTCTGGAAGGCAACTCTTCTGTTCATTTTGGTAGCTGGGCTCTTGATTGCTGTCGATCAGCTATCGATTCGCTGCGGGCTTGAGGGATCGCAGCGAATAGTGGATGACTGGCTCGGGGCACTGATTGCAGGGTCAATCTTTTATTTGTACGAGCGCCATAGGTTGCGGCGGCTTAGCAAACAACTGCATGTGATCGACCTCATGAATCACCATATTAGGAATGCCCTTCAACCTCTTATCTTCCTGACTTACAAACCCGAGGGGAAGGCACAGGTGAAGCTGGTCGAGGAATGTGTTCGTCATATCGACTGGGCGCTCCGCGAAGTACTTCCAGGGCAGTCCGAGGAACGATTTGCGATCACAACCGGAAAGTCGTTGGGAGAAGTGGTTAAGCATCAGGCGGCGAGTTCGTCGTCGGAAACCAAGAAATCGGCCCCGGAATCCACAACCCGCCAGCCCAGCATACTGTTCAGCCAATGGCTCGATACCTGGAGGAGCCGGAATGAAAGGGCAAGTTAATAAGCTTCGTGAAGTACTGGTTCGGGCGAGGCCGCGAATGAGGAGTGCAAGAAGTCGAGAGTCATGGTCACTCGCAACGGCAGCAGCGTTTCCTCGTCGATCTATCGGACCTCAAGAAATCAGCGGCGTGCTGGCTTCGGAACTGCCGAGACGGAGTGTAAACAGCGGAGCGCGAAACAACAAGTAACCCGATCGAGTCAACCGAATGGACGTTACTGAAACGAGCACCGCCGCTGCGTTTCGTGCGAGCGCAATCAGAAAGGCACGAATGGACAAACGAGATCGGCTACGTCTTTCTCGCTAGAACATATCTCTCCAAACAACGGCTTCGGCAGAGCCTCTTTCAATTCGGACCTAGATGTCAAGGACAAGAGAGTGGTCCAGTTCCTGGTTTTGTTGCAACAACTCAACACATCAGCGGGAGGATTGGGAGCATTGCCGGAAACCGAACTCGGTGAAGTCATCGCCAAGCGCCGTCCGACTGTGCGGTTTTTTGAACCCAATCGAGGCGCGCGACATGATTGCCACTGTTTTGGAAGGCTCAAAATGCAGGATCCAATCCCGGAGCATCCGTGACTTTGTTCGGTTGAGACTGCAGTGAAAATCCAGAGATAATTCGCGCATGGCGGAAAATCCTCAAGGGAGAGCGGCCCTCACTCTCGATTGAGATTACTCGTGAGTGCGCGCTGCGCTTTCCCGGAGCCACGGCAAAGCTAGGTGAATTCCTTGAGGCCAGGTTCTGCCAGTCGTTTTAGCTCACGGGGCGGGGTCGGCCGACGGCTCCCGATTCGTCGATTGACGAACGCGCCCGGCAAGATCATTGTAGCTCCGCCACGGCCTTCGGTCTCAACGCACGGGTGCGCTGTCGCTCGGGCGCGGAAGCCCGATACGGAGACTCACGGTCATCGTCATAGCTAGCCGCGGGTGCTCGGACAGGTGAGGATCGATTGCACGGTTTCGGCTAGTGCATCGCCCAGTTTTAGGTGCTGATCTCGATCGAGATGCACGCCATCGACGCCACTGGCACTCGTGACCGTCTCTGCGTCAAAGAAGTGACATAAGAGACTGGAGGCTACCTGCGCGTAGGCCTCCGCTAGACCAGCGCATTTCAACTCGGCACCACGAAACTTTGCTGCAATACTTCCTCGCGGAGAGCGAATTGGTGGTGGGGAAACTATTAATACCGGCGGCACAGGCATCCCAGGCTCGATGGGCGCCTTCCGAATTTCATTGACCAGCACTGCGATCCCTTGAGCGGCTGACCAGGCATCGTTGTATGGGTGGCAAAACTGAAAATCATTCGTCCCCAACATGAGGATGACCAGCGACAATGGAGAGTTGATCTCGATCCGCTGTGCGAGGCCCTCCAGTCCCCTTCGTCCCGGTTTGAAGGGGTCATACCAGACCGTACGTCGACCATTCAAGCAGTCTTCAATCACTCGCACCCTCGGCCCAGTGGCATTCAGTTTGTTCTCGAGCACGCCCGGCCAGCGCGTCTCAAAAGGCAACCGATTGCGGGTATTGGGAATGATGCCCCACGTCAAAGAGTCGGAGTAAACCAGAATCTGATGCATATCGGCTCGGCCGGTAGTTTACCGCGTTCAATCTTTAATGTGCACGTGGCTGTGAAGACGTACTGCCGGGTTCGCTTAACGAACGGGCAGATCCCGGATGGTCGCTAGCCCGAAGTAATCCGTTCCATCCGTAACCCAGCCCAGTGACGGCGTTTCCTGCGCTGTTGCCGCGCCGCCTCCCAATCCCATCCCGCTCGGCCTGAATCTCCTGCGCCGATGCCCGGCGAGCATATCTTTCGGCGTGATCTAGCCGACCGCACCGTTCAGGCGGACGTTGTTGTAATGCTCGACGTACCCCTCCAGCAGGCGCCGTGCATCGACAGTTCATCAAACCCTAAATGGTTCTGAAAAAGATGTTTCACAGTCCTTGTGAAAGGGCACGAGCCAAGTCCGCAACGACACGCTCAAACCCAGCTACTTTCCGTCGCAAAAATGAGGCATGAGGGGAGCGTATTCAGCGAGGCAGGAACCGAGGGTTGGAGCCAGAGTCTATCGCGAGTTTTGACCCAAAACTCTCGAACAAGGTGATCTGCGACCTTGGGAACGAAGCACCAAGACGATTTCGAGCCTACAGGCACGGTGAGAAGGACTGGGTTTGCATCGTCGAATTTTTGCCCATCGATAATGCACAGGCTCGGCTCCCTGCTGCCGACATCATCGGGTATCTGGTTGGCTATGCAAATCTCACGACGAGCACACGCTCGCTGGCACTCCTCGCCGATCCTGACACCAGCGCGTACGAGCTTCTATTTTCCTTTTTGCGTCATTGTGGTGGCGGTATTTTAGAGAGCGGTTCTACCAGCGGATAGAGTCACGGGCTCACGCGCGACTGCCGGGTTCTTGCTTCGGGCTGGGCGACCGCTTGGCGGCGTGTTCGGCAGCAGCCCCCTTACATCTTCGGAGTAGACGCGCAGAATCTCGGCCACGCTCCAAGCCTGAGCGATACATCCGCAAGGACGATGGGGCGCGTCACCCTCGAAGATCTCCGAGATATGACCCAACCCGGCTTCCGTGAGGTGAGACTCGAGTGGAGACAACCAAGCTTGCGCTTGCTGCCTCGCCTCTTCGCTTCCTCCCGTCACCTTTATGTAAGCGGTAATGAACGGTCCCAGCAGCCACGGCCAAACCGCCCCCTGGTGGTAGGCTCCATCGCGCTCCTTGGGACCGCCCGTGTAGTGTCCGCGATATAGCGGGTCGCTCGGTGCGAGGCTGCGAAGCCCAAAAGGGGTCAGGAGGTGCTCTTCAACTTTCTCCACCACCCTTCTGGCCCGGTCCTGGCGCAACATGTTGTGAGGCAAGCTCACTGCGAAGATCTGGTTGGGACGAATGGATGGATCGGGCGGACCGCCGTTCACCACGTCGTACAAGCAACCGAGCTTTTCGTTCCAAAAGAGCCGGTTGAAACTCCACTGCGCGACCGCGGCCATGTGGCGATAGCGCTTTTGTGCAGCCTCGTCCCGGAACCTATCGGCTAGGTCTTCCATAATGCACAACGCGTTGTACCAGAGAGCCTGGATTTCAACCGGCTTGCCCCGGCGCGGGGTTACCACCCAGTCGCCAACTTTAGCGTCCATCCACGTGAGTTGGACTCCTGGTTCGCCGGAAGCCAGCAAGCCGCTGGAATCCACTTTGATTCCGTAGCGCGTGCCGCGAGTGTGCCAGGAGATAATGTCGGCAAATACGGGATAGAGTTCATCGCGGACGAACTCCAGATCGCGTGTGTACGCGAGGTAGGCGCGAGCCGCCTCGAAAAACCAGAGCCCGGCGTCGACCGTGTTGTATTCAGGGGTTTCGCCCGCGTCCGGAAAACGATTCGGCAACATGCCCCGATCTACGTGCTTTGCAAGGGTGCGCAGGACACTACGCGCGACATCATACTTGCCGGTCGGTAGCGTGAGGCCTGGCAGGGCGATCAGGGTGTCGCGACCCCAATCGCCGAACCAGTGATAGCCGGCGATGACCGTTTTCTCCTCGCCACTGGAAACCAGGTATTGGTCGGAAGCAGCGGCGAGGCTTTGGGCAAAGCCATCCTCCATGGGAGATGCCACGATCGCCTTTCGGCGACGTGTGATCTCCGCCTGCCGATATTCGACTGCTTGAGCAGCATCGCGTTCCTCGGTGGAGGCGATGATCGATGCCTGGCGGCGCGACCGCAGATCGAAACTCATCACAAAAGGATTGAAGAGATCTTCCGAACCATCGAGTCCACGTTCGCGCTCGGCATCATATTCAAAGTTGCGGTACCAGTCACCCGTTTTGCATAGCTCGAGGGCGTTGTGGGCCAAGTGCAGGGCAGGCAACCCTGGATACGGAGTGACAGTCGCCAATCCCGTGCGTTCTTGCACCGCCGAGTTGATGGCGCCGTTTTCGTGAGTCGCGCCGTGATAGTCGCGGAATGCAATCAAGGGACGGATTTCCAGCCGGAAGTTCTTCGGTACGTCCGGATGATTGTTCTTTCTCACTTGATAGTGAATCACCGTGCTGTTTTCGGCGTGAATCATGAACACGCACTTCTCGATCTCGATGCCTTCTACTTCATAGGTAAAGACCGGAAATGGATCGAGGCGAAAATTCTTGAGATAGCGGAATCCTTGCGGGTGAACAACTCCCGGATAGCGGTTGGCCGATAGATCGAAACGCCTCCCATCCATCAACAGCGTCTCTTCGAGCTTGGAGAGGAGGAGCAATCGGCCGACAGGGGGCCTGGTGGCAGCGACCAGAAGGCCGTGGTAGCGGCGGGTGTTCAAACCAACGATTGTGGATGAAGCAAAACCGCCGAGTCCATTGGTTTCCAGCCACTCCCGGCGAAGAGCAGCTTCCAGATCACTCCAAGTCTCCCGTTCGAACTGAATCATAGTTGGTCCGTGCTTCCAAGGTGGTAACTGTGGAAATGGGTTAGCGTGGGGTACGCATTTACGCATTTATGTGTGTACGGAGGCTCCGTCCCACAATTCAATTCCGCTCGCCGGTACAGTTGCAGCCGCTGGCTCAGTTTTTTTATGTTCGCGGAATTCGCCGCTCTGTTGCAGTAACTTGGTGACCACTCCGGTCCATCCGGTTTGATGGCTGCCGCCTACGCCTGAGCCGGAGTCGCCGTGGAAGTACTCGTGAAAGAGAAGCAAGTCGCGCCAATGAGGATTCGTCTGGAACTTCTCCAGGTTGCCGAATACCGGTCGGTGGCCGTTTTCGTCACGAAGAAAAATGTCTGTCATCCGGCGCGACAGTTCACCCGCCACGTCCCACAACGTCTTCATGTTTCGCGATCCAGTTGGGAACTCGACTTTGAAATCGTTCCCCAGGTAGTGGTGGAATTTCTGCAAGGACTCGACCAGGAGAAAGTTCACCGGGAACCAGATCGGACCCCGCCAGTTAGAATTTCCTCCGAATACTCCGGTCGTCGATTCGCCCGGTGCATAATCCACTCGGTGCTCGGTTCCGTTGACCTGGAGTACGTAAGGATGTTCCCGGTGGAACTGGGACAGGCTGCGGATCCCGTACGGCGATAAGAACTCGCGCTCGTCCAGCATGTAGCTGAGAATGCGGCGAAGCTGATCCTCATTCGCGATGGACAACAACCGGCGTTCGCCCATCCCCTCGCTGCGCATGCAGGCGAAGTTTTCCGTGAGATCGGGACGGTTATCGATAAACCATTCCAGACGCCGCTTGAAGTCGGGCAACCGATCGAGCACTTCGGGCTCCAGAGTCTCGACCGCAAACAGCGGGATCAATCCCACCAGGGAGCGGATCTTCATTGGAAACTGTGAGCCATCCGGTAGCTTCAACACATCGTAGAAGAAGCCATCTTCTTCGTTCCAGAGTCCGATGCAGTGGTGGCCGCAATGGCTCATGGCGTGCGCAATGTAGACAAAATGCTCCCAGAATTTGCTGGCCATGTCTTCGTAGCACGACTCTTCTTTGGCCAGTTCCATGGCGATCGCCAGCAAATTCAGGGTGTACATGGCCATCCAACTGGTTCCATCGGACTGTTCGAGATAGCCGCCGGTAGGCAGAGGCGCGCTGCGATCGAACACTCCGATGTTGTCCAGCCCGAGAAACCCGCCCTGGAAGATATTCATGCCCTCGGCATCCTTGCGGTTTACCCACCAGGTGAAGTTCAACATCAACTTGTGGAAGATGCGTTTCAGAAATTCGCGGTCGCCTCTGCCCGTGCGCTTCTTGTCGATCTTGTACACACGCCATGCAGCCCATGCATGCACGGGCGGATTCACGTCCCCCAAAGCCCATTCATAAGCGGGTATCTGCCCGTTGGGGTGCATGTACCACTCGCGTAGCATCAGCGTAAGCTGCTCTTTGGCGAAGTCAGGGTCGACCAGGGCCAGCGGTATGCAGTGGAATGCCAGGTCCCAAGCCGCGTACCACGGATACTCCCACTTGTCCGGCATGGAAACTACGTCAGCGTTGTACAAGTGAGTCCATTGATGATTGCGCCCCTTCCTGCGCTCCTGGGGAGGGCGCGGGTGGTCCGGGTCGCCGCGCAGCCAATCCTTGACGACGTAATGATAGAACTGCTTCGACCAGAGCATTCCCGCAAAACCCTGACGCATTACGTTCTTCGCGTCTGCAGAGAGATTCCGAGGAATGACCGTCGCGTAAAATTCATCGGCCTCGCTTCGCCGGAGCGCGAATGTTGTGTCGAAGTTGTCAAACGCGTTCGTTCCTCTGAAGTCCGAGTCGGCAAGTCGCATCCTTATCACGACCGTCTCACCCGAACCGAGTGACAGTTTGTAATGGGCGGCTGCCTTGGAGCCAACATGTTCGGGATTGACCGCTTCCTTGGCACCCTGCACGATATGGTCGTTGATCCCGTCTTTGACGAAGCGAGTGAGATTCTCAATTCCAAATAGCCTTCGAGCATTCGTCTCGTTCTCGGTAAAGAGAAGTCCCGGAGAGCCTTCACAATGGAGCCAGCGGGTATCGGACTGAGTTTGGTTCACTGGAGAAGGGTTCAGTTCGATGACGGGATTGGGAGCGGGGCGCGCTTCGTGCAACTTCGGGCGTCGGGCACGATTTCCCCACGACCATGTATTGCGGAACCAAATTGTGGGCAGAACCCGAAGGTTCGCGGCTTCTGGGCCGCGGTTAGAAACAGTGATCTTGATTAGCATGTCCTCGACATCGGCCTTGGCATATTCCACGAACACGTCGAAGTAGCGATCTTCGTCGAATACGCCAGTATCGAGTAACTCGAACTCCGGTTGGCTCTTGTCGCGCTGTCGGTTTTCCTCCACCAGCTTCGCGTAAGGAAACTCGGTTTGCGGGTATTTGTAGAGATACTTCATGTAGGAATGCGAAGGCGTGCTGTCGAGATAGAAATAGTATTCCTTCACGTCCTCGCCGTGATTGCCTTCGTTTCCAGCTAAACCGAAAATCCGCTCTTTTAGAATCGGATCACGTTCGTTCCACAGTGCGAGGGCAAAGCAAATCACCTGTCGGCGATCGCTGATTCCGGCCAAGCCGTCTTCGTTCCAGCGATAGGCGCGTGAACGCGCATGGTCGTGTGGCAAATAGTCCCAGGCGTTCCCGTGCGGGCTGTAGTCTTCGCGCACGGTGCCCCATGCACGTTCGCTGAGGTAAGGCCCCCACCGCTTCCAGTGCTTCTCGCGCGTACCAGATTCGGTCAGTCGAATTTCCTCTTTGGTCATGAAGGTCTTCGTATTTCAAATCCGAATTGCTAACCGGCAAACTCAGCCGAAACTTGCAAATCGCCGCACCGAGGGCCGAGTCCTGTATCGTTCACCGGGTCGTCGATGTTTGCATCGTCCTGTAGGCACTGGGATGGAGAATTGTGGACAAGATCAGGGTGCCAGTCGTTTCTGGACAACGCGGTGTGGACGTTGCTACTCACATCTCCTCCTACTTCTTCTCGATTTCGATTGCGTGGCCCTCACCGGGTATAACCAGGTCCGTGGACCGATAGCACTCGTTAGGCAGAAACTAGAAACTGGAAACTAAACTAGAATCTGGCCCCGTCGTCATATGCATGGCCAACGTCCCATCGTGCACGGATCCGAGAATCCACACGTTGCCGACTGATGGGGCAACTCCAGCCCACAGCAGATCACAGGGAAAGCCGCCCTTTGCGGGGCTGGGACTTGGCGCAATCGTCCAAGTGATCCCATCCCAGTGCAAAACCAGCGTCATCTGGTGCCCCGATCCGTCGGTCGGGAAGTAGGAGCCAAACGCCCAGATGTCATTCGCCGAATTGGCCGTCAATCCAAGCAACCGGTTCGACTGATTCGCGCTATTCGGTCCAACATTCGGACTCGGTACCACCGTCCAACTTGTGCCGTCAAAGTGCTCGATCAACGTTAGCGTGGCAGCCTGTTTGGGAGGCGCCACCGGCGTGGAAAAGCCCACCGCCCAGACATCGTTCGGCGCCAGCGCCAGCACGGCGTTCAACTTGTTTGTGCCCTCGCCTACGTTGGGAGTTGCCACACTCTTCCAGTTCGCGCCATCCCAGTGCATCGCTGAGGTCTCGATGTTGTCTGAACCGTTGAATCCCACTGCCCATGCATCATTCGCAGCGTCGGCGGAGGCGCCAAACAAAAATTCGTTGTTCGATTCCACGGTGCTCGCCGTCCATGACGTGCCATCCCAGTGCTCGAAAAGCGTCGAGACCAGCCCGGTGCCGCGGTTCATCAGGCTGCCGATCCCCCAAACGTCATTTGCCGAGCTAGCGGTCATGGCGAAAACATCCGCTTGGTCCTTTTTACCGAGCTTGGGGCCCGGAAACAGGCTCCACTTGGTTCCGTTCCACTGCTCGATCACCTGCCCCGGATGCGCTCCGTCCGTCACATTTCCCGCCGCCCAGGCCAAAGTCGGAGAAAGAGCGACCACCCCCCGCAGAAAGCTGTTGTTGTCACCTTTGATCATCGGAGCGGGAAACGCCGTCCACGTGGTGCCATCAAAGTGGATCGTCGACTGCCCTACCGCCCAAATGTCGTTTGGAGAAGACGCCGAAGCCGCAAAGAGTTCGCTGTTGGGGTTCTCGTTCGGGGTTCGGACCACCTCAAAAGTCGAGCCAGCCTGCGTTTGTGCCTGGGCCGGCACGTCTTGAAACAAGCCAACACTCAAGCCGAAAAACGTTATCGCGCTAAACGTAAGTCTCACGATTTCACCTCAATGGTGCTGACTTAAGGATGTGTCGGTGTTGACCTTCACCAGTGGATAACCAAACGCCAGTCCCGCTTATTCCCTGCTCAGCGTTATCTTTTCGAACGAAGCCTCAGAACGAGTGCAGGTTCAGGTCCAACAGTCGCCCTGGGCACTGAAGGTTGTGTAGGACGTTGGGATCTTCCCGCGGAGAGCCGGGCTAAGCCGACGGGACCAGCGTTCTTTCAGCTCGGTTCACACAAGGCAGTGCATATCCAGCATTTTTTGCTTTGTCCTTCGCCCGTCTTCGGTGTCCATTTGAACCGTGCCGCTTAGAAGCCGAGTCGCACACGTATCACATTGGCCCCTGGCGGCAGCCAAACGGAATCTGCACTCCGTTTGGCTCTGCCACACCCAGCAGCGTGCTCCCGCGGGAAATCTGACAAACCGAATCTGAGCAAAGAAACACGGCGGTCTCGACCGCGAGCTTCTAGTGGACCAGACTCAGGGAACGGTCTGCTCTCCCCAAGACTTTCTTGCAGAATCTGATCCTGATTAACACCGAGTGTCGACTCATCAACCATTTGCAAGTGCGGATGGGACAATTGGTCGCCCGTCACATTTATTTTGGATCGTGAGATCCCCACAATCGGTGAGGCAAAAGGTACGTGAAGCCCGCAAACCCTTCCCACTGCGTCGAGGAAGAGGTGAGGCCACGATCGAACCCGGCATCCAGTACAAGATTTTTCCTGACCGGATACGAGACGGCCCACAAATTCCCGACGGCATTTCTGCCGGTGAGCGGCTGCGTGAAGTGCCAGAGTTCGCCTGCGACTGACAGCCGTCCCAATGGGTGTGAAATCGAGAGGGTCTGGCCAAATTGTCCTCGGCGCATGATTCCCTTAGTCTGTTCGGAAAAAATGCCGTTGATGTCGAAGTGAAAACCTGCGAGATCGTCACTCAGCAGGATGGACGCGCTATTTCTGAAGGTGCCAATGTCGATTTCCGGCGCGGGACTTGCGTAGAGACGGCGAATGTAGCCAACGCTTACGGTAGGTTTATGCCCCTCTCCAGATAATACGACTGCCTGAAATCCGGCAAAGACCTCGCCCGGGCGACTGCCCGAGAGAGCATCGCCGGTGGCTCCACTTGCTTGAGCGAGGGGCCCCGATAGGGCCAGCAACTGAAGGCGGGATGCAACAGCGAGCTTGGTGACCTGATTAATGCCTAATAGCGTAGCGAACTCAGGTGAGGTGTCCGCATAGAATCCGCCGTTCTCAAATTGCAGGTAGCCCACCGGAGTCAATGTCGCGGGAGTTGAAACCGTGGGACGACCGGGGTTCGCTTCGGGTGTTTCCACGGCAGATGCCTGTGCACCAATCCGCGCGACAAATAAAAGTGCAGCCGTCCCCACAAAGGCGCAGCGAAGTAGTCTGATCAAAGTAAGCACGCGAAATGTTTCTTTTGCTGTTCCGTTCTGGACTACGCGCGTGGAGTCTGGAATGGCGGCGAATAAAAAAGCTCGGATAAGGGTCGCGACGCAAAATGGAGGGAGTCCTTACTCACTTCACCACGACCTGGCCGGTCATTTTCGGATGGACCGAGCAGTAGTAGGAATACGTTC
>Ga0210393_10004309_pt1 | contig 11279 bp, 10 predicted proteins | sample IncBWC27OmetaG_FD_160068 | JGI IMG/M metagenome (GOLD analysis project Ga0210393, IMG submission 160068) | Forest soil microbial communities from Barre Woods Harvard Forest LTER site, Petersham, Massachusetts, United States - Inc-BW-C-27-O ...
ATTTTCAGCCGCATCACCAGCCCTTCAACTACTACGCGCAGTTCGATCCGGTGGCGCATGCCGAGCAACGCGCCGCGCACCTGAAGGACTATGCCGACCTGATCGCGGATGCCGCCGCCGGCCGCCTGCCGCCGGTGGTGTTCTACAAGCCGCAAGGCAACCTGAATCAGCACGCCGGTTACGCCTCGGTCGCCGAAGGCGATGCGCACATCGCCGATGTGGTGGCGAAACTGCGCGCCAGTCCGCAGTGGCGGCACATGGTGATCGTGATTACCTACGACGAATTCGGCGGAGCGTGGGATCACATCGCCCCGCCGCAAGGCGATCTATTGGGGCCCGGAGCGCGCATACCCGCGTTGATCATCTCGCCGTTCGCCAAGCATGGCACGGTCGATCACACCCAGTACGACACCGCGTCCATTCTGCGCCTGATCACGCACCGCTTCGATCTTCCGGTGCTGCCGGGGATCAGGATGCGCGATACGGCACTCGCCGCGCATGGCGCGGCCCCCATGGGCGACTTGACCCAAGCGCTCGAGCTTTCCCGCTGACGCGACGCGCGGGTACTCAGACCGGCTGTTAGTTCGACTTCGGCGCGGGTTTAGCCGTGGGCGCCACAGGCGCGACAGGTGCTACGGGAGCCACCGGCGCCGCCGGCGCACCGCTCTCCTTGACGCTCAGCAGCTGCACTTCGAATTTCAACAGCGATCCGCCGGGTATCGGCCCTTGGCCGTTCGCGCCATAGGCGAGCCCCGGCGGCACGAACACCTGCCACTTGGCACCCGGCTTCATCAATTGCAAGGCCTCCTGCCATCCCGGGATGACGCCGTTGACCCTGAACGTCATGGGCATCCCGCGGGCGTAGGTACTGTCGAATTCCGTGCCGTCGAGCAAAGTGCCGCGATATTGCACCGAGACCTCGTCGGTGGGCATGACGGCCGGGGCATTGGCGTCGCCCGGTTCGATGACTTTGTACTGCAGGCCAGAAGCGGTCGTAATCACGCCTTTCTCGTGCGTGTTCTTGGCCAGGAAATCCTTGGCGGCAGCGTCGTTGCGCGCCGCGGTGCGCAATTTCGCCGTGCGCACGAAGACATTGACCTGCTGTTGATCGGTGTTGGTGGTCTTCTTGCCCGCCAGTCCATCCATCATGCCGCGCTTAACGGCGTCGAAGTCAATCTCACCGGCGATGTCGGCACGGCGCAATTGCTCGCCGAAGGTGATGCCGATGATGTAGCTGGCTTGACCGGGGGTAAGTGTCCCGGAGGCATCCGGCGCGCCCGCTGGGTTGGCGGAGGGGGGCGGTGCCGTCGTTGCATGCGGAGGCGAGGGTGGCTGGGCGAGAGCCATGGGCGCGGCTGCCATCATGAGCGACACGCAGAATGTCCGGCGGAGATTTGCGAGGCTGGCTTGTTTCATGCCGCGCAAGATACGCCAATCCGGGTTACCGGCGCTACCCACCTTCAGGCCGGGATCTTCAGATCGGCAACGTCCCGCGCCGGATCACCGCGACCGTCAGGCGTGACGTACACACCAATTCTCCGCCCTCATTCACGATGTCGATGATCCAGACATGCGTGCGTCCCCCCAGATGCTTGGGGCGGGCCGTGCCGGTCACCAGCCCTGCGCGCGCCGCCCGAACATGGTTGGCGTTGATTTCCTGGCCCACGCAAAGATACTCCTTCATATCGATGCTCATGCTGGCTCCCGTGCTGCCCAGGGATTCGGCGAGCGCCACCGAGGCGCCGCCGTGGAGCAAGCCGAAGGGTTGGCGCGTCCGCTCATCGACGGGCATGGTGCCCCGGACGAAGTCATCGCCGATCTCCGTGAAGCGGATCCCGAGGTGGTCGACCAGTGTGCCCGCAGTGCCGTTCAGTTCCTCCAGCGATCGCAAACTTTTCCATATCGTCATTCGGAATCCTTGAGCTTGGCGGAGACTCGCCGGTAGGCTTCGCGAAACGGAATGCCCTCTTCGGCCACGAGCGCGTTCGCCGCCGCCGCCGCATGTATCCCAGAATCGAGTCGAATATTCTCCGGCCGAAAGCGCACGCCGTCGAGGGCACTCGGCAGGATGCCGAGCGTCTGCAGACAGGAATCGATGCCGCGGAACAGCGGCGGCTTGATCAGCTGCAGATCTCGGTGATAGCCCGAGGTCAGCTTCTGAGTGATTCCGAGCACCTCGTTGAGCGCCGCCTGCACGACGGCGCTGCGCCCGCGCACCAGCTCGAACACGTCGGGATTGCGCTTCTGCGGCATGATGGAGGAGCCGGTGGTGAAGGCATCCGGCAGCGACACGAAGGCGAATTCCTGGGTATAAAACAGCAGCAGGTCGGCCGCCAGTCGTCCCATGTCCTGCGCGAGCAGGGTGATCTCGAACAACACCGAAGCCTCGGCCTTGCCGCGGGAGAGCTGCACCGCCGTCACCGGCTCCTGAGTGACGTCAAACCCCAGCCGCCGCCGGGTTTCCTCGCGGCTCACGTTGAGATTCGGCGTGCCGTATCCCGCCGCGGACCCCAACGGGTTCTGACCGATGCGCCGCTGAGTCGACTCGAGACCCGCCGCGTCGTCGCGTATTTCCGCGGCAAAACCCTGCGCCCACAGCGCGACGCTGCTCGGCATGGCCTGCTGCATGTGGGTGTAGCCGGGCAGCGCCACCTCCGCATGCCGCCGAGCCAAAGCATCGAGCGCATCGGCCACCGCCGTCGCGCCGCGCCGCAGCTCTTCGACGGCATCGCGCAAGTACAGGCGCAGGGCCGCGAGCACCTGGTCATTGCGCGAGCGGCCGGCGTGCAGGCGCCCGCCGGTCTCACCCAAGCGCGCGGTGAGCAAATTCTCGATCGCCGTCTGGCAGTCCTCTTGTTCCAGGGTGATGCGCCAATCCCCGCGCGCATGCTCCTCGCCGATCGCCGTCAAGGCCGCGCGAATGGCATGGAGGTCCTGCGCCGACAGCAGGCCCTGGACGTGCAGCATTTCCGCATGGGCGATCGATGCCCGTACGTCGTAGCGCACCAGCCGGTTGTCGAGCACGAAATCGTCGCCCGCCGTGAACTCGAGCACGCGGGCGTCGAGCGGAGTTCCCTTGTCCCAGAGGCGCGTCATCCCGATGCGCTCAGTTGTTCCGCCGGACTCAACGCGGTGAGATCGGCGACCACCAGGGTGCCCGTGCCTTCATTCGTAAAAATCTCTGCGAGCAGGCTGTCCGGGGACCTGTAGCTGATAACGTGAACCCGGCGCACGCCGCCGCGGATGGCGTTTTCGATCGCGGCCGCTTTGGGCAGCATGCCGTCCTTGAGCGAGCCCTGATCGCGCAGCCGTTTCAATCCCTTGATGTCCGTGTACGACACCACCGAGCCTGGGTCCTCGGCGCGTTCGAGGATGCCCTGCGCCCCGGTGCACAGCACGAGTTTTTCCGCGGACAAGGCGCCGCCGATGGCGGCCGCCACGGTATCGGCATTGATGTTGAGCAGAATGCCGTTCGAGTCCGCCGACAAAGGGCTCACCACCGGCATCAATCCATCCGCGAGCAGTTTCTCGATCACGGCCGTATTGACCGAATCGATATTGCCGACGAACCCGTAATCCACGGTCTCGCTCGATCCTTCGGAGATGCGCACGGGCGGACGCTTGTGCGCGCGGATCAATCCCGCATCGACGCCGGAGAGTCCGATGGCCTCGATGTCGAGCTCCCGGCAAATCGCGAGAATGCGCGTGTTGATGAGGCCGTTCAACACCATGGCGGTCACGTCGATGGACTCCTTGTCCGTGACTCGCCGGCCGTCGACCATGCGCGTATCCAATCCCAACGTCGCCTGCAGCTTGTCCAATTGCGGTCCGCCGCCGTGGACCAGCACGGTCTTGATGCCCACCTGGTGCAGGATGGCCACCTGCTCGATCAAGGCGCGCGTCGACACCTCGTCGCTGAATACGGCACCGCCCGCCTTGATGACGAACACTTTGTTCTTGTACATGCGGATGTAGGGCGCCGCGCTCTTGAGCGCGCGCACGGCGATGGAAGGGTCAGGTCGGCTCATGATCATTGATCTACTCCCAAACGACGACGTTCATGCCAGCATGCGGTGCAGAACGGCCATCTGCACTACCAGACGATTGAAGGCCTCGAGCTTGACCACCGCGCGCGGACCGTCCAGCACTTGATCGGCCACCGCGACGTTGCGCCGCACGGGCAGGCAGTGCATGAGCTTGGCCTCGGGTGCCGCGCCCGCGAACCACGGTTCGCGCACGCACCAGTCGGAGAGGTCGGCGCGCAGCCGCGAGTCCGCCTCGGAGTCGCCGTAGTACGCGGTGGTGCCCCACTCCTTGGCGTACAGTACGCTCGCACCGGCGAGCGCCGCCTTGCGATCGGAGGTCTCAGTGAGCGAGCCGCCGGCGGCGGCCGCGGCCCAGCGGGCATTGTCCATGACGGCCTGCGGCAGGGCGAAGCCTTCCGGCCGCAGTACCACGACCTCCATGCCGCGCATGGCCGCCATGTGCACGGTGGCCGCGGGAACGGCCAGGGGCAATGCCTTCGGATGGTAGACCCAGCTCAGCACGAATTTGGCGCGCGTCGGTATGCCGAGCTCATCCAGGGTGCGCCAGTCGGCCAGCGCCTGGCAGGGGTGATTCATCGCCGATTCCAAATTGATCAGCGGCTTGTCGCAGAGCTGATCGATCATCCCGAACAGCGACTCGCCGAGATCCAGGTCGAGATTCTTGCCCTCGGCAAAGGCGCGCACTCCCAGCGCGTCGCAGTACGACGCCAGCACCGGGATGCCCTCGCGAATATGTTCGGCCGCCGCGCCGTTCATGATGGCGTTGCGCCGGGTCTCCAATTGCCAGGTTCCCTGGCCCGGCGTGACCACGAAAGATGATCCACCGAGCCGCGCCATTCCTGCTTGAAAGGACGCCAGCGTGCGCAGCGACGGATTCATGAAGATCAGCCCCAGCACCTTGCCGGCCAGCGCGCGCGGTTCGGGCTTGTCCTTGAGCGCCTGGGCGAGCGCCAGCAGATCGAGCACCTGCTCGCGGCTGAAATCGGCTAGCTTAAGAAAGCGCTTCATGGAAAACGCCTCATGCCGAAATCTTAGCCAAGGCGTCGCTCAAGCGATCCACGTGACCCTCGTTCAGGATGTAGGCCGGCAGCAGCCGCAGGATGTGCGGATCCGCGCTCGTGCCCGTGAGGATGTTCTTTGCCAGCAGCGCCGCCTGCACATCCTTGGCGGGACGCGAAGTCTTGAGCCCCAAGAGAAAGCCCGCTCCCTGCACGCCGGTGACGGGGCCGATGACGCAGCTCGCGCGAATGTAAGCAGAGACCTGGCGCACGTTCGCTAGCAGCGATTCGGATTCGATGGTGTCGATCACGGCTTCGGCGACCGCGCACGCCATGGGACCGCCGCCGAAGGTGGTACCCATGTCGTCGTGCTTGATCTGGCCCGCGACGCGGCGCGACATCAACAGCGCCGACACGGGAAACCCGTTGCCCAAGGCCTTGGCAGCCGTGATCATGTCGGGAGTGACGCCGTAGAAATTAGCGGCGAAGGGTGCGCCGGTGCGGCCCATGCCGCACTGGATCTCGTCGAAAATCAACAACGCGCCCACGTCGTCGCAACGGCGGCGCAATTCCTCCAGCATGGTCTTGCCCACATCGTAGGCCCCGCCCACACCCTGAACCGGCTCGACGATCACCGCGGCCGTGTCGCGGTCGACGAAGCTTTCGATTGCGCCCGGATTGTCGCGCGGTGCGAAGCTCACGTCGAAGGGCCGGCGCGGGAAGCCGTACCATTTCTCGAGCGCGCCCCAGGTCACTGCGCCGGCGGCGGCGGTTCTGCCGTGGAAACCCTGTTCGAGCGCGACGATCTTGCTGCGGCCGGACAGCTTGAAGGCGAGCTTCAGCGCGTTTTCATTCGCCTCGGCGCCGCTATTGATCCAGAACACCGTGTCGAGGCCGAGCCCCACGAATTTGGCGAGCCGGGCAGCGGCCCGCTCACGGACAACCAGGGGTATGGCATTGGTTTGGAAGGCCATCTGCCGCGCTTGGCCGGAGAGCGCGGCGAGCCAGCGCGGATGACCGTAGCCCAAACCTGCGACCGCATGCCCGCCATAAAAATCCAAGATCTTGCGTCCGTCGCGCGTGTGCAGCCACACGCCCTCGCCATGCGCGACTTCGATGGGATATTGCGCAAACACCTGCGCCAAATGACTGTTCATTGCCTGAGTGGTGATCGTCAAAGGTGTGGCCATTATTGATACCGATTGTCGTTTTTGAGTCCGCCGCGTCCCTGAGTCGTCATCGTCGGTGCGCCGTCATCAAGTCCAGCCGGGCGCGGGGGCGGTGAGGCCCGTGGTCTCGGCAAAACCCAACAGACGATTCATCCACTGAATGGCGCCGCCGGCGGCGCCCTTGTTGAGATTGTCGACCACGGACATGACCGCGATGGAATTGCCGTTGGTCACCGCACCCAGGTGCGCATAGTTGCTGGTGGCGACGTCCTTGACGCGCGGCGCAGTCTCCCCCACCCATACGAACGGACAGTCCTGGTAGTACGTCTTGAGTGCCTCGAGTGCCTGCGCGGTGGAGATCGATTTCTTCAGGCCGGACTGCACCGTGACATGGATGCCCCGCGCGAAGGGACCCGAATGCGGTACGAAGTTGAGCTCGGCCTCGATGCCGGAGGCGAGCTTCGCACAGGCGATGATTTCCGGAACGTGCCGATGACTCAATGCGCCATAGGTGTACAGGTCGCTGTGCCGATGCGGATGATGCGTGCCCTCGACGGGCTTGCGGCCGGATCCGGTGCTGCCGGTGATGCCCGTCACGAACAGGCGCGTATCGGTCAGCCCCAGCGCCAGCAAAGGCACGATGGCGAGCAACGTCGCGGTCGCGAAGCATCCGGGGTGCGCGACATGCGGCGTCGGCGACTTCTGCAAGTGCTCGGGAACGGCACAGGTGAACTCGCGAATCCTCGCCGGCGCGCCATGCGCATGCTTGTACACCGATTCATAAGCGGCCGCCGTCGAGTAGCGGAAGTCGGCGGAAATATCCACGCAGTGAACCCGCGCGCCCGCTGCGGCCGCGGTTCCCAGCAGCCGATCGATGAGGGCCGCGGCGACGCCGTGGGGTGCCGCGGAGAAGAGCGCCGAGCGCGGCGCGCCGCGGATGAGAGTCTCGATTTCCTCGATGGCCGCGAATTTCAACTCAGGATAGGCGCTGCGCAAATGCGCAAAGGCGCCGGCGACCGGCGCGCCCGCCTGACTGTCCGACAGCACGGCGGCCACTTCGAGTTGCGGATGGCCGGCGATCAGCCGCAAAAGCTCGCCGGCCACATAGCCGGTGCCGCCCAGGACGATTGCAGGGGTTCTCGGGCTCGCGCTCATTCGCCGGCTACTTTGGATTCGCGCGCCTGGGTCAGGCCCATCCGGGCGATGATGTGATCGCCCAGGTCGGCCGGATTGCTGATGGCATTGAATGCTTCGACGTTCATCTGCTCGCGGATGATCTCGACCCCGACCAGGTTGTCGGTGGCCGGGCCGGTGACCACTGCGGGTTCGATGCCGAAGCGCTCGCGCAATAGCTTGACGCCGCCCCAAGCGGCCACCGGATCGTTGGCCGACAGCGCCACCGCAGTCAGCGCCTGCTTGATGTCGGGCTGAAGCAGGATGGATTCCACGCCGTACGTTCCCAAAAGTCCGTCTCCCAATTCAAAGACGATGACGTCCGGCTGACCGGCCGCCATTTCCGTGAGCATGCTGCGCGTCAGCGCCGGACCGCATTTCGCGGTGGTGGTCACGATCCCTAAATCGGTGAAAATCATGGTGCGCCGTGCACCCGAATCCTCGAACGCAAGAATGTCACGCCGCAGCGACACACCGGTCGCCTTGAAGGCATCCACCGTGAGTCCCCGATGGCGCATGCGCGCGATGATGGCGGAGGCCGCCGCGGTTTTGCCGGCCTCCATGCAGGTGCCGGCCAGCGCCACCACCGGCACGCCGCGCACATTGAGCGCCGCCTCATAGTCCAGCGCCTTGTAGCCCACCTTGGCGGGCACGCCGATGCGCTCGCCCAGATAAGGGAAGGTCAGCACGGCGCCCAAGACCTTGCAGTCAAAGGGCTTGCCCTTGTCCGGGGTCGCAGAATCGCAGATGCCGAGCACGCCGCCGATGTTCAGCATTTGAATTACATCGCCCGGCTTGAGCTTCTCGGGAATGTGACCCGAATAGCCGAACAGGGCCTTGCGATGACCGAGCGCGCCCACCACCACATCGCCGCGTGCCACTTTGGCCATGCGGCCGCTGGTCAACTCCAGCGTATTGTAGGTCGACTTGTTGTTGAGGATTTCCACCACCAGCACCAACCCTTCCTCGCAGGGAATGTCGGCGGCAATGCGAATTTCGTGCGACAGGCCGCAGGCCTGCGTCACCGAGGCGATTTTGTCGACCACCACTGTGCGCATGCCGCTCATGGCGTCGCCCCAGGCGCGGACGCGGGCACGGGCGCCGCTGTCACGGGCGCCGCTGCCACAGACGCAGGGGTGGCCGCCGCCGCCGCATTCAAGCCGGCGCGCCGGTAGAACACCCCGGTCAGGGCGAGCATCTTCGAGTACCCCAGGGCGTCGACCGGAGTCCATTCGCCGGCCGCCTCTCCGTAAACGCCCTTCGATGCCGCCATCAAGGAGTAGGGCGAGGTGACGCCTTCCACGAACGCCGATCCGGGCCGGAACAACAATCGCACCTCGCCGCTCACCCTCGCCTGAGAGCACACGATCAGCGCTTCGATGTCGCGGCACACCGGATCCAAATGCTGACCTTCGTGCACCAGATCGCCGTAGGGCTGCGCCACCGAGTCCTTGATGCGCGCCTGCTTGCCCGTCAACACCAGTTTTTCCAGTTCGCGATGCGCCGTCAGCAGCACTTCGGCCGCGGGCGCTTCGAAAGCGACCCGTCCCTTGGTGCCGATCACGGTGTCGCCCAAATGGATGCCGCGGCCGATGCCGAAGGGGCCCGCGAGCGCTTCCAGCTGCTCGATGATGGCGACGGCCGGCAGTGCCGTGCCATCCAGGCTGACCGGAACACCGCGGCTGAAACCCACCGTATGACGTTCCTCGGTCCGGTGTGTCGAGAAGGCGTCCTTCGACAGTACCCAGGCGCTCTCGGGAATGCTGCCCTCGGAGGTCAGCGTTTCCTTGCCGCCGATGGTGACACCCCACAGCCCGCGGTTCACCGAGTAAGCGGCGCCGAACGGCGGAATCGGCAGGCCATGGTCTTCGAGGTACTTGAGCTGTTCCGGCCGCTTGAACGCACGGTCGCGCACCGGCGCGATGATCTCCAAGTCCGGTGCCAGTGCCCGCAGCGCCACCTCGAAGCGCACCTGATCGTTGCCCGCCGCCGTGCAGCCGTGAGCCACGCTCGTGGACTTCAAGGACAGCGCCATTTGCGCAATGGTCTGCGCCTGCAGCACGCGCTCGGCGCCCACGCACAGCGGGTACACCCCGCCGCGTCGTACATTGCCCATGATAAGAAATTTGAGCACCTGCTCGAAGTAGGCGCTGCGCGCATCGATGAGGTGGTGCTCGATCGCGCCCAATTGTTGGGAGCGCACGGCGAGCGACTGCGCCGCCGCCGCATCGATGCCGCCGGTATCGACGGTTACCGTGATCACCGGCCGCCGATAAACGTCTTTGAGCCATGGGACACAGAACGACGTGTCGAGGCCGCCGGAAAAAGCCAAGAGTATGGGCTCTGCGCCCTGCATTGAGGTCGATGTCATGGGGATCAGCGTCCGAAGAGGGCGAGAAGGCGGTCGGCCAGCTTGCGCTGCTCGCGCGCGCCGGCAGTGGCGATGAATATCGTGTCGTCTCCCGACAGGGTGCCGACGACCTCGGGCCAGCGGGCGGTGTCGATGGCAACCGCCACGCTCTGCGCCGCGCCGATGGTGGTCTTGAGCACGGTGAGATTCGTGCCGGCGGTCAGGCGCGCGTTGACGAATTGCTTGAGGTTCGCGAAATCGCTTTTCTGCGGAGCCGCCGTGTCGGGCAGCACGTAACGGTCGCCCATCTTGGCCACGCCCAGCTCGCGCAAATCCCGGCTCACGCTCGATTGCGTCGCAACATGCCCATGCTTGCGCAACATGGCGACCAATTCGTTTTGGCGGCCGACGGCCTGCTCGCGAATGAGTTTCGCCAGCAGGGTGCGGCGCGCCGGGGCGCTGTTGTGATCGACGTCCAACCGGAGCATAGGGGGCTCTTGCATAAAGTTGCGCGCATCCTGCATAAAAATGCAGCGTCTGTCAATGAGGCGGGCCGCGCCTTGATAATCCGAATCGCGACGACACTTAGCTACCACATCCTCAGGTTCAAATAGGCGGGGTTCATGATTCCTTTTTCCATACTCGACCTGTCCCCGGTGGCAATGGGCAGCAACGCGGCGCAGTCGCTGCGCAACACCCTGGATCTCGCGCGCCACGCGGAATCCTGGGGCTACCGGCGCTACTGGCTGGCCGAGCATCACAGCATGCCGGGGATCGCGAGCGCCGCCACCTCGGTGGTGATCTGCCACGTGGCGTCGGGAACCTCGACCATTCGCGTCGGCGCCGGCGGCATCATGCTGCCCAATCACTCGCCGCTGGTGATCGCGGAGCAATTCGGGACTCTGGAAAGCCTGTTTCCCGGCCGAATCGACTTAGGGCTAGGCCGAGCGCCGGGGTCCGATCAGCTCACGGCGCGGGCCCTGCGTCGCAATCTCGCTTCCGACCCCGAGCAGTTTCCGCAAGATGTCCTGGAGTTGATGAGCTACTTCGCGCCGCCGGCGGCCGATCAGCGCGTCATGGCCATCCCCGGCGCCGGACTGAAGGTGCCGCTCTGGATATTGGGCTCGAGCCTGTTCGGTGCGCAGGTCGCCGCGGCCTTAGGGCTGCCCTTCGCCTTCGCCTCGCATTTCGCACCCGCCATGATGATGCAGGCCCTAGAAATCTACCGCGCCCGGTTCCAGCCATCCGAGCAGCTCGATCGGCCCTACGTGATGCTGGGGTTCAACGTGTTCGCCGCAGAGACCGACGCCCACGCGCAGTTTCTTGCCACCTCCATGCAGCAAGCCTTCGTGAACCTGCGCAGCGGCCGGCCGATGCAGCTGCCGCCGCCCAGGCAAGGATACGACGCGGAACTCCCCCCGGCGGCGAGGGCGATGCTCGCCGACGTGCTCACCTGCTCCGCCGTCGGCGCGCGCGAGACGGTCCGCCATGCGTTGAATGCCTTCATCGAGCGGACGCGGGCCGACGAATTGATGATCACCTC
>Ga0210393_10004310_pt1 | contig 11273 bp, 18 predicted proteins | sample IncBWC27OmetaG_FD_160068 | JGI IMG/M metagenome (GOLD analysis project Ga0210393, IMG submission 160068) | Forest soil microbial communities from Barre Woods Harvard Forest LTER site, Petersham, Massachusetts, United States - Inc-BW-C-27-O ...
GCGAAGGCTTAAGAGCAGGACATGTGGTGGAGAGCTTCAGGAAGGGTGTCCCTGAAGGACTTGTTGAAGGATTCGTCGACTCGAAGAAAGTTCGGGGAAAGGCACTGGCGGTGGATGATGATGAACCTGCAGCTGCCAACGCGTCCCTCGCCATCGGCCTCCTGCGTGGCAGAACAGTCAAACCAGGGAACGTCCTCCCCCTCCGTTTGATTCCGACTGGTACCATCATCCACTGTATCGCGCTAAATCCGGATGGCCGCGGCATCCGTGTCCGTTCGGCCGGCTCATTTGGCCAGGTCATCGTCCACGAGGATAATGGAAGGTACAGCCAAGTACGCCTACAGAGCGGAGAGGTGCGGAAAGTGCTTCAGGATTGTGTCGCGACGATTGGGAAGGTCAGCAATCCACTTTGGAAGGGAAGGAACCTAGGCAAGGCAGGGCGTGCACGATGGCTTGGTCGAAGACCCCACGTACGTGGCGTGGCTATGAATGCGTATGTTTATTACTCTGCCCGATCGTGCAACTATATTCATGAAATTCCTAGCGTTGACCATCCCCACGGAGGTGGCCGTGGCAAGTCAAAATCCAACAAACATCCTCGATCTATTTGGGGGTGGCAAACAAAAGGCAAGCGAACGCGCAAACCGGGTCCCAAGGGCCCTAAGGGTAGCAATATGATGGTCGTTCGCGAGCGTCCGAGAGGTGTAGAGAAAAGAGCGCGTTGAGCATGTAATGAGGGCATGCCGTCGGCCCGGTTAAATTGGCGCACATTACATAGTACCTGCGCTATACACTGCACACTCATTACATTCCATGTCGACTTCCGACTCTGTGCATCCCCTCAAAACATTTTTGCAGCTGCAACTTGCCTCGGATAATGCTGCCGTCCTGAGTTTACCTTATCTAATCCAGTTCCTGTCTCCCCAACATCTTCAACCTTCAACTCACCTTCAAAAATGGGCGACCCGTATCAACTCCTTGATTCACTCGAAAGACCCCGGTGCACGCTGGGCCGGTCTTGCTATCGCGTGCCGAACATCTGTATTGTCACGAGAATTGATGCTAGAGAACGCTAGGAGTTGGGTCAGCGCAGCTTTGCCCTTATTTTCAGTCCGTGTATCTATCCATACTCTCTTCTCGTGGATCTCACTATGCGAAAGAAACAAGAGCCTCTGCCGACTCTAAAAGCCGCCACGCGACTTCTCACTCATATCTTCTCTGTTGCGATCGATATGCCAGAGTTTCAGAGACAAATTGCGTCCCCAAATGTGCCCAAGTTTGGCCTCGCACTCATCGTCATTGCTGAGGACCACCTGAGCCGTGAATTGAAGGTCAGCCGTTGCAAGTCGCTTTCCTTTCCTGGCTCACAGCATATTCAGCTACTTGCCATTGATGCGCTGTCCGTGTTAATACCACTCTATCCTACTCTTCACAAGGCTCTCCACGGACGGCTCTCTGCCGTGTGTCTTCGCCAGTTCAATGGCACTGAGGGACAGCCAACGGACGATTCACTCGCTCGGGCTACATCCCGATTGTATTCAGTCCTCCCTTTCACTGGGGGGAAGGTTGGTGCAGCCGTCCTGTGGAGGAAATCTGTGGATGAGATTCTGTCCATCGGCTGGGCATCGCTTTACGCTATCAGGACCACGTTCCCCAATGATGGTCTGATCAGTTATCCACCATTTCAACTGAAACAAAGTTCAGCCAATGTGGCACCTCCCAAACAGTACCAGCCGTACAAGGAAGATGCGACTCTGTCCATCCCGTTGAATCTCGATCGCCTCCGATGTGTCGTCCTCGCGCTCTCCGATCTTCTGACGTATACACGCCCCTTTTTCAATCCGATTCAGCGTTAGCTTAGTGTCTATCAGGTCTACAACTGCCAGAGCTATCCAATCACCCTTGGGCGCTCTGGTAGGCTTTAGTCAAGCATTATTGAGCTGCACGCGCGATAGTGGCAAGGTTTGCAGATCTCTCCCTCGGCCATTACGTATCTGACCAACGCTTTCTAGGAAAACGGACGTGCAGAACCTTCTGTACGCACGATGGAAGAGGCGGCTGTTCCAGAGATCTGCGCTCTCGGCAGTGACTTATTGTCTAGACTTGCCACTTGGTATGTTGGAGCGATCTCTCCCCCCATCTCCACTTTCCACTGACTTGATATATTCATTTAGTACAGAACGTCATCTTACGCCGCATGCAGGGCGATTCACAAGAATCATATTGTTTCATCTCGAGCTTGCTCCACCCACGTACGTGTAGAGTACCTTGCCGCTGCTATAGAGTAACATCCGATGCTCATCTGGACTCTTCCAGGAACCAATGTGTGGTATTTCTGCGAGCTCTAGTGTCACTATTGCGGAATGTTCACGCGATGCACTTCCCCTTGGTATTGAATCGAATCGCTAAGGTTCTTCTATCTACCCTGTCGGTCCTCTTGCCTACCCAGTCCGATATCAGAACGGGCCCTGGATCTCTTACAGGTAGCAAGGGTCGGAAGAGCAGAAAGCGAGCACATGATTATGAAGGAGACGAAATATTCAAGACCACAACCAATGTCATATGCCCGACCCTGGCGCACAATGCGATGATATTAAGCGCGCTGGACGGTATGCCATTAACCCCTCTTCCTCCTGCAAGCACCCTTTCACAAGGCCCACGACCTAGCCCTTCAATTGCTTCTTCACAATCCATGCGTACCTCCAGCGACATATTCGCTCATCGCTCGGGTATTACTTAGCCTCAACGTTTGGCTGCCTTCCTTGAATCCCGCTCAACTTTCAGGCGATCTATCGCTCCACGCCCAAATTTTGCGGAGGATTCAAGCCGCATCCATAGATCATGGCGCTGATACTCGAAGTACGATGAGCAGGAACTTGGGCTTAATCATGCACGAACTTTTGGAGCCAATTGATGACCCCGTGAGTCGTTACGTACGACATGGGGGACAGATCATGCTCACGACTGTTCTAAAGAGCACTACCACTCTGAGAGATCTCGATAGACTTCTTCATCCCCGCGTTCCGCCACTTGTGCGAGCTCCCTCACACATCGAGTTGCTGTCTTTATCCCACACAGAAGAGTGTGTCGAGGAGCAGGAAATTCGACAAAGTCTCCACATAGCCGTCGTTCCACCACCCAGGGCAACGGATAATACGTGCGCCGAAAATCAACAATCAATAGCGGCACCAGCGCTGCCTTCTCTGCCTTCTCTATCACCTTATCGAAATTCTGATACATCGCCCAACGTTGATGAGCGCAAGGTGCCGGAGCCAGCCGCACCCTCGAGTCTCGAACCTGCTTCCACACCCTCACACGTATATGATGTTGCTTCTCCCGCGCGATTTCCACACCAGGGCCACTCAAATTTCAATGACACATTACATCCCTTACAGGCACGCGAAGGTCCTCCGTTATTTACGAGCGGGGTTGTTACTGCGTCCGAGGAGTCGCGCTTAAGTGCGGTACCGGCAGTTATCAATGTGGCGGAGGACGACGACGACGAAGAGATGCCCAGTATCGACATGGGATCTGACTCAGACTGAGCCTCAATCATCGGGAAAATGGTCAATACGCCGCTCCGCGGCTCCAGTAGTGTTGGCGGTTAAGCGCTCGAGCGCTCAAGATGGGAGTGAAATGTGGTGTTAAACGTGTAACTGGGTGTCTCGCGGAGACCGGGTTGAAGTCGAGTTGAGTCAAACGCGAATCCGTTTACGACGTAATCCCTTGGAATCTACTTCCATCATGTCATCATCTGATTCATTCTGCGCTGTGTCACGTTCCGGTGTTAATGTTGCCAGCTAGGGTTGATGGCAGTGCGTCAGTTGACAATCCGACTTAGCTCGCCGTCGCAACTGACGGACGGACGGACCTTACGGAGAAACGTTTGTGCAACACCTCCTTCTGGATCAAGCGCACAAGCGCGTTCTAGATGTTGCTGTGCTTCTCTCAGCAAGGTCTGGTTTGATGCGTCGTTACTTTGTCCTATATTCCGTAAGGAGTTGGTTTCAACGGTTACGATGAGTTGTAGGGTAGAGGCTTTCCACGTGCCTTGGGCGCTACGGCTGAAGTCGGTCTCCGCGAACAGCGCTAGCCGTAAACGAAGAAGACCCGCATACGTATGCAGCACGGAGTTATCTTGGTATGGCGGTGATGGAAGGTAGCTACATTGCTTGAGTTATGTGTATGTAAGGACCGAGAACACAGGGATCCGCACAGCTCAAGCTCATCGAGGGCATCGCGCTCCCGCCCTGCCACCACCAGGGACAACACTAGTTCCTGTAGGAGCGATTCGCGCTGAAACGCAGGACGGTGAGTGGGATGCCCTTGATTGGAGGGGGCGGATGGGATTGTGGAGACGTTGGGCTGAAACTAAACGAGAAGATGAGACGCGCGCACCTCTTCGGGATGTTGGAGCATCATCGCCCGGAGAAATTCGATGTGCTTCGCTGTCCCGAGGATATCACCCGGCGGTGAGTTGACGGCGAGGATAACAAGGCCAATTTTCCAAATGACCATCCATTCGATCTCCTCGCATCGCGAGAGGAGCCCGAATGCCCTTCGGGCCAGGAGGAGATCTCCGCGCTGCAATGACAGATGCAATATATCACGAAGGCGCCGAACATGGACCTTGCGGGCGGTTGAAGGGGTCTTCCCATCGGGCGAGGCAAATAGAAATGGACCGTAGCGTTTGTCAAGGTGATTCCACTGCCGGTGACCGTCGAGAGAATCCATGGATGGAGGCTATGGAAGATTGATTGGATTGGATCGCTTATTACGACACATCTTACATTGGTACATAACGACGACTATATACGTTGAATATAAAATAATAATTGCAAAGAAATCAAAGTCGTCGAGCGAGACTCAGCGGAGACAAATCGCCGAGAACCCGAGGATGAGGACCGTTTTCGGCTCCACTTCGATGTGACATTAATCGTCTTCTTTCAAGGGTTCGCGCTCCAGAGGCTTCAGTGGAACGATGCGAGTGCGAAGAATTTGTTCGCGACGGGCGCCAAAATATCGTGGCGTTTCGAAGCTCCAGACTAGGTTGCCAGCAGGCCAATGCTGGCACGCCTCGATGTAGCGCTTCACATCGACGTCTACCTCAGGCCCGAACGATCGCAACGAGGCTTTCGCGGCGAGAAAGTCGTCCATGAGTCGTTGGTAGTGTCTTCCAACGAAATCGCACGCTTCTTGGATGTTCATGTTTTGTGTCCTCATCAGCACGGTAATGAAGTTGTTGCCCTCCAAACCGCTGTTAAGCTCCATGTTATAGGAATATAGGTCCTGGGGTCAAAACGAGGGACAACAAACCGATCAGCTTCTATCCCCTGGTCAGGGCACAAAGTACGCTTACATTCGCCCAGCAGACCATATCCACGGCGCTGAAATAGACCTGTTGAAAGATCGGGTCCTCGAAGACTGCTTCTGGAAGATCTATGCCAAGGATATAGGAAATCATGCCGAAGCAAACGCGAACGGCGCTGTTCTCGCGGCGGAGATGAACGTAATCTTCGAGTCCAAGGACCTCCCCACAGTCGCGCAAGCCGGCCTCCTGGACGACGGAATCGATGTACGCGTCGCAGTGTGCGAGAAAACGACCGAACGTTTTTGGTTTGATTGTCGTAATGAGACGCGCGCGGACACTTCGGTGATAGGATCAGATACGGCACTCCAACAATATGAACGTTAATGGACCCACTCTAGCGTCATACGCGCAAGCTTCGACCCGTCGGACCAGGTGGGGTCCCGCATGACCCGTAAAAATATATCGCCCGTCTGACGGGCATCGCCGTAGCATTGCTCATCACTGAGTTCGTCGATGACGAACAACAAATTGATGAGGTCGCAACATGTGCGAAACTCCTCGTAGCCAGCATACGGGTAGCAGTGCGAACTCAACAGTTCACTCTGGCCCTGGAAAAAGAAGGCGCGACGACGATCAGCGAAAACCGCGTAGCCATTGACCCAGCGTCTGGATTCGGCGGCGGCACGCTTCCAAAAGGGGTTTGTAGCATCGTGGAAAGGAGTTGAAAGGGAGAAGAGATCAGGAAGGACAAAATGGGATGGAGAATGTGCCATAACGGGAAATGTATCCGATGAAGTAGTGAGATGCGTGACAAAGGTTTAGAAGGATGCTCGAGGGCCACTGGGGTTGTACGATGGAGCTAGGCTGTCGAAGTCGACCCGCTATTTATGCTCCTATGGCCATGGTGTGGGATTTTTCGAACGGGGCAGAAGAACATCCCCATAAGATGTGAACAAACATGAGGTCTGGGCATCACGGTGCTTCAGGAGGATAGGACGCAGAGTACTGAGTTTCAGCCACTCGCGTGTTGGGGATGCCGGCGGAGACCCAGAGCGGTATCAAAGATAACGAGCCAGGTTCCGACGGGCGGAAGGGCGATGAACTGAGGCGCCATGTGCCAGTACCGCCAAGTTTGTTGGGAAAGGAGGGATAAAGGTTCACTGATTTGATATTATCACCGACTCATTTATGGCGTAGTCGTGCGCTCCGTGGGCGGTCGGTCACGCTAATAGTAATCTGAACGTGTTAGGATGTGGGTGTGAGAGTGCATGGATAACTGATTCGTGACCATCCGTAATGAATGAATGGGCGATTTTTGACCTGCTTGCTGTTAATAGCAACCCGCAGGCGAGGCCCCCATTCTAAATGAGGTGATCTACGATACGATATAGCGGCGCGGCGGGCCACTGCGCGTCACAAATTATGCGGTACCAGAGAACCATGCAGCAACCCGGCATTGATTTGGCTTTGCGACAAGTTTGAGAAGAGAAATTTCGGTTGGGCCCGATAATGGTATTGCTAGTGCTATTGTGATGTCAACGAGCGGCGGGTGGCGATTATATAATTATAATCGTCGCGTGATACTACGCCTTCACCTCTTTCGGTTTCGGCTTCGGTACAGCCCTTTCGGCCTTCAGTCTTGTCTCTCAACATGGTATGCCCCGTCTCTCCGTCCAACCCGACATCTTCTTACTAAATGATATCAAAGGCTACCCAAATATCCACCGTAACCTCGGAGTTACGCGACACAACAAAAGTGGAACGCATAGGTACTTGCTCATTTTCTTTCAGCCGGTAATTAGTTCGCGGGTAAGATAATTAGTTTCCAGGCGCGCATTCGCACATACGTGGTCTTGGGCTAGATGACCGGTTAGAGCCCCGCGCAAACTCTCAAGGCATGGTTGGTCAGGCAAAGGCCAGGAAGGCTGCAGGCATGATCCTCAAAATGGTCCAGGAGGGCAGAATTGCTGGGCGGGCCATGTTGTTCGCAGGCCCACCTTCCACAGGCAAGACTGCCATCGCTCTCGGTAAATTTGATCTTTTTTATTACCCTTCCCCCTCCCGCACTGAATTCGTTTCGTGAGGGATGGCGCAAACGCTTGGTTCCGATGTGCCCTTTACGATAATTGCTGCCTCGGAAGTCTTCTCGCTGTCCATGTCGAAGACAGAAGCTTTGACCCAAGCCCTTCGACGCAGTATTGCGGTGCGCATCAAAGAGGAAACAGAGATCATTGAAGGCGAAGTTGTGGAGATTCAGATTGACCGAAGTTTGACTGGTGTCTGTATGCTTTTGCCAGCAGTGGGATGAGCCTCGCCACTGACCTTGAATCATTTGAAAGTCCACGAAGACAGGAAAACTTACAATCAAAACGACGGACATGGAAACCATTTACGACCTCGGAACGAAAATGATAGATTCTCTATCGAAAGAAAAAGTTCTCGCTGGCGATATTGTTTCGATTGACAAAGCTTCTGGAAAAGTCTCGAAACTGGGCCGATCTTTTGCACGCTCGCGGGATTACGATGCTATGGGCGCAGATGTACGCTCTTTTACCTCGTCTCTTGTGAGCTCCCGAATGACAGGACTAGACAAAATTCGTTCGGTGCCCCGACGGCGAGATACAGAAGCGAAAAGAAGTTGTTCATACAGTAACTCTGCATGAGATTGACGTAATCAACAGCCGAACGCAAGGCTTTCTCGCCCTTTTTGCAGGAGATACCGGCGAGATCAAGCCGGAGCTGCGCAACCAAATCAACACAAAGGTTACTGAGTGGCGTGAAGAGGGCAAGGCCGAAATCGTGCCTGGGGTAAGTGTGCATCAATCCGTATCTTTTCCCTCCTATCCTACAAGTCATTCCGACAATCTAGGTACTGTTTATTGACGAAGTGCATATGCTCGACATCGAGTGTTTCTCCTTCCTCAACCGTGCGCTTGAGGACGTCCTCGCGCCATTGGTAATAATGGCCTCGAACCGGGGGATGGCACGTATACGCGGCACAAAAATTCAGAGTCCTCACGGTTTACCCGTCGATCTCCTCGATCGCGTTTTGATCGTCAGTACTAAACCATACGAGGAACAAGACATCCAACAAATCATCCAAATACGGTCAGTGAATGCCATGGCAACTCCACGGGGTTAACTTTGATTTACGGGGCTTTTCATTCCTAGGTGCGAAGAGGAGGATGTAACACTTACTGCAGAGGCATTGAGCGTATTGACGTCAATGGCTGTGCAAACGACCCTGCGCTATGCGCTAAACTTAATATCGTGCGCTCAGGTTCTAGCGCGTAAACGAAAGGCAGAGAAGGTCGACGTCGACGACCTTCGCCGTGCCTACACCTATTTCATGGACGAGAAGCGCAGTGTACAATGGCTGAAGGAGCAGCAGGGATCCCTCATGTTCGAGGTTATCGGGGACGAAAAAGATGCTATGGACGTCACCAACTGAACGTACTGAACCGTAGTATTCCTCAGGAACACTAGACTGCCGCTGATCACAGCCCATGGTGGCGCTACAGGCGCCACAACGCATGGCATGGCGTGACGTATTTAACATATTCCCGTTAAAAAAAATTTATTGAATTATATTCCGAGCATCGGCATTGTCGCGTCTCCTGAGCATACAGAGGGGGAAAAATTTGTCCTAACGTGTATCAAATACACGAAAGAACCCAAGAAAGTACTAGTGTGATGAGTGCACACAGCTTGCTTCTCCTTAAAGTCTTCTCACCGACCCTGACCGGGGAGTGGAGTGAACGTGGATAAGACGGATGAACTCTTCAAACAACCCCGAAATTTTTGAAGGGTAAAAACCCCGGACAACGTACAGGACGCCTAGTTTTCACGCCATTGATGCGTACATGTGGTACAGCTGGAGACGTTCAGGCACGTTCATGAGACGTAAGTGAGAAGGCTTGAGATGCCGCTACTCACCGATAAACTACGGAACGAAACAAAACCGCGGAGTAACGTTAGCTGTACGGAAAGTCAACGAGTGAAAACTTACAGGTCGTCATGGGCTCGTCAGCAGATCTGATTTGTAACTGGTAGAAGTAAGCACGGTCGTTGTCACATTTTGGGCAGGTCGCTTTAGCGTCTGGTCAACCAGAGCGCGTCAAGTATCAGAGTCGGGCACGTACCCGTTGTAGAATCGGCGTGTTTCCACGCGTCGTCCCCGCCTAGGACATCGTCCACTTGTTTACGGGTCAACCTTGTGCGCGATGTCATCTACAAACGATTAGGGATGGCCTTCGTCAACGAGGAGTCGCCCAAGTAGAGGGAACATCAACGACCTGCTTTGCTATCGGAAACTCATACGCACAAGTGTTACAGGCCCATTTATTGTACCCAGTTTGAGCGGATATGATAAGAAGGTTCGCGCAAGTGGGACAGAACAACATTGGATGATTATGGCGGGCGTTGAACGCCTAACTTTGAGCGGGCCGGTAACCCCTTTTCCAAGTTAGGAAGGATAACAAGCGTGATAGGCATACACACTAGCGATCCACTACTACTGTATGGCCTTCTCAACAACTAATTTAGATGCCACCTCTGGGGATGTTCTGAGACTACAGACCTTCCAGGTCCGCATGCACTTTACTCTATGTCTTCTGCAGGACTAACATCCATCTAGGGCAAGTTCGATGTCAAGGACTTCGTTGGTGTCTTTTCGGAAAAGCTCATAGCTCAATCCAAAGCGGATGCAGGACGTATGTAGAAAGATTCCCTAATTTCTACGCCATGTTTATTGACCTGATATCTCTCACGTAGCATTCAATCCTAAGCCATTTATCAGCACGTTCGAGGCCGCTGTTGATCGCCTCATTGCTCTTCGGAAAGATGTCCAGACCAAGACTGAGCAGATGGAGAAGAATGTCCGGGTCGCGGAAAGGGAGTACTCCAAGAAGATGTCTGATCTTAACCGTGGATTCGAGGTGCGCCGCTTATGGCGCCTCATGGGTCGCTGGAATTCCTGAACGACGACTAGGCAGTAGGGACATCGTTCACGTCGATGGAGGCGAGGATGAACGAAGTAGGACGGACTGCCGGCCGCATAGGTGTGTTTCTGTGACCGTTCTCCAGTAGTACTTGATACTCACGTCGGTCTAGGCGAACAACTTGAAACCGTCCACCTTCAACGCCAGAGAGCGCAAGCAGCTTACGATTTGATCGACTACTACACGCAATTCTCCCGTGATGACACCTCGCGAATAGATAACCTCAAGAAAGAAGGGAAGGACGGCCGGCATCAGGTCGCGATACTACTCCGGCGCTTGGCCACCCTTGCAAAAGAAGTAGACCTGCCTACTGCGGACAAGGTGGATGAAACTTCACCTAGGCGTGGACCGCTAATTGACACCTCGACAGACAAGAGAAAATATCGACAGATATTGCGAGAAGTTCGAAAAGGACATGCTCTATCTCTTCGACAGGTGCTATCGAAAGGGCGATCCCAGAATGATGCATGTGGGTCGTACGGTTGTCCCACAGGTTGTCCCTGATCAATCTCTCCACAGCACTGTGCTCAAACCTTGCTCGATTTCAATGGTGGTGCTTCCTGTGTGCAAGTATACGTGAATCAGCACGATTTTTTCATCAATCGTGTCCAGAATGACATGGAAAGCGATGACACTGTCCTGTCCGTGTTTTACGATGACGTTGCTATGGTTGGTTGCTCATATACAATCAGATGGCGCTCCTTGGCAGACCCCGATACGATCCCACCAAAAAGCGAATCAAGTCTGACAGAGCTACTCGTTGAGATTCGAGCAACGGTCGGCCAAGAGGCTCAGATCGTGCAGGCCGTTTTTCCGAATCCTTCCTTTGTAATGCAAGTCTTCTTACAACGAGTATTTGCCCAGTCGGTAATCACACGCAAGTCGTCTCTACGGTGATATACTAAGCCTGTCATAGATTCAACAACATATGGAACAACTGCTCACTCGTGCTGGCAACATGT
>Ga0210393_10004314_pt1 | contig 11270 bp, 12 predicted proteins | sample IncBWC27OmetaG_FD_160068 | JGI IMG/M metagenome (GOLD analysis project Ga0210393, IMG submission 160068) | Forest soil microbial communities from Barre Woods Harvard Forest LTER site, Petersham, Massachusetts, United States - Inc-BW-C-27-O ...
AAAAGCTTTTAAAAAAAAAAAAAAAAAATATCAAAAAAAAAAAAAAAAAAAAAAAAAATACATTACAGATACATCATGTTTCACCTTTATCAGAAGCCTTATGCTTCTTCCCTTGATCCCACACTATACTTAGACCTATTTACTGTTTCACATTTTATACTCAGATCCAGACTCAGACCTTTCTTTGTATATAAACCCTTGAGCAGACATCTGTGTCTCTCAAGCTTGACTTAATCTCTAATACTAAGTTCTGTTCAGTGCTCCACTGTCCCCTTGTGTGTTTCTAAGCTTAAGGAACCCTTAAACCTCATTGCTAGCTAGTAAGGGCCCTCTGTGCCACTAGCAGTGTCCCCATGTCTCATCTTGTTGCTCTACTCCTTCACAGTATTCATACTAGGTCTCTAACTGAGTCGATCTGAGTAGCAGCTCTATCTTTCGCCCCTTTCACCTTATATATCTAAGCACCCTAAAGCAACCATGCTCAGGTGTGGGCTTAATCTAGTGTTACCCAACATCACACAGTAGACTCCTGCTCTCTGCAAATTATCCATACCTTGCACATGCTCCTCATCACTGTCTAAAGAAGCAAGGACAAACACATGACCATGTTAGTCAACTTAGCACCCAGCTCAGAGCATTACACTTTGGCTATCCAATGCCTGAGGGAAAATAAGTTGTTTTGATTCCTTGAGACATATAAAATGTCACAATGGCATATCAGATATGTTTTGCCTTTATACTGTAGCTCACAATTATTTCCACATTGCTATGCCCTTTGGCCTAGGCTTGCAGGCCTCTGACTCCTATAATTAGGGTGTCCTATATAGGCACATGGATCATAAAGGTATCACATCAATTCATGATGTGGGAGGTGGTCACACTATTGGCCAGCCAGTCATACCAGATAGTGCACTCATCATTGATAGAATAGTTAGCAACATCTTCATTATCAAAATTAAAGAACTAGCTATGTTCTGAAGCATCAAATGTAATCCCTCCTAATGTAACTTCCTCAACTTCTTTGATAGCCATATATAAGTGGTCACTCTTGGCCATGTTTGCCTCATTCTTAGCATGCTTGCAAGAGTTTTCTTTTTTCTTCTCCTTTTTATTTGGCTTCAGCTTGTCCTTAAAATAATAGTCATCTGAAGTATGATTATACTTATTGCAATGGGTACATTGTTCTTTTCCCCAAGTATAACAGTTGTTAGTCTAATAACCAAAGTTCTTATAACACTTGCAGTATAGTTTGTTGCTATTGTGGTTGCCATCTGCATTGCTCATTCCCATATCTTTCACCTTTTGAGTAACTTCATCCATTATATGTTTGAGTGATAGTGTTGGTTTGCCTCAGCCTTGGCCCTTTCTTTTGATAATGCCCATAAACTCTTGTGAAGTCATCATCTAAAAAGGGTCATGCATCGTATGGCATCTGACTTCAGCAATGTATATTTGGGTGAAATTATCCTAAGATGGTGGGAGGGAGAAGGCAATGATAACTTTGAAAAAGAGATCTGAGATCTTGAATTCTTCATTGCTGAGGGCATGGATCCACTCAAAAGTCACCTTTAGATTTGATAAGTGTTTAAGGATGTCATCCCCCTCCTCTACATTGCACTTGAATAGTAGGTGGACATAATTTATAATTGTAGTTTGACCTCTTACTTCATGGATGGCCTCAAGATTGTCCCACATTTGATAGGCTGAGCAGTCTTGGCCAATGTGTACTTTTTGCAGTGTAGTGATGTTCAAGAAAATGATTCCAGTGGCATAGGTGTTATTGAAATCCCAATTCTCTGCACTAACAGGGTTAAGTGTGGAATCAGGTCTTTTAACATCACCATAGATATATCCTAAAACATTGCAAAGCTTGAACATATGCTTTATATCTGCCTTTCAAACTGCCCAGTTTGTTTTATTAAGAGGATTAGCTGTCTGAGTAATTGTAATGCTTTCATTTTCAGGGACTTGGACAATTGTCATCATCATCAATCCCACACTCCCAGGTGCAGCATTGAGTGTTGCCAAACCGCCACTTGCTCCCCCTTAAGTGCTGACAACATTGTCACTGTTTGACATGTACTTTATGAATAGGGGCTAAGTGTGATTTGGGGCATAAAAGGTGTGAGAGAAAGATAGTTAATACAGAGATGAGTTTAATTTGAGAATTGAATCAAAGTGAAGATCTTGAAGTCCTTTTAGGGCACTAGGCCCATAACCTGATACAATTCATGCAGAGAGCTGGGGGATCAGGTTAGGGAGGACTAGTATCCTAAGTCTCTGTCCCCTCTATTTTGTATCTGAGCATAGCATAAGGTGTTATCTATATACAGTACTTCCAGGTCGGAGTCCAGCATGTTGCAGTCTGCCAGGCTATATCTCAACAGGTATTGATGTCTGCCCATGGCAAGTGTTTGAGCAACACTTTTTATCAGGCAGGGATCATCAGTGTATTATAACACCAGCCACAGTTCTATACCCTTGATTTATATTTCTTCTCATAGCACAACCACACTCTTCAGTGGACAATGCGAGTTTCTACAAGCATATCAATACTGAACCTGATCCCCAGTCAGAAATCCATCTTCACAGAATGAAGCAGGTCAATGCAGATCAAAATGCATCAATTGAGATCATTAACTTAAAAAAACATCAAAGCATATTGTATCACATCAAAGTATATAGAAGGTTGGAATGCAATTAGACACCTGTTCACTGCCCTGTTTGAATGCCTCCCTATAGCACCTGTGTAGTGTGCCTTGACTTAATGTAGATAACCTGGATACTTGTAGCACCCAGGTTCACAGCAACAAGTTTGCCCACAAGGAATCTATATATTTATTGGGGCTACAAATGTGTCATTTGCCCTTGTCTACTTAAGACACTTTTATATATATGTTGTCTGAGGAAATACATATAAAAATTGAAGACTCCACTATAATGAGGGGAGGCACACGGGGCTTAGAAACATGCCAAATGCCTTGACAATGCATGCTGCGATGCCCCTGGGATGAACACCTTACCTTTTGTAGATATCTCCTTATAGCACCTTGTTAGTTCCCTTTTTCATTCTTTACTTAGCCTATTCTGTCTTAGACTACAGACTTGCACTTAAATACAGATGCACCAGGCTCATCAAGAGCCAGTGACACAGATCAGGATGTTCGCACAGTGTCCCCTTTTTCCCCCCTTTATACTTACTTCATCAGCTATGACATGCTCCAATGAGAGAGCAGGCCACACAGGCCACCTTTACTACTTTCTACTGGATGCTGCTGCCAACATTCCTCCTCCCTCACTCAACAACCCTTTATTCTTCTCTACTGGGCTCAGATCTTTATATCTGTGCTTGGCAATCTACCCCCTTCGAACTCTGTGAGGCGCAGAGCTTGCTTCATGCTTTCACCACATTCAGCTCATTTCCATAGCATGATGCATCCAAAGATATATTATGCTACAGAAATGAGGTAAATTTGGAGTCCTGTATCAACCATGCAACAGGCCATGCAATTGAGGACCACTGATCAATGAATCAGGGGAGGGGGAGGGAGTATGGATGGGAGAGAATACACAAATATGGGGTAACTATGTGGTGCATAGATAACTGGATCTGCGGGCCTAGAGCTGCCACATGTGCACATACTCTAAGAACTTTGAATTCAGTTCATTTCCGCTGTATGATGCATCTAAAGATACATCATCCTACAGGAATGAACTGAATTCAAAGTCCTGTCTTAAGCCAAAGACAGGATGTGCAAGTGAGGATGTGAGTGAAAAATTGAAACTAGGTGTGTGAGAGGCCAAGGACACACCATTGTATAGCTACTATTTCATGATAAGTAGGTCACAAAATTGAAGCTATTCAATGTGGCCAACCCAGGCCATTACACTTCAATGCGAGTGCCCTAGGGAGGCCAAGGAGAGTAAAAGAGGGACCATGCTATAGGGTCTGGCAGTGATCACATATCATAGCAGCATCACCATTTAGGGTAATGGGTAATGCCTCTATAATATGTCATTACTGCTGGAGTCTCTAGCCTAAGCTGACAATGCAGCTGCATTACAGTTGCATTGTCAGCTTAGGCTAGAGACTCCGCTGCAGGGTCAGGCATTATGACATATTAGGTGCATAGTAATATACCTAATATGTCATAACACCAGAGTGCCCAGGGCCATATATGTGTAGCACTGGCACCTCAGTGCGTGCCTCAGGAAGTGGAGGAGAGGGGGGCAAGGAGAGGGAGGGCATGGCAAGTGTGGGGAAGCTGCTGCCCCACCATGTATATAACAGTTCCATGTAGTATGTTTGGAATTACTCTGATTTATGTTGATACAGTTTTTCTGATGGGAACACTAGATAGCAATTTATGCCCAGGATCACACACAGATTCAGAAAAATGTCGACAAAGTATATATATATTTGATGAGCATGTGCTGTGTTTCCAAAGTCGGCAAGTGTGGGGAAGCATGTAGATAACAGTTCTGCAGCCTGGCCAGTACTAATGAGAAAAGTACTGATCACTTGTGCAAGTGCGCACATGTGGGCAAGCAAGTGAGTGTGGGGAAGCCGTATAGATAATGGTTCCATATGGCCCGGTATATACTAATAAGGAAAGTAGCGATCACTAACACATATAGCACATACCCTTATTGTAAGTCACTGCATTCCTCCTCTTTGCACTCCATCTAATGTTCCTTCCATCATGCTTAGCTATCCTTACAAAAAACATATCAATATATGCCTAAACATGCAAAGGTTTACAGGTGCAATTGCCAAAGATATTGCAATGGCATCAAAAGGGTCATTAGAAGGAGGACTTATTATGCCCACCACAAATTTCGCAATCCTCACTCAAACTTCTCTCAGCAATACTGGAACTTCCTTGACAGGTACCCTGTACTCCTAAATATCTTGTCATATGTGCTCTGGAGCTCCTAGCACCCTCCCACGTGGACCACTGAGGCTACAGGTGGCCCTCTATCCCTGTGCATATGCCAAACAACAGATCTGAGTCTGAGCGATGATGGGAGTGTTGTGGTTGGTGCATTGCTTTGCAGGCAGATACAATGGTCCTAATCAATCTGCTGCAGTATTCTCCATCTTCTTCACCATATTTGGGGCCATCTGGGCAGCAGGATACACTGCTGGATGAACATCCAGATCTCTCTGGATCACCCAAGGATATGGCCCTTGACTGTGCTCTCTCTGGTGACTCTGAGGACTCTGGGAGTAGTTCCTTTGGCTGTCCCACTGACAACATTGACAATCTTTGGTCTGGGGCTAGCATACACCTTGACGACCTCAAAACGTCAGCTGCCTTTGTCAGGGAGCTCCAACAAGCTACCTTGGGCAACACAACTCAAGGGCTCTCTTGCAAGGGACTTGACCACCTCCAAAACCCTCTTCATGGACATCCTTCCACCTCAGTTAATGAGGATGCCTGCCTGGCCATAGACCTGTATCTGGGCACCCCATCTAAGGCAATGTATGAGACTGTGCATGTGGCCATTCTCCATCACGGGCCTGGCATAGATCTTCCAAGCTATTATAAGGCAAAACGACTGGTCACTGATCTTAGTAGCATAGAACCTCTCATACATGATATGTGCATGAACTCTTGCATTGCTTATACTAGGCCATTTCTAGAATTGGAAAGCTGTCTAGTATGCTCTCAGCCTCAGCATAATTAGTTTTGGCTTCAAGCAAGTGATAGCAAGGATAGGACTCCATGCCAAGAGTTCCATACTATCCCTATTGGGCTACAGATACAAGCACTATACTGTGCCCCAGAAACTGCTGTGCATGCACACTACCTGCGCCAGGAGTGATCACGTGTGCTCTCTGAGGTTCAAAGCAAGGGCTGTCTAGCTGAATACTTAGATGTCCTCCACAGTAGTGACTTGATTGACATGTTTGAGGATGGGCACATTGAGGAAGACGATATTGTCTTGATGTTCTCAATTGATAGTGCTCAGTTGTATGCCAAGAAGGTGTTCACCTGCTGGATCTACATCTGGGTGCTGTTCAATCTCCCACTGTCTCTGCACTAAAGGAAGAGCTTCATCTTTATTGGGGGTTTCATTCCTAGCCCAAACAACCTGAAGAATATTGATTTATTCCTCCTCCTAGGTCTGCAACACCTAGTCTCTTTGCAGAAGGATGGTCTACAAATCTGAGATGGCACTCTCCAGTGTGAACTGTGGTCTAAAGTGTTCCTCATGTTGCTCACTGCAGACAGACCTAGCATGATGCATATTACTTGGTTTGTGAGCTATCATAGCAAGCATGGCTGCCATCTATATTGTGGTCTAGTGGGGTGTCGGGAGGAACATGGGAAGCATTATTTCCCAGCTCTCTTGAAGCCAGAGAACTACAGTATCGAAGGCTGTGTGCACAATAACATTAACATCAAGCACCTGCCAAATCCTTCACATGAAAGATATCACCAGAATCTGCACTATCTCCTTGCATCTCCCAGTGACAGTTAGTATAGGGCTCAATGCTTGGCAACAGGGATATCAAAGCCTTCTATATTCTTAGGTCTTGTCTCCTCTGCTACCCTTGGTCTACCTTGCTCAGCCAGTTCTGATATCATGCATCTTGCCATGCTCAACCTTTCGGACTTCTTTATCAGTCTCTAGCATGGTACGATCAACTGTACCAAGCCTGACAACAAGTCTACTTGGACATGGGCAGTACTATCTTAACATAAGGCATGGCAGGAGCATGGCAGCACCATTGAGGGTGCACTCCATTACCTCCCTAGCTTATTTGACCGCCCCCCATGCAACATTGCAGAGAAGTTAACAAGTGGGTACAAGGCCTGGGAGTTCATGCTTTATCTCTATGGTCTTGGCCCTGGACTGCTCTACAATATCCTTTCTGCTGTTTATTATATGAACTATTGTAAAATGGTCTATGGTGTGTGTCTTATGAACCAGCACAGGATTACACGTGACAATCTCTGCCAGGCATACTTGGCATTAACCTCCTTCACACAAGAGTATGAAATGATTTATTGTCAACACCTTGCAACACAGATTCATTTTGTGCAGCCATATATCCATTCACTCGTGCATTTGCCACATGAGGTAGTTTGTCTGGGCCCTCCTATCTGCTCCTCTCAGTGGACTCTCGAGCACACTATCGGGAACTTGGGTGAAGAAATCAAGCAGCATTCAAATCCATTTGCTAACTTGTCGCAGCACAGAATCAGACGCATGCATACTAATGCTCTCGTGACAATGATGCTGGACTTGGACCTAAAGAGGACTACTAAGGCAGCTCTTCCCCATGGCTTAAGGGAAGTCAGAGGGGGGTTTATTTTGCTGCACCCTGGTGAGGAAGCCCCACATGCTCTGCAGGACTGTGAAGCAGCAGCTCTGCAAGAATTCTTTCCATCTGCTCAAATGGAAGATCAAGTCTGCATGCACTGCTAGGCAAAGCTTAGAATACCAACTGGCCAGAATTGTTATACTGCTTGGAAGGAACTGAAGAAGCCTCTGGAGAAGCACAGGACTGCATGCAATGTAAAGGCATTTCCTCTATCCCTATTCGCATGTGTGTGAATTCATCCCAGATGCTAAGCTATGCGTTATTAGTTACTTGTGAATGGTGAAATACATATAGGAGAAGTGTATTTCTTCATTCTATTCTATGGTCAAGAACAGGAATTCTCCCTTGCGCTCATCTCATTGTATTCAAGACCATGTCCCACACTTCTTAAGGTTTCAGTCAATACTCTGTGGTCCTGCGAGTATCAGGGAGATTCAGGACTCATATTTATTGATGTAAAGTCTATTCAATCAGTAGTTGCAATGATTCCACACATGCCACTGGTAGATGGGCAATAAGCAGGTGAGCGTTTCTTCCTTGTGGAGAAACTAGGGTTTGATGTCGCTGTGATGGCAGGTGTGGAGGAGGGAATCTCAGAAGAAGGAACTGGGACTGTCAATAGAAATAATGTTGCTAGTACCATTGTATAACAGATTCTATTTAGCATGCATTGTCAAATCAACATTTAGAATTTACAGATGTTTCTTCATTCCTGCACGTGCGGCTGACCTTTTTACAATTTCAGTGTAATAGCTCATTGATAATGTCTATTATTGATTCTAAACTAAATTTAACAATCGCTACAGTTGTAGAGTGAGCATATTCACATAGAATTGCTACAGCATGAGCAACTTTGCAGTGGGAGAGCATGGCACAGGACATGGTTTACCCATTTTGGAAGGTATTAGATGAAATTGCTTACTGCTATCTAAGCACCTTAGCTGGACTATATGCATAACTGCCTCGATGCAACAGTGCTGCATCAAAGTAATAAAACAATTTGTTAGCTGTATAAACTACATAAATATGCAATAGTATAGAGCCCCAATGCCCATGTGGGGATAGCATAGTCGTGAATCTTAGATGTGATAATACTCACAGGCACATGAGACATAAGCATGCAGGATTTTTTTATTATGAATTCCAAGCATTTTTTTCTTCCTCTCATCTTTTCTCTCATGCAGAAAAATGCTCTACAATGCCCTCTGGCTCTCTCCCCTTCTAATCTAGCCAAAACTTTATTAGAATGCTCTTTGACAGCATATATGACACACCCATTATCTCCTATTCTCTGAAGAGCCAGAAGTGCATAGTGGACTGATGGACCACTTAGCCTGGTGGAGTGGCACACTGACCCAATCAGGATAGTGAGCACATGTCAGAGCGTTCAGATGCACTCAGTAGGAGTTGCAAATCTGTAGACTCCTCTAGAGTGTGGAGTAAGTGGATATAGTGACTATGATATCATCAGTCACTTCTTGGTCACATCACACAGTCTTAAATGTATATAAGGACCTCTGATTAGCAGTAGAAATGCCAGTTTAGTTCCCACTGATACTACTGTAGTTACTAAGAGTTAAGCTAAAGCAACTGGTGAGCCTAGTAGCTGCACATATATTGCTGCGCTTCATTCTCCCTTGTTGTCCACAGACCTGTCATTCCCATCTGGCACCTGTGTCTCTGGTCCCACCACTCCACTAGATGGTCCCCTCCTCTCTCCTGCTCATATATCATATTCTACTGGTTCTAGAGGACTAGTCTCAGTGGATTCAAGTGCATATACATGACTCCAGCACCAAAATAACCTCCTTGAATGCAAGCTGTCCAAAGAAAGACACGAACATAAGTCTCTTAAGTATGTCCTCCGCATCCCCCATCCTTTTGCAACACCTGCTAATGTACACAGGCTCTCATTTCAAAAACTCCTCAACTCCCACAACCAACTTAGTGCCACAGTCATCAGGTGTACCAAAAGTCCACACCCCAACAACTCAGACCTGGATGCACTGACCGCAAACACCTGAGCATACTGTGAGATGCTGCCCCCTCTCTCATGTTCCAATTTTCCCCTCGTGAAGTTCTGGACCAGGGAGGAATGGAACACCTACAACACAACAAGAAAGGACTCCACATCTGCTGAAGTTGACAATTCTCAAGGCACACTGACAGATTACATAGAGGAGGCAGATGAGACACCAGTCTCTAGCACAATGATCACCAAAATCTGACACCTTGCCCAGTCAATTTGGATAGGAGCATTCCAGTGTGGGAAGGCCCCAAAGACATGGGGCAATGCATCAAAGGAACTGTGAGATGAGTACCTCTATGAGATGGAGTCACACTACAGTGTCCTGCACCATTGCCAGAACCACTGAAAGGCTGATTTGCTTGCCACAATCGCATATTCCCCATGGTATCACTACTACACTTTCAAAATGAATAAAGAACAACCCATAATTCCCAAAGAGCAAGCAGCAAAGTGGTCCAAGACTGCAGTCAACAATGTTGACATGGCCCACACTCCCAAACCTGAAGTAGAGGGTCCGTTGGATACCCCAATGCCAGAAAACCTGGTCAAGGACTTGGGCGATGCTCCCACAGGTCCATCCCCTCAGGCCAAGCAGGGCATTCAGCAAACCAGTAACAAGAACAGAACCAAGCCTAGGGCGAGGCAAGTAGTTCAGAAGGACCCTCTGTAAGTGCAGGTTGCACAGCCGAAAATCATGTCTAACCTTACTGTGCTTAGAGGGTGGGCATCTTCAACAAAACAAGCATGACTCCCTTCTCCATGCTCGACATCATGCCTGCTTCCATCTCCCTCGAATGCCCTGCCAATGACATGCATGACAATCCAGATGACTCAGACTTAGACATTGAGCCTGATGTGATAGCAGCAATGCCTCCTCCCACAGAGGTGAGTATTCTGCTTGCAACATGTCCTGTTTCTAAGACTGTCCCAGGCAGTCCTCTGCCCAATGTGAACCCACGGAGCCAGCTGTCACCCCATCTGCTGTCCCCCCAAGAGTTTGAGTCCCAGTGAGCAAGCTGTTGGAGTTGAAAGCAGCAAGGCTGTCCCGGCAGGCACAGTGGCTCAACCAGAAGGCACAAGCAGGACTCCCTCCATCCAATGATGAGGCACATCCAACTACCCATCCCACCTAGGAAGAACTCCATGCACTCAAGGAGATAAGCCGAGCGCATTGTGAGCAGCACAGACTTGATCAGGAGTGTGAGGCAGAAGAGCTTGAGGCTCTAGAGCACAATCTGATGGAGCACAAGCCAAGGGAGCATGAAACTCAGGTGACCAGCGAGGTGACAACTTCTGGTGGGAGGGATCCACAGGCCCCAGTCACAGACTTGGAGTGCCCCACTTTGAACAACAGCCAGCTATCTACGTGCAATCCTAACAGCCCCACAGAACTAGAGATTGCCTTGGAAAGAACTGATCTCAGCCCTGAGCAAAAGAAGTACCTGGGACAGAAGAGATTCCAGAACACCATGAAGATGGTCCCCAGTGACATCCTTACTATGGCAAGGCGAGTATTTTATTTTCATTTTATTCATGTTACTGACATTGTTGCAGGAATTACTGCACGAAGGACTGGTGCATGCTGCACCCAACTGGTACTGAAGGACAATTCAACTACTTCTGGGCCATGCTGAACCAGGACTCTACCAAGGTACATCTAATTCCCCCCTCTGCACGCTCACATTTGTGCTCACTGACACATCAATAGACTTATCAGGCCAAAGAGAAGGCCGAAAAGAAGGTACATTTCTGAGTTCTATTGACAAGCTGCTTTGCTAACCATGTGGGAAGAAAGTGGCTGCCACACACAAGTCCACCCCTAAGTGAGGACATTTGCTTCAAGCTTTGACATGAGCCCAAGTTGTGACCCACTGGCTTGTCTGCCTCAATTGTTACGTTCTGACC
>Ga0210393_10004315_pt1 | contig 11267 bp, 22 predicted proteins | sample IncBWC27OmetaG_FD_160068 | JGI IMG/M metagenome (GOLD analysis project Ga0210393, IMG submission 160068) | Forest soil microbial communities from Barre Woods Harvard Forest LTER site, Petersham, Massachusetts, United States - Inc-BW-C-27-O ...
TGGCTGCGTTCGCCTACCAAGGTCGTTGACGTTATCCAAGGGTGCTGCCTCCTCTCTCAGTACTTCTTGGTGACCGGCCGCATGATGGAAGGTAGCCACTACGCGAGCACTGCTGCCGCCCTCGCGCTGCAATGGGGCCTCCACAGACAAGCACCCGAACGACGGGACGTGGGCATGAGCCTCGAGGGAACGTTCACCCTCCCGCCGGCGCAAGATGCCATCGAGCGCGGGGAGCGTATCTTGGCGTTCTGGCAGGTATTCTGCCTTGATCGATGCTGGTCAGCGGCCCTGCACCGCCCTTCCATAATCACGGACGGGCCGGCCGGCCTTTCCTCTATCATTGTTCCGTGGCCACAGGACATAATTGAATATGAAGTTGTGAGAGATTGCCGCCCATATTTTAGCGCTTGTACTAACACGGAGCTGGACCGGCTGGTAGGAAAATTTCAGTGACCTGGCGCATCTTAACACTGTGCAGACGTTCCTCGCTCATCAGATCCAGGTGCCTGTTCTCGCCGGAGGGTTCTCAAATTTTGCCCTGCGTGCGAAAGCATCTGCACTTTTTGATGTCGCCGCAAAGCTTGCCTCCTCGTGGAACGCTGGTGAGTGATCTTCGAATGCTACTCGTTTCTGCCTTCCATTTTACACGCGTTGCTCCGCAGCAGGTGTGGCGTTGACCCAATTATCCGAGCAAGACACGTTGTCTGTGGAAGACTCGATCAATCGTTTCATCGCGAGCATTATACCGGTGCACCAAATGGGGGCCATTCATGCCAGTGACAGGCATAACTTGATTGTTGTGCACACCCTCGCTCAGGCTGCGCTAATCCGGTTATACTACCTCCGTGGGGAAGTAGACCAGCTGTGCAGCGAGAAGTGTTTGATCGCTGCTCGCGGGATGGTGTCGGTCATCGGCCAAGTCGCTGACATGGACATCGAGTTCCTCGACCCGATTGTCGGAGTACGTCCTCCTGAGGTCCCAAAAAATATCTTCATTTGCTGACTGGAAACGTAGTGCTGCTGGGCCTCGGCGGGGCACGTCTTCATACGTGAGATTGCTCAGGTGGAGTCCTGGTCGCCGATCGCATCCAACGAACTCGGAACCCACATCGGGACCATAACAACAGCGTTGTCGCGACTTAGTATGACATTTCCGTTGGCAGGTATGGCGTCGTGGTGACCCGTCATATCCATCACCACATGCTTATCCGCGTTTACGCAGGCTTCCTGGCTTCCCGACTACAATCAACACTTGGCTTGGTTTGACCTCGGTCATTCTCGGGCGACTGTCTGCCATAAAGATGGCAGGCAGAAGCTACTAACAACTAACTTGTTCGCCTTCCCTATTTGTTTCCATTGCTTATTGCTTCGACCCGCGGACTCGGACATCCCATGACACCGAACAGTGTAGATTAATGGACTAATGTGCATATTTTCCCTCATTTCCTCTATTTCCATACCAAACCTCGGACAGTGTATGCCCAAGTGAACGGACGTTACCATCTCGTGTATTATTCTTCCGGACTCCCATGGACTGACTATCCCAGACCGTTGTGTCATGTACTTTCCTTCGTAATCTCGGACCCAAACTATTTAGTCACTGCTCTATATGTTTAGCTTTTCACAAATTTGTGTTTGATGCTCCAGCGAAGGCGTCATGACAGAATGATCGGTGTTAAAATTGCGCATCATGAGGGTAATGATAACAAGATTCATGTCCCCCCTCGCTCCGGGGGCTCATCCCATCCCATCCCCACTTCATCAACGGTGCCTGGCCTCGTGAAAAGCGTCCGATCAGCACACTCGCTGTATTTTTTACGAGTGAGAAAATGAACGGCATCTGCCAGCGACATCTCGCCCCTATCTTTTCGTTACGCCACCATCTTTTCCTTTCCAAGCGGGGGAATCGTGTGATGCGCATGTGCGAGCCCGACTTGCTCTCAGTGCGATTGCAGATTAGCAGCTGCACGATCCAACCATTTAACAAATGTCCTCGGGCCAAACCCCGGCCACACCTCTGTTTTTAGCATATGGCTTCTTATGCGTGTCCATTGTTCTCTTTTTGAAAGAACTCGTTGTCGACTATCTCGGTTAAGGCAGAGAGACTAATTGGAGGAAAGGCCAACACCACGACCACGTGCACTATGAGGGCGCTAAAGGACGAAAGTCGCCCTCCGAAGGGGTGGAAAGCGGAAAAACGGGCGATCAACGGCTGATGTTGAGCCCCGCCATTCACCGGCTGGTCCATCACCTGTCCATAACTGCCTCGTTAACGGGTGAAAATCACCCCTACAAAAAATCATGAAATCTTCGTTATTTGGAGGGTGGTAACCACCCTCCGAGATGCCAATTATGTGCCTGCGCAAAGTTTTAAAACCAGTATATTCGAAAGTACGATGACCACCCATTCGAAGGGGTTCTGTCACCCTCTGGCTTCCGGACCGTCTGGGCCGCATCAGATTCACGATTCACGAAGCACAACAACCAGATAAAATTTCACAAACACGACGCGAGGTTAATTAGACTAAACAAGAGTGCTGCATAGAAAGTTATATGTCGTTAAACATATCAATATCATCCATCTCTTCATCATCAAGGTCACCAAGCACTGCAATGGCAGTAGAAATACGCGTGTCAGCCTTCATATACCGACATGCCTTCAACACGATTTCCTCCATTGAGGACATCCGGAGCTTGGTATCGATCACCCTTTGATACTTCTTCTTTTGTTTATTCCATTTTTCACTGAATGTCGCCAAGGAAAGATTATCTGACACCGTAAATATTTCCAGCGCGCGCTCGACCTGGAATTGGTAACGACAATAAGACAAATTAGAAAAGTGTCGCTCGCGAGACAAATTATAAAATGATACCGCTATTACGCAAAGTGCAAGCGCACCCCTTGGGTACATCCGCATAATATCCAGCTTGATGGCAACCTCAAGTGCCTCCTTGGAACCCGGATGTAAGGTTGCCAGTTCGATCTCAAGGGAATTGACAAGAGCTTGGTCATCTTCATCAGAGTATATCTGCTCCAGTTCTGGGATCCTGATTGCGCCCGAGATACTGTCGTAATGACCAGCGAGAAGTTGTAGGATCCATGGGGACCGAAACAAACCGCCATACTCCTTAATGAGCACAAATCAGTGAATCATATCTCGTATTTGCATGATGACTCACCTTTTGAGATTCTCCGGTCGGACTCGCATACATGAACGCACAGTTTTGAAGCAACTGGTGTGCGGTAGAATGCTTTGCTTTGCTTGAAAAATATAAACCATCGAAGGCAGCCTTGAATAGGGCGACGGCAGCTGAATCAAAGCTGCGTTGCCACTGAGAGGCACGTTGGTTGGCCTATAGGAAGTCAAAATGATGAAAACAACAAAACGGAAACTCATAGGACTCACAATGTGATAGACAGGGCTGTCCATGTCGACAACGTGATTGATGTGTGGATAGACCGCGTTCCAGATGGCCTGCAAGACAGAGATATGATTTGGGTCCTTGTTGACGAGCCACGGCTCAGTGCATGCACCAAGCCATTTCTCATATGTCGTCAAGAATTTCTTCTGCCAGTCGTTATTGTTCAGTGCACCGTGTGGGAGGTCCAAATGTGTGTACTTTATGTGACACTTAGGAGGATAGAAACAGCCATGAGTTTGTACCACGTACCGCATAATTATCCCACCTTCCTATGACTAATTTGTGATCGTGGATGTTCTTCTTTTCAACCTGGTGACCACCAGCAACAGGTCCTCTATTACTGGTCCTTTGAGATTCCGTGCTTATGGTAGACATGGACCCAGTGATTTCAGTGCTTGATGATGGACCAGATGCATGAGATCGAGGGCGACCGGGCGTGACAAAGGCCCAATTCCGCGAGCCAGAGCCAAAGGTCAGGCTCCGGTCTCTCGTTGGGTGAGTGCCAGCAAGGCCTTTGGTCCATGTCATTAAATCGAGCGGTCCAGAGAATGTCTTGGTCCTGGTGGCAATGTCATGGAAGAAGAGAGTTGATTCCGTCAGTATGAGCATCATGGAGCGGGCGGAAGGTGAGCGTTGTCTAAACATGGTAAGACATTTGCGTGACTTACGTTGTATTTTCGCTCCCGATTGCGTCCCTTTGACTGGCATTCCTATCCCCTTCAATGACGGGCTGCAGCACGTCTATAGCGTCGCGCCCACCCATCTTCTGTTTCTTTCTCATCCCTGCCTTGCCCTTACCGAATACATCACAACCCGTGTCACTCTCTGCCAGTGAGTTGTGCATCCTTTTTTCTAGTTCGATTTAGCGCTGATCTCATCATATACATGCTTTTGCATGTCCTCTTACCTATCTTCTTCGTGTCAACTGCAGGTTTGAAGCTTGACTTGTACATCCATGCTTCTTCAAGTTCCTTGCGGGGGTCACCTATGAAACGAAAAGGTGAGTGGATTTTTCTATTTGCCGCACATTCATCTAATTCTGTTTAATATCGCCGGCTTTCATGTGAACATATTGCATATCCTCTTACCTGGTTTTAACAGGCCAATCTCAGGGTTGTTTGTCACAACGGACACAACATTCTGGCGAACCAACAGATTCGAGCAAGGTTTGCCAATCTTGCCCTCTGAGTCCGCTCCCGCTTCACCTTCAAGTTCACCTTCAGATAGTTTGTCCAAGTCATCCGAGCTTTCAACAACCACATTGTGATGATGGAACATGGTGTTAGGAAGAAATATATGTGGGTGTTGAGCTGTGGTTGCGTGAGATAGGACAAAGTGCGTTCAATTCTTTTTTTTCGAGCCGTGTATTTATTGACGATGGACTTGAGCTAGGTTTTATTAGGTCATTTGTACTACTTTTAGCGTCACCTTTGCCGTTCTAGGCCGCCTATTACAATTATATGCCGCCGTCACTAACCATTCATGGGTTTCCCCGCCTCTGATGATCCTTGCGTCGTCGACCGATTTTGTGCCTCATCTCATCAACAAGCCACCATCTCATACTTTCCAGCACACCCATCTAAAGCAATGGAAAGAGGTCCTTGAGTGCGGCGTCACTGGAAAGATGAAGGAGTACGAGCTCCATCGGCGCAACTTTTCCGAGATGGGCAACTTTGGGTTTGGGATTCAGGAACCCGTCAACCTTGGGGCGCGATACGACCCTGCAATTGGTGTCTTTGGCATGGACTTTTATGCCATGATCGGCCGCGCCAGCCTGGGTGACAAAGAGGAAGATCAAGAGGGCGTGGATCGGCACAAAGCACCAGATAATGAAGGACATGATGGCAAGGTCTAAGTCGTGGCTTGAGGGTATCATCCTTGTGCGTCCACCCACTCCTATAAGTTGGACCTTACTGACACTTCCCTCGTATTTCTTTACAGAAATAAAATGTTTCGTCCTCATGCATTCGTGTATATTGCCCTTACGCTGTGCTATGATATGACAGTTATTGCACCACCGCCGTGTACACCACATGCTCGTCCCCGCGACCGCGTCTCCAAGCGCATACTGCACCATCTTTCAGGAGCGCTTTTCCATGACTGTTGGAAGGAAGATGCCAAGGTCGACAACGTCGAAGAGGATAATGTCTGGTGGATCTTCGACCAGTTAGGAGGGTACGTTCATTCAATATTTAACACGAGGGAAAGGCACACATTGTGAGTGTCGCTATCGTTCGATTATTTGCTCTGGAGGCTACATTTGTTGCAGTCGTGCCAACTGGCCTCTCAAGCTCATAGTCAGCGTTGCATCCAACCAGAAGAGTTACAGCTACATGCCACGTAGCGATTATCATATAGCCATCGATGGGTTGGTGTATCTTATGGTGGAAGTTCAGTCCGATGGTGCCGAAGGCGACCGATATCGCATGCTTCTGCAAGCTGCGTGCATGGCACGTTTTGGGCGCCACATGTTTAAACAGCCATTCATCGTTTTCACATTGTACATCGAGAACAGTGGGCAAGTGACACGATACTTTGTGTTTCATACGCTCGACGCTTTGTAAATATCATATGTGTAAATATATTTAGTCTGGAACCCATACCGCGCGAGACAGTGAACCACTGCGATCAATAATGGCCCAGCGGTTTGCCGCATATTGCACCCGCCCCACGAGACACTGAACGCAGGTCACATCAATGATACTTTCTGTGCTTGATTCTTTGATGTAGTAATGTATATCAAGCGCTTCGTGGATCGCATTAATCTTGCATGTTGTAATACCAGCAAGGACAACTGTTGTGGGACGTTCAAGACCAGCTTGCGGTTCTTGGGGCAGGTCGACCACGAAAAGGTGTTGAAGACGGCCATAGAACGTCTTTAACCTGTAGGCTGGTTCTGCACGCATGCTCTTGGCATTCAAATCGACCAGAGCTTCGTACTGGAGTGTGACACATAGTTAGTTTACTATTCTTGAGCGTATCTGACTCGAGTACCTACCCGAACATATGTCGTGTCTCTGCAGCCTTCCGAATAGGGGCACATAGATGCTGCCCGGATCCTATCACTGTCCCTTATGACAAGCTGTGAGTACTGTCGCACCGTAGCATGCGCGACAAGGTTCTTGACCGCAGTAAATCTTGAGGACATATTGAGTCGTGTGGCTAACGCCTTGGCTATCCGAAGTATCAAGGCATCATCAGGTTTTGTACTTTGAACAGGTGGAATGAGGACATATTGGTCGTCTACATGTGAACACGCGTGATGGTCAGTACATGTACAAATTAGCAGGAAATAGTAATCTTACAATTCTCTATGTTTGAGAGTGAATTTCGCGGAAAAGACGATAGTGATCGTGGACATAGCATGTGGATCTCATCCTGGAAATTGTAGACAAGCGAGATCTGGGTGAGTTGAGCGCACTCAATGATGTAGCGTTCCAACGATGCGTCCGGATGTTTTCGGCTCTTGATTGCGGGTCGAATCAAGCCACAGTAGCGCTCCATCGGAAATGCCCAGTATGCCCAGACTGGCCCGAGAGTGACAATACTGTCAGCGATATGCAGTAACGCGTGCACAGTGACCGTGCATGTTGATAGACGCGAGGGGTCATGTTGATAATAAAATCTGCGTACATGATCATGAGCCAAACTCAGAGAGGAGGAAGAGAACGTACTCTTCGAATACCTTGACCCAATCAATCAGCCCTTGACTCAGATCCGAGATATCAGCCATTGTGAGGGTGAATTGGAGACATCTATGTAACATGTTAACGAGCTTGATAAAATGGTCGTAGTATTTCTTGTCTTTGAACTTCTGTCGAAGGAGTACCGGGCCTAAATACAAGGTCCAGAATGACCATGTATCGGCCGTCGTTGATGACCTGTTCTCGACGAAGTTAGGCGGGCGCGTCCCATAGCAGCCAGGAATCGTAGACCCAGATGCCGCGGTCGCCGATCCAATTGCAGCCCAGACTGTAGTGTCGATTTGATAGCAGCCCGAGCCCTCGTCAAGCCCTTTAAAGTCGCCAGTCCACAAGAGAATAAGATTTTTTATGACGTTCTCCCAAATGAGATGCATGAAATCATAGGGGAAGCACGTCGGAAACGTGAGAGAGGAGAGGTTGAAGAGGATAGAGACTCCTTTCACCCCATACTCCTTTGCAAGTGCCTCGCGCCGAGATTTCACGAGTGTGGCCTCGACATGTTCGCCTTGAGTGCGGATTTCCTCGTGCCCACGAAGTGGAAGCGCAGCACCATCATAGATCTTGACAATGGAAGGATCAGTGCTCCCCTGCACGGTGGGATGATTGTCGCGATGGAGTGGGACATAGTGCGTGGTCGCCTTAGGGCCAGGGACTTTGAGGCCTTTGATCTTGCAAAAGCGGCAAGGGAATAGGCCATTATGACCTTTCATCCGCATTAGCAGCGAGACTGCAGGAATGTCGCCAAAGACAAGAATAATATATGCTCGCAATACAAAAGCAGAACGTGAGAGTGCATCAAATGCTGTAAGACCGGCTGCTAATTGAAGCATCTCCCCGACCAATGGCCAGAGGAACGAGTCCATGTCGATGGGCTTCTTGGGCCCTGGAATAACACCAAGAGAGATGATATTGCTGACATGGAACCGGTCCTCAGGAGGTAGGTTGTAATTGAATAAGATGAGAGGCCAGCATGTTGTCGTTCTATGCTTGAAGGGTGCGAAACCGTCCGTGGATAGGCCGAGCGCAACATCGCGAGGATCCTGGAAGAATCGATGGGGGAGCTCCATGCCATCGATGACGACCTTCTCTCGAATAAGGTTGGCGTAGTGGGTACCATCGAATACATCTGATATCTTGCCGGACTCGTGTGTGTGTTCAGATCCACGATATTTCATTCGGGTTGCTGCCGATGTACTCCGTGCCATTGCGATAAGACGAGGGATGAGGGGTAAATATACAAATCGTTTACGTGGACGATCAGATGGGTTCAAGCGTGGCTCATGGCAGTAGCTGCATGCCTTGAGCGCTGCGTGCGGGCCTGTGAAACACATACACGAATTCGTGCAGCAGTCTAGTGTATGTGGCTTAAATCCAGAGAGGGCACGAAGCCGGGCGCGAGCCTCATCGGGAGACGCAACGTCTTCATTCGGGAATGTGGAGGCAAGATCTTGATAAACCGAGTCGGTCAAATGGTGCTTCAGCTTCAGTGAGTACTGTCGAAGAGTCGCTTTGTCTGCATCGCTGATATCATCACCTGTAGCAAAGGATTGAAGTCAGCAAACATGGAATGTGCTGGATCAATAGTTGCGCACCAGATAACTCAGTTTCCCCACACATCTCAGTGAATAAAGCTTCCTCAAGCTCCATGAAAGGATCATCATCTTCTGCCAGGCCAAATGCCCCAGAGAGATCGAAGTCTGAGTCTATATCCTCATCGTGTAGCACACCATCCGCGTCGGACATCACCTCCGAGTCATTGTCAAGTCCATCGAGGACTTCCAACAAATTGGTCGGGCCCAGATCAATAAGTGGGGAAGCGTTGTTTATTGAGCCCATCTCCGTATTTCGAATGCATATTGTGCTAGGGCTAGTGTACGCGTTATTGTAATCCCCTGTGTATCATTCTCTTGTCAATGTTAATACAGAGTGATAATTAAACCGGGGCGTACCAATCCCATCCAATATCTCTAATGTCGGTTCAATGTGAGGAGGGCTTCTGGGCCTACTCCGTGAAGCGTCGATGGGGGCAGATTTTGCTATAAGGTACTTGAATAATGCACGGTGACTGTGGATGTACAACACTTGTACCTTGCCGGTGTCGTTTCCTCTCCTTCGCTGGCCTTCCGACATGCTCCGTGGTCTCCGCAAAAGCTCCTGAGAGTCGTGGTCGAGACAAAGAAAGTCTTGATTTATATGGAGAGGGACGTAGTGTATACGGGGAGATCCTGTGTTTCGGAAGTCTAGACCGTGACGGCATGGCTTGTGGTTCAGGTGGAGTGAGTACCATGTCTGCCTTTTGAATTTGGCTACGGTGTTGTCGTTCTTTGGCCCGCGTCATTTTCTCTCCGCAGCAGCCACACCAGACCATGTTTGCCATGGTTGATGGAGACGGGGAATGGTGGAACCAATGACACACAGAGCATAGAGTCAGCAGACTTAACCATACTGAGTTAAGTTGGCGTACCCGACGGCGAATTCAAAGTCGTGCGACTTGTCAACTTTTCGAACCACCTTTTGCCTTGTGTTACTTCCCACCCCCTAGACGTGCCCTACTTCTCCCCAATGCCGGACGATACCACCTCCCGTGAGAAGCAGCGCGTTAACAAACGCAACCTGTTGGCGCCTGAGGGTTCAACTGAAGGTGAGGTCAGCAAGAGAGCGAGGACGAGCGGCCCAACTAAACAAGACCTTGTCAACGAGCTCAGCAAAGTCAAGGGTAAGCAGATCAATGTTGTCTTACTGCTGAGTATTCAGTGCTGAGAAAAATGAACAGAGGAGCTCCAGAAGATAAGGGAGGAGAATAAGAAGTTACAGGATGCTGCTGCTGAAGCCGAGCGCGACAAGACGAAAGAGGTACAAAGGAAGATCCCGGTTCCAAGAAAGCATAGGAACCAGAAGGGACCCTCCCATGCGATGGGGGATATCGTCCGGTTATTAGAGGATATGCCTGATGTCGAAGATGCTGAGGACTATTACAGCTCTGCGCAGGTAAGAAAGCCCTCTCTGGATGTAAGGATTGTACTTACACTCGCTTTACAGAGATATATGAAGGTTGCCATCAAAGCGGCTAACCTTGACCTCACGCGAACCTACAAAAACTGTCAGGACGCGCCGGAGATGGCTATAGCATGCAGACTGGTATGTACCTACCTTCCTCGAGCGCATTTATTATGCTGACCTACAGAAAATCAGATACGCAAGCGATTCAAAGCATTTGGAAACTTCGAAAACGATTGGGCTTCACGGTGTCTCATTAGACAATACATGAAGAGCGTCCGTAGCAACGCCCGCGAAATCCAGAAGAAGAAAGCCAAGGGGGGACCGAGCAAGGTGAGGGCACGCAAGATCGTACTGGTCAATTTCTCGAACGACCTAGCCCAAAGCGAGGGACAAGATGACGACGACGATGACGACGACGATGAAGAGGAAGAGGAGGAAGAGGAGGGCATTGATTGCGGGGCGCCGGCATAAAGGGTACGTACATCATGATACACGTTCATTGTCAAACGCTGAGCGCCAGCTGATGCGCTGATCCCTTTATTAGGGCCTTATTCCCAATTTAGGTACTGTGCTCACTGATTGCGCCCAGCAAGGTGATTGATTCCGCGCGTGGTACCAGTACCCGATTACAATTCATGTGTGTATGCTATATAGTATACCACCATTAATGCTATATACTAGTATATTGTGTCCTTGTGTCCTATGAAAGCCTTGATCCCCAGAAGAGCGAGCAGTGATACTGACAGGCATGAGAGGAAGGTGACAATCGTCCATTCGACACGTCTGATATTCGGCTGTTATGTGTCGGCTGATTATCAGCAATTGTTCCTGCATGTGATATTCAGCCCATGGTCGTGTGGCTGGGATTCAGCCATTTGCAAAGGGCTGATTATCAGCTCTTATCAGTGCGTGTGATTTTCAGTCATTTTCAATAGGCAAACATCAGTCGTTCTGTGGCGGCACGTATGCCCTTCTATTTCCAGCAGATTGATAAGCCGCATCTGATCGGGTGGCATTAAGCCCTCACATGACAGGGAGAAATTCGGCCGGTGAACCGCGGCCACCTTCTAGGGCATTATTCGCCCTCACACCAGGTGGTTTCAGCCTTCTGCAACGAAAAAAAAAAAAGGGCCTGTTTTT
>Ga0210393_10004316_pt1 | contig 11267 bp, 11 predicted proteins | sample IncBWC27OmetaG_FD_160068 | JGI IMG/M metagenome (GOLD analysis project Ga0210393, IMG submission 160068) | Forest soil microbial communities from Barre Woods Harvard Forest LTER site, Petersham, Massachusetts, United States - Inc-BW-C-27-O ...
TTATCGCCGGGTGGGTCCCCTTCTCCACTGTTCCTCCCCTGGCGAACGACGGCGATGGCCCTGCAAGGCGCCGAGTTCATTGGCTCGTTCAACCTGCCCGAGGGTAGCCGCAACTTTGCCTTCTCGCGCAAGGGCGACGTGGCGATCGTCGTTTGGAATCACGAACCGGTCGAGGAAGACCTCTACCTCAGCGAGGAATCAATCGTCACCGACGTACTGGGGCGTCGGATTCACTTGACGACCAACTCGGCCGGGCAGCGGCAGAAAATCCGAATCGGGCCCAGCCCGCTCGTCATTCGCCATTTCCCCGAACAAATCGCCCGCTGGATGGCCGCCATCTCCTTCGAGAAAGGACGCCTCCCGAGCAAAACGGGCAAGCAGCGCGAAGTCATCCGCGGCGTCAACACGTTTCATCAGGGCGTGACGGGGACGGTGCACATCACGGTTCCCAAGGACTGGAAGGTGGAACCGCCCGAAGCGAGGTTCTCATTGGCGGCCGGCGAGAAGTACGAAATTCCGATCACGCTCGAGTTGCCTTCGAATACCAGTCTCGGCAGTCAGCGGATCGTGCTGGACTTCGCCCTGTCGCCTTACACGTTTCGCGTTTACCGCGATTACGAAGTCGGCTTGGGCGACGTGGTCTTCTCCGTCGTCGATTCGCGCCTCGACAATGGCGACCTGCAGATCAAGCAGCTCATCGTCAACAACACCAAGCCCGAGGAGCGGCTCAACTTCGAGTGCAATCTCTATATCCCCAACCGCAAGCGCATGCAGCGGATCGTGACGAAACTCGGCAACGGCCGCGACACGCAGGTGTATACCCTGCCGGATGCCGATTCGCTCAAAGGTCAAGAGTTGCAACTGCGGGCTCAACAGATCGGCGGGCAGCGAATCTTGAACTTGCGGTGGAAGGTCGGCGAGAATTGGGACGTCAAGGGACGCGGCGCGACCGCAGAGCGAACTCCGTCGCGGCGCCGCGCGAAGATCCCCGAACCCAGACGGCTCCCCACCGAACCGCCGAAGACATGACTTCTGCCAATCCCGACGATGCACCCCTATCCCTCGGCACGGTGCTCGACTTCTTGCGACAGCTCGCGCCGCTCGCGGTAGCGGAGTCGTGGGACAATGTCGGCCATTTGTGGGGTGACGCGCAGGGCTCCGTCGCGCGGGTCATGACCTGCCTCACGCTCAGCCCCGACGTGGCGGACGAAGCGATCGCCAAGCGCGCCGAGATGGTCGTCGTACATCATCCGATTCTGTTTCGCGCCGTGCAGCGACTCACAAACGAAACGCCGACGGGCGCGATGCTGCTCGCGCTCGCTCGACACGGCGTCGCCGTCTACAGCGCGCACACGGCGTACGACAACGCCGAGGAAGGCATCAATCGCCAACTGGCCGATCGCCTCGGACTCGAAGCGGTGGCCGCGTTGCGAGTGGTCGAGACCGCAGAAATCGGACGCGTGGGCCACCTGCCCCAACCATGCACACTAAGAGAATTGATCGCCGACGTGAAACGGCAACTCGGGGTGACGGACGTGCAATACGTAGGCTCGCCCGAGTTGCGCGTCGAACGAGTCGCGATCGGCTGCGGCTCGGGCGCGGAATTCCTCGACGACGCGATCTCCCAAGACTGCCAGGTGCTGCTGACAGGCGAAGCCCGCTTTCACGCCTGCCTCGAAGCCCGCGAACGCGGCCTGGGCCTGATCCTGCTGGGCCACTTCGCCTCCGAGCAGCCGGCGATGCACACCCTGGCTGACCAGATCCGGAAACGCTTCCCGTCGCTTACGGTATGGGCGAGCACCGTCGAGAGCGATCCGATTCGAACGGCCTGAGGTTTCCGGACGCGTCACCCACACTGTTGCAGACTATCGACTCTGCCGACAACGCGGTGATGGGGGCGTCTACCACTCGCGAATTCCCGTTTCTGAAAATCGCACGACTCATTTCGCCCGGTTCCGGGTTAAATCCGCAAGTCTCGGTGTGCGCGGCGCGCGGCGCTGATTAACATCGCAGACCGGAGAAACCTGTATGAGCGAGTCGACCGCTCCTCGCCCAACTTTCGCGGAAATCTTTTGGCGAGCCATTCGCTTGCGCTGCCCGCGCTGTGGCCAGCGTCGGCTGTTTGCCGGCTGGTTTCGCATGCACGAGACGTGTCCCCATTGCCGACTGCGCTACGAACGGGCGCCGGGATACTTCCTGGGGTCGACGTACATCAACTACGGCGTCACTGTCATCGCGGTGATGATCGTCTACTTCGCGCTGCACTTCGCAGTCGGTTACAGCAACACGGCCTTGGCGGCGCCATTGGCGGGATTTTGCATGCTGTTCCCGCTCTATTTCTTCCGCTACGCGCGGTCGCTGTGGCTGGCGATCGATTATCACCTCGATCCGACCGGCTTCGAAGCGACGACAGAATGACCAGCGATCACACGCAGGGCGCGCGTTGAGGCGTTTGAGACGGGAGGAATCGAGAGCGAGAGACGCGCCCGCTTACGGGAAGACGAAACCCGGTCCGGCAAGGCCAGAACTCGGCTGTGCGGAAGTCGCACGCGGCTCGGACTCTTGCGTGGCCTCGACAACGGGATCGCTGGCGCCTGCCATCGCGTGCTCGGCCGCTTCACGTTGCATGCGGGCCGCTTTGCGGGAGAGTCGCCAAAAGCCGAGACCGAATCCCGTCGAGATCGTCATCGGCATCCCCATCATGAAGAGAATGCTATACATGTAGGCCTTCGGAAGCCGGGCGTCCGACTCGGCGGCCAGTTTGCACATCGGGCACGCGGACGCGGTCTGCGCGGCCGAGAGGCACATTACGAGACCCGCTACGATCGTCACAATCCGCGTCGTGGTTCGCACGTCGATTCCTCGCGTCAACCGCCGTCTGCCGCAACAGCCTTCAACGACTGCCCTGTCTCAACTGCCCCAGCCGGCGGGCAAGTGATACAGCATGGCGTAAATGATAACACCTGTGGCCGATACGTAAACCCAAACCGGAAACGCCACAACCGCCCAGCGCTTGTGCGAAGCGAAGCGGCCTTTCACGGCCAGGTAGATCATCCGCAGGGCCAAAATCGGCACGAAAAACGCCAGCACGATGTGCGAGATCAAAATCGTCAAATAGACGCCGCGAACTACACCGGTGCCGGGAAAGGCCCGCGAACCGCTGCCCGTGTAATGGTGCAGCGCAAAGTGATAGATCAGGTAACAGGCCAGGAAAATCGTCGAGGCGGCAAAGGCCGACAACATCGACCGCTTGTGCGCCTGCACGCGGCCGTTGCGAATCAGAGCAAACCCGCCCAAGAGCAGCACCAGCGACAGCGCATTCAGGCTGCCGTTGACGTGCGGAAGAACGAGCACCCACCCGGGGACGTTCAATGCTCGGCCCCTTTTGTCGTGGCGGGTGGAGACGACGGCAGTTTGGCGTCGGCCTTGGCTCGCTCGATGTAGGAACGCAAATCGTGCTCGAGCCGCACGATTTCGGCATCGATCGTCGCGTTATATTTCGCGACGACGACCCCCTTCTCGTTCACCCGCAAAATGTCGAGGGAGTGCAGCACTTCGTAGCCCGGCTCCCGGTCACGGCCGGTCTGCTCTTTCACCGGCATCTTGAAGCTCTCGTTGATCAGCCGATAGGTCTGGTCTTTGTCGCCGGTGAGGTACAACCACCGATTCGGGTCGGCGTTGAACGATTCGGCATAGCGGTTGAGCACGTCGGGCTTGTCAAAGTCGGGATCGACGGTGAGCGTCACGAGCTTCACGTCGGTCCCCTTGAGCAGCCGCTGCAAATCGGCCATGCGGCCGCTCACTTTGGGGCACGGGCCGGCGCACCGCGTAAAGATGAATGAGACGAGCCACGGGTGGCCCAACAGATCGGCCTTCGTCACTTTGCGGCCGCCGCGCTCGGTGAACGAGAAATCCTTGATGCCCGCTGGGTCCCACGCCATTTGGGTCGGCGCGGTCTTTGCGACGGCAACGCCGGGCGGCGGAGCGGCGTTTGGATCGGTGGTGATCGGCAGCACGGGCGCCGCGTCTCGCGCCTGCATCGTCTCGCGCAGTTGCTTCGACGCCTGCCAGGCATAGAAGGCCATCACCCCTGCCATGATCCACAACACCAACCCCAAGAGACGCCAGGCCCTGCGGCCGGTACTCATGCGAGGTTTGGGAACCTTGCCAGATTGTTTGGAACCGATCGATTCGTTGATTGGTTGCGACATCACAAAACTCAAAACTGCAAAACTCGAAAACTTATTACCGGGCATTGCGGACCGAGCGGCGGCCGGTGAGCCAAACTGCCGCGACAAACGCCACGACGCAAAACAGCCCTGTGACAGCCAGACACGCAGCAACGCTGGGCAAGGCGGCCTGTGCTGAGCCCTCCCCGCCAAGCGGCTGCCCGGCGTGGGCGAACAAAATTCGCTGCAAGCCGACGACGCCATAAGTCAGCGGATTGATCCGCATCACCCAAGCAAGCCAACCCGATTCGGGCACGGGGAAAAACGCGCCGGAGAGCAGCCACATCGGCATCAACAACACGCTCATCAGCGCGTGATAACCTTGCGTCGAATCGAGGGGCCACGCCATCACGTAGCCCAGCGCAGTCAGCGCGAATCCTTGCAGCACGAGGAACGCGAAGATCGCCCCCACGTCGACGAGCGAAAGTGAGAAGCTCATGTGCGGCGACAGCCCCACCAACCACAGGAGCGGGCCCAGGCACAGAAACAAACCGGCCTGAATCACGGCCAGAGCCGTTCCGCCGGCGACTTTGCCCAACACCAGCGACGCGCGGGGCAGAGGCGCCACGAGCACCGCCTGCAAGAAGCCCTCGCGGCGATCCTCAATGATCGAGATCGTCGAAAAGATGGCCGTGAACAGGACGATCAGCACGGCGACGCCCGGCAGGAAGTATTCCTGATAGCTCATGCCAGCGGGCGCCCAGGCAGGAGCGCGAAACGTACCGCCCAGGCCCGCCCCGAACAGCACCCAAAAGATAAACGGCTGCCCCAGCGCTCCGACGACCCGCGTGCGCTGGCGAAAGAAACGCACCAACTCGCGGCTGGCAAGCGACCAGGCCGGCAACCAAAAGCCAACCGACGGGCCTGCAGCCGGCCGCGCGCCGGGCAGGTCCGCCGGGTTTCGCGCTTGGGCGAGAGTTGTGGCGGTGGCCGTCATTGCGGCTCCTCGTCCCAAAAGCGATGGCCCGTCCGCTCGATGAACACGTCTTCGAGCGTCGGCTTGCCCAGCGAGATGGTCTTCACCTCTTGCGGAAACGCCTCGACCAGGTCCCGGACAAACTCGTGCCCGCGGCTCTTGCCGATCCGCAGGTTGCCGCCGATCTTTTGCGGCGTCACCCCGAACCGCTCGCGAATTCGCGCGCCGAGCACGTCGGGTTCGTCACACTGCACGGTGACGTAATCGTCCCCCAGCATCGACCGCAGCGCGAGCGGCGTGTCGAGCGCAACCAGCCGGCCGTGGTCCAAAATGCCCAAGCGGTCGCAGCGTTCGGCTTCTTCCATCAGATGGGTCGTCACCAGCACGGTCACCCCGTCCTCTTCGCGCAGGCCGCGCAGGTAACGCCACAAGTCGTGTCGAGCACCCGGATCGAGGCCGGTGCTCGGCTCGTCGAGCAACAGCACCTGCGGACGATGCAAGAGCCCCTTGGCGATCTCGACGCGTCGCTTGAGTCCGCCCGAGAGCGTCTCCGCTCGCTCGCGCAGTCTGTCTTTCAATCCTAACCTGTCGGCGAGTAAGTCAATCCTCTGTCGCAGGTGCGCGCCGGAAAGTCCGTAGATCTGTCCCTGGTATTTCAGGTTTTCGCCGACGGTCAATTTCGGATCGATGCTGGGCGACTGAAAGGTGACGCCGATGTGTTTGCGCACCTCGTTGGGCTCGCGAGCTAGGTCGAAGCCCAAGATGCGGGCCTGCCCCTCTTGAAGGGGCAAGAGCGTGCTCAACAGGCGAAACAGCGTCGTCTTGCCGCCGCCGTTGGGACCGAGCAATCCGAAGATGGTGCCCGGGTCGACTGCAAACTCGACATGGTCGAGGGCGTGCCTGTCGCCGTACGAATGACTCACGCCGCGCACGTCGATCGCCGGAGAAGCGTCCATCAGTGCGGGCTTTCGGACGTAGTCTCCAGTTGCGAGTGGGATCGCTCCGTCACTTTGGCCGAGTTCTGCGGGACGTCGGTCGTGTAGTAGTGGGCGCCTACGTCGGGAATCAGGGCCAGCGGCAGGCCGAGTGCCAGGATAACCGTGGGACTGAGGAGCAAGAACTTCCAGCGCCCCTCAAACTTCAGGTGCATGAAGTAGGTCATCACGAAGAGGGCCTTCGCCGTGGCAACTGACAGGACGAGCGCGGCCAGGACGAGGTTGAAGCCGTGAAATTCCTTCCCCTCGATGTGAAACAGATCGCACACCACCGAAACGGCCGTCAGGAAGCACAGCGCCCCAAAGATGGCGAAGTAGCGAACGTGGTGCGGCGCGTGAGAGTCGTGCTCGTGAGCGCCCGTCGCGTGACCGTCGGTCATAATTTCTGTCCTTGCAATCCGGCGAGCCGCCTGCGTAAGCGGGCGGGTGCTTAATCTCGTATTTCTCTTCGACTCAGATCGGCACTTCGACCTAAATGATGTAAATCAGCGGAAACAGGAAGATCCACACCAGATCGACAAAGTGCCAATACAGTCCGCTATTTTCGACATAGTCGGTCCAACGGTGGTCGAGCGGACTGTTGATTATGGGCAAGTTGATAATCCACAACGGAATGGCAAACAAGATCAGCCCCACGATGACGTGGATCGCGTGAAAGCCGGTCATTAAAAAGTACGACGACGCGAACAGGTTGCCGTACTTGATCGGATGATGGGCCTCGAGCCCGCCGATCAAGCCCGAAAACCGTGGGTCCTTCTCCAACTCCTCGAGCTTGTTGGAGAGGGGCACCAGTTGGAGCTTCAACTCCTGGTGCTCGGTGCGCAGGGCCAGGTATTCCTTGTCGAGCGCCTTCAAATTATCGATCTGCGTATGCTCTTGGGGCGCGACGTCTTTGGTTTTCGCGTCGATCGCCGTTCGCTTGTCGGCCAACCGCGCGGCCTCCGAGTCGGGGACGTAGTGGGCGTACTGGCGATTGAGAGTCTTTTCAAAATCGTTCAGCGTCTTGGTCATCGCCTGCGAATCGTCCTCGGCGATGTGGCCGGGCAGAATGTCGTGCTCCCACTTGCCGTAGTACTCGTAGCTCTTGATGCCCAGAAAGAGGCACGCCAAGACAAAAGTGCCCGTCAGAAATTTCTTGGCGCGAGGGATGTTTCTCGCGACCATCGCTTCATGCGCGACGACGACCAGGTAGCTCGACGCCAACAGCACGAACGTGTTCAGACCGCCGGCCCAGATGCGAATGTGCGTGACGTTGGGATCGTGGGGCCAGTCGGGCGAGCCCAGACGCAGCACGATGTACGTGCCGATGAAGGCCGTGAAGAACATGATCTCGGTGCCCAGAAAGAGCCACATTCCCAGCTTTGAGTTCGGAATGGGCAGCCCCATCTTGAGGGGCGGAGCACCGTGTGCCGTCTGCGTGTGTGCGTGTGACATTATTTTTGTTCTGAAGTCTCAAATCTCACGCCGGCCGACTGAGCTCGACCGGCTAACTCAACAACCGCAAATGGTCCCAGGTCAGGACCGCCAACAGGGCGGGCAAATAAACGAGCGACGAATACAACAGTCCCCGCGCGGTCTCACGCGACTCGTGCGCGACGAACCGCACGGCCGCGGCCAGGTACCCCAAACTCAACAAGAGTGCCGCGACGCGATAGGCTCCGCCGGCAAGTGCCAACTGGCCGGGCAACAAACTGACCGGAACCAACACGGCCGCGTATCCGCAAGCTAAAAGGCCCACGACCGATCGGGGCCGATCTTCGGCAGTCTCGTTTCCGCCCGGCAACATCCGCAGCCCGGCCGAGTGATAGTCGCGACGGTAGAGCCAGGCGATCGCCAGGAAATGGGGAAACTGCCAGACGAACAAAATCGCGAAGAGGGCAAAGGCGCCCCAACCCAGTTCGGCTCCCGAGGCCGTCCAACCGAGCACGGCCGGCAAAGCGCCGGGCACTGCTCCGACCACCGTGCAAAGAGCCGTGTATCGTTTGAGAGGCGTGTAAGCACCGACGTACAGGAACAGCGTGAGCGCCGCCAGGAGCGCCGTCGTCGCGTTGACCGTGAGGAAGAGCACGCTCAATCCCACCGCGGCACACGAGGTTCCAAACAGCGCGACCTCGGCCGGCAACAAACGTCCCGCCGGCAGCGGGCGATTGGCCGTCCGCGCCATGCGGGCGTCGGTTCGCCGCTCGATCAATTGATTGAAGGCTCCGCTAGCCGCCGCCACCAGGCTGATGCCGATCAGCGTACGACAAATGGCCGCCGGGTCCCAAGCCCCGCCGCCCAGCGTGTAGCCCACCATCACGGTGAGTAACGCCATCGCGGCAATTCTCGGCTTCACCAGCTCAGCGTAGTCGGCGACTCGCAATCGCAGTGCGAGCCGACCCAGTTCCAAATCGGCGGGCGGCGCGGCTTCGACTGCGACGCACGTCACGGGCGTCGCGGCGTAAGAGGGCGATGTGTAAGCCGTCGCTGTCGTCGCGTAGCTCGAATTCGTTTGACCGCGAGTCATCGGAGGCTGCCCTCCAGCACAGAGGGAACTCGCGATGCCGGGACGAGCACGGTTGCGGCGAGCGTCGGCTTCAATTGTTCAAACGGCTGGCGCGCGGCGCGACGCGTTGACTCAAGCCGTGCGACCCGCAACAAGAGAATGATCGAAGTCATCAAGAGCAACATGCCGACGACTGTGTGCGAAGTCAGCACGGCGATCTGCAAGGGCGAACGCTCGACGGCGACGTAGCCCAGCGGCGGAAAGCCGAACTTCGCCACCCAACCGGCGAGACCCAACAGCACCTGCGCCACGACGGCACATCCCAAGAGCCAAGCCGGACGCCGCAGCCAGCCGACCCGCGTGCGATGCGCGACGACCACCGTCGCGATCACACAGCCGAGCGCCACAGCGGCGGTGCCGACGTGCTCGTAGAGCGCGACTCCCAAGTGGCGGACGAGTCCACCGAGCGAGTATTGCAGCACGAGCACCAACGGCGTCAGTACGGCGAACACTTTGAGCGCGCCCAACCGCGTTCCCGTCGGTAGCGCCGGCGGCTGATTCCAGGAGCGACTCAAGAACAGTGCGACCGAAGACATGAACGCGAAGACGGCCGCGGCAAACGCTCCATGAAACATGGCGATCGCTCGCGCGTCGGCCAGCACGCGCCCGCCGCCGAGCATCCCCTGCGTGATCACCGCGAGCAACACACCGACGCCACACCACCGCACCCAGCGCCGGGGCTCGAGCGTGAAACAGGCGAGCGCGAAAACGATGCTGACGCAGCCGATCAAAATCCCTGCCAGGCGATGGCCGTGCTCGATGAATTTATCGCCGGCCGACTTGAGCCACGGATAGGCGAACATCCCCTGCCCGTCCGACGTCGGCCAGTCGGGGAAAGCCATTCCCGCCTTATGCGACGTAACCAGCGCTCCGACCACGATCGGCAGCAAGGCCGTCGCCGCGGTGACGACGGCCAGGCCAAACAGCAGCGGACGGTAACGGGCGGATCGCATCGGATCAAATCGAATCTACAACAAGCCAATTCTGGAACGGCTGGAACTAGTGGCCGGTGCCATCCGGCCCGTGCGAAATATCGGGCGAGTCGTCTTTCTGCGGCCCCTTCTTGGGGGGTTCGGTCTGCGGCCAGAAATCGCTTTCCGGATGAGCCGGCGACGAATATTCGTAAGGTCCGCGATACACCACGGGCGGCACGTCGAAGTTGCCATGCGGCGGCGGCGTGGGAGCGGCCCATTCCAACGTGTTGGCGTCCCACGGATTCCGACCGCACTTGGGACCCCAGAAGATGCTGTACGCGAAGTTCCCCAACAGCAGGAACTGAGCGAACCCCATCAGGATGGCCGAGCAGGTCATGAACTGATTCATCGGCAGCAAGTGCTCGAGATACGGGTGCAGGTACGGGTCGGCATAACGCCGGGGCATACCGGCAATTCCCAGCATGTGCATCGGAAAGAACGTGCCGTTGAAGCCGATAAAGGTCAGCAGAAAATGCAGCTTGCCGACCTTTTCGTTCATCATGCGGCCGAACATCTTGGGGAACCAATAGGTGATCCCGCCGAAGACCGCGAACAACGTCGAGCCGAACAAGATGTAGTGGAAGTGGGCGACGATGAAGTACGTGTCGTGGAAGTAAATGTCGACCGGGACGGCGGCCATGAAGATGCCACTCAAGCCGCCGACGACGAACATCGACAAGAAACCGCAGCAGTTGAGGAAAACCGTGTTGAACCGCGGTCGTCCGCCCCACATCGTGCCCAACCAGTTGAACGTTTTGACCGCCGAGGGCAAGGCGATCATCATCGTCGACACCATGAAGGTCATGCCCAGGGCCGGATTCATGCCGCTGGTGAACATGTGGTGGCCCCACACGATGAAGCCCAGCCCGGCGATGGCGGCGATCGAAAAGACCATCGGCTTGTAGCCGAAGACCGGCTTGCGACACATCGTCGCCAGCATGTCGGACACCATGCCCATCGCGGGCAAGAGCATGATGTAAACGGCCGGATGTGAGTAGAACCAGAACAAGTGCTGCCACAACAGAGGCTGTCCGCCGCCGACCGTTGCCGCGTGATTATTGACGATCAGTCCTGAAGGGATGAAGAAGCAGGTGCCGAATTCGCGGTCGGCCAACTGCATGAAGCCGGCGGCCGTCAGCACGGGCAGCGCGAACGCCTGCAAAATGGCCGTAATGAACATGGCCCAGATCGTGAGGGGCATCCGGAAGAGCGTCATGCCGGGCGCCCGCATGTTGATAATGGTCGTCATGTAGTTGACCGAGCCCATCATCGAAGACACGCCGACGAACGTCAGTGCGATAAGCCAGAAGGTTTGCGCCGTGCCCGAGCCGGGAGCCGCCCACTTGATGGCCGCGAGTGTCGGATAAACGGTCCAGCCGGACGCTGGGCCCCCTGCTCCCACAAAAAAGCTGGCCATGAAGAAGCCGATCGCCGGCCACATGAACCAGTACGACAGGGCGTTCAACAGCGGGAACGCCATATCGTCAGCACCGATCATCAGCGGGATGCAATAGTTGCCAAACGCTCCCGCCAAAACCGGAATGATCACCAGAAAGATCATCACCGTGGCGTGCATGGTGAAGAGCATCGTGTAGAACTCGGGAGTGA
>Ga0210393_10004317_pt1 | contig 11267 bp, 6 predicted proteins | sample IncBWC27OmetaG_FD_160068 | JGI IMG/M metagenome (GOLD analysis project Ga0210393, IMG submission 160068) | Forest soil microbial communities from Barre Woods Harvard Forest LTER site, Petersham, Massachusetts, United States - Inc-BW-C-27-O ...
CGCAATGTACCCCTGCGCGATGAAACTGGAAAGCTCGTCAGATGGTATGGAACCGCTATCGACATCGAAGATCGCAAGCGGGCCGAGCAAGCCCTTCGGAAAAGCGAGGAGCGGTGGAGATCCGTCTTTGAAAATTCGGCGATCGGCGTTGCGCTCACTGACCTGAACGGCCGCTTTCTAGCCACCAATCATGTCTACCAGACAATGGTGGGTTACGCGGAGGAGGAACTGCGTGCGCTTTGTTTTCTGGACGTAACGCACGAGGACTACCGCGAAACCAACTGGGCGCTCATCACCGAGTTGCTGGAGGGCAAACGCCAACAGTTTCAGATTGAGAAAAAGTATCTGCGCAAGGACGGCAGTTCGATTTGGGTAAGCAACAACGTTTCCCTTGTGCCGGGCACCGAGAGGGTACCGCAATTCATAATGGCGCTGTCCGAGGACATCACACAGCGCAAACGTGCCGAAGAAGCTCTTCGGCGAAGCGAGGCGTATCTGGCGGAGGGGCAGAGACTAGCCAAAACGGGCAGTTGGGCCGTCGACCCTAAAACTGAGAAGTGCATTTACTGGTCCGAGGAAATGCGACAAATCTTTGGATTAGATCCTCAAAGAAGCAACCTCCCAGATCGGGAGGAGTTCGTTCGACTGGTACACCCGGAAGATCGCGACAGATTTAACGAACAAGTCGACGAGGCATTACGAGCGAAAGCTGATGTTGTGCAAGATTACAGGATCGTGCTGCCTGATGGCACGGTAAAGCACATCCACGCGATCGGACACCTGGTTCTCGATGAAACCGGAAATATTATCGAGTGCGTTGGTACCGACATGGACGTGACTGAGCGCAAGCGCGCGGAACAGCAGCTGCTGCGCAGTGAAGCAGATTTGCTTGAGGCGCAGAGAATAAGCCAAACAGGCAGCTGGAAACACGATGTTTTATCGGGGACGGTCATAGTCTCGCCGGAAGTGTTTCGAATATTCGGCGTCGAGCCTGATGAGGATCCGTCGACCACAGAATTTTGGCTCAGCAGAAATCATCCCGACGACCAGAAGCGCATTCGGGAACTCTTTGAAAGAGCCGAAATCGAGAAAACAGATTATGAAGCGGACTACCGCATTGTTCTTCCCGATGGAGCGATCAAGCATCTCCACGCTATAGGCCGTCCCATCTTGAACGGGTCGGGCGAGCTCGTAGAGTTTATCGGAACCGTTATGGATATCACTGAGCGCAAGAAAGCAGAAAGCGAACTCAGGCGGAGTGAGGGTTATCTGGCCGAAGCACAAAAATTGACCCACACTGGCAGTTGGGCGGTGCGGGTCCCCTCGATAGAAAACGCGCAGCGTGAGACTGGTCAAGGGCTTGAGGTGATCCCAAGGTTCGGCTGGGACGCTTCCTATTGGTCAAAAGAGATGTACCGGATCTTGGGCTTTGATCCTGGTCCCGCGCCACCATCTTACGCGGAGATAGTCAAGCGTCTGCACCCGGAGGATGCACGCCACAACACAGCTGTGGTTGAGCAGGCCATTCGGGACAGGGCTGACTTTGAGAACGACTTTCGGCTTCTTCTACCAGACAGCCCGGCCAAGTACATTCATGTGGTCGGACACCCGGTATTGAATGCTGCCGGTGATGTCATTGAATTAGTCGGTACGGCGATGGATGTAACCGAGCAGCACGAAGCGAGAGCTGCTCTGCAGACTGCGTTTGAGCAAATAAAGGCGGAGGAGACAGAGCTTCGGCGGATGACCGACGCCATCGCCAGTTATATTTACGTCTTGCGCTCGGATGGGACAGCCCTTTATGCAAATCAGACCGTGCTCGATTACACCGGTCTCACTTTGGAGGACGTGCAGGAAGAAGACCAGCGCGCCCGAGTCTTCCACCCCGAGGATCTGGAAAGGCTACACGAGGAGCGCCGTGAGGCGCTCGCGCGCGGTAAGCCTTTTGAGCTTGAGCAACGAGCTCTTGGGAAAGACGGTAAGTATCGCTGGTTTCTTGTCCGCTACAATCCCCTTCGCGACGACCAGGGGAACATTATTCGCTGGTATGCGACTGGGACGGATATCGAGGACCGCAAACGGGCCGAGGAGAGGATGCGTGACGAAAACCTTGCGCTGAGGGAGCAAATCGATCAGGCATTCATGTTTGAGGAAATTGTGGGCGCGTCACCGGCGCTGCAAACCGTGCTCTCGAGCATTGTGAGAGTGGCCCCCACCGATTCCACGGTGCTGATCACGGGCGAAACCGGCACCGGAAAAGAATTAATTGCTCGCGCCATACACAAGCACTCGCAGCGTTCCGGCCAGGCCTTCATCAGCGTAAACTGTGCGTCAATTCCTTCCTCCTTGGTCGCGTCGGAACTCTTTGGCCACGAGAAAGGCGCCTTCACTGGCGCGGTGCAGCGCCACCAGGGTCGCTTTGAGGTTGCACATTCGGGTACGATTTTTCTAGACGAGGTCGGAGACCTTCCCGCCGAGGCCCAGATTGCGTTGCTGCGAGTACTTCAGGAGCGGCAGTTCGAACGAGTGGGAGGTAACCGAACTCTTACCACCGACGTTCGCGTCATAGCCGCAACCAACCGTGATTTAACGGCAGCCATTGCCGCGGGAACATTTCGGTCCGACTTATTTTACCGTCTTAACGTTTTCCCGATTGAGGTCCCTCCTCTGCGCAAGCGGAAGGAGGATATTCCGATGTTGGTTGAGTACTTCGTTAAGCGCTATGCAGAGAAAACCGGCAAGCAAATTCGCAAAATTGACAGGAATACGCTGGAACTATGCCAGCTGTATCCTTGGCCGGGAAATATCCGTGAGCTGCAAAACATCGTTGAGCGATCGGTGATCCTGAGCAGCGGCGACACTTTTCGGATCGAAAAGGCTTGGCTGGCCGGCCCGGAGCCAGTCCGGCAAGAGTTGCCAGGTCCTTTGCCCGACACTCTCCAGAATCAGGAGAGAGAAATCATTGAAACCGCATTGGCTGAATGCAAGGGAAGAGTCGCTGGCCCACAAGGTGCGGCAGCGAAACTCGGAATTCCCCGGTCGACGCTGGACTCGAAAATCAAGCAGCTGAAGATCAAGAAACACAAGTTTATCTCTGAGCAGTAGTAAGTCCCTACCTATTCAACTCCCGAAAATTCGGCACTTCCCGAAGTCTCGTCATCCGACGGCTACCTCTGACCGCCTGTTTTCAATATGTTGCATGTGGCCTCTGTATTGCATTTCCACTTGCGTCACTGGCCGGGATAGCGGCAATGCAGAGCATCGCGACGACAACCGATGACTTTGAGAATCGAGAGATCAACGCGACAGAGATTCACGGTGTTCACCCTAAGTGGGCGTATGGAGGCGACGCAGGTCTCGGAACTGCAGGAACTTTTTGATTGCGACTACCGCAACATCATTCTGGATTTGCGAGACCTGAGGCTGGCGGATCGCGACGCAGTGAGGTTTCTGCGGGATTGCGAGGCGGATGGCATGAAGCTTGAGAATTGTCCGGCGTATGTCCGCGAGTGGATGGACAGAGAAAAAGATTGAGAGAACGACGAAAACCTCACGTGGCTTCCACATTAGAGAGCAATAAAAAAACCGCTAGCGCGGTTACGCCGCGAGGGATATACCCGGCGACTTCTGTAGTCCTTCGCGGGTCAGGTGAATTTTGTGAGGAACCAGCGGCCTATGTCGACTAGCAAAGAGGAATTTCTATGACAGCAGCAATCAACTCCGCAATTCCCCCTTTTGTGCATCCCACGGCGGAGCCTAAATCAGCCGCGATTCGCTTCCTCGATGAAAATCTGGCTTTCGTGCCAGCCTCTGACATTCCGGAAGACTTTCGTAAGCTATCGCGTTTCTTTTCGGTGATCCTGCTTGTTCCGAAATCAGCTGTTGAGGATGAGGCGGCCCAGAAAAGGCTGTCCCCGAATAAATCCGTCACTGACCTCACCGAGACCATGAGTGTCGGCTCACCGATGGAGGCAGCGAAGGCCTGGTTGAAGAATTCCAACGCCACAGACACGTTTGAGTTTGGCGGAGTCAAAGGATGTCTCTCGACGATGGAAATTCATCGTAACGGTCGGGCGGTTACTCTCACCAGTAAAGAATTCAAAACTCTCGCGTATCTGATCAAAAACCCGCGGAGGGTGATCTCACGGGACGAGCTACTGAATGAAGTGTGGGGATACGAGAACTATCCGTGTACAAGGACAGTCGATAACCACATTTTAAAGTTACGCAAAAAACTAGAACCAGACCCCGCTCATCCCATGCACTTTCATACGGTCCACCGCGCTGGATATAGGTTTCTGCCGTAGGACTGGTCCGGGGCGACATCGATCGCGATAAGAGTGCCTGTAGATCAGGAAGCCGTCCTGAAGGTTCCTTATACCGCCGAGTACTACTACTATGCCGTTGACTAGATGAAGTAAACCGGGCTTGATTGCAGAGGCTCTCGGCTCCTCTACTCACCTGAAGGAGACTCTCGCGCTCTGTTCCTGGTTCAACCCACGACCCAGCCAAAACTGTGGCGATGCTCGGCCGATAAAATTAGTAACGTCAAGTCGTCTTCTCGACGTAGTGTCGATCGCCTTCAGATCTGAAAAGCACTTTCGCGGCGAGCTCGATGAGCGTTGCGGCACTGGGTCAAACCTGGCTACCCAACATGCGATCCAGATTGAATGCGGCGCTGATCAGCGCGAGATGAGTGAATGCCTGGGGGAAATTGCCCAACGCCTCGCCCTGCGGCCCGGTCTGCTCGGCATAAAGCCCAAGATGATTCGCATAGCCCAGCACCCGTTCAAACAGCAATCTGGCTCGATTCAGCCTTTCGGGATACGCCAGGCCTGCGCGTGTCAGCGCTTCCACAAGCCAAAAGGAGCACATGTTAAACGTACCTTCCTCACCCGGGAGTCCGTCAACACGGGGATGAGGCGGATAGCGATACACCAGGCTGTCGCTGACAAGGCCTCCGTGACTGGGCCTTTCAAGGATAGCGTCTATGGTGCTGATCATCCGCGGATCGGTCGGGGCCATGAAGAAGACGAGCGGCATAATAAGGAGGGAGGCGTCCAGATCCTCGCTACCGTAGAACTGTGTAAATGATTTGCGCTTCTCGTTCCATCCCTTGGTCATTACTTCTTCATAAATGCGGTCTCTCTCGCGGATCCACTTTGCGCGGTCAGCCGGAAGAGCACGCTTATCCGCGAGCCGGATGCCACGATCAAGAGCTACCCAGTTCATGACCTTCGAGAAGACGAAATGCTCCTGCCGATTGCGCATCTCCCAAATACCGGAATCCGGAAGATGCCAGTTCTCGCAGATCCACTCCATAAGATTGCGGATCTTTACCCACATATCGTACGGCGTCGGGCTGACATACTTATTGGACAGATACAGGGCGTCCATCAGTTCGCCATAGATGTCTCCTTGAAACTGCGAAACCGCCAAATTGCCGATTCGGACCGGGCGGGATCCCCGGTACCCTTCCCAGTGGTCCAAAGTCAGCTCGGGAATATGAGTCTCACCCTCGATCGTGAACATCACCGTACCGGGCGAGTTCCGGTGGGAGTGCTTGGACGCGTAATTCTCGAGCCAACCCAGGAAGGCCGCCGCTTCGTCTCGGAAACCGATGCGCAGAAATGCATAGACCGTAAAGGCGGCATCGCGCATCCAGGTGTAGCGATAATCCCAGTTGCGAACGCCACCGATGACCTCGGGTAAGCTCGTGGTTGGCGCAGCAATAATCGCCCCGGTAGGTTCAAACGTAAGAAGCTTTAACGCCAACACCGACCTGTGCACTTGGTCCCGCCAGCGCCCATGGTACGTGCAGCCGGAGAGCCAGTTATGCCAGAATCTCACGGTGCTCCGCAGCAGTTGCTCAGCACCTTCTTCCGAAGGCGGGGTGGGAGCGCCGTTCCCGCCGCTGTTTTCCCCAAGAATGAAGGTCTGCGATTCTCCTTCGGTGAGCGCGAATTCGGCGGACACCCCACCTTGCCCGTCATCGCTGAGCGGCACGGTAGTAGAAAGAACTAAGGTCAAGCTGCTTGACTCGAATCTCGCCCCATTAGTCTCAATCGCCGTCTCGTGAACTTGCCGTCCGTAATCAAAAGCCGGACGGCACGCGACCCAAATGCGCACTGCTCCCTTAACGCAGCGAACGCGACGGTAAATGTGATGGTACTCGATGGAGTCGGACGGCAGCCCCGCCGGCATGAAGTCTTCAAGTTCGACAATTCCGTCTGGGAGCAGGAATCGAGTCACTAAGACATTGGTGGAAGGCCAATAAAACTGTTTGTACCGCACGCCGTCAGGGCCAGCAGAAATTTGGAACCGCCCCCCCTTCTTATCATCTAAAATCGCCCCAAAAACACTGGGCGAATCAAAGTGAGGATAACAGTACCAGTCGATCGAACCATTCATGGCTACGAGGGCGACAGTTCGCATGTTGCCGATGATTCCGTAATTTTCGATAGGCTGATACGACATTGTATTTCCTGTTGCGTCGAAATGAACTCTACATCGTCCCGATGATTCGATCTAGACGAAGAACGGAAGTGCCCAGGACACGCTGTCCGACAGGGCGACGAAGAACGAAAAGAGCCTGGACAAAGGTGTCACGAAGATGTTCAAGACTTCCCTCCCGGTTCTGCAAAAAGTTGAGCTCAACTTGCCTGATTTAGAGCTCGCGGTTGGGCCTCGCTGCTCGCCCGTTCACCTCTTGGCGATACCGCCGGCCAGTCTTCTCTCCACGCATCGGGACCCGTGGCGTTCGCGTATCTGATGCGTACCGGCATCGCTGCAAGCCGCTCAGAAAGCCGAACTTCACTGCGAATTGGCCACCAGTCGTACAAGAAAATTTCGAGAGGGCGCCACATGGAAACCCAGCCACCGATCGTAAGGCTTTCGCGAACGATCTCACCAATGCGGCTGCCTTTCATCAAAGCGGCGAGAAAATCGCCCAATGCGATCGCCGAGGCTAAAGCAACGAGCCCGATCACAAGGCTGGTCCGGCCGACACGAAACAATTCGCGCAGACGCCGCCCATATGCTTCCGAGCGTTGACTGAAGAACTCGTGAATCGCGTCGCGTAGCACAGCAGCCTCGTCGGGGAATCCGGCCTCCCGGTCGAGATCAACCACCAGAGCAAGCGTTGTATCACGTGGCAACTCCTTGGCCCAACCTACAATGAACTCCTCAGCCTTGGGGTCCAGGTCCTTGTCGCGAAACGGAGAAGGATCGATGGCGTTGAATAACTGCTTCAATTCGCCTACATGCACCTCGATGACCGAGCACTTGGGAGGAATCGGGTCGCCGGCAGAGGTTTTGTCCTTAGTCCCAGAGGTATTTGTCATTGCCCTGGCTCGTCTTTGCCAATCTTCCTAAGAGACCGCCTGCCGCAGACGTGAAACGAGTCGTTCATTTTGCTCTCTTAATCAACCCAGAATACGCCATTGTGCCGGGCTGGTGAAGAGCGCAAGTGTGTAAGTAAGCCAATTCGAAATGCTTCTTTGTTTCTCAGTCCGCTTTCAGACCACTTTTGTCCGCAACATGGCTGAGAATGACGATCAGCAATGCCCCTGCTGCAGCACGATTCGGTTGAGGAAACCACACCCGCAGAAGCGGTAGCGACGACGCCGAAGGTGGCGCCGCACGATTCTGCGCTGCCATCAACGCGGATTGGATTTCGTAGGAGCGACTCTCGGTCCGTTACCCAGCAAAGACGTACCTCGTAAGCCATCTCATCTCTTTACCAGGTCCAACCAGTTCGTGGTCACCGTGAAGGGCGCCGTGCTACCCGGCCCATAGCTTGTCATGTAGATCTTCTGCCCGTCTCGGAGAACGGCGTAATAGTTCAAGATCGGATGGGCGTCGAGGTTGAAAAGAGATTGGGGAGTATCTCGTTCAAAGTGGTCGCTGGTGATGCTGACGGTGGCAGACATCAGGGTGGCCGCTGAGGTATTGGTAAAGAACAGCTCTTTCCCGTCGCCTCGCCAGACCGGCGCCGTGCCGCCACCGTTCGATACCTGCCATTTGCCCCCCGAGATCGATGGAGTCCCATCCGGCGCTGTCCGGAAGGGCACGACATAGATTTCAGGCAGACCCGATTCGCTCGACGAATAGGCCAACCATCGGCCGTCCGGAGACACCGCGACACCGTAGGTTCCCATCTTCGCAGAAAACAAAGGAGTCGATTTGCGCGAGCCGTCGAGCGCAAGCGCCCTGACTTCGCCGGGCCCACGGTAGATCAAGTATTTTCCATCTGCGGTCCAGCCCATGGGATACAGTTTTTGCGGCGTGGATTCGCCGCCCAAGTTGCCCCTCTGAAACGGAAGTTTGAACAGAACTTCCTCAGAGCCGCTCCCGGAAACGTCCTTCGAGATGATCGTGTCTCCGTCGGCGTCGACGCGGTCAAACGCCACTCTCTTGTCGTCCGGCGACCACACGGGAGAGAAGGAGTGCTGGTCGAAGGTCAGCTTGGTTTTGCTGTTCTTGCGCAGATCGAAGACCCAAATGTCCGTCAACTGGCCGGAGGCCAGCCCCAGGGAAGCGGCCAACTGATCCTCTTTCGGGGAGAGCGCAACGGTCTGAATCAGATCTTTTTCCTCACTCAGAACGGTCGGCTTCCCGGTGCGTCCGTAGGAGACAAGGCGGGTTCCCGCAACTACCGCGCCGGTCTGGTAAATCAAAGTGGAGCCAGCAACGGAGAAAGCTGCGAAATTGAACTGAGGATCATTCTGCACGTGCTCGGCTACAACCACCGGCTCGCCGGTGAAGTGCAGAGTCAGGGGGTCAAAGCGGCGAATCAGCAGACTGTTGTCCAAAACATATAGCAGGTGATTGTTGGAAAACATCGCGCTTGAGGTGACGTCTTCCAGCATGGCGGCTTTTTGTGGTGACTCCAAGGAGGCGACGAAGGCGCGCGCGCTAGGGATTAGCGGGGCTTGCGCCACAAACAGGAAATGCTTCTGATCGGGAAGAAACTGCGGAAAACGATGGCTGGTCTCGTGCCGCGCTTCGTCCAGGCTGGTAAGCTGGACGGGCTTGCCGCCGGAAGCGTCTACCCGGAACAGAGCACCCGCGCGCATACCAAAGAGGATGACACCGTCGGTGGACCAGGTCCCGCCCCGTCCCTCGAGGACGTCGCAGATGGGAATGGCATTCCCGCCCGACACATCGAGCTTCTTCAGCTTTCCCGCGGCAAAGAACGCCAGAGACTTTCCATCCGGTGACCAAAACGGATACATCGCTGCTTCCGTGCCGGGAAGGAAACGCGCTTCCGTCGATTCGAGCGAACGTAGCCACAGTCCTGCCGTTCCGGTTTTGCCCGGAGTGAAGGCCACAAACGCGATCTTGCTCCCATCCGGCGACGGAACCGGCGCTCCGGAGAGACCGCGGAAGTTGAAATAGGTATTCGGAGGCGGGTTCACTTCGAACTGGTTCGCGTGCGCCGGAGCCCTCGACCATCGCGTGCCCAGCAAAAACGCTGCGGCGATCAACATTCCCGCCGCCAGCAGCGTCCATGGGAGCTTTCCGCTGCGTGGAGAAAGCTCCGCGGTCTTCGGATCTTCCGCAACCCACTCCAATTGCCGCGAAACGTCGGCAGAGCTTTGCCAGCGTTCGTCCGGATCCTTCGCGATGCAGGTGGCGATCACGTGTTCCAGAGCGGGTGGCGACAATGGCTGTATCGCGCTCAGCGCCTTTGGTTCGGCTGCGAGAATCGCGGCAATCGTGCTGGCTGTTGTCTTCCCTTCAAACGCGCGTTTGCCGGTGACCATTTCATACAAAACCGAGCCCAAAGCAAAAATGTCGCTGCGCTTGTCCGCTTCTTTGCCTTCCAGTTGCTCGGGTGCCATGTACTGAATGGTGCCCACGATGGTGCCCTCCGTGGTCAACGGCTGCGACATGGTGGCCAAGGAGTTCGACCCAGACAAAGTTCCCAGCGGAGCGGCCGGTGCCTTGGCCAAACCGAAGTCCATTAGCTTCGCGCCCGACTTGGTCAGCATGACGTTGCTCGGCTTCAGGTCGCGATGAACCACGCCACTGCGGTGGGCCTCTTCCAACCCTCGGCAAATCTCCGCCCCGACACGGAAGACCTGCTCCAGCGGCAGTTTGCCCTTGCGCAGGCGGTCGCCCAGAGTCTCGCCTTCAAGGTATTCCATGACGAGGTAGCTGACGCCATCCTGCTGCCCTACGTCGTAGAGGTGGCAAATGTTGGGATGGCTCAACGCCGAAATAGCGCGGGCCTCGCGGTCAAGACGCTGTTTCGCTTCCGGGTTGCTGGAAAGACGCTCGGGCAGAATTTTGATGGCCACCGTGCGGTCCAGGCGTGTATCGCGAGCGCGATACACCTCTCCCATCCCGCCCGCCCCCAGCGGCGAGACAATTTCGTACGGACCGAGTTTGGTCCCCGACGTGAGCCCCATGCGTTGCGCGTCATTATAGTCCTATGGACAAGCGACACTCGCTTGGAGCCGAAGCAGTCCCATTCGGCGTTAGATTCGAGCCACCAAGCGATAACTCCCGGATGGTTGGTCATCCGTCAAGATCAGAGATGAACGCCTAGAAAGGAGGCTGTTCAATTCCCAGAATCTGCCTCGGTGCAGTGCTATACTTTCGGGCCAACTGGTAGTTCTGCCGCCTAGGGAAGAGGGCAATCATGAATCTCCGCCACTTGGGCATTTTGTTTCTCGCCTGCCTTTTACTTCCGTGCCGCGTGTCTGGTGACCCGAGCCCAGATAGTCTTCTTTTCGTTGCTAACCAAATGGAGCACAGCGTTTTGCTTGTGGATCCCATCTCCAAACAGATTCTAGCCACAGTGGGAGTTGACATTAACGGACACGAGGTCGCTGTCTCCCCGGATGGTCGCTTCGGCTACGTTCCCATCTACGGAAATACATGGGTGGGAAAGCCCGGCTCGAACGGAAGCACCATTCACGTCGTCGACCTGCGCCGGGGGAGAACCGTTGCCGTCATCGATCTCGGCAAAGAGGTTCGCCCGCACTGCGCGCACTTTGGGCCTGACGGATTGCTGTATGTTTCCGCGGAACTCGCCAATGCCATTTTCATCGTGGACACAAAGACCCGCTCTCTCGTCGGTGAAATTCCTACTGGCGCCAGCCACACCCACATGCTCGTGATCTCTCCTGACGGCCGGAGGATCTACACGGCGAATAACGAGGCGGGCAGCGTGAGCGTTCTCGATTTGCCGGCGCGGACTTTGATCACAACGATTCCAATCTCTAAGAGAGTGCAGCGCATCTCGATTTCGCCTGATG
>Ga0210393_10004322_pt1 | contig 11258 bp, 11 predicted proteins | sample IncBWC27OmetaG_FD_160068 | JGI IMG/M metagenome (GOLD analysis project Ga0210393, IMG submission 160068) | Forest soil microbial communities from Barre Woods Harvard Forest LTER site, Petersham, Massachusetts, United States - Inc-BW-C-27-O ...
TGTCCTACCTGGGTCCGGTGGTCTCGACTTCGAGCCTGCCATCGCCAAAACTGCAGGTCCAAGACCTGTTACGTCGCGCGCAATACCCTGGAGGTATCAGTCGCCGTGGGAGGCCCGATGGATCTTGACCTGCGCAAGGTGCGGTACTTCGTCGCGGTCGCCGAAGAGTTGAACTTCGGCCGCGCGGCCGAGCGCCTCCATATCGCCCAGCCCGTGCTGTCTCGGCAGATCCGTGCACTGGAAAAGGAGCTACACGCCCAGCTGTTCGTCCGCGACAGCAGCGGCACCCAGCTGACCCGTGCGGGCACCCAGCTGTTGGCCGACGCGTCGCTGCTGCTGGCCGGGGCCGACGCCGCCCGGCGCCACGTCGCCGAGGCCGCCCGGGCGACGTCGACGTTCACCGTCGGATTCATGCCCGGTCTGACGGTGACCGAGCCGGTGCTCGCGCTGAGCGCCGCCCATCCCGACCTGACTGTCGACGTGTTGCGGACCACGTACACCAACCAGGTCACCGTGTTGCACGACGGCCGCGCCGACATCGGATACATCCGGATGCCGGCCGATCTGACCGGGCTGCAGACATCGGCATTGTTCAACGAGCCGCGCGTGGCTGTGGTGCCTGCCGCTCACCGACTCGCCGGCAAGGAGGAAGTGAGCATTCACGACCTCGCCGGCGAACACCTGCTCCAGCACCCCGATGTGGTGCCCGAATGGCGTTCCGTGGCAAAAGAAATGCACGATCGGCAGCGGCCCGCGCCGATAGCCCAGGCGCGCAGCGTCGAGGAGAAACTCGAACATGTCGCGGCGGGACGAGGTTTCAGTGTGCTGCCCGAATCAGCTGCCACCTACTACCAACGCTCCGACGTCGCCTGGACGCTGATCAGCGACATCCCGCCGAGCGAAGTGCGGCTGGCCTGGGTTGCGACACGTCGCACGCCGCTGATCGCAGAATTCGTGGAGCTCGCCCAGGCTGCAGTAAGAGGTGCGTAGCGCGATCCGATGACCGTGGTCGTAGCGGGTAAACGCAATCCACGCCGGCATTGACCGGCTGGGGTTGGGGACGAGGCCGAAGCTGTCGATGGGCGCGGGCTCATCGGCCGGTGCCGCCTACGCCGCGGAGAACCTCGCCGCGCCCGACAGCCGATGGAGCTTGACCGCAGCCATCTCCCAGCGCCGCCCGACCAGATTCGCCTCAGCACGCTGCCGTTCGCCCATGCCCAGCAGCCGACGGGCAGGCACCGGTTCCTCGGCACCTTCGACGCGCAACAAGCTCAATCAGCGGCCAGACCTCCAACTAGAGGGCATCGCCGAACTCGCTAACGTGCCAGGCGACGCCTTGACCCAACCGGAGATCGATGACGAAGCCATATCGCTCCTGGAGGAGGGTTACATAGACGGCGACGTCACCAGCCAGCGCTTTGCTCCTAGACGGGCAAAGCTCACCGCTCTGGGTTGCGACCCAGCGGCGGAGTTATGGGAGCGCGACGGCGGCCTCCTCTACTGAACGGCTAATCCTGTCTGACGTAGGTGACGCGGCTAAACAACCACCCATCACGCGCCCGCCGCTGACCGTCACCGATCATCTGGACTCCCGACACAGCTACGAATCCTGGGTCTCTGCGCTTAAGCTCCGCAGTGAGCCCTGGCTCCTCAAGCTGGCCGCAATCGGGGGCATACATTTCGAGTGTCCTCTTCTTCACGCAATCAACGCTAGGACGACGGCCCATCCCTTCACCACTCGTCGGCGTCCACACCGCTGGCCAGCACCCGCTCGGCACCCTCACGCCAGGAGCGGTCACCAACCGGAAAGACCGGCTCCCGGCCGGACGGCCCGTTTGCCTATCGCAAGGCGTAGAGGTGTGAACGCCGGATCCCCGCCGCAGAAGCGAGTTGGATCAAACCGCTGAGCACAAATACCACATCAAGAGCCGGTTCGCGACGGGGAAGCCGGCCGCGCTGGCACTCGACGGACCGGAACGCGGCCGGGATTCGGCGGCTATCCACGATTAGCGATACCAGATGCACTGTGCTGCTGAACCTTTCACCCTCGTACTGAAGCTGAAACGTCGACCCCCTTCCATCTGGGATGCTTGTCTAGTCGCCGAGCATGCCGTCACTCTGACGAAACCTCCCGAATGGGGGTTTGGCGGTGTCGCTCAGCTAGCAGATGTCGCAGCGTAGCGGCGCGGGGACAGCGTGAAAAAGTGACACGGATCTGAGAAAACGCCAAATGACATCAGCTGAGACAACGTGCATCGACGCAGGTTACGGGAACCCAAGATGACACTTGCTTTGGGAAGCTACATATCAATTGTAGATTCTCACGACTCGTGGCGGAATCACACTAGTGATGACGGAGCGATGGCGGATCCGCCAAGTTGATGAGACACGCGGGTGGCGCAATTCGGGGTTGTCCGCCGTTGCGGGCAAACGGTGTTCATATCGCTCTGACACGCTGCCGTGCGCGGGAATAAAAGATCTCCGAGCGCGTTGCGGTTGTGCATGGCCGCCAAGGCCGATGCCGATAGTGCGATATTAACGCTGCCAGTTGGACCGCTGGAACGGTCTTACTGTGGGCCGGCGCCGCGCGTGCGGCTCCAACCCACGGTCCGCAATGCGCATTACTTCGAGAGCGTCTTGCGGCGGCGACGAGTTCTCAACATCACCACATGGATCGCCGCGGCCGTAAGCGGCAGCTTCGCCGTCATGGAATTGGTGACTGGGCAGGGGTTGTGGCGGATCGCCGTGATCAACTTCGTCACAGCGTTGATCTTCCTGATCATTCCGTTTCTGCACCGGTTCGGCGAACTGCTCGCGCCGCTCACATTGATCTTCACCTCGTTCGTATCGCTGTCCGTCGTCTGCTGGAACGTCGGGACCGGATCCGGCCTGCAGTTCTATTTCCTGGTGGCCGCGACCGTTTCAGTTCTGGTGCTCGGGATCGAGCGCCTCGTCCTCGCGTCAGTCCTGGTGGCGATGGGCGCGGGGCTGGTCATTGCTCTGCAATTGCTCGTCCCCGCCGACACGGCAGTCCAGCCGCACTGGGCGCTGACGACGGGCTTTGTGGTGTCGACGATCTCCGCGTGCGTGATGATCGTCGCGACGGTGTCCTTTGTGCTCCGTGGGATCGATCGGGCCGAAGATGCGATGGAGACGGAATATCAGCGTTCTGAGTCGCTCCTTGCAAACATGCTTCCCGCCAGCATCGCCGACCGATTGAAGAGTCCGTCGACAAACATGATCGCCGACACGTACGAGGACGCCTCGGTGCTGTTCGCCGACATCGCGGGATACACCGAAAGTGCCAGCCAGACCGCACCTGCTGACCTGGTCGATTTCCTCAATCGCCTCTACACCGACTTCGACCGACTCGTAGAAAAGCACGGTTTGGAGAAGATCAAGACCACCGGCGATTGCTACATCGTGGTCAGCGGCGTGCCACATCCGCGTCCGGACCACCTGCACGCGCTGGCCTGTCTGGCGCTGAACATGGTGGACACCGTAGCGGGCCTGACCGACCCGCGCGGACACGCCGTGCCGATGCGGATCGGTATCGGCGCTGGTCCCGTCGTCGCGGGAGTCGTGGGCAGCCGCCGGTTCTTCTACGACGTGTGGGGCGACGCGGTGAACGTCGCCTCTCGCATGGAGTCCACCGGCGTCGAGGGCCGAATCCAGATGCCGCAAGACGTGTACGAACGTCTGAACGACGAGTTCTTACTCGAGGACCGCGGTGACGTCGAGGTCAAGGGCAAGGGGATGATGCACACCTGGTTCCTCGTCGCCCAGCGGGAGTTTGAGTCGCTACGCGAAGCCCGTGCAAACCAAGACGGCGCGGGCGTCCCGGTAATCCGGACACCCGCGCCGCTTGGGTGAGGTTTGTCAGACGCATCTGTTCCCGTTCAGCGCGCTGCTCTTGGAATTGTCGGGCCGTCCCCCCGAATCCCGGATACGCGCACATGCTGCGCTGGGAATTGGTCAACTGATCACATTCCGGATACCCGGTCATGGCACGGTACGCGTGTGCAAGCCGAATTGCGGACGAGCAAATCACGCCCGGTCGACCGCTTCCATACCTGGTGTGAGGTGGTCGTCGGTCGGCTTCCGTTCGGGCTCAGATCGGTCGTTGCGCCGACATTTCTTGGTTTCTGCCTGATCAACGGCTTTACCTTCGGCGTCGATCTGGCAATCCTCACGAGTCTGCGCAGTGGGCTCGGCTTTCCCGTGCCGATCGCCGTCACAGTCGCTTATGCGTGCGCCTTTACGTTCAGCTACCTGCTCAATCGCACCTTCAACTTTCAGTCCCACGCGCCGGTCGGACCGCAGGTTGCGGTCTACGTCGCGGTGGTCATCGTCAACTACCTGGTTTTCATCCTCGGGGTGACCAGTGTGTTGGCGGCCGTGGGAGCGCAATACCAGCTGTCGCGAATAGTGGCAGGCGTTTGTGAAGCGGTGTACATGTACTGCGCGATGAGATGGGTGGTTTTCCGCCGCTGATCGTGGCTCTGTCTGGCCATGCTGGCTCAGACTCTGACCGGCCGACGACGTTCGGTTATCACGAGTTGTTCCACGCGTGCACCGCGGTCGCGGCAATCTGCCAATACATCGCGATCTGGCTCGCGGTCTTCTAGGACTGATCGGCCAGGCGAAACTTTTAACCCCTCACCTTCAACGTATAGCGCACCTGGGGGCTTGCGGCAAGACCGGGGTGATGCCGCAAAATCACTGGCCGAAGCCAGAACTCACTGAATCGAGGGTTGCGAAGTGCGTGTTTTGTTGGCGCCGGGTAAGTCGCGCCGAGAGATCGAACCGGTATCCGACCATGCGGTGGTGGTTGTCGGGGCAGGCCCAACAGGGCTGATGCTGGCAGGTGAATTGGCATTGGCAGGAGTCGATGTCGCCATTGTCGAGCGGCGCGCCAGCCAGGACGTGATTGGTTCGCGTTCAGGCGGTTTGCATTCGCGCACCATCGAGGTCCTCGACCAGCGCGGAATCGCTGATCGGTTCCTTTCAGAGGGGCAGGTGGCGCAGGTCGCCGGGTTCTCCCAAATTCGTCTGGACATGAACGACTTTCCCACTCGGCACCCCTACGGGCTCGCGCTGTGGCAGAACCACATCGAGCGCATACTGGCCGGCTGGGTCGGTGAGTTGGCAGTGTCGATCTATCGCGGACGTGAGGTGACGAATATCGGCCAAGACCGCACCGGTGTCGACGTCGAGATGGCAGGCGGCCAGTTGCTGCGGACGGAGTATCTCGTGGGGTGCGACGGGGGACGCAGCGTGATCCGCAAAGCAGCCGGCATCGAGTTCCCGGGGTGGGATCCGACGACGAGCTACCTGCTCGCCGAGGTCGAGACCGCCGACACGGATCAAGGGCCGGAATGGGGCATTCACCACGACGCCCTCGGCGTCCATTCGCTCAGCATGTTGGACGATGGGGGACCGGTTCTGGTAATGGTGACCGAGCAATTCGTGGGTCCCAGCGGCGAAGCCACCTTGCGCGATCTGAGCGAGGCACTCATCGCCGTCTACGGGACGGACTACGGGATCCACAGCCCCAGTTGGATTTCCAGGTTCACCGATATGACACGCCAGGCCGAAGCCTATCGCGACAGACGGGTCCTGCTCGCCGGCGACGCCGCACATGTGCACCACCCGATAGGTGGACAGGGCCTCAACACCGGCGTGCAGGATGCGGTGAATCTGGGATGGAAGCTGGCCCAAGTGGTCAATCGGACGTCGCCCGATAGCCTTCTCGATACCTACCATGCCGAACGGCACCCGGTCGCTGCGCGCGTGCTGCGGAATACGATGGCGCAGATGGCGCTCCTTCGGCCAGATGACCGCATAAAGGCCTTGCGCGACGTCACTTCCGAGCTCCTGAGCATGGACGAGCCTCGCAAGCGATTTGCCGCGATGATGTCCGGCCTGGACATCCACTACGACCTCGGTCAGGGACATCCGCTGATCGGGCGTCGCATGCCCGACCTCGAGCTGGTCACCGCCGACGGTGTGCTGCGGGTTTTCACCCTGCTGCATGATGCCCGGCCGGTGCTGCTCAACCTAGGTGAGCCCGGTAGTTTCGACATCGGTCCATGGGCCGATCGAGTTCAATTGGTCGACGCGAAATACGTTGGAGACTGGGAGCTTCCGGTGCTTGGCGTGGTCGCTCCTCCCTCAGCCGTGTTGATTCGGCCCGACGGATATGTCGCCTGGGTGGGTGACCGATATCAACTTGCGCTCGCGGACGCGCTCACCACTTGGGTCGGGGCGCCCACTGTGACCCAGCGACGCGGCTGAACGCTGGCGAGGAACTGCACCGATCTACCGTGTGCTCTCATCGGGGAGGTCGTGCCGGGACTGATGCAAACCCGGCGCGTCCGGGTCATCGTCCTGGTGATCCAGCTTCTCCTGCAGGTCACGCTGCTCCTCAGTCGCCTTCCTGGCGTCCTCGGGCGGCGTCGGTGGGGTGTGGTTGATTTCGTGGTCCACGCGAGATCTCCTCCGAGCGTCTGCAAACCTTTTCAGGCAGGATCTCCCAAATCACTCGCTTCGAAACCCGGCTAACCTGCACAGCACCGAAAAGCCCTGTCTTGCAAAAACTCTCACAAAACGCCATGCTGGACGTCCGCCGGACGGATTCTGGCGCGGTGAAGCACGAGTCGCTAGGTCCACGACGCGGGGTAGTAGTCGGGGCTTACGGCGGACTTCCGGAATCCGGCACCGACTGTATGAATAACGGCCAGCCTGTGCGGGTACACGGCCTAGGCGTGCGGGAGTAGCTAAGGTCGGGGCTCTTAACCGCCGGATACACTGACTGGGTCAGCGAGTCGGTCGGCGTCGGTCGCGTACCGCTGAAAAACCACAAAAGTCGACGTCAGAGGTTGTGCCTTGCCCGAAAAACGCAGCGAAACGGTCAGCTTGGAGCCCCATTTCGAGGACGTGCAGGCGCACTACGACCTGTCCGATGACTTCTTCAGGCTTTTCCTCGATCCGACGCAGACTTATAGCTGCGCCTACTTCGAACGCGACGACATGACACTCGAAGAGGCTCAGATCGCCAAGATTGACCTCTCGCTGAGCAAGCTCGGGCTACGACCTGGCATGACACTGCTCGACATCGGGTGCGGCTGGGGTACCACAATCACCCGCGCGCTGGAGCATTACGACGTCAACGTGGTCGGCCTTACGCTAAGCCGCAATCAGCGGGCTCACGTCCAGCAGCGGCTAGACAGGGATCCCAGCGCTCGAACCAAGCGCGTGCTCTTGAAGGGCTGGGAGCAGTTCGACGAGAAGGTGGATCGCATCGTGTCGATCGGCGCCTTCGAGCACTTCGGGCGTGCCCGCTACGCCGACTTTTTCAAGAAGGCCTACGAGGCGCTCCCGGCCGACGGTGTGATGCTGCTGCACACCATCATCACGCCCAGCGATGAGGAGTTCGCCGATCGAGGGCTCCCAATCACCATGACCAAGCTGCGGTTCATGAAGTTCATCATGGACGAAATCTTCCCGGGCGGAGACCTTCCACAAGCCAAGGGCGTCGAGGAGCATGCCGGGCGGGCCGGCTTCGCCGTCAAGCGAGTCCAGCCGCTGCGCCTGCACTACGCCCGCACCCTCGACACCTGGGCGGCCGCGCTCGAGTCGCGCCGCGACGAGGCCATCGTGATTCAGTCCCAAGAGGTTTACGACCGGTACATGAAGTACCTGACCGGTTGCGCCGACCTGTTCCGCGAGGGCTACACCGATGTGGCGCAATTCACCCTCGCCAAGGGCTAACGACAGTAGTGTCTGACCCTTGCTGCGTGACGGGGCGCCTGCCGCAGAGACCTCCGCTTACAGGATCGAGTCTCGGAACTCCACGCCTTCCTGCAGGGATTGAGCGGACTTGTCGATCTCGACGACGGGGTAGATCTGATAGTCGGCGAGGAACGCGAATTTGCTTGTCACATCGGTCAAGTCGGAGGGGTTGTCGGTTTCGACCACCGCGAAGCCGCCCATGCCGTCGCTCCGGCCGACGAATTGGTGATATGTCGTGCTCGCGGGCGGCGTCCACTTGGCGAAGACCGCCAAGCCCCGCCGTAGCGACTCCTCGTTCTCGACGGCCGAACCGTTCAGCCGGTATGTCCATGACACGAGGTACTTCATTTCGTTCTCCTTATCGTCATTTCGTTAACGGTGCTTGGGTCCGCGCGTGGACGCGGGCACGGATGAAAGCGGCGGCGCCCCCGGTGGAGCACGTATTTTTGCATTTGGTTAGAAAAGCAGCGGCGATCTTGCGTTACCTCATCCGAACGGTTGAAATCCGCTACAGTCTCTGACTAATCCGCAGGCGGGGGAGTGCCGAGGTGCCACAAGATGGGCTACAGGACCGCCAATGTCACGGTTGATGAATTCTCCCGCGTAGTTTCCGAAATATATGCAGCGTCAACCAATCCTGAAAACTGGATGGCGGCGCTGGCCGACATCGGTCAGATTCTCGATGCGAAGGGATGCGCGGTCATTATGGGTGGTGGGACAACCCGATCCGTCATGGCCTCAACCGTCCCTCCGGAAGCCCGCGACAACTACGTCGCGTATTACCACACGATGGACTATGTACTCGACGCCGTCGAGACGGGCCCCGCGGGTCTGGTACGCGGAGGGCAGGCACTGGTTGCTTTAAAGACCAGTTCAGAGTTCGATGCCGACTTCATGCGCCCGTATGGGATGAACGACGGACTTTTCACACGATTGTCGGTGGGCACTAGGCCCACGACCTTTCTCGCGGCGGCCGCCAAAGGCCCCAAACCATTCGATACCGCCGAGCGCGTGAAGTTCATGGGCGCATTGGTGCCGCATTTGCAACAAGCGCTTCGCACCCAAACCCATCTCGCGGAGTTAGACAACAGGACACGCGACATCACTGCGGTCATCGACGCGATACGCCACGGCATCGTCATCATCGACACCGGACGCCGGATTGCGCAGATGAACTCCGCAGCCGAGCACATCCTGATGGCCCGCGATGGGTTATGCATGCACTCGGGCCAGCTCGAGGCGCTTCATACCGTTACCAACAAACAGTTGCAGAGCGGTATCACGCGCGCATGCGAGGGGTCGCGGGATGGTGCTCGAGGCGGTGATTCACTCGCGTGCAGCCGCCTAGAGCGGAGGCGGCCGTACGTCATTCACGTATTGCCGCTTGCGACACCCGAAGACCCGTCTGCGGCGCGAGCTCTGGTGATCATCATCGACCCCGAGCAGGAAACCGAGCCACCAAAGATGTTGCTAAGACAGCTCTTCGGCTTGACCAATGCCGAAGCCGATGTGGCGCTACGAGTGATGCAGGGTGACGGCCTGAAACCGATCTCGGCGGATCTGGAGTTAACGATGGCCACCATCAAGACTCACCTGCAACATATTTTCGACAAAACTGACACACACCGACAGGCCGAGTTGGTGCGCCTTCTGTTGGCGGTCATCCCGTAGTGCGCCGGGAGATCGGCTGTCCGCTCATTTGCCTTTGAGGCTGCCGATGCGAAGCGAGTAGTCAGTGCGTTTGGGTTGCGGGGTTTCCTCGAGGTCCTCGACGTAGCGCCTGGGGTCGCGGTCGGTGATCAGCAATCCCTTGGTGGTGGGATGCTGCGTCATGAATTCGCGGTATTGCTGCCCGAGCGCTTCGCGAAGGCCGATGGGGGCGTGGCGACGGAAGTCCGACAGTCCTTCCCGTTCCTCTTCGCTCATGTGGTCGTCGTTGGCTACTCGGGTGCGGCCGACCGCCGCCCACCACGCTTCGGTGCCGACCCGGGCCGCGTTGGCGTCGCGCACTCCGTCGCGAATGTCGTTGTGATCGCCGATGGCATCGAGTGTCTCGCCTTCGGGATCGTCGGCGCCCCGCTTGAGCAGTTGGGGGTAGAAAATCTTCTCTTCGATGTAGGCGTGTACGTCGAGCTTGTCGCCTAGCGGACGCCATACCCGCTCGAGTGCGGTGTGATTTTCCGGCGTCTGCTCCTGCAAATCGTCCAGCCCGGCGAATTGTTCGCGGAACCAATTATGGTCAGCGAGGATCAATTCGGTGATGTCAGCCACTCCGACCCCCTGCCTCCCCTGACCACTACGCTTGCCGCCATCGTGTCCCAGCTGGCCGAACCAGTCAATCCGCTCGTCAGCCGGCCACCCGTCGAGCGGAGGAGACGTAACCTCGCCCGTAGCGGGCAGACGCAGAATCGACGGAAGGCTTGCAATTGTCCCCTCGAGACGACTACCGGTACGTGATCATTGGCGCCGGCGCCATCGGCGGCGCCGTGGGAGCAGTGCTGACGCGCGCCGGTGCTCCCACGGTGTTGGTTGCACGGGGTCGCCACGCCGAGGTTCTGGCGGCCGAGGGCATCGCGCTGAGAACGCCCGACGGCACCTTCCGCACACCAGTCACCGCGGCGTCCCAGCCCGAACGGGTGCGGTTGACCAATCGCGACGTGCTGGTCTTCACGACCAAAACTCAGCAACTCGACGCGGCACTGCGGGAATGGGTGGATCAGCCGGTCCACGGCCCGCATGGCGTCGTCGGAACCGCCGGCGAGCGACTGCCGGCGTTGACCGCACTCAACGGCGTAGCCGCCGAGGAAAAAGCGCTGCGCTATTTCCGTCGGGTGTTCGGTGTCTGCGTCTGGTTGCCTGCCGTGCATCTCGAACCGGGTGAGGTGATCGTGCGCTCATGGCCGGTGGTCGGGCAGTTCCGTATCGCACGGTGGCCCGCGTCGATCAGCACGCAGACCGACACCGACCTGTTGACCGAACTCGTCGAAACGTGGAGCGACGCGGGGATCCGGGTGCGTACGCCCGATGACGTGGCCCCCTGGAAGTACAACAAGCTACTCAGCAACCTCGGCAATGCCGTGGGCGCCCTGTCCGCTGACCCGACCTACGCAGGCGAGGTGGTGGCCGCGGTGCGCGCTGAAGGCGAGAACGTGTTGCGGCATGCGGGAATCGAATTCGTCTCGTTCGAGACATCCACGGCGGCACGCGCCGACGGACCGACCATACGCCCGATACCCGGATGGAATGCCGGACCGAGCAACTCCACCTGGCAGTCGTTGAGCCGCAACACCGGCGATGTGGAGACCGACTTCCTCAACGGAGAGATCGTCCGGCTCGCTCACCGACACGGCATCACGGCGCCACTCAATGCGGCGTTGGCACGTGCAGCACGTGCAGCGGTTCAACACGGCCACGGTCCGAGCCATTACTCGGCGGCCGATCTGGCTGAACTGCTCGGGATCAAC
>Ga0210393_10004323_pt1 | contig 11256 bp, 11 predicted proteins | sample IncBWC27OmetaG_FD_160068 | JGI IMG/M metagenome (GOLD analysis project Ga0210393, IMG submission 160068) | Forest soil microbial communities from Barre Woods Harvard Forest LTER site, Petersham, Massachusetts, United States - Inc-BW-C-27-O ...
TTGCTTGAATGCGTTGCCAAATTTTTCCTCCTTTTCTTATTCATGTTCGGCCACGATTTCCCAGCTGACGCCACTGACGCCTGGTTCGAGACTCAAACGGCTGACAATTTGCTCGAGAAGCAAGTTTTGCCTGCCGGTGCTGGTCAACATGGCTTGTACCTCGACCTTATCGGTATGCTCGACGTCGTCACTCTGCAAAGACTTGAGAAGCAGAGGCTGCCCTCCGATGGAGTGAAGCAAGAGGGCGCGCAAATGACCTTCCTGATCGGCGCGTGCGGTGATCCGAAAGAGATAGGTGATGTCGGCGTCGGCGGTGCCCATGCCACGGTTTAGGGCTTTTCCGATGGGCCGGAGGCCAACGTTGGCGGCAATGACGGCAACGGCACCGGTGACGGCTGATCCGTACATGCCATAACCCGCCAGCGTTCCGATGGCCGCCGAACACCAGAGAGTGGCGGCGGTGTTCAGGCCAGTGACGTTCAAACCGTTGCGCAGGATTACGCCAGCTCCCAGGAAACCGATTCCGGAGACAACCTGCCCCGCGATGCGAAAGCTGTCGTCAGGATGCGCGGCAAGCGCCGAGAGCATGACGAACATGGAAGCACCCGCGGCGACCAGGGCATTGGTGCGCAGGCCGGCCATGCGTTGGCGCCACTGGCGCTCGGCGCCGATGAAGGCTCCGAGGATGAGCGCCAGACCCAAGCGAATTGCAAAGTGGTGCCAAAACATTTGAAAACTCCTTCCGGCGGCAGTATCACGAGCGCGAAGCCGATAAACATAACTACCATACCCGGGTATGGTAGGCAAATAAAAAGTGCGCATTGCTGCAAAAAAATCCGCTACTCCCAGGAGAACAAGGGAGGCTACGAGAGGAGGGCGCTGCACGCGACGCTGCTGTGGGATGGGTGATGCATTGGGCGCGGGCGGAGGCCCACTATCCCGCGGGGCGATATGACGAGATGCTGAACACGCCGCTGTTTGCGATGGAGGAGTCGATTGGGAAGGCGCTGCAGATCGAACTGCTGGTAGCGCAGCCGTTGATGGCGGTGGGGAGATACGCGGATGAGGGCAGACGCTGCGAGAATTTTTGAAGTTACACGGGAACGGAAGGAAGTTACGACGGCGCGGAGTTGGGTGGAGAGATGGAGACGGAGCGTGAAAATTCAGAGGTAATTGAAAGGGAAAAAAGCGTGCTCCGACATGGCTCGCGCGACGAAGGCGCATCCCCCAGCGCGAAGCGATGGGCAATTCAAACTATCAATTACGAGCTGGCGCTGAATTTATGGTTGCGCGGTTCTGACGAGGGCTTCGCGAGTCTGTTGGCAGAGATCTTCGAGGCGGGAACTGTAGGAGACGGGGTAGGGCGGATTCGCGATTCCGAGACGGAGGAGGCGAGTTGGCAAACTTTCGCGGCTGGCAATAAATCGTGCTTGGGCGGCTTGGACTGCGGACTTTGGATCGAGGTTGGCCTCCTCCAAGCGCTGGCCGTTGCGCATAACCGGAACGAGGAGCGGTTCGGCGGAGGGAAACGACTCGTCGTCGAGGCCGATGATGTCGCCGGAAAATGCTCCGGAGTCACCAGTGGCGCGGAAGACCTGTTTTCGGCCGGGATAAGTTTTTTTGTCTTCGCTGAATTTGGCGGTGCCGCGCACGCGATGATCCATTTCGACTTCAACCATTTTGTAAATGACGCCGAGGGAGGGCGCGTCCGCAGAGGTGGAAAGCGCGGTGCCGACGCCGAAAGCGTCGATGGGCGCGCCGCTCTCGCGCAGAGCTTCGATGCGGTTTTCGTCGAGGTCGCCGGAGACGAAGACTTTTACGTCGGTCCAGCCGGCGGAATCGAGGCGCTGGCGAGCCCAGCGACTCTCGGCGAGAATGTCGCCACTATCAAGGCGAACGCCGCCAGGTTTGCGGCCGAGGGCGATGATTTTCTCGATGGCTTCCCGGACATCGTAAGTGTCCACTAGAAGAGTCGACTGTTCCGGGAAGACGTCGAGGAAATTTCCGAAGGCTTCGGCTTCGTCGTTGTGGGCCATGATCCAGGAATGGGCTTGCGTTCCGTAAACAGGGATTCCAAACGATTGTGCCGCGTAAGTGTTGGAGGTTCCGACGCATCCAGCGATGAACGCGGCGCGGGCGGAGAGGACGCCGGCCTCGACGCCATGCGCCCGGCGAGTGCCAAACTCAACGACCGGGTGACCGCCAGCGGCAGTAGTTACGCGAGCAGCTTTGCTGGCGATGAGAGTTTGGAAGTGGAGAATGGAGAGCAGGCTAGTTTCGACGAGTTGGGCTTCCGCGATGGGCGCGGTGACACGGAGCAAAGGCTCGCCGGGAAAGAAAAACGTGCCTTCCGGAAGGGCCCACACGTCTCCTGTGAAGCGGAACCGGGCCAGGTAGTCGAAGAAGCCGTATTCGACATTTCGAAAGATTGGCAGATCGCGAATATAAGAGATTTCTTCGGCGGAAAAGTCGACGTTTTCCAGGAAGTCGAGCGCTTGTTCGAGGCCAGCGGCGACGAGATAGTTGCGATGGCGAGGCAGACGGCGGACGAAGAGCTCGAAGGTTGCGCGAGCGTCAAAGCGGTTCTGGACGTAGCCCGCCGCCATGGTGAGTTCATAGAGGTCGGTCAAGAGGCCGGAACAAGGTCTACTGGAGAGCATTTTTCGCCATGGTTTACGGTAGTTTCCGGCCAACAACAGCGATGACCTCGACCAGGGATTTCATCAGAAAACTGTAACACAAAGTCCACGGCTGGAAAGAGCGGTTCTGCTTGAGGACCCTCCCGGCCGTGCCAAGCCACTCCAGAATTTACGGCACCAACAAATATTGCGAACGTCGAGGCACTAAGCTGCGCGAGAGCTCAATCCTAGCATTTGGGCCGAACTACATGGAAGCGTCGGCACGCGCAGCGCGTTTGGGTTTGGGGCCGGTCCTGGAAACGAAGTGACTCTCCTTGGTGACGGAGCGCGGATCGACAAGCCACTGGCCTTTGCCGGCGCGGCCGGGCTGCTTGATCTTGACGCCGGTGAGACGTCCGATGCTGATGAGACGGCAAATTTCGGCGCTGGTGGTGTCGAGGTCGGTGGCGGCTTGGCGGGTGGAAAGCCAATTCTTGTAGTTTGCGGACGATTTCAAGGGTGGCTCCTTTTCGGGGGGAGGGGTGAGCTTCGTTCACTATAGCGGCATAGTATAGGTTGTGGCAATAGGAATGAGGGAAGGGTCGTTTCCCTTGCCGGGGACTGGGCGGTTGTCAGTTGTGAGTTGTCAGTCTTTCATTCGTCGTTTTTAGCCCTTCGTTCTTCGTTCTTCGTTCTTAGTTCTCACTTCTTAGTTCCGAATATTCGGTAAACCTAAGAGACTTGGATCGCAAGAGGTTTCGTTGGCTTTCGATGAGGTCCAAGTCCACGGGGAAAGTATTCAAGCAGGCTTGCGGCGTGTTGGGTTGACCTTGGTGAGCAGAAAGATTTGGCGCAACAGTTATTTTTTGAAAAGGTCTTCGAAGGCTTGGCGGGCATCCATGGGCCGCGAAGGTGAAGGCGGAGGCGCGCCAGCAGCCGCGGGCTGCGTGTAAGTTGTGGGCGCCGTATCTTTTTCCACCGTGGTGCGGAATTCGTAGAACTTGCAGCTGTTCTTCACGTCCTTGGGGGTGATGCGCTCGGGAATGGGCTGGGTGCACTCGAACTGCGCGCCGGAATCGAAGAAGCGGCACTGCTTGCAGGAATGGAGTTCGAACTGACACTTGGGGCAGGTCCCGTTGGGGTCGAAGCCCGGCGTAAGGACGGCCCCGCAATTCGAACATCGCGCGCGGGTGACGGTGCCCACCATGCGCGGGGTGCGCGGACCAAACTGATCCGCGCCGCGCGGGCCGCCCGCGGGAGGCTTACGATCATGGGACTTGTCTTTTTTTTCGCTTTTTTCCGCGTCGCGATACCCGCGGTGACTATACTTTCGATCCACAAATGCCTCCGTCCGCCAGTCGCGACGGACTGCAACTGCCATAACTCATGATTTAGCGCTGACGCGCACGACGATCTGGTTAGTATCCAATCGGATTGCTACACTCGGCCGGACCGCGCAATGATTCCCCAAGGTTCCGTTGCAGTGCCGCGCAAGTCCGAGAGCAGGAGATGGGACATCTATGTTTGTAGTCCTCTGGGAGTTCGAAGTCAAGCCGGGTTGCGAAAATCGCTTTGAAAGGGTCTATGGGGTCAATGGCGAGTGGGCGGCGCTGTTTCGGAGTGACGCTTTCTATCGAGAGACCCGCCTGTTGCGCGATGCATCCCGGGCGTTGGTTTACGTGACGATGGACGCTTGGGATTCGCGCGAGGCTTTTGATGAATTTTTGCGCGCGCGCAAGGAGGAGTACAAAACGCTCGATGCTGCTTGCGAAGGGTTGACGGCGATGGAACGGCGCATCGGGGCTTACGAAGAAATTGTTTAGGATGACCAAGGTCACTTCCCTGCCCAGAGGGCGACGAGACCGTCTGCACCGAGATCGGGCTGCAAGAATATTTGCGGCGCGCCGTCTTCGCGCAAGACGGCTTCGGCGGCGAGATAACCGCTGCGGACGGCACCTTCCATGGTGGCGGGCCAGCCGGTGGCAGTCCAATCTCCGGCGAGGAAAAGACGGGGAACGCTGGTTGCTTGTTGGGGGCGCCAGCGGTCGACGCCAGGCTCGGGAGAAAATGTGGCGGCGGCTTCCTTGATGACCGTGGCTTTGAGGAGTTGGGCCTCGCGCGCGCGGGGCAAAGCTTGGCGGACTTCTTTCAGACAGAGGTCGATGATTTCCTGGCGCGGCTTCGGCAATAGATCGTAGGAAGCGCTGATGACGAGTTGGAGATACTGTCCGCCGGGGGCTTCCTTGTCGATTTTATTTTCGTTTCCGTAGAGGATGGTCTTGTTGAAAATCCACTGCGTGTGAGTGTCGAGGAGCGTGACGAAAGGCTCGTCCATCACGGTGCGGTCGAACCAGAAGTGCACGCCAGTGATGGGGGCAACTTTGATTTTGTCGAGATGCGAAAGCGCGGGGACGGTTTGCTTAATGCTTTCGGGGAGGAGTTCGGCGAGCGCAGTGTGCGGCACGGCGAAAACGTAGGCGTCGGCGGATTCCTGGCGGCCTTCGTCAAAAACAACGCCGGAGAGTGCGCCACTTTCAAACTTGAGGCTGCGAACTGGAGAGCGGAGGACGACTTCACCGGCGCGGCGCTCAATCTCGGCTTTGCTACCGGCGTACAGTTCCGCGAGGGGCACGATGGGCACGCCCATGCGATAGCCGGATTTATTGGAGAGAAACGCTTTCCAGAAAACGTCGATGCCGAAGCGCGCATCCGTACGGTCGAGTTCTTCGTCAAGCGCGCTGACGAGCACAACGCGCCAGAAGCGCTCAATGGCACCCTTGGTTTGGCCGCGGCGGCGGAGCCAATCGAGCATGGAGATGCCATCGTTTTCGTCGAGATCGGCAGTTTTGCCCTTCGACCAGAGAATGCTAAGCATGGCGCGCGCGATGGAGATTTTGTCGCGGAGCGAGAGAGGGGCAAAGGCCGCGAAAGAGCCGGTCATGTGAAACGGCGCAGGGAGAAAGCCGGCTTGCATTTCACCGCGGCGGCCTTGGGGATCGAGAAAAAGAAGACGGTCGAAAAATTTTATTTTGCCGGCGGAACCGACGCGTTTGTAGAAATTGTCGAGATTGGTGCAGCAACCAAGGGTGACGTGCTGGCAATTGTCGACGTGCTCTCCATCAGGCAGCACGTAGCTGGTGGCGCGGCCGCCGAGGAAAGGTCTTTGTTCGAATAGCCGGACGCGCCAGCCGGCTTCAGCCAGCGCGACGCCGGCGGCCAGTCCCGCCAGCCCGCCGCCGATCACGATCACGCTTTTCAAGGATATTCTCTTCCGTGAGGCGGCCGAAGCGCGCCTTTGCGATAAACATCATTTTTTCAGGTTTGGAAAGCCGAACGCGTTCGCCAAAAACGGCGAAATCCAGAGATTCGATGCGCGCGAGAAGGGCGCTGTAGGTGTGCACCAGCAGCCAGAGAGCGCCGCGGCTGTCTTGGTCAATCAGATCGAGCAGTGCCGCGCCTTCTTCGTAATTTTGCCAGGCGCGCTCGGCTTCGAAACGGAGTAATTCCCGTACGCCGAGGGTGGCCTCGCTCTTGGCGAAATCTTCCGGCGACACATTGAATTTTTTCAGGTCATCTTCGGAGAGATAGACGCGGCCGAGTTTGTGGTCGTCGTGGACGTCGCGAATGATGTTGGTGAGCTGGAAGGCGAGGCCGAGTTTTTCGGCGAGATCAAGCGCTTTCGAATCGCGAAACTGGAAGACGTGCGTGCACGTCAGGCCCACCGTACCTGCGACGCGATAGCAATACTCGCGGAGGCGATCGAAGGTGGGATAGGTCTGGATGGTGAGATCCATTTCGGCGCCGCTGATGAGATCGTGGAGATAGCGCGCAGGCATTTTGTAGCGCTGCATGGTGTCTACAAGCGCGGGAAGGACGGCTGACGCGCCACTTGGAATCGCGGGTTCAGCGGATTGCGAGCGTGTTGCAGCAGCATCGAAAGCGGCGCGCCACTTGGCGAGACCGCGCTGTTTGGCGGCGACATCGTCGCCTTCGTCGGCAACGTCGTCAACCAACCGCATGAAGGCGTAGAGGGCGGCGAGCGCATCGCGCTTTGGCTTGGGAAGGAGGAAAAAAGCGTAGTAGAAGTTGCTGTGAGCGGCGCGGGCGATGCGATGGCACTCTTCGTAGGATTGGGCGATGGCGGCTGTTTGCGAGATACCGAATACGGGCGATTGTGGCGTTTGAGACGCGGCATGCTGCGCCTCCACAGGGAGAATCCTTGCCGCAAGATGTGCTAGGAGTGAGCGAGCAAGAAGGCTGGCTTGTTTGGCTTTGCTGATGGATGGGCGTTGGTGCAGGGTGTCGTAGCCCATGGTCTCAATGGAGTCGAGGACCGCGAGACCGCCGCAGCTGAACATTTCGAGGTCGATGCTGAGGCGGCCGTCGACCATTTTTGCCAGCGGCATGCCTTCGGCGAAGAGCGCGCGTGTGCGAGCAACCAAGTCCTTCATGAGACGGACGTAGCGTTCGTCGAAGCGCTTTTCGACAATGTCGCGTTCGGTCAAGCCTGCCGCGGCGGCGGCATCGAGCGGAATATAGATGCGTCCTTTCTCGAGGTCGCGCGAAACGTCTTGCCAGAAATTCGCGAGTTGCAGCGCCGTGCAGGTGGCGTCCGAAAGTTTTTGGCGCTGTTCATCGCGGTAGCCGCAGAGATAGAGGACCAAGCGTCCAACGGGATTTGCCGAGTAGATGCAATAACCGATCATCGTATCCCACGTGGGGTAACGTTTGACGACTTGATCTTGACGGAAGGCTTTCAGCAGATCGGCGAAGGGCAGTTTGGGAATGTCTTTCGCCACAATCGTTTCGCGCAATGCGACGAAAACAGGATGGGAAGGCCGGCCTTCGTAGCAGGCGTCCAACTCTCGCTCCCACCAGTCTAGCAATTCCAGAGCGCGCGCGGTCTGGGGGATCTCATCGCCGAGATCGTCGGCCCAGCGGCAGTAAGCGTAGACATTGTAGAAATGCTGGTGCAGGGCTTTGGGCAAAAGCCAAGAGACCACGTTAAAATTTTCGTAGTGATGCGTGGCGAGCCAGCGAGTGTACTGCTGCGCGGCCTCGGGCGTGCAGCCCGGGGCGGGGGCGTGCGCGGCTAGATCGAGTTCACCGGGGCGCAGCATGTGAAGAGAGATTCCTTCCGGCCGAGCGGGAATCCACGATCGCTCCGCTCGGATTGAAATGAAAGAAAACAGCGAACATGAAAACTAGGGGCGAACGGCGAGCTTGATTTCGCCGCTGCGGCTCTTCATGCGTTCGAACGCCTGGGGCAAATCCGCGAGCGCGATCTCTTCGGTGACAAAATCGTGAGCGGAGATGTCGCCGCGGCGGATGGCTTCCAGCGCCTCGCGAATGAAGCGCGGCGTGTGATGGAACGGTGAAATGATTTTGATTTCGGAGTAGTGGATGGCGGCAGGTTCAATGTCCACGTGCGTGCCGCTGGGCAAGCCGCTGAAGAAGTTCACAACGCCGCCGCGGCGCACCATCGCCAGCGCCTGCTTCCACGTCGCGGGATTGCCTGCAGCTTCCACTACAGAATCAGGTCCACGCTGATCTTCTGTGAGAGCCTTTACCGCAGCCACCACGTCAGGTGTATTGGTGACATTGATGGTCGCCACCGCACCAAGCTTCTTTGCTACTTCGAGCGGAGCGGCGCGGCGCGCCAGCGCAATCACACGAACACCGCGGCGCGAGAGCATGCGCACGTATTTCAATCCAATCGGCCCGCAACCAATCACAGCGGCCGTATCGCCAGTGCGAACTTCCATCTCGTGAATCCCACGCAGCACACAAGCGAGAGGCTCAGCGAGCGCCGCGCTGCCGTCGTCGACGGAGTGCGGCACTTCCAGCATGTTCTCCATCACGATGCGGCCCGGAATGCGCATGAACTCGGCGTACGCGCCATTGTTAAAGAGCAGATCTTCGCAAAGGTTTTCCTGGCCGCGGCGGCAGTGATAGCAGCGCAAGCACGGCGCCGAATTCGCGGCGACTACTCTCATACCAGGTCGCCAGCGGGCATCCACGCGCTTCCCCACGGTGGCGATCTCTCCCACGACTTCGTGGCCGAACACGGCTGGGGGTTGAATCATCTTCGCGTGATAGCCGCGCTTCCAGACTTTCAGGTCCGTGCCGTCGGTCAACGCGAGCCGCACGCGCAGAAGCACTTCGTCGGCGGCGACCGCAGGCACGTCTATTTTTTCCACGCGCAAATCTTCGCTGCCGTAGAGCACTGCCGCCATCATCTTCGATGGCATGGCCATGCGTGTGACCGCTGCGGCCAACTCTTCTACAATGTCCAGCTTCTTGCTCGTTGTGGCTCTCATACGTGTGTAATCAAAATCTTCAGCGACTCTTCCGTCGGGTGCGCCGCAAGTTCCAGCCCTTCCTGAATTCTAGCGAGCGGATAGCGATGCGTCACAATATCCATCACCGGAAGTTTCTTCTGGAGCACCAGTGCGGCCGCTGAGTCTTGGATGTCCACAGCCGCGCTGTAGCTGCCTAGGATCTCTTTTTCGTCAATCCCTACTGCCGCCGCGGGAAACTCTATCTTGGTCACTGGGTCGTTTGCAGCAAATAGTAGAACGCGCCCCCCGGGCCGCGCTGCGGCCAGCGCTTCGGCTACAACCGCCGGATGCGCTACCGCTACCAGGACCGCGTCAGCACCCCGTCCTTCGGTCCGGGCTCTCACCTGTTCCACAAGCTTACCATTAGTGGGGTCAAAGGACTCTACTGCTCCCAACGTGAGACTCTTTGCGCGGCGGACAGCCATGGGGTCGCTGGTGAAAAGGCGGGCGCCTTCGAGATTGGCCACCATGAGCAATTGGAGACCGATGGGGCCGCACCCGGCTACCAAAACGGATTCGCCAGCGGTTACGCGAGCCTTTTGCACGGCTTTTACGATGGTATTGATGGGTTCGAGGAACGTGGCTTCCTCGAAGCTGACGTTATCGGGCAGCGCAATGATGCCGTGATTAGCGACCCAGGGCATGGCTTTTACATATTCAGCGAAGCCGCCACCGTTGGGTGTGAAGCCGCCGGTCAGGCCCGTCGTTTTATATTGCTTACACTGAGAGAAAAGGCGACGTTCGCAATAGAAACACTGGCGGCAGGGGATGTGATGGAAACTCATGACGCGGTCGCCGAGTTTCCACTTGGTGACGCCTTTGCCGACGGCGACCACAGTGCCCGCGAGTTCGTGGCCGAGGATTTGTGGCGGCGGGACGTAGCCGTAAAAAATTTTCTTGATGTCCGTGCCGCAGATGCCGCAGGCGGCGACTTTGATGAGGACTTCGCCGTCGCCCACTTCGGGAACAGGGACTTCTTCAACACGGACAATTCCCTTTTCGCGATAGACGCCCGCGTGCATGGTTTTGGGGATGGGTCCTAGAGTGCGCAGGGCTTCAGCGACAGTGCCGGTGCTATTCATTGGGCTCCCACCTTCAATGAGTCGCTCGCCACTCCAACTTGCACCAAGTCGCTTATATAGGTCTCTAAAAACTCTGCGAGAGCCTCAGCAGCTCTGCGACTTTGCTTTCCAAACCGGATCAGAGGGCCCAACGTTCCAGGGTTCTTTGCCAATTCCACAAGGACGCGGGGAACACTGACGCGATGATCTGACGAGATCGTCCGGTTGAAGTCTAGCGGAAGGTCTTCGCCTGCGAGGTCGCTGATAGCCCGAATAGCGACGCAGCGCGCGCCCCACACAGAGCCTTCACTGAGCACATCAAAACTCTCCATCTCCACGACATCGGCTTTCATCGAAAGCAGCGATTTTTGCTCTCCCGTGGTTAGAACTTTCCTGGCAGTATAGAACGCACCTGCCAACTTAGCGCCTTGTGCGATTGCCTGATCGCAAAGCCTTTTGTCGGTCTCAATCCAATCTTTTCCCAGATCCGCCGGGGTCTCCTCCGACTTCAAGAGTCTCGCTACAACAATGTCACTCAACGCGTAATCAGCCCGGAGAGCTCCGGCAAGACCACTCGAAATGCAAACATCAAAAAGGACATTGGCTTCCGTTGTTCGCATGAAAAGGTCCATGACAAGGGCACCCGCGCAATCTCCAATACCCGTCAGGGTAACGAAAATCTCTGACGCACCAATTACACTTTTCCAAAGCTTAAGCCCTTCTGCGTTTTGTCGAACGAATCCTCGTTGGGCTCTCCATGGGGCAAATTCTGCTTCCACCGCAAATGTGACGAGGACTCTCATCGTTGTTTATTTGATGCCGTGCTAAAGACCGGCGTCTACATATCCCCTAGGCAGCTGCAGCGTGCACGATGCGTTTTGCGCGGCGCTTGGAAACATAGCCGTTGGCTTCGTACCAGCGCACGGCGCGTTCCAACGCGGCTGCGACCGGCCCGGGCTTAAATCCCAATTCGCGTTGCGCGCGCGAGCAATCTACAAACATCACGTGCCGCGCGATCTTCACTCCTTCCACCGGAATTTGCGGCTCGCGCCGGAGCAGACGCGAAAGCGCCGTCTCCGCATAGGCTACACCGAGCGCGAGCCCGTGCGGAATTTTCATCTTCACCGCGGGGAGGCCGGTAATCTTCGCAAGGGCGTCCAGCATCTGCTTCAACGTCAGATTCTCCGCGCCCAGCAAATATCGCACGCCAATCTGGCCTCGTTCGGCAACAAGCAA
>Ga0210393_10004324_pt1 | contig 11256 bp, 10 predicted proteins | sample IncBWC27OmetaG_FD_160068 | JGI IMG/M metagenome (GOLD analysis project Ga0210393, IMG submission 160068) | Forest soil microbial communities from Barre Woods Harvard Forest LTER site, Petersham, Massachusetts, United States - Inc-BW-C-27-O ...
CTCGATGGCATACGGCAGCTTCTCGGGCGCGTATCTCGAAAAATGATGATTTTGACCGGCCATGGGCCCGAGCCCGCCCACCTGCCAGAACAGCCACTGCGTCACTTCGACTCGGCCGCGCAAATCCTTGGGCAGGAATGTCCCGCTCTTCTCCGCCAGGTACAAGAGGATGGCACCGGACTCGAACACCGAGATGGGCGCGCCGCGTTCCACCGGTGAGTGATCGACGATGGCGGGCATGCGGTTGTTCGGCGAAATCGCAAGGAACTCGGGCCTGAATTGTTCACCCTTGCCGATGTTCACCGGAACGATGGTATACGGCATGCCGGCCTCTTCCAGAAACAGCGTGATCTTGTGGCCGTTGGGCGTCGGCCAGTAGTACAGGTCGATCATGGGTGCACCTCGGGCGGGTCCAGCGCCATTTTATGTTCTTTTAGTATTGCTATGCAGACATCCTCTTCGCGCGGCAGCGCGCGCATCTGCGCGAGCCGCGCCCGCGCGCGCGCGTTCCGGGTCCAGGGCAGCAGGGGGTTGTCGAATTTCGCCGCCTCCGCGACGCGCCACTCCAGCACGTGCCGGCGCTCGGCAATCGCCCGCGCCTCCCTGCTGTCGGGCGCGAGCAGCCGCCTCTCCAGACTGAATCCCGCCATTTGCGCCGCCACCGTGTCGCTGCGCTGCATGGTCTTCGACAATTTCAAACACAGCTCGCGCCGCTCCGGCAGCGTGCTCGATTCCCTGCATGCCTCCACCAGCGCGGAGAACGCCGGAATGACCTCGCTGCTCGCGATCCCGCTCACCAGTGCAAGCCGCGATGCGTCCGATGCCGCAAAGCCGCTCGGTAGATCGTAGCCCGCGGCAGCCAGGGCATCGACCATCAACACCACGATGCGATTCCAGTAGAAATCGAAGCGCGCGCCGACGGCCATGTCCGCCAGAATCCTATCGACCTCCGTCGTATCCCTGTCCTTCTGCGCCACGGTCAGAGTTTGCATCCACGCCGCACCGTTGTCGGCGTCCACCCAGCGCATCACGGTCGCAACGTCGCGGATGTCGCAGGCGGGTGTTCCCGCGCACAGCTGCAGATGCAGCCAGCCGATGCTCGCGTTCTGCGGAGCCAACTCGGCGGCGCGAGCCGCCAACTCCACGGCGGTGGGTGCGGGCGCCGCGGCTCCCTTGGGTCCGGCCGGGGCGAGGTGGCGCAGCGCCGCCGCCGCCGCCAAGGAGTGCGCGTCGGCGCGCGCAATGAGAACCGCTGCCGCGGCGGCTCTCCATGCCTGATATCTCTCGGCCGACGTGCGCGGGTCGGCGCTCGAGGCCCAGGCGGACGCGCAGTGAGCCACGAGTGCAAGTACCGGCAGCCAGCGCTTCAGCATGAGCTGACCGTTCCCTTAGCCGTCGGCGCGATTGCCGGCGGCCGTGAGGCCCGCGGTGATCGCCAATCGCATGGCGTCCTCGACGGAAATGTCGAGAGGCTGAATGCGGTCGCGCGGCAGGTAGATGGTGTAGCCCCCGAAGGCATAGCTCATGGGAAAGTAGACGGTGACCCAGTCGTGGCCGCCGTGCGCATTCAGAACGGGCGGAACGTCCTCGCGAGTGACGAACCCGATGGCATGCACGTCCGCGAATCGGGCCAACACCACGCGCTGCAAGTCGCGCTTCTCGCCGCTGCCGGAAGGCAGCAAGCTCACCACGTCGCGAAACCCGCCGTAGAGCGTCTTCACGAAGGGGATTCGGCCGAGGAAATCGTCCCAATATTTGAGGAAAATCTTTCCCGCATAGGCGTTGACCAGGCTGCCGACCACCAGCAGCAGCACGAACCCGGCGATCAATCCCAGGCCGGGCCAATAATGTTCCGGGCTGACGATTCCCACGGTGATCAGGGCGCGCCGCAGCCATCCTTCCACGGTGTGCACCAGCCACCAAATCACATAAACCGTCAAAGCCAAGGGCAGTACGGTCACCAAGCCGCTCATGGTCAGCCTTAGGATTTTGCGCATGGCGCAATCATCGCATGATCGGGCTCAACCTGTCGCAACCGCACAGAACGCTTGCGAAGGCCGGCGATAATCGCCGCCCCGAAGCGGTACCGCGGAATTTTGAGTCCACACGTAGTACTGCGTGACGACCACGCTGCCGTCCGGGCGGGTCAGGCTCAAAAGGCGGCTGTCACGTCGAAATTGCAGCGCCTCGTCGATGCGGCACGGCAGCGTTCCCTGGCTCTCGTCGTGCGATCCCGGCGGCGGCAGCTCCTGGACGGCACCGCTGCCCCAGTCGATGAGCAACACCCGGCCGCAGGCGGCGCCGCAGCTCGTCAGGGTCACCGTCACGTGTCCTGCGAAGTTTGGACCGCCCGCGAGCGCAGCTTCCGCGAGTTCGCGGTCCTCCTCGGACAGCTCGCTCGGACCGAAATCGATTTTGGGCGGAGCGCCGGCCTCGTACGGCTCGCTCGGGTATTCTGAGAATTTCGGTGCACTCAACGGTTCCTTGGGCGTGGGCGATCGGTCCCCGGCGGCGCCGCGGATACGGTCCAGCTGATCGGCGATGTCGTCGGTGAGGTACCAGTCGTCGATGGTCACCGCGGCGTGCGGAGCCTTCGCGGTGACGGCAACCGCGATCAGCGCATGGTCCTCGCATGCCCCGTCCTCGGCGGTATGCGGCGCGCACTGACTGTAGCGGGTGAATGCGCCATAGACGTCGGGCGCGCCGGGTTCATTGGGTGCCAGGAACACGAGGTAGCGACCGGGAGGTACGTCGACGCTAAAATTCACCTGTCCACGCGCGAGCTGCACCGTGTGAATTCGCGACGTATCGAGATCCGAGGCATACACCGTCATCGACGGCACGACCTGGCTCGGAAATGAGACCGTGCCCGCGATGGTGCCGGCGCTGGCGCCGGCACAGGCGCCCAGCGACGTTGCCGCCAGCAGAACCATGGCTTTGAAAGGCGGGTGATCCACCGCCTGCATGGTAGCGACTGGCGCCGCCGATTGCACCGCCGCGGCGATCTCTGTCAGGATGCTTGGGCTTGAGATCACGGGATAAGGAGCCGAACATGTCATCAGTCGCACGGGTCACGGAAATCATTTCCTCCTCCAAGAAGAGCTTCGACGACGCCCTCGACAACGGTGTGAAGCGCGCGACCCGAACTCTGAAGAACGTCGCGGGTGCCTGGATAGCGAGCCAGGACGTGGTCATTGCCAAGGGCAAGATCACCGAGTATCGGGTGCGATTGAAAGTGACCTTCGTGCTGGCGGAGTAGCCGCGCGCGGGCGGCGCGCCGCTCAGGGCTGGCGCGGCAGGATGAACCTCAAGCCCTGGTAGTTCAGCACCACCCCGTCGCGGCGAATACGTTCGACCCGGGGGCCCTCCGGCAACGTGGCACCTTCGTGATACTTGCGCATGTTGATGTACACGAATCGATCGGCCGGGCTGGTCGCATAGACATGAACATCCAGGTGCAAATCGGGCAGCGCTTGCGCACCGGTCAGGCTGATTTCGCTGATCGAGGGCAGAACCTCTTGAGGTTCGTCGGGGGGCTGCGCCTGCGCTTGCGCGCTCTGACCGGACAGGATCGGATCCGAATGGCGCACGGCATGCACTGCGGTCTTTCGCGCTTCTTCCGCGGCCGGTACTGGAATCTCCGGGGCATACACCGGTGGCGAGGTGTCCAGGGGACTGAAGTGCTCGGTGACCGCAGCCTGGGCGGCCGCTGCGGCCGCGGGGGCGGGACGCGCGGCCGAGTCCGGCGGCCGCTGCGCCGATGCGGACGGCGCGCTCTTGTTCCACAGCACGAGAGCCAGCACCACGAGATTGATGCCGAGCAACACTCCTAAGGCAGCCGCCCACAACGGCAGGCGCCTGCGCCGCGCTCCGGGCCGCGCATCCATCAATCCCGGCACGCTCTGGCGCTGCCGTTCGATTTCGGATTTCTTAAGTGCGTCGAGAATGAATGACATGAGACCTCAGATGCCGCGTGGCCCGTTCGGCAGCAGCAGGGGCGAGCCCGGTTCGGCCAATGCGGTGTCGAGCATCACCAGAGTTTGAATTCCCGCGATGCCGTCGACGTTGAGCCGATGTTCGCGCTGAAAATTCTGCACCGCAATCGCCAATTCCTCATCGTAGAGATCGCCGCGCTCCGGATCCGCGGAGGCTCCCCGCAGGGCGTTGAGGCTGCGCCGCAGCCACCTGACCTCATCCCCGTGCATGCCCACCGACAACGGCCGGGTGCTCGCGGTCTTGGGTTTCCAAACGACCGTGAATTCGCCGAACCAATCCCGCGACAGCTCATCGATGGGGACTCGCTCGTTGTGTTCGCCCAGATCCAATGTGGCGAATCTATCGTCCAGCGCGGACAGTACCACGCGGTGCCTCTGCCCTTGATCGTCGGTCAGAGTCAGGATCGCAGGGCGGTTCAAGGCCCGCACCTGCGCCCATGAGCCGTGCTGCTCGAGACAGGACAGACCCGCCTTGGCCGCCTGAGCACAGGGATTTTTATCGTCCGCCATGGCGGTTCCCCATAGGGACAGGAGTCGGCGGAATGCCGCCGCATCGCCGGTGTGGGTGCTGTTCGCGGCGAGCAGGGCGTTGATGGACACGGCCGGCACCGCGGCAGGCGCGGGCGCGACGTTGGGTGCGGACGTGACGTTAGGTGCGGACGCGGCGTTGGATACGGACGCCGCGTTGGATGTGGGCGCGGCGGCACCGGGCGTGCCCGCAAGGGCCGCGGCCTGGGGAGACTTGTGGGCGGGCGCGTGCAATGCGGCAGTCTGTCGCTGCCACAGCTGCCAGCCCGCAAAACCCGCGCCGGCGATGCCGATGGCGCCCAGAGTTCCCGCCATCCAGCCGAGCCACCGGGGCAGGTAGCGCCGACCATAGACCTCTCCGGCGGCCGACCGCACCAGTGCGGCGGTGATCTTCCGGGTCTCCTGGGTATACGCGCCCAAGAGCGCGCGGTCGCAGGTGACGTTGATCACGCGCGGAATCCCACCGGAGAGACGGTGAACCTCGGCCAGCGCCGACGGCGTGAAGATTTCCCCGGCGGCGCCTGCAACCCGGAGCCGGTGGCGCACATATCCTTGAGTTTCCTCGCGCGACAAGGGCTCCAAATGATATCGGCCGGTGATGCGCTGCGCCAGCTGGCGCAGCTCGGTGCGGTCGAGCAATTCGCGAAGCTCCGGCTGTCCGATCAGAATGATTTGCAGCAGCTTCTGCGTGGGCGTTTCCAGATTGGTGAGCAGCCGCACCTGTTCCAATACATCGGGAGAAAGGTTCTGCGCCTCATCCACGATCACGATGATGCGCCGGCCTTCGGCGTGGGCCGCCAGCAGCCGCCGATTGAGGGCATCAACCATCTGTTTGACGCTGTCGCGATCGGCATCGGCGATGGGAAGCCCCAGTTCCTCGCAGATGGTGAGCAGGAACTCAACCGGGGTCACTCGAGGATTCAAAATCACGGCGACATCGGCGTGATGCGGGACGCGCGACAACAACGTGCGCACCACCGTGGTCTTGCCCGTACCCACCTCGCCCGTCAGTTGAATGAAGCCTCCGGATTCGTTGATGCCGTACAGCAAATGCGCCAAGGCCTCGGCGTGGCGTTCGCTCAAGTAGAGGTAGCGCGGGTCCGGCGTAATGGCGAACGGCTTTTCGCTGAGACCAAAGAAGCTTAGGTACATGGCAGCTCTAGAATAGCAATTCAGCGGCCGGGTACGGGACCGCGCGGCAAGAGGCTCGCGCGGGTCAGCACGGCCGTTCCGAACCGGTCGCGGATACCGTCGACGACCGCGTCCAATCGGGAGCCGGCGGCGGGTACGTCGGCGAACAGGTCCGGCTGCTGCAATGTCCGTAAATTGCTCAAAGCCACCCCTAACAGCCGCACCGGGGCATTCCGGTGAGCCGCCGACCATTCTTCGAGCAAGCCCCGAGCCGCCGTCGACACCACGACCGTGTCCTGTGTGGGCTGTCCCAAGGCGCGCTGGCGCGTGAACGTGGTGAAATCGCCGCGGCGGATCTTGACGCTCACTCGGCCGGCCGCGAGGCCATGCCTGCGCAAGCGAGAAGCCGCCCGGTCGGCGAGGCGCTGCAGCTCCACCAAGAGCTTCGGCAACTCCCGGATGTCCCTCGGGTAGGTCTCTTCCGCGCTGATCGATTTCTCTTCGCGATCGGGTTCCACCGGCCGGTCGTCGAGGCCCGACGCGCGATCCCGCATGGCCCTTCCGTGCTTGCCGAAAAGCTGCCGCAGCACATCGTCGCCGGCCCGGCGCAGGTCGCCGAAACTGCGAATTCCCGCGGCATGCACGGCGGGCAACGTGCGCGGTCCCACGCCGAACAACTTCTCGACGGGCAATGGGTCCAGAATGTCGTGCACAGTGTCCAGGCCGATGCTGCACATGCCGTCGGGTTTGTTCAGATCGGAGGCGATCTTGGCCAGCAGCTTGTTGGGTGCGATGCCCACCGAGGCGGTGAGCCCGATCTCTGTGTGAATGCGCCGCCTGATTTCGATGCCGATCGTTTCTGCGCCGCCCAGGAGCTGCCGGCTCCCAGTGACGTCGAGAAACGCCTCATCCAGGGAGAGGCCTTCGACCAGCGGCGTGAATTCGTGAAATATCGCGAACACCCGTTCCGAGACCTCTTTGTAGCGTGCCATGCGCGGCTGAACGCAGACGGCGTGCGGGCATCGGCGCAAAGCTTCGCGCATGGGCATGGCGGAGCGGACGCCGTAGCGGCGAACTGCATAGCTGGCCGCGGCGACCACGCCTCGGCCGCCCGTGCCGCCGACGATCAGGGGCTGGCCTTTGAGCTCCGGACGATCCTGTTCTTCCACGGACGCATAGAAAGCGTCCATGTCGATGTGCAGAATCGCCCGCATGTCATTTCACGGTGATGGTGATTTTCTTCGAGTGCAGCGGCGGATCGAAGGACTGATGCAGGTAGTCCGCAAACACGAGTTGGAGCGTGTGCTTGCCGGGGGGCAGGGTCAGCGTCGTTTCGGTTTGCCCCTTGCCGAAATGCCGCAGCTTGTCGGTCGCCGGCATCGGCGCATCGAGTTTCACCTCGCTGAAGTCCATGTCGACCAGGAGATGGTGATGCCCGGTGTTGTCGAACTTGACGCCCGCCGGCGCGATTCCCATCCCTTTCAATCCGAAGCGCACGGTGACCGGTCCCTGCACCGTGGCGCCGTCCTTGGGAGAGATGAAATACACCTCTGCGTCGGCTGCGGGTGCGACGCGGTCCTGCGCCACGGCGAACGCCGCCATCAACATGAAGCTCAGCGTGAGAAGTACACGATTCATGCGGCTCTCCTCTCTTTGTCCTTCGATCATCTTACAGCTGCAGCATGGCATAGAAGAATACCCCGGCCAGGGTGATGCCCAGTACGACCATGTAAACGACGAAAAGTGCCGACGCCTTGACCAACGTGCGCGTCCAGCTCCCGCCGAACACCCGCCGCATGGCGAGCACCGTATACACGGGCAGCGACCAGAGCAGCAGCGGCACGAGGCTCAACACCGGACTCAGACGCGGCCATGCGCCGGCGGCGTCGGCCGACAGGATCACCAGCGTTATCACCGAGAAGAAGAAGGCGTGCACGTACAGAAAGAACAGCAGGTGCTCCGCGTAGCGATACCGGGGCCGCCAGTACAGCAGCATGTGCAGAAACGCGATCAGCGGCAAGAAGATGAACATGGCTTTGGGTCCGGTGCGGAGAACCACGTGCCACAGGTTGGCCCCGTTGTCGCGCGCGATTTCACCGCAGGCGTGCTTGATGCGGGGTGCCCAGTCGGTTCCGAACAGCTGGGCGCTGAAGGGCGTGGCGTCCATCTTGGCGCATTCCGACGGGGAGGCATCGGTGACCGCGGCGCCGTTATTGTTGAAGCGCACGATCTGCGTGTGCGGGTTCGAGACCGACGCCACCAGGCAAAACAGGATGCTGAGCACGAGGTACAGGCGAAAGGGCGGCAGGTAAGCTGCGCGGCGGCCGGCGACGAACTCTTGGGTGAGCTTGCCGGGCTTGAACCACAGGAAGTACAGCGTGCGCCACAGCCGGGAATCCGAGTGCGTGATTCCCTCGAGCGCCTCGTGGATGAGTTCCCCGGTGCTCGGCACGTGCACGTCCGCGGCCTGGCCGCAGTTGGCGCAGTAGCGTCCGGTCGATACGGCGCCGCAATTCAGGCAGCAGCGAGCGGCGCGGAGCGGAGGTGCGAGCTGGCCGGGCGGCGGCTCCGAAGTCATTACACGGAGGCCGGGTCGGCGCACGCGGTGCCTGCGTGCAATTCGTGCGGCGCGAAATCATCGACACCGGTGAGATACGATACCTTGGCGTCGTAGCCGCGCAAGAACGCCGCTTCGGCCACGCTCAGTATCCCCGCCGCCTCCGCCTGCGCGATCTGCCCCGGAAGTTCCAGCGCGGTGACGCGGCCGGTCTTGACGCCGTCGACGCGCACGCGCTTCTCCAGCGCCTCCGCCGACGCCGACAAGTCCAACGCCTCTTGCAGCAGTCCGAGCGGGTTGCCGGCAGCAGGGGACTTGTAAATATGCCGGCTCAGGCGCTCCCGCGCCTCGGTGGGATTCATGATTAGATCGGCGATGGCGCGCCCCAACCGATCGCTCGGCGGAAAGTACGTAAGTCCGCGCGGAAAGATGAGCAGGCGCATGAACGCGGCGAGGGGCCGGTTCGGGAAATTGCGCAAAAAGAGATGCAGCTGCTCCTGTGCCTGGTACAGGAGGCTCCGGCACGCCCACTCGACCAGCGGCAGATCCGCCGCCTGGCGGCCCTGATTCTCGTGGTGCTTCAAGACCATCGAGGCCAGGTACATCATCGACAGCACATCGCCCAATCGGGCCGACAGCGTTTCTTTCTTTTTCAGGTAGCCGCCGAGCGCGAGCATGGCGATGTCGCTGGCCAGCGCGAATGACGCGCTGTACCGGTTGATGTGCTGGAAGTAGCGCTTGGTTGCGCCGGTCTGCGGCACCCGCGTGAAGCGGGCGAAGGTCAGGCCAAGGACCAGCGAGCGCACCGCATTGGAAATCGCGAATCCGATGTGGCCCGTGATGGCGCGATCAAAATCCGCGACCCCGGCTTCATGATCGGGATCGCGCGCCGCATTCATTTCCCTGAGCACGAATGGATGGCAACGCACGGCTCCCTGGCCGAAGATGATGAGACTGCGAGTCAGGATGTTCGCGCCTTCGACGGTGATGGCAACCGGCACGATCTGGTATCCGCGCCCCAGATAATTCCTGGGTCCGAGGCAAATGCCCTTGCCGCCGTGCACGTCCATCGCATCGTTGGCGATCATGCGGCCGAGTTCGGTCGCATGATATTTCAGCATGGCTGACGGCACGGAGGGCTTTTCACCGCCGTCGATGGCGCCGGCCGTGACGGAGCGCGCGGCATCCATGATGTACGTGCGCGCCGCCATGCGGGCCAGCACCTGCTCGATCCCTTCGAAGCGGCCGATGGGCATGTTGAACTGACGGCGTATGCGCGCGTACGCCGCGGACGCATACACCGCCGCCTGCGCGCCGCCGGTGGCGTTCGAGGGAAGCGAGATGCAGCGGCCCACGGACAGTTGTTCGACCAGCATGCGCCAGCCCTGCCCGGCCATGGCGAAACCGCCGATGAGGGCATCGAGAGGCACGAACACATCCTTCCCCTGGATGGGGCCGTTCTGAAAGGGAACGTTGAGCGGAAAATGCCGCCGGCCGATGCTGACGCCTGGAGTGTCGCGCGGGATCAATGCGCAGGTAATGCCGAGGTCGGCGCGATCGCCCATCAGGTGCTCGGGATCGAACAGGCGAAAGGCGAGTCCGACCACAGTGGCTACCGGCGCCAGGGTGATGTAGCGCTTCGAGAAGTTGAGCTTGATCCCGATGACTTGGGCGCCCTGCCAAAGGCCTTTGCATATGACGCCGGTGTCGGGGATGGAGGCGGCGTCGGAACCGGCGCGCGGACCGGTGAGGGCGAAGCAGGGTACTTCCTCGCCGCGGGCGAGGCGCGGCAGGTAGTAATCCTTTTGCGTGTCGGTTCCGTAGTGCAGCAGCAGTTCCGCAGGTCCCAGGGAATTCGGCACGGCGATGGTCGAGGAGGCGGTGCCCGATCTCGAAGCGATCTTGATCAGCACGCAGGAGTGCGCGTACGCCGAGAATTCCAGGCCGCCGTAGCGCTTCGGGATGATCATCCCGAAAAATCCCCGCGACTTGATGAACTGCCACACCTCGGGGGACAGATCGGCCCGGGTGTGGGTGATGTCCCAGTCGTCGAGCATGGCGCACAGGTCCTCGCAGGGTCCGTCGAGAAATGCCTGTTCGGCCGCGGCGAGCGCCGGCACTTTCGCCGACATGAGCTTTTCCCAATGCGGGCCGCCCGTGAACAGCTCTCCGTCCCACCACACCGTACCCGCATCCAGCGCTTCGCGTTCGGTGGCCGACATCGGCGGCAGCAATCGCCGGTAGCTGCGCAGGAAGGGCCGGGTCATGACGCGCAGCCGCAGGGGCCTCAAGTTCATGAGCAGCAGCAAGGTGTACGGCACGGAGACGATGATCTTCCACCACAGGGGCGCCGCACCGAGCGTCCAATAGGCGAGCAGCAGCGCGCCGAGCAGGCAGGTACTTGCGGCGAGACTCGCGCGGCGATAGGCGAGTACGAGAACGAGTCCCAGGAACAGCACCGCCCACGCGGCGAACGCACCCGCGCCCGAGGCCATGATCCACGAGGCCACGCTATTCATGGGGGTGCATTCAGATCAGGTCTTTCACGCCGTCCCGTTCTTCCAGCAATTCACGATGCGTCGCCTGCATTTTCTCGCGGCTGAAATCGCTGATGCTCAAGCCTTGAACGATGCTGTATTCGCCGTTCTTACAGGTCACGGGGTAGGAGTAGATCACGCCTTCCGGTATTCCGTAACTGCCGTCCGAGCAGACCGCCATGCTCACCCAGTCGCCGGCCGCAGTGCCCTGCACCCAATCGTGAAGGTGATCCAGCGCCGCCGCCGCGGCGGATGCGGCCGATGAGGTGCCGCGGGCCTTGATGACGGCCGCGCCGCGCTGCTGCACCGTGGGAATGAAAGTGTCCTTGAACCAGGCCGCCTCGACCACCGACAGCGCAGGCGCGCCTTTCACGGTGGCGTGGTGCAGATCGGGATACTGGGTCGCCGAGTGATTGCCCCAGATGATGACTTTCCTGACCTCCGCCAGGGGCGCACCGCTCTTTTCGGTGAGCTGCGCCAGTCCCCGGTTGTGATCCAATCGAGTCAT
>Ga0210393_10004326_pt1 | contig 11253 bp, 8 predicted proteins | sample IncBWC27OmetaG_FD_160068 | JGI IMG/M metagenome (GOLD analysis project Ga0210393, IMG submission 160068) | Forest soil microbial communities from Barre Woods Harvard Forest LTER site, Petersham, Massachusetts, United States - Inc-BW-C-27-O ...
TGTTTGTCCGGGCACCCCATAGTTCTCCCTGTTCCGATCCCTACTCCGTAGGCATCGATTAGATGCACATTTCTGGCGAAAAAGGCCCGCTGGGCCAGTGGCCCGCACTATGTCGGTCATTTTACTCTCGTCACGCTCGTAAGATTGGGCCTGGGCCGAATCACGCTCGCGTGATCGTGACCACAATCTCTTCGCCGCTCATCGAGAGCTTGGCTCCGCCGTTCTGGGTGGCGCTTGGTTCCAGGCGGTCCGCGAGCAGTTCGTGGCGCAGATAGGATTCGTGCGCTGAAATGGCTTCGGCGATGCGGGGTGAGGCGGAATAGCTGACTGCGATGCGATCGGAAATATTCAGATTCATGGCTTTTCGTTGATCCTGGACCAGTCGGTTGAAATCCCGGGCTAGGCCTTCCTGCAACAGTTCCGGCGTGAGCGTAGTGTCGAGCGCCAGGAACGTGCCTTGCTCTAGCATGCTCTTGAGGTTCTCCGGGCCTTCGTAGGCCGGGAGGATCTCCTCTGCCGCGAGTTCAAAGCTTTGCCCGTCGACTTGCACCGTGTATGGCCCACCCTTCGACACAGCCTTCGGGTCAGCCTGACTCAGAGCCTGCGCAATCGCCTTCAGGTACTTTCCGGCGCGCGGACCAAGCTTCTTGGCATCGGGTTTAAAACTCACTTTCACCAGCGTGGTCTCATCGTCGATCAGAACGAGCTGCTTGATATTCGTTTCTTCCAGGATCTGCGCAGCATACTCGGGGTTTTCCAGCACACGGCGATCAGCAGCGTCTCTAGGGCGGACGTACAACGTGCCCAGTGGCGTGCGGATCTTAGTCTTGCTCTGCGTCCGCAGGCTCAAGGCAAGATTCTTTATCCGGATGACCGCATCGATGCTTCGCTCCAACTCCTCGTCCATCAGCGAAGCGTCTACCTGAGGATAACGGGTCAGGTGAACGGACGACGGAGCTGCTGGGTCGACCGAGCACACGAGATTCTGATAAATCTCTTCCGTCAAAAACGGCAGCGCAGGCGCCATCACCCGAGTAACGGTTGTCAGCACAGTGTAGATCGTCTGATACGCATCGGCCTCGTTCGCCCAGAAACGGCGCCGCGAACGCCGGAGATACCAGTTCGAAAACTCGTCGTCGAAAAGTTGAAAAGCCTCGATCAAGCGATAGTGCTCGAAATTATCAAAAGCGTTGCGCGCCGCATCCACCAATCGTTGCAAGCGGCTCAACACCCAGCGGTCCAGTTGATTAGTGATCGGAACCGCGGAGCCTGGCTTCCAGCCATCCGATCGCGCGTTGCTGACGAAGAAGCTGTAGCAATTCCAGAACGTCAGCAGCTTCCGCCGCGCCTCGCCATCGATGGTCTGGCCCACGTTGCCCGTAGGATGCAAGTCGGGAAAGTTAAGATTTTGCGCGGTCTTCTGCTCAGCATAGATGTAGCGCATAACTTCGGCGCCCAGCGCCTCCGCGGCTTCGTCGAAGGCGATGGAATTGCCTTTCGACTTATGCATCTCTTCACCGCGCGCATCGCGAACCAGAGCGTGCCCCAGCAAAGCTTTAAACGGAGCGCGGCCATCGATCATCGCGCTCATCGCCAGCATGGAGTAAAACCAGTTACGGAATTGTCCGGGAAAACTTTCGAGCACGAGATCAGCCGGAAACGATTTCGCCCAGTACGCGCGGTCGGTCGAGTAACGCATGGTGCTGAAGGGGACGATGCCCGCGTCCAGCCAGGGATTGCCGACATCCGCGACGCGTGAAGACAAGCCGCCACACTTCTCGCAGCGAATCTTGACCGCATCGATGTACGGGCGGTGGGGCGAATTTCCATCGAATGTTTCCCAACCCTCGACCGCCCGCTCCTTTAATTCTTCTCGACTGCCGATCACGGTGAAGTGCTCGCACTCGTTGCAAACCCAAATAGGCAATGCGAGTCCCCAGAAGCGCTTCTTCGAGATCATCCAGTCGCGCATGTTGTGCAGCCAGTCCAGTTCGCGCGCTTCGCCCTCGGGTGGAATCCAGCGGATGCTTGGCACCGTGCGCTCGATGCGGTCGCGCCAATCCATGCGGATAAACCATTCATCCACGGGACGAAACACCAGTTCCGACTTGCAACGCCAGCAGTGCGGATACACGTGCGGATATTTCTCGCGGGCCACCAGCAATCCTTTGGCTTTCAGCTCCGCGATTACTTCGTCGGAGACTTCATTGGCATTGCGTCCGGTGAGCGGACCGAAGCCCTCCTGAAAAACTGAACTCTCATCCAGCGGCGCAATGAACGGCAAGCTGTTTTCTCGGCCGAGTTCCTGATCCTCCGCGCCGCAACCGGGAGCAATGTGAACCAGCCCCGTACCTTCCGCCTCGCTTATTTCTTTCCACGCGATCACGCGATGCGATTCCGCCGCAGTCTTGCCGTCTCCGGTTTGGCCATAAGGGAAAACGCCCCCCGGCGCGTTTTGCGCAGGCAGCTCGTCGAACGGGCCGGTGTAAGTGAGACCGAGCAAGTCACGGCCCGGAAGTTCCTGCAACACTTCTATCGTGCCACTGCCCTTTAAGATTGTGCGGATCGAAGGCAATTTGTGAGCCTCATGCTTGCCTTCGACTTGCAACTCCTGCAGTCGGTCGCGCTCGAAGTTCGCCTTGGCAACGTAGTAAATCCAATCGCCGTGCCGAACTTTGAGATAAGTCATCTCCGGATTCACCGCGACGGCAACGTTCGACGCCAGCGTCCAAGGTGTCGTCGTCCAGACCAACAGTGCTGTTTTATCTTGACCCTTTATCGGGAAACGAACGAATACCGAAGTATGCTGAGTGATGCGGCGGCCCTCGGCCACTTCCATCTGCGACAGTCCCGTACCGCAACGTCCGCACCAGGGCATCACATCGTGCCCGCGATAAATGAAGCCTTCCTCGTGGCACTTCTTGAGAAATCCCCAGATCGTGTAATTGTTTTCGTCGGAGAAAGTGAAGTAGCTTCCGCCGTACTCGGCCGATCCCAGCTTGCGGACAATCTCGCTGGCCCGTGCGGTTTCGGTAAGCCCGCTGGGAAGGTTCACGGTCACCGCCCGATCTCCGTCAGCCAGCCCATCGCGTAACGCGAGCAACACTGCGGGATCGTCCCAATCGCACCAATAGCCCAGGCGGATGGACTGCTCGGTCTGCCGCGCGGCGTAAGTCAGCACGCGCTCCTTGCACGCGCGAACGAATTTCTCAATGCCGTAGTCGCGAATCTCGCGCTTGGTCTGGAGTCCCAGACTTTTTTCTACTTCCACCTCGACCCACAGTCCTTGGCAATCGAATCCATTCTGGTAGCGCTCCGCCTGACCGTTCATGGCGTGGTAGCGCTGGTACATATCTTTCAACGAACGTCCCCAAGCGTGATGCACGCCCATGGGGTTATTCGCGGTAATCGGTCCATCGAGAAAAGACCAGCGCGGACCATTCGCATTCTGCTCACGCAGCTTGTCGAAAATGCGGTTCTCTTCCCAGAAGCGCAGTATCTCGCGCTCCATCGTGGGAAAGTCAGGCACTTTTGCGACGGGTCGATACATGTTCATCAATAATATCAGCCAGTGTAGGCGCGAGCGTCCGCGCTCCCGGCGACATGGCTATAGAGATTAGCTAGCTACGTCGCAATGGACCACGATCAATCAATCTTTTGCGGAATCGTAAACGGAAGAACAGGGCGGTCTGACCAGCAGTCCGGATTAAAGCATACGCAGTGCAGTCTACGCGGCGTCGTCCTCAACCTTGATGCGCAGCGACTTCAGAAACTTGAGGTCCTGATCGCTGATCTTGAATTCAGTGGTCATCAGCGCTGGCTTTTCGCTGGACTTCTCACCCGGCTTGCTGACTCCGATCGTGGCTTCCAGCACCAGAAAGATATCGTAACCGCCCTCTTTGATTCGGGAAACGACGTCGGCGATCGGCTCAGAATCAGCCAGCGACTCGTTAATCGCCTCGCCCAGTTCCTTCATCAACTGCTTCAATTGCTGGTCCACGTAACCCCCTTGCAGGATCCAACTGGTGCCCTGAATTTTATCCTTCCACGCAGCGAAACCGACCCTGCCCTATCAACATTTTAGATGCAGCGACAAGGTAATGCTTCGCGTCTAAACTGTTGCGCCCGCGATATTGTAACCCCGAAGCCATTCAAACGAAACCCTGCACCACAAATATTGATAAAATCATTGCAATGACGAGCGTTACCACTGGTCGAAAGCTTGGCATCGCGGCACGGGTCGCCGGCCGGGTAATCTCCCGGCACGCGCGCAACTCCCGAAGCGTCGGCGCGGTGACCAGAGGTGTTCGCGCCTCCGCATCCCATTTCGGTCGCGTCCTGGGACAGCTTTGGCTTGAAGTGACAGGTTTTGTTTTCTTAGCCTTAGCGGGGATTGGAGTGATCGCCTTCTTTCGCGAGTACGCCAGGTATCAAGCCGGCCGCGCTACTTCCAGCCGCGTCCTGCTTGCCGTGTGCTTCGCTGGGCTATTTGGATGGTTCGGCGTAAGCTCATTCTGGAGAGTGCGTAAGAGGAACCAACACCTTTAACCGCCATATTTCTCGTCATGACCGAGAACAAATCAGACCTCGAAACCGAATCCCACATTGCCGTCCGCCCGCTCTATACCCCCGCAGATCTTGAAACTTGGGACTACGACCGGCAAGTCGGCTATCCCGGCGAGTACCCATTCACTCGCGGCGTGCAGGCCACCATGCATCGCGGACGCCTCTGGACCATGCGCCAATACGCGGGTATGGGCGATGCCGAGGAGTCCAACAAACGCTATAAATATCTGTTGGCGAACGGGACCACCGGGCTTTCCGTCGCCTTCGACCTACCCACACAAATTGGACTCGACTCCGACCATCCGCTTGCCGTCGGAGAAGTCGGTAAAGTCGGCGTCGCCATCGATTCGATCGAAGACATGCAGCGCCTTTTCGATGGCATCGAGTTAACCAAAATTTCCACCTCGATGACCATCAATGCCACGGCTTCGATCTTGCTCGCTCTTTATGTCGGGGTCGCTCGCCGTCAGGGCGCGGACATCCGCAAACTTTCCGGCACAGTGCAGAACGATGTCTTGAAAGAATTCATCGCGCGAGGAACTTACATTTACCCGCCGAAGCAGGCGATGCGCATCATCACCGACCTGTTCGCGTGGACCAACGAAAACGTCCCCGAGTGGAACACGATTTCCATCTCCGGCTACCACATGCGCGAAGCCGGATCGACCGCGGTCCAGGAAGTCGCGTTTACCTTGGCCAATGGCATCGCCTATGTGCAGGCAGCTATCGACGCTGGTCTGGATGTGGATAAGTTCGCGCCCCGCATTTCTTTTTTCTTCAACGCGCACAGCAATTTTCTGGAAGAAGTCGCCAAGTTTCGCGCCGCGCGGCGCATGTGGGCCCAGATCATGCGCGAGCATTTCAAGGCCAGGAATCCGCGTTCCTGGATGATGCGCTTTCATACGCAGACCGCGGGCTCGACGCTCACTGCGCAGCAACCGGAAAACAATATTGTCCGCACCGCGATTCAGGCCATGGCCGCGGTTCTCGGGGGCACACAATCGCTGCACACCAATTCCTACGATGAAGCACTCGCCTTGCCGACCGAGCAAGCGGCGCGCACCGCCTTGCGCACTCAGCAGATTGTCGCTTACGAGTCCGGAGTACCCCAGACCGTCGACCCGCTCGCCGGTTCTTACTACATCGAGACCTTAACTAACGACATCGAGAAGCGTGCCCTGGAGTACTTGGAGAAGATCGAAGCTCTCGGAGGAATGCTGAAAGCCATCGAGCGCGGCTACGTGCAACAGGAGATCCAAAACGCCGCCTACGAATATCAGCAACAGGTGGATCGTGCCGAGGCCGTCGTCGTGGGAGTAAACCGCTTTACCGTGGAGGAAGAAAAGGCCATTCCCACGCTGCACATTGACGAGGACCTCGAGCGCAAGCAAGTGGAACGGCTGCGTGCCCTGCGCGTCCGCCGCGATGCGCAACCTTGGGCAGAGTCTCTAAAGAAAGTCGAAGACGCTGCCCGCTCCGGCGCAAATCTAATGCCCCGTATCGTCGCCGCAGTGGAAGCCTACGCCACAGTAGGCGAGATCTCCGACACCATGCGAAAAGTGTTTGGCGAATACAAAGAAGCCGTAGTCATATGACGGACGTTCACAAAATCTGCTCCGTCTAACCCTAATCTTTTCCTTGTCATTCCGAGGCAGCCTTATCGCCGAGGAATCTGCTGTTCTCCCGCGATGCAGCCCGACTCTCAGATGTAACTTAACCACCAATCCTTGCGCCGCTGCTTGATCCCCTCAAACCACCGGCACGGAAAATACAGAATGACGACTGCCGTGATCCACATCAGATAAACGAACGGGAGATTGAATCCCCACTCGTCGGGAGCCCCGAACATGAACCCGCCATGAAAGAGCCAGGCCACAGGCTGATGTGACAGCACTCCCGCCAGGATGGCGAGCGAGTGAATGAGATACAGATGCAGGATATAGAAGAACAGCGGAACCCGGCCGAATGTCAGAAGCGGCGACAGCCAAGACGAGACGCTTTGCTTTCCATCCCGCTGATCAAGCTTCTTGTCGAGCCACGCCAAGAGCAGCAGAGACGGACCCAGGGTCATCAGAAGGAACTGCAACGACGGTGGGTACTTCTCGACATCAAAGAAAAGAATCACCGTCTTTTCAACCGTGGGCTGAATGTGCCACGGACCCTGCGAGACGCCGCTGCCCAAGCCGACGGGAGGATTTCCATACAGGTTCGTGAGACGCAGCAGAACAAACGCAATCGTCAACCCGAGCCCGATTTGCGCAATCAACTTTCGACGACGATCTTTCTCGAGCAGATAAATCGAGCCAAAAACGTAGCCCGCCGCCATTACTCCAACCCAGGGAACCAGCGGGAACAGAACAAACTTTCGCAGCCCAAACGGCAGCAAAACGCCCCCCCGAACATGCAAGATCGTCCACAACCATGCCCATGAACCGAACTGCTGCGGACGAATGGAATCCAGCCGATTGTGCCCGAGAATCAAGACTGCAGAGAAAGCCCCAACCCAGCGCAGCGGCATCCTCACAATGGCAGCCATCAAAACCATGCACGCGCCCAAAGCCCAAATCACGCCGAAAAATCCCCAGGGAAACATAAACGTCCAGGCAGTTCCGACGACGGTAAATTCGATGACAATCAGCCACAGTCCGCGCGTCCACAAAAAGCGGGTCAACGCCTGTGCTGTTCTGCGCCTGCCATAGAAGAACGCCCCCGTTCCCGCCAGAAAGAAAAACATAGGCGCGCAGAAATGAGTAATCCAGCGGGTGAAGAACAGGGCGTAATAAGTCTGGGCCAAGCTCTCGGGCTCGAACCGAAGGTTGGTGAAGAAGTCCCGCGTATGGTCAAGCGCCATAATGACCATGACCAGGCCGCGCATGATATCGAGGGAAACGATTCGGCCCGCGCCGATTCCCGCAACAGCACCGGTCGCACCGGCCTCAGGCGCACCGGCAACCGCGATCGTCCCGGACGACAAGGTGGACGACATGGGCGTCTCCTTTCGAACAGGGAATATTATCCTGTTTCTAGTGAGACGTGTACCGGTCAGGGAAAGTTATCAGTTGCTTTGGATAGCCCGCTTGGCTTCAGGCTCCGGACGTTTGCATTGGGTGTGACGCTCGACCCAGACGCTAGAAGTTAGACGCCGCGCTGTCGCCCGAAACTTTATAGTTACACGCTTCGCGGCAGGGCTTGCAATAATAAAGGCTATCCTCGCAGAGCCGGACTTCCACCAGCGATTGGCAGAGGCAGCAGTATTTTTCACAGTCGCAACGCTCTTCTGTCATCTCGCATTGCATGCAACGATACTTTTTAGCAGCAGTGGTGGTGGCCATGCCCGAACTGTATCGCGGCCAGTGGGGAAGACGAAAGTGCCGTTGGTAACCCCAGGTTTTGGACTCGGGTCTCAAGCGCTCTTCGGTCGCCTGATACCATCCGGACGGTCACCTCGACAACGAAGATCCGAGCTCAGGCGCGAGGCGTCTGATATGCGATTCTAAAAGCTCCGAACACAGGAGGTACCTCATGTCCGATATCGCTCGTCCTGTAAGGAATGTTCCCGTGATCGAAACTCCTCGGCTTACACTGCGCGGCCACCGGTTCGACGATTTCAGCCATTGCGCCGCGATGTGGGCCGACCCCATCGTCACCCGCCACATCGGAGGCAATCCGTGCTCCGAAGAGGAGACCTGGGCAAGGTTCCTGCGCTACGCAGGACACTGGCAGGTGTTGGGCTTCGGCTATTGGGCCATTGAAGAAAAAGACACGGGCAGCTTTGTCGGCGAGTTGGGATTCGCCGACTTCAAACGCGAGATCGAGCCATCCCTCAAAGGCCTCCCAGAACTGGGCTGGGCGCTAGCCTCGAAAGTGCATGGCAAAGGCTATGCGACAGAAGCGGTTCGTGCAGTAGTCGCCTGGGGCGAAGTAAACTTTCCATCGGCGCGGACAGTCTGCATCATCCATCCCGAAAACCTCGCATCGATACGTGTCGCCGAAAAATGCGGCTACAAAGAATTCCAGCGAACAACATACAAAGGCCACGCCACGATCATCTTCGCCCGCTAGGGCGGGTTGGGCTGGCCGAAATCGCCAAATTCTTGTCAATAGGCAAACACCACCCGACTTAGCCTATCTTGTTGTATCCATTGGAAATATAAATTTGAAAACCATGTCATAGTTACCTATTTCAGCTCGATATAATAGAAGTATACCGATTAGCTGAGACGCGGCCCCTGCGAGGGCCGCGTTTTTATTGTCCGCTACCCAACCGCAAACCAGCATTTCCCAGGAAATCACCATGATGACAAAGCACCGCAAGCAGCGGGGCGGGTCGGCCGGTCTCCACAAGGACGCGCAACCCGCCCCCAGCTTCTCCGAGGGGCTTGCGTGGCAAAACCCTTACCAGCAACCACCGCCCGAACGGGCAGAAAGCAGGACACACCATGGCAAACTCAGTCGCCGTACTGGCTGACTCCAAAACCCTTGCTGCCGGAACCCCCAATGCAGCCAGCATCGCCAAGAATGCAACTGCACCCGGCGAAGGCCTTGACCTCGTAGGCATGGCCAACGACATCATGGACACCGCCGCCGAACTCCATCAAAAACTCAGTGAGTACGTCCTGAACACCAGTTCAACCGACGCGCTGAACACCCTGGCCGCGAACATTCTGGCCACCGTAAGTTGAGCGCACAGAAGCCAGCCTGTCTGGACTGAATCGGGAACGGAAACGGGCGACGGAGCAATTTCGTCGCCCGTCCAGGGGATGAGGAGCGGAGTGAAGGGAGCTGCTGTTCCGCCAAGTTCAGAGCTGCAACAACGGACGCGAACCTAAAATCACGCTGTTGGCGGCGCTGTGAGGTAGCCTAAAATGGTGTCAAGTGCCAAGATGGTAAGCTATTCAATGAATTAGGCTCGATGTCCACAGTTTATCCACAATGCAGTGATAACCTACACATACGAAATGCGCTTACGCTTTGATGAAACGAAGGCCACGCAAGCTGCGGCTCTGATTCTGCGGATGCGCGGCGGGCAGATGCATTACCTCAAGCTGGTAAAGCTTCTGTATCTTGTGGACCGCGCTGCGTTATTGAAGTGGGGTATACCAGTCACAACCGACCACCATGTTTCCATGGACCACGGTCCCGTCGTCAGCAAGATTTACAGCTTAATCACTGAGGACAAGCCCAAGCCCGTGTGGGCGCAATACATCTCCGCGCCGCTTGGTGAATACGAAGTGGCCTTGAAAAAAGAAGCGCCTACAGACCGCTTATCCCGTGCCGAAGAAAACTTGATCCGTGAAGTCTACGAACAGTTCGGCCGCTGGAATCGCTGGGATTTGGTTCGGCATGTTCATACCTTTCAAGAGTGGAAAAATCCCAATGGCAGCTCGATACCAATATCGATTCGAGAGATTCTAGAAGCTGGCGGCGAGGACGAGGATGAGATTAGAGCTGTCGTAAAAGAACTCCACGCCATGAATGCTGCCGAAGAGAATCTCGCCAGCACCTTTCAATGCTGAATTGTGGCGACACCTTCCTAACCAGTGATGGAGAAGACGAGGACTTCCATCTCTGGATCGTCATAACCCCACCAAGTGAAGGTGAAGTGGTGACGGTGAGTCTTACCACCAGGCGCAGGAACTCAGAAACAATTGTTGTCCTTCGAAAAGGAGACCATCCCTTTATTGAACATGAATCTGTGATCGCGTACAGCTACTCAAAAATCAGGGTGGTGGATGATATTGAGGATGCGATCATGAAGGGTGCTGCAAAGCAGCGCGAGCCCGTATCGAACGACATTCTGAAGCGAGTTCAAGCTGGCCTGATTGATTCCGACTTCGTCCCCAATGGTGTGAGGCACTACTACAAAAGTGTCATGAAATGCTGAATGGATTTCTCCCGTTGCGGTGCGAAATACCCGCTGGCGGCTGGGGCTGGCCCGTTCTAATCCTCCGATTAACTCCCGATGGTGCCCCCGCTCCTGCGTCCTGTGCAACGGGCGGGCGCATGTGGAGAGACAAAACCCAAAACAGAAGATGCGACCGTTGACCCTCCCGCACATCGCAAAAACGCAAGGAGCAGAGCGCCCTGCCGACCGGCGAAGCAGAATTCAACTATCCTTCCCCGCGTTTTTTCGAAGCGCGGTTGGCAGAAATGCGTCAATCTCCTCATCGCTAAAAGTGAATTCGCCTTTTTTAAGGATGAATCAGCTTTTCCATATGCTTCTGGCGAAGTGTTCGGCGCAAATTTGTATACGCTCGTCAACTCACGCGTCAATGTATCCAATCCCGATTGCGGCTGCACCAGGGGCGTTGATGAAACGTGGCAGCGCTCTATTAACAGAAGAAGCTGTTAGCGAATCCACAGCAGTTCTTTGGCGGCGGTCCGGTGCTGGTTTTCTTTACCGACTGGATCAAAATTGGCCTGCCAGAGCACGAACGCCGTCGTAATCGTCGCCAAGACTGCGGTTACGATGAGCGACCATAGGGGCCGCAGTGCTACGGATATAATCGAAGAAAATGTCGTGAGAGACCAAGTACGACATTAGCCCGACCCGTGGTACAGACCTTCGTTCCCCAGAGCTCTCGCTCTTTTTCATGGGTCTTGTGGCTATAGACCACTCGGCCATCCAACTCGCGGGCCGTCGGCAGAATGTAAGACCGACCATCCTCGTCGTGGTCATGGGGGCTG
>Ga0210393_10004328_pt1 | contig 11253 bp, 8 predicted proteins | sample IncBWC27OmetaG_FD_160068 | JGI IMG/M metagenome (GOLD analysis project Ga0210393, IMG submission 160068) | Forest soil microbial communities from Barre Woods Harvard Forest LTER site, Petersham, Massachusetts, United States - Inc-BW-C-27-O ...
CCTACGAACAGACCAAAGTCAAAGAAGTCGGCCTGGAGCGCTTTCTGCAATACGATCGCTGGCCGCGCCACACCTTCCGCATATTTCTTTTTGATCCATCGCTTACTCCTGCCGACTACGAAGCTCTCCAGCTCCATGAAGACCCCGGTTTTGCCGGCGGCGTTTTTGCTGTCGAATGCTCCTCGCCCCAAAATGCCGACCTCATTCGCAATGGAGTTGTTGCGTGGCCGGGAGCCGATTCCGCTCCGCACGCCGAAGCAAATATCACAAAACATTTTTCGCTGGGTCCCGCCCCTCGCGGCTGCGAGGTAGCGTGCGAACTGAGAATAAAGTTCAAGGGGCCGGTCGCAACACCTATCGCGGTAGGTCTGGAGTCGGTTGTGAATCTGCTCGCGCCCGCCGCTGCCGATCGTTATTTTGAGACTGCCGACGGTCCGCAAGATCTTCGCTTCAGCGGCGCGGTTCCCGGACCTACCCTGCGCATGGAAGATGGCTGGCAGCGAATAAAGATTGCTCTGCACGCCCCTGCCGCGCAGCAGTTTTGGATTGCGCCGATTGAGACGGTTTCAGAGTCGGAAGAGGGTTTCGAGCGTGTCTACCAAGGCTCGCAAATTCTTGCTGTCTGGTATCCAGATTTCGCCAACGAAAAATCCTGGCTGGGCCGCTTAGTCTGGCGCATTGAAGAAATCCCGGCAAAATAACCTCGACCCCCAACAACGCGCCTGAATCGACCTGTCGCGCCCAAACTACTCACTGCGCACTATTCACTACTCACTGTCTTTCATTCCCGAATCAACAAGTTCTGAGCGAACGGCCATTCCTCATCGATCCACTGGCCATCGCACCGGAATCCAGTTCTTTGCGCCATTGCGGCTACGTCCGCGGGCCGGTACTTGTGCGAACTCTCCGTCCAAATCGTCTCGCCTTCCTTGAACTCGACCTGCAATCCCGCCGCGGGAATATTCACCGATTGATTTGTCGTTGACCTCAGGTGCATCTCGATGCGCCGTTCGGCCACGTTCCATCGTGCCTCATGCTCAAAGCGCTCCAAATCGAAGTCAGCGCCCAGTTCCCGATTAATCCGCGCCAGCAGGTTCTTGTTGAACGCCGCCGTCACTCCCGCCGGATCGTCGTAAGCCAGTCTTTGGACCTCCGCGCTCTTTTCAAGGTCGGTTCCCAGCAGCAGCGTATCTCCGGTTCGCAAGATCGCGCGAACCTCGCGCAAAAATCCCTCGCCGGCTTCCCGATCGAAATTGCCAATGGTGCTTCCCAAAAACAACACCAGCAAATGCTCGCGGTCATCACGCCGCTGTGCAACCGCACGCAACCCTTCCAGATACGGCTGCTCATAGCCGACGATGCTGACAAGATCGATTTGCCCCAGCTCTTTTTCACAAGCGGCCAGCGCCGACGGCGAAATCTCGATCGGATAGTAGTACGTCCGTTGCCGCCGCGAGAGCGCCTCGAGAATCCACCGCGTCTTCTTACCGCTCCCGCTTCCCAGTTCCGCCACCTCAATGGGAAACGGCAAGCGCGACACGATCTCCCCGGCATGTTTCTCCAGCAACCGCGCATCCGCCCTGGTCAAGCCATACTCCGGCAGCACGCAGATCGCCTCGAACAGCGCCGAGCCAACCTCGTCGTACAAATACTTCGAGGGCAGCTCTTTCTGTCCAGACTTCGTCAAGCATTCGCGCACACACTGCGCGAACTCCGAGACGTGCCTTGTCGGTAGGGAATAGCTCAGCATGTCGGCTCCCAGGGCTGACTTCTTGGTCAGTCCTCTACGCAGCGAAATGTAGCATACACGTATGGGTAATTGGGCTGGAACCAGTTACGGAACGACCGTCGCAACATACAAGAGGCGGTGCGGGGGGAGCCGCCCTTCATCACGTAGTGCTTGCCGTCAAAGAAATTCGCAGAATAACCCGGGTAAAACGACATTGGTGTAAAGCCGGCAAAGGGAGCGAATTGCGTCCGTGTCCATTCCCAGCCATTACCCACCAGGTCGTGTGCGCCAAATGCGCTCGCGCCTCGTGGATACGAACCTACAGGCTTCGGATCCCAATGCGTAAAATTGAAATTCCCATAACGCTCGCTGGGTGCCTCATCGCCCCACGGATACAACCGTTCAACGCGCTCATCCGAAGTGCCATAGGCAGCCCGATGAAATTGCTCTTCGCTCGGCAACTTGCGTCCCAGCCATTTTGCATAGGCCGTAGCCTCCGCGTGGCTCACGTACACCGGCCAATCGAGCGGCAATTGAATATCGCCAAACATGGTGCGATACATCCACAAGCTACCTTCGCGCCGCCAGAATGTCGGATGCTGGATCCCCTCCGCTTTCTTCCACGCCCAAGCCTCGTCGCTCCACAGCGACTTGTTTTCGTACCCACCCGACTGAATGAACAGCAAGAAATCGCGGTTCATCACGTTGTAGTTGTCGATGGCAAATCCCGGCACGAACGCTTCCCACGCGTCCATTTCATTGTCCCAGCCGAATTCACCGTTATCGGCGCGCCGCATCCCCATCGTCGCTTGGCCGGCGGGCACGTCAATCAAATGTGACTTCGCCCGCGCCGTCTTCCAAACCGCTTCCTTGGGGGCTGGAATTTTCCTGTCGGCGGGCTGTTGGTGCAGCATGTACGCCAGAGTCTCGGCGTGCATCAGCCGGTGCTCGATCGCGACTTCAAGCATCGGCAACAGCAGCGGATGGCCCTCCGAGGGATTCGCCAGGGTTCGCTCAATGGCTCGATCTAATTCCTCGCGCAGCCGCTGATTGTACTTGTTGATTTCTTGGTGCGACGGCCAATCCGACGCCTTGTCCGTCGGCAAACCACCCCCGACCGGATCGATCCCGAATGCAAACAATTTATCGAAAGATTCGTGGAAGGGCTGCAACCCAAATGCCCGCTGCGCCAGCAGATTCCAGTCGAACGACTCTACATGCCCGACGTAAAAAATGATGCGATGACGTTCCGCAATCGGCCGGTCGTACAGCGCTTCTTCGCGAACGATTCCAAACAGCTCGTCGGTGCGTTTGCGCGCCTCCGCAAGGCGCGCGTGTAGGTCGTGTCGTATGCGTACCGCGCTGCTAATAGCTCCCATGGATAATCTCCCCACAGTTCGATGCTGCCTCCGCCTGAAGGATGCACCAAAATTCGGTGCAGGGAGCCCCAGCCAAGTAAGATGGTCTCTCCCGTACTACAGAGGTGTCAATCGACATGAACGCGAAAGCCGACGCACCGCCCGAAAGTACCATTCTCCTTCATGACGTAACATACAGTATTAACGGTAAGGCCTCGCCGCCAATTATCGACTGCATTTCATTGGAAATTCACGTAGGTGAAACTCTGGTACTTCTAGGCCGCAGCGGCAGCGGCAAAACTACTCTCTTAAAGCTCATTAATGGCCTTTTATCGCCCCAATCCGGCGACGTGCTGGTCCAGGGCCGCCTTACCTCCGACTGGGATGCCATTCGCCTGCGCCGCGGCATCGGGTACGTTATTCAGGAAGGCGGATTGTTCCCTCACTTCTCCGTCGCACAGAATATCGGTTTGGTTCCCAAATTGGAAAAATGGGAGCCCGCTCGCATTGCGAAACGCGTCGAAGAACTCCTCATTCTTGTCGGTCTCGATCCTCACGAATTCGCCACCCGCCGCCCTAACCAACTCTCCGGCGGCCAGCGCCAGCGCGTTGGCGTAGCCCGCGCCCTCGCTGCCGACCCACCCATTCTGCTGATGGACGAGCCCTTCGGCGCGCTCGACCCGGTCACCCGCGCCGAACTTCGACGAGAGTTCAGCGAACTCGTTCGCCGGCTCGGCAAGACCATCGTCTTCGTCACTCACGACATTCGTGAAGCCTTGCTGCTCGCCTCGCGCATCATTCTTCTCGAGTCCGGCCGCATCGTCGCTTCCGGTGAACCACAGGAGTTCCTCCACATCGACCATCCAGAAGTAAAAGCGTTTGCTTCTTGTATGGATGACGCCCCAGGAGCCTCCGCATGAATCCCTGGCAATTCTTCATCGGACATCGCGCCGAAATTCTGCAAGCAACTATGACTCACCTGACGCTTGTCCTGATCGCCATGGCCATCGCGGTCCTCATCGCGGTCCCGCTCGGCATGGTGATTGTTCAGCGCCCCACGCTCCGCAACATCGCGCTCGGCATCGCCAGCGTCTTTCAAACTATTCCCAGTCTGGCCCTGTTTGGGTTCCTAATTCCCATCCCATTCATCGGCGGCATCGGCACCCGCACCGCAATCGTAGCGCTCGTCCTCTACGCGCTCCTCCCCATCCTCCGGAACACCTATGTTGGCCTGACCGGCATCGACCCTGCGGTCCTCCAGGCCGCCGAAGCCATGGGCATGACCAACACCCAAATCCTCTGGCGCGTCCGCCTACCTCTGGCCCTGCCCGTAATCCTAGCTGGTATCCGCACTGCCACGATCATCACCATTGGTGTAGCCACCATCGCCGCCGCCATTGGCGCCGGCGGCCTGGGTACCTTCATCTTCCGCGGCGTAGCCATGGTCAGCGACGCCGTACTCCTGGCCGGCGCCGTCCCCGCCGCCCTGCTGGCCATCACAGCCGACGTTCTCCTAGGCTGGCTGGAGCGCCGCCTGAAAGTAGCGTAAACTTTTCGCCTATTCCTCTCAGCGTCCTCTCTGCGAACTCCGCGTCTCTGCGTTATCTTTCAATCCCCGCTTTTTCCTCTCTCTTCTTCTCTCTTTCCTTCTCTCTTTTCATTCTCGTCGTAAAGCCACCCATGAGACATTCATAGCGATGCGTCATCCAATCCTCAGCCTCCTTTATTTCGCCTCTCTCCTCACCGTCTCCGGTTGCTCCACCCAACCCCACATCACCGTCGGCTCAAAATTTTTCACCGAGCAAGTAATCCTCGCCGAACTCCTCGCCCAACACATCGAAGCTCGCACCGGAATCCACGTCGTGCGCAAAACCAACCTCGGCGGCACTCTCCTCTGCCAAAAAGCCCTCGAATCCGGCCAACTCGATCTCTACGTCGAGTACACCGGCACCGCTCTAACCGCGGTCCTGAACGAATCCCCCAGTGGCGACTCGGCCGCCGCCATCTACGAACGCGTCAAGAAAGGCTACGCCGACCGCTTCAACCTCGAAGTAACCGAGCCTCTAGGTTTCGAGAACAGCTTCGCTATGGTCGTCCGCGACGCCGACGCCCAGCAATTCCATCTGAGCAAAATCTCCGACATCATCCCCATAGCTCCCCGCTGGCGCGCTGGCGTAGGCTACGAATTCCTCGAGCGTCCCGATGGCTACACAGGCTTCAGCCAGCGCTACGGCCTCCACTTCGCCGCGCAACCCAGCGTGATGGATCTCGGCCTCATCTACCGCGCCCTGATCGATAAGAAAGTGGACATCGTAGCCGGCAATTCCACCGACGGCCTGATCGACGCTCTCCATTTGGTAGGTCTATCCGATGACCGCCACTATTTCCCCCCGTACGACGCCGTCCCCATAGTTCGCCGCGACACCCTGGCCAAGTTCCCCCCGCTCCGCGCCGCCCTCGCCGATCTAGCCAACAAAATCACCGCCCAAGACATGCGCCATCTAAATGCCGAAGTCGACGCCAACCAGCGCGACCCCGCAACGGTAGTCCGCGCCTTCCGCGCCTCCAAGAACCTATGATCTGTGTTCTGAAAAGGAGAGCTCTACATCTCAGCAGGAAAACGCATCAAACGAAAAATACACCGCCGAAATCCTCAAGCACTTACTCGATTTATCTTGCTCAGTAATAGCAACAGCAACTACTGGACGAATGAGCTTGATTCTTGGAATCAGTTCTCCGTAATTTCTGACGCGAATGCGAAGCGAAGAAGCGAGCCCCCGAAACAAAAGCTGAGCCCAGATCGGCGAGACATAGAGTTTACTTCTTATTTGTTGACATCGATTTGCGCCACGTATATATGCATGACCGCTGTCCTTTTATTGACTCACACGCTACGTAACGTCCCCGCTTGTGCGTCAATGCTTGTCTGAATCGACCGGGTGAATCTACGGCTTTGCTCTCAGTTCCCCGAAGGAGGAACGGATATGCTGCTGAACAGGGGTGTGTGGCAATTCTCTAAAGCGGTTTTCCTTTTGCTCGGAGCTCTGACGCTGATACCGGGTCCGGCGTTCGCCGGCCCTGCCAACCAGCGGACCTTGGGTCCCGAGGACGAAACCAAGCAGATTACCTTGACTGTTTGGTTGAATCTGCACAACAAAGCTGCCCTGGATGCCAGAGTTCAGGACATGTATGACAAAAGCTCTCCGAACTACCACCACTTCCTGACCATGGAGGAATACAAAGCGCAATTCGCTCCCAGTGCGGATGACGCGGCGAAGGTGCGCACTTTCCTGGCAGCCCACAATATGACCGTGACCTCCATCGACAAGAACAATCATTTTGTCATGGCGCAAGGGCGCGTCGGGGATGCCCAAGCGGCCTTCAACACGCAGATCAACCGCGTCATGGTCAACGGCGAAGTCCGCCGCGCGACCGCAGCGGAACCCTCGGTTACCGGTGAAGCAGCTCCGCTAGTGGCTACGGTGCAAGGGTTAAGCAATTTGGAATATCAAGCCTATGCAAGACGTGCCCTTGATCTTGAAACCGGTCTCCCTTATCCGACAGTCTCGCCCTCCGCCGTGGGCGCAGACGGACTGTTCTTTAGCGGGCAGTGCCTGCGTCCCCCCGAATCGGTGACCTTCACGACCGCTGGAAGCTTCCCGAAAGCCACCTACTTCGGCAACCGATATGGACAGGACATCACCAGTGGGGCACCCAATCTGCCGCCGTGTGGGTACGATTCCGCTGAACTGCAACAAGCGTACGGCTTGAACGCACTCTATAACCATGGCTTGGACGGGACTGGCCAGACCATCATGATCGTGGATGCCTTTGGTTCGAACACCATTGTGGACGACACCAACCTTTTCTCGTCGCTCAACGGACTCCCCGCGCTCACACCAGCGAATTTCGCCATCTTCACTCCCAATGGCTCGGCCACCTGCACGACCACAAACGGCTGCACCGCCGGCAACTGGAACCTGGAAACCACGCTGGACGTCGAGTGGGCGCACTCGATTGCCCCAGGGGCGAACATCGTCCTGGTGCTGGGAGCGGACAGCTCGTTTACAAACCTCGATCTCGCCAACCTTTTCGCGATCGAGAATGATTTTGGCAACGTCCTCTCGAACAGCTTCGGAATCTCCGAGATAGCCCTTGCGGACCTCTTACCGTCGGAGTTGGTAGTCGAGAACGGGCTCTCGGAGATCGCCGCAGCCTTGGGTATCTCCCACAACATCTCGACAGGCGACACCGGCGACAATCTCGCATTCGACAACGCCAACTTCGGGATCAACTCGGTGTCCCCCGGCGCGAATGCCGATTCCCCCTTCGCCACTGGGGTTGGCGGCACCAGCACATTCCTGGACTCCAAGAGCAACATCTTTTTGCAGACCGGATGGGGAACGAACCTTACCCGTATTGCCAACCCCACTCCAAATCCCCCAACCGTTCCGCCTCTGCTCCTTGGCTTCCAAAGCGGATCCGGAGGCGGTGAGAGCACCGTTTACACCAAGCCTAAGTTCCAACAGCATGTGCCCGGTAAGTTTCGTCAGACCCCGGACATTGCCATGAATGCGGACCCCCAGACCGGCGTCGAGATCGTGGTCACCGATCCGGCGAGTGGCGCGGTGGGCGTAGAAGTCGTTGGTGGCACGAGCCTGTCTTGCCCGATGTTCTCGGCATTTTGGGCCATCGCGAACCAGGCCGCCGGCGGAGGACCAATCGGCCAGGCTGCACCAATCCTCTATGAACTGTCGGAAGGCCAGTCCGCAAACAATGCCATTATTGATGTAAACCTGAACCCGGTCGAGACCTTGCTCGACGTCAACGGCTTCATCTTCAATCCACCGACCGCTCCCATAACACTTGAGAGTGCTTCGGCTCTGGCGCAACCTCTGCAAAACACGACCCTATTTATCAGCGCGTTGTTCCAGAGCTCCACATCCACGCGCTGGGACGTGTTTACCTTCGGGACAGACTCGTCTCTAACCACCGGGCCCGGCTGGGATAACGTGACTGGTCTGGGCACGCCAAACGGCTCGGCATTCATTAACGCGGTCCTGAAAGCGCTCAAGTAACTCGCGGATTGCACGCTGGAAACGGGTGTTGCAGAGGCCTGCAGCACCCGGGCAATCCTCGTTCTTAGTCGTATATCGTAGGACCGTGCACGTCCGGTAAGCGCGTTTCTTACTGCGTTCGTCTCGATCACTCAATCGCCTTGATCTTAGTCTCCGTCGTGCAAGTCAGTCGGATGTAAGCCTCGTCCCGAAGAATACAAGGGCTTTTCCGTGCGCCGCTCTCGGCAACTCTAACCGTGCCGCCCTGCCGAAACTCTCCGAACCGTTGAGTGTTGCGGCAGCCGCATTTGGCAAAACTTACTCTTCGTGTTGCGGCACCCACCACTCCGGAAGGATCTTCTGGAGGTGCAATTTCCGCACCAGCGGTCCCCACTGCGGTTGAAACTCAGCGGCTATGTTTTGAATGGCAATGCCCGCGAACTGGAAGGCCATTCTTTGCTCCGCGTGGGTGAGATCGTTGTATCCATTCGGCAGATAAGCCCTTCCCACAAACCCGCCGGCGGCGGCTCCCGCAAAATTTGAGAAGGCAATCGTGCTTTTGCCGGAGTCGGTCTTATCAATGAACGTAAACGCAAGCGCGTGGGTGGTTCGTGCAAGAGGATTCTTACTGGTGGACCGCGCGTACCGCGGATCTTCATGTAAGACGGCACCGGTCAAAAAGCGCGCTGTTCGCTGCGAAGTAGCCATGGCGATGGAATCTCCATATTGCCTGCCGAACGCCCCGGCGCCGTCCTTCCATTCGCGAGGGTAATGTGTTGTTGGATTCGCCATACTTATACCGGCTCTAAACGCCGGGAAGATAACCGCGGGCGGCCCGAACGTTTGATGGGCGTAGATTAAGAATTTGTCACCGAAGGAAAGACTACGAGGACTCTTCACCGGCAGGAAGAGCAGGGCACTGTCTTGATCTTGTGGAATGGCCGAGGAGCTTGATGGAGTGCTTTGGTCTTGGGCTTGCGGTGCATCGGGAAGATCGGCGACTCGCCGGCACTCTGTTTCCGGGTTTTCTTTCGTGGCGGGCGCCAAAGAGCAAGGAAACGCCACATCAGAAGAGTTGCGATTCGGATCATTTGCCTGTTTCGTTTCCTGTGAAGCAACGATAGGCGAATACGCGGCGGCAACGAAGTGCGCGATTGCGGCCATGCGCATAAAGCGTTTAGAGCGACACGTTCTTACCATCTTTTTTTCTCCAATTGAAATGTTTGGTGGCCCAGGGAGATAGATGTGATTCAATTGGGACGTGCGAGTACCATGCGTCCAGAAAACATGACCGATCGTCCAGTATTCGAGCCCCGCATGGACCCGCTGTCCGAAGTCTTCGGATCGATGAAAATTCAGGATGCGATTTATACGCGCCTGGAGGCGACGGCTCCCTGGGGTTTTTACTATCCCGAGAATAGAGAGCCGCGGATACGCTTTGGGCTGATGGTGCGCGGATCGGCGCTTCTGAAATTCAAGAACCAGCGGCAACCCATCTCCGTCTCGGCAGGGGATGTTTTCATTTCCATTCTGAGTGATGAGCCATTTACTATGGTGGATCATCCGCGTTCCCGCGTCGCCGATTACCGCGAATTAAGAAAATTGGAAGTAGATTGCGTGATCCATTATGGAGGAGGCGGCGCGCCCACAACTTTGGTCAGTGGGTCTTTTGGGATAGGTGCATTCGAGGCCCCACTCATTTCCACGATTCTGCCCCGTTATTTGCACCTGCGGCTTGAGCAGAATCGAAGTCACGCCTTCCAATCCGTGCTGGATCTTTTGGCGGCAGAAACCGCTCAGCCCGGCATCGCCTCATCACGCTTGATCAATTGTCTTTATGAATCACTGCTTGTCTACGCAATTCGGGCTTACGTAAGCAGCCCTGCGGCTCCGCCGAAAGGATGGTTGGCGGCGATGTCCGATAAGCATCTCAGCAATGCCATACAGGCGATGCATTCGGGTATTGATAGGAGTTGGTCTGTTGCGTCGCTAGCTCGCGAAGCTCGCATGTCGAGGTCAGCCTTTGCGTTAAAATTTAAGGCCGTTTTGGGTCAAACACCTCTCGAATACCTTACGCGGTGGCGGATGTACAAGGCAGGCGGCATGATTCGCTCGAACCTTATGTCGTTTTCCGAGGTCGCGTCAGCCATTGGATACGGATCGGAAAGTTCTTTCAGCCGCGTCTTTAAGCGAGAGATGGCCGAAGCTCCCAGAGAATATCGACGCAAGTGCACGCTCCTGCAAGCATCCATAGGAGAATGATTGCGGGTGAACATTTCTGTTCTCGCGGCTTCCTCTCCGCGAAAGGAGTTCCTACCACGGCGGCGTTAGTCCTGTGAAGTCGCCATCTCGTCAGGAAAACAAGAGCTGACGAAATGCGCGTTTATCGGGAGCAATCTGCCAACCGGGAGGCATTACTTCGGGTTTTGCTCGTCATACGGGAAGGGTCTCGCAAATCGCTTGATCCGCAGTATCAGGAAAGTACGAGACCGCGTTCCGGCTGGACTATTCCTTCAGCGACACAGGGTCGGACTCGTTCTTAGGGGAATTTCTATCCAATAAGGACACCAGCTCGCGGCCAGACGCTGGGACGCCGACCCTGCCTTCGCGCACAATCTCCTTGGCGCTGAGGTCGCGGCCATAGAGCTTCTTGTTGGCGCTTCCATCCGAGCGAAGTGTGGAGCCCTCGAGCGAGATGCCGGCAAACAGGCCGCGGGAGCGAGAGTAGCTGAGGACCTCCGCTCTCATCACAATGTCGGTATCCGCCGCTGCAGTGCGACCTTTGGGGCCAGCTGCGGCCGAAGCGTCGGCACCGAGCTTCACTTTGCTGCTCATGAGGGAGTTCGCACCTTTGGGGTTCATGACCAGGAGCACGAAGTCCGTGGCCTGACCGCCCAACTGGAATCCGATGTTTGCACCTTCCAGCGCGAACAGGGCAGGAGCGCTCCAATGCCCCGTAAAATGTTGCCCGGTGCGGCATGTGATGGCACCGCGACCAAAATCGCCTCCGACCCCAAAAGCGAACTTCAAGACCGAAGGAATCACAATGACGCACTCGGCCTTGCTGAGCAGGTCCTTTGGAATCCCATCTGGGATATCCATGATGTCC
>Ga0210393_10004329_pt1 | contig 11252 bp, 14 predicted proteins | sample IncBWC27OmetaG_FD_160068 | JGI IMG/M metagenome (GOLD analysis project Ga0210393, IMG submission 160068) | Forest soil microbial communities from Barre Woods Harvard Forest LTER site, Petersham, Massachusetts, United States - Inc-BW-C-27-O ...
TTCCTTTGCTTGGCATAGCGTAATCGTGTCGTGGGCGCCGGGTGAGTGAAGAAACACCATCTTCTTCCCTTCCCAGAAATCGACTTCGAGTCCGAACGCTTCCTGGTAGAACTTGAGCGAGCGGCCGATATCCCTGACGTTGAGGTTGATATGATGCAAGCCGCGCGCTTTGATCATCGCCGTGCCCTCCTGATGCCGGGTCTGGCTATTCGACTGACTATCTACGATTCAGCGTGACGAATCACGACATGCCGTGTTGCTGAGCTTTGCAGTCGGAGCAGATTCCGTACAGTTCCATCTTGTGCCGCGTCAGCGTCACGCCGAGATCGCGCGCCACGGTATTCTGCATGCGCTCGATCGCCGCGTTCTCGAATTCGATGATCCGGCCGCATCGCTCGCAGATAAAATGATCGTGATGCCGCTCGCCGACCGCTTCGTAACGCGCCTGGCCCTCGTCGAAATGCCGCTCGTACAGCAGCGCGCATTCCTTCAACAGCCGCAGCGTCCGGTAAATCGTCGCATAGCCGACATGCGGATTTATTTTCTTGACGTCGGCGTACAATTCCTCGGCACTGATATGATGCCCGTGCTCGAAAAATACGCGCGCGATATCGTCGCGCTGGCCAGTGGACTTCAACCCGCGCTCCTTGAGGCGCGCATGGAAGGTGAGCATCCGCTGTTCCGCGGTGATCGCCGGTTTGCGATCGATTACGGTGCGGCCAGTCGTCGCGGTTCCGCTTTCGCTTTCGCTGGTGCGCGACATCTCCGGCCTCAGGATGGAGCGTCTCCGAGATGGACGACGCGCCGCGCCGCCGGTGACAGGTACAGTGATTCGAGATCGCGCGAGCGCAGCGCCTCGGCGATCACCTCGAGCTGCTCGGCGGCCGGTTGATCGCGGTCGATGATAAGCAGGTTCTTGTCGCGTAGCCGGCAGGCGCCGCCGCGCGTGCGGTAGCCGATTTCGCGCATAATCTTCTCGCGACGCACCTCGAGCCCCACGCGCTGCGCCGCTTCGGCCAGCTCGTCCACGATTCTCATCATCCGCCCCTCGCTAATTTCGCTCATCTTCACCCGCCCTGCGTGGTTGCTATAGCGCCGCCTCTTGAGGCATAACCGCGCGACATGTTATCGCGGTAGCTGAGGCGGAGGTCGCGCCCATGATCAAGAAAATCCTCGTCGGCATCGACACCTCCGATCATTCTCGCAACGCGCAGAACTACGCCTTCTACTTTGCGCGAATTTTCAATGCGTCGCTGATTGGCTTGCATGTCGTCGATATCGTGTCGATCGAAGGCTCGTTTTTCCATGATATATCAGGTTCGCTCGGGCTGGAACCATATCTCGATTTTTCGTCCAAGATGCGCGAGGTGCTGACCGCCCGCGGCCGCGCCGTGCTCGACGAATTCGCCGCCACTGCCAAGCGCGAGAACCTCGCGGTCGAGACCGTGCTCGACATGGGCATAGTCGCCAACCAGCTTTGCGATCGCGCGCGTGGATCCGACCTCGTGATGATCGGCCATCGCGGGGTCAACGAAAAATTCTCGACCGGACTGCTCGGCTCGACCGCGGAAAGCGTCGCGCGCAAATCTCCGCGCCAGCTGTTCATTTCGCCGAATGAATTTCGCGAGGTCAAACGTCCCGTGCTGGCCTACGACGGCAGCGAACGCGCGTCGCGTGCGATGCGCTCGGCGGCGGAGGTCGCCAATGGTTTGGGAGTGCCGGTGACAGTCGTCACCTGCGCGCGCGATCCCAAGCTCGGCGAGCGCACTCTGGCCGAGGCGCGCACCTATTTCGAAAACTATACGCCCAAAGCCGAGTTCAAGCTGCTGCAGGGCCACGCCAACGAGGAAATCGTCAAGTTCCTGAAGGAGCACGACGCCGACCTGCTGTTCATCGGCGCCTACGGCCACAGCCGGATCATCGAGATGGTGCTCGGCTCGACGACCGAATACGTGCTGCGCAACTCGCCGTGCCCGGTGTTCCTCGCGCGCTGAGGTTTTGATTTCGCAAGGCTTCCCCGATGAAGCAAAACATCTACGACGACCCGCAATTCTTCGCCGGCTACAGCCAACTGCGCCGTCACGAAAGTGGCCTCAATGCGGCGATCGATCAACCGGCGATGCGATCTGTCCTGCCGCCGCTCGCCGAAAAACGCGTGCTCGACCTGGGCTGCGGCTTCGGCAAAATGTGCCGTTACGCGATCGAGCAAGGTGCGGCGAGCGTCGTCGGCGTCGACATCTCGACCAAGATGCTGGCGAAGGCGCGTGAGGATACTGCGGATCCTCGCATCAGCTATCTCCAATCCGCGCTCGAGGATCTAAGTTTCGCGCCCGCCAGCTTCGACGTCGTCGTCAGCTCGCTCGCGCTCCACTACGTCGAACGCTTCGATTCGATCTGCGCGAACGTTAGGGCATGGCTCGCTGCAGGAGGCGCGTTCGTGTTTTCCGTCGAGCATCCGATGGTAACTGCATATCCGGTCGGTCGTTACCTGGATGCGAAAGACGAACAGCAGCACTGGCTGATCGACAACTACAAGCTCGAAGGAATTCGGCACACGCAATGGATCGCCGACGACGTCATCAAGTACCATCGCTCGGTCGAGACTTACGTCAACACGCTGATAGACAACGGCTTTACGATCACGCGTCTGCTCGAGCCCGAAGCGAGCGCCGACGCGATTCGCGAGCGTCCCGAACTCCATGAAGAGAGCCGCCGCCCCACCTTCATGGTGATCGCCGCGCGAACGTAGATTTACGCCTGCGGTTCCTCTGCGCGCTGGCGGATGAACCGCCCAAGCAAGAGGCGCATCGATTCGATCGGCTGTATCCCAATCATCGGAAAATCGCCGAGGATGAACGTCGGATAGCCAAGCGCCGAAAACTCGTCGGCCTCGCGCTGGTTGTCGGCGATGCGCGCGGCGATCGCATCGCGGTCGATCGCCGCGCGGAACTCCGCTCGCTCGATTCCTGCGCGCTCGGCAATCGCTTCGAGCACGCCGCGATCGGCGATATCCGCGCCTTCATCGAAGGCCGCGCGAAAGACCGCGTCGTGATACGCCGCGAACACGCCCGCGTCGCGCGCGACTTCGGATCCATTCAGCGCGAGCGTCGAATCGATCCAGTTCGGCGGCGGCGCGACACGAACCCCCGTCTCCGCCGCGACGAACAGCACCTTCTGCCGCTCGCGTTCGCCGAGCATGCGGCCGGGCTTGGCGCGAAAATCGCGCGCCGCAATCGGCACGCCTTTCCATAGCGCCTCGAAGCCAAGCTCATCCTCGAGCGGCGTGACGATTCGCCAAGCGATGTAGCAAAGCGTCGAGGCGTAGTCGAAGTAAATTGGAATCCGCAGCCGGCTCATCCTGATCGCGATCATCCCGCGTTCAAGCACCTGCTGCAATTGCCGCTTGCGTGGCCCGTGCCGCGCGCACATTCTGGATTCACAATGGCTTCGAATCGCCGTCCAGTTCTGAAATTAGGTGTCGTCGATTTCGGCGTCGAGAGCGCGAGGCTGCCCGGCGGCGTGCAAGTCGATCTCCCTGTCATCCGCCATCCCGGCGCCGCCGCGATCGTCGCGATGTATCCCGACATGACGGTTGCCCTCCTGCGCCAGTATCGCCACACGATCGGCGGCTTCATGCGTGAGATTCCCGCCGGATGCCGCAACGCCGGCGAGGACCCGCTCACATGCGCCCGTCGCGAACTCGGCGAAGAGGCGCAAGTGGCAGCCGCGCGCTGGGACCATCTCGGCTCGATCATCACGATTCCAAGTTTCTGCGACGAGCGAATCGAGCTGTACCTGGCGCGTGAACTGTCAGCAGGAGAGGGCAAGCTCGATCATGACGAAGTGCTCACCGTGGGCCGCGTGCCGTTCGAGGAAACCTTCGCGATGATTCGCCGCGGCGACATCGTCGATGCGAAATCAATTGTCGCGCTTTATCGCGCCCGCGACTTCCTCGAACAAGAGCGTCGCGGCTGAGGAGTAATCATCGTGACAATCGAAGTTCTGGGCATCGAGCATATCGATCTGACGGTGAACGACGTCACGCGCTCGCGCGCATTCTATGACAAGGTGCTCGGCGAGCTCGGCTTTCGAAACTTCCAAAACGCCGACTATATTTTCTGGTCCAACCCGCAGATGACGATCGCGATTCGCGAGGCGTCAGGGGTTCATCGCGACGCCCAGTTCGATCGCTACCGCGTCGGACTGCATCACCTGGCGCTGCGCGCGCGTTCGCGGGCCGACGTCGAAACGTTTCACCATTTTCTGCTGGGTGAGAAGATCACGGTGCTCGATGCGCCCGCCGAGTATCCGCACTATGGCGAGGATTACTACGCAGTCTTCTTCGCCGATCCCGACGGCATGAAGCTGGAACTGGTGCATTATCCTCGGGGCTACTGGCGCAAGGTGCAGACTGAAGGTCGCGACGCGCGGCCGCGGTACGATTCGAAGTAGAGGCAGCGAAAGAAGTAGAGGTAGTCACAGCAACTGCCAACGAATGCAAAACCCAATTCTCAACCGACCGGGAGCTACGCTACCCGGCGCATCCAGCACCTACGCGCGGCGCATTGCGCCGCACGCTTGCTACTGGACCACTACTTCGTTCGGAAAGAGAAACGTGGTGGCGCCGTCGTCGAACTGTACCAGGTACATGCGCCGGTCCAGATTATTCACTTCACGTATGATCCGTGGTTGTTCGCTGAAGCGGCTGCGCCCTTCGTGGTCACGCACCGGTTTCTGCAGCTTGCAATGCTTTCCGATCAGTCCTTCTGTGTTTAAGCTCGTCATCATATTTTTACCCCTCCGCTTCCTCCCGATAATTCGGTCATCCACATCCTGCTCTCCCATTATAGCAAGCTTCGGGCCTAATATTTAGACGTCTCAGGAAGATTTGTGTTTCATTTATCCAGAGCCTCTGAAAAGCACTTGAATCAACGATATTTCCTCCCTGGGCAGGGAAAAGTTCCGAAATGGAGTGTGCTCAGCGTTACCAAATCTGCGGCGGAAGAATGCCCGAATACAGGCAGTTTTTGTCAAATTTGAGTCGTGGTTGTCAGATGAGGAATGAGAAAAGCAAATCGCGAAGATGCGCAATCCTGACTTATTGAGCATATAAAGATTACCGTATCTGAGGAAAAAACTACTCAAATGCCTACCGTTTATCCCCTCATAATGGGCCGCCGCGCGATGATTGCGACGCAGCACTATCTTTCCACTGCGGCCGGCGCGCGGCTCTTCGCTTGTGGCGGAAATGCCATCGACGCCGCCATTGCTGCAACATTCGTCGAAGGCGTCGTCAACCCGCACATGCACACCATCGGTGGCGAAGCGCCAATGCTGATTTATTCGGCACCTGCCCGCCGCGTCGTCGCGATCAACGGCAATATGATGGCGCCCGCGCGCGCCACAATCGCCCATTTCCGCGCGCTCGGACTCGAGCTGATTCCAGGTATCGGCCTGCTTGCCGCGGGCGTTCCTGCGGCCTTTGACGCGCTCGTGACTGCTCTGCGAGACTTCGGCACCCGGTCTCTCGCCGACGTGCTCGAGCCCGCACTGCAGCTCGCCGATGACGGCTTTCCGATGCACGTCGGACTGGCCGGCGAGACCGCGGGCCCCGACAACGCGCTCGCTGGGGCGGCCGGCGCCTCTCTCACCAGCAACGCGAAACGTTTTCTCACCAAATGGCCGTCGTCGGCGCGCGTTTATCTGCCCGAAGGCAAAGTCCCGGAACCGAGCAGCGTGCTGAAGAATTCCGCGCTCGCAAATTTTTTCAAGCGCTTGCTCGACGCCGAGTCGTCGGCGAAAAATCGCGGGCGCGAGGCCGGCCTCGACGCCGCGCGCGAGAGCTTCTACCGCGGCGACATTGCGCGCGAAATCGTCGCGTGGTCCGACGCCAACGGCGGCTTGCTCGGTGCGGGCGACCTCGAGCGCTTCACCACGCGCATCGAAACGCCCGCGCGCGCGGACTACCGCGGTGTGACAGTCTTCAAGTGCGGCCCGTGGTCGCAAGGCCCCGTCTTTCTGCAACAGCTCAAGCTGCTCGAAGGCTTCGACCTCGCCGAGATGGGCCACAACTCCGCCGACTACATCCACACCGTTATCGAGGCCGCCAAGCTCGCCTTCGCCGATCGCGAGGCCTACTACGGCGATCCCGAATTTATCGACGTGCCGCTCGACGGCTTGCTGAGCGACCGCTACGCTGCGATGCGCCGCGAGCTGATCGATTCGGCGCACGCCTCGATGGATCAGCGCCCGGGCGATCCGATAGCGATGCGCCAACTGCGCGAGGCACCCGCCGCCGACGCGCGCCCATGGGGCGCAGGTACGATTCACGTCACGGCCGCAGACCGCGCCGGCAACATGATCGCCGTCACGGCGAGCGGTGGATGGATTCCCAGCTCACCGGTGATCGATGCGCTCGGCTTCCCGCTCGGCTCGCGGATGCAAACGTTCTATCTCGACGAGCATCACCCCAACGCGCTCATGCCCGGCAAGCGTCCGCGCACAACGCTGTCGCCCTCGCTCGCGATGGTCGAGGGAGAGCCGCACCTGGCATTCGGCACGCCCGGCGGCGATCAGCAGGATCAATGGACGCTGCAATTTTTCCTGAACGTGGTCGACTTCGGGATGGACCTGCAGGCCGCGATCGAAGCGCCGAAATTCTCGACGCCGCATTTCCCCTCGACCTTCTACCCGCACAACAATCGCCCCGGCGTCCTGCGTATCGAGGATCGAGTGCCTGAGAATGTGCGCGACGCACTCGCCGGGCGCGGCCACGAGATCGAAGTCCGGCCGTCATGGTCCGAAGGCCACGTGCTGGCGGTGCAGCTCAACCGTAAAACCGGCGTCCTCTCTGGCGGCGCCGACCCGCGCGGGCAGGCAGTTCCGTCAATGCCCGCGCAAGTTATCGGATGGTGAGGGAATAACTTTATTGAATGTGGAACCCGCCCTGGGTTCCACACCTCCTTGGGCAGGGGTGACCCCTGCACCCAGTGTTGGCGGGCTGACTACTTTTTGTGGGCGTGTTCGGCTTGGTCGAGAGCCTTGGTTGGGTCTTGCGTCAGGTCCGCCTTAAGAAATTGCGGGCTCTCGGGGATTGCCATGCGGAAGTCGTCGAGATGCTGGACCTGAGTACGCAGGGCACTGCCGGCGAGCTCGAGGACATGGCCACCTCTCGAATGGGCGTTGCTCAAAAAATGCAAATGCCAACCCGCGATGTTCACGCTCTTGGCGTACTCGGGCGTCCAGAAACCGACGATCGTTCCCGCGACGTCCGCTAGCTCGAACTCTGCCTGGCTGGCGGCCGCATCGACCAGCTTCGCTCCCGCGTGCTTGCAAACGGCGCGCGTGTGCACGCGGCTGAAGCGGCCATCGATGCGCACGGCGAAGAACAGGTTGTTGGAATTTCGCAACCTGTCCAGTTGTCCGAGCAGATCGTCAATCGAAGCGACGCTCGCCAACTCGATGCTTCGCTCGGGGTGAAAGCTGGTGACGACGGCGAACGGCGCCAGATCGGAATCTGCAGCCTCGCGGATTGCACCGACTCCCGGCACTCGCCAGAAGCGCCCATCGACGACGACCATCTCGCCGTCGAGGTCGGCATAGGTGCCGAGACCGAGATCGCCGTGGCGCTTGAGCTCGCCGACGGTGACGACACCCTGCGAAATGCCCTCGACCAGAGCGCCGGAGGTGGAGACCTGGAACAGGGTCGCATGCGGAACTTCGAGGTAATCGGCGAGCGCCAGCATCACGACGTGATCGAGCGGCTCGCCGGTCGCGCGCACCCGCGCCTCAAGTGCGTTGATCAAGGACCGCGAGACTTCGCAAATCAGGTTCGGCATATTGTCTCCGCCACCGCGTCCATCAGGCTTTTTTGCACTCTAGCAAATTGGTAGTTACTGACCACGGACAGTTAGCGCAGAGAGGACTTTCGACATGAGCACCGAAAGCGATCGCCCAGAACCGATTTCCCTCGTCGCCGCATGCAGTTGCGGGAGTCTCACCGTTACGCTCAGCGCGGCGCCCCAGAGCGTCCATGCGTGCAGTTGCTCGTCATGCCAAAGGGACTCCGGCAGCGCATTCACGTACACCTCGTTCTTTCCCGAATCCGCGGTCGTCGCGATCGAAGGCGAGCATCGCAGCTGGCGCCGAAACGGCACTTCGGGCCGATGGGTCGATTCGTCATTTTGTACGCGATGTGGCAATACGGTGTTCCGGCGCTGGCAAGCCTTGCCGGGAATCTTCGGGGTTCCAGTGGGATGCTTCGCCGATCCGACGTTCGCCGCTCCGGCCAAGCTCTATTATTCCTCGCAGTGCAACCGATGGCTTAATTTTCCGGCCGGAGTCGAGTTGATCGCGACACAGTAGATCGCCGCGCGCTCGATTATTCCGTGACAGTCGCGATGAGTGTAAAAGATTAATATTCGTTTATGCGGGCATCGCATCGTGATGGGAAATCGGTAAAAATTTCGACGCAGGATTTTTTGGCCCATATGGTTGATTGCCCACGTATAAGGTAGAAAACTATCGGCGGCTCAATAAACCAGCCTGCTTCGCGGCTCAAGAAAGTCCTCAGCCGTCGGCAGGCATGAAAACTGCTCCCTTTTGAAGGAGAAAGCCCGTGCGGACAAATGCGGTTTCCTTGTCGTTGATTAAAGGCCTGTTTGTGGCGATTGCGCTCGTGGTGGCGGTGGGATGCTCGGGAGAACCCCTCTCGACTCGTGAGAAAGGCACCTTCATCGGAACCGGCGTCGGCGCGGCGACGGGCGCGATTATCGGCGCTGCGGTTGGCAATCCGCTCGCGGGCGCGGCAATCGGCGGCGGTATCGGCGCGCTCGGCGGATACGCAGTCGGCAACGAGATGCAGAATCGGGAGAATCAGCAAGCTCAGACCCAGGCGCAGATCAACAATCAGCAGCGGCAGATCGAGAATCAGCAGCAGCAGATTCAACAGTTGAAGAGCAACAGCGAAACTGAGTAGCAGGCGAGCAACGGCCATGCGCAAACATGCAATCTTGACCGGAGCGCTCGCGCTCGCCGCACTTTTCCTGGCCGCAGGATGCTCAGGCGACCCGATGTCGACGCGCGAGGAAGGGACGTTGGGCGGTGCGGGTATCGGTGCTGCCACCGGCGCAATAATCGGCGCGGCGGTCGGCGCGCCGCTCGCAGGCGCTGCAATCGGTACAGCGGTCGGCGGCGTCGGCGGATTCGCAGTGGGCAACGCGATGCAGAATCAGCAGAACGCCAACGCGCAGACCCAGGCGCAGGTCCAGCAGCAGCAACAACAACTGGAAGAGCAACGTCAACAAATCGAACAACTGAAGGGTCAGCAGGAAACCGAATAGCTCGGCTGACGTATAGTCATTGGAACATGGAGGTTCTCTTTATGCGCAAAGGTATAGCAGCAATCATGAGTTTGGCGCTGGCGGGAACGCTCGTTCTTGCAGGATGCACGGGGCAGCCGCTTTCGACTCGTGAAGAGGGTACTCTCGGCGGCACCGCTCTCGGCGCAGGTACTGGCGCAATCGTGGGCGCGGCCGTCGGTCATCCGCTCGCGGGCGCGGCAATCGGTGGTGTGCTCGGCGGTGGAACCGGCTACGTAGTCGGCAATTCGATGCAGAATACGCAGGACGCCAACGCACAGACCCAGGCGCAGGTGCAGTCGCAACAGCAAGAAATCGAGAATCAACGCGAGCAGATCCAGCAACTGAAGTCGCAGTCGGAAACCGAGTAAATCTCACCGCGCGACCGAACAATCAGAGCGGCGCCACTTAGGCGTCGCTCTTTTTGTTTTTCAGCGATGCGAGTTCGTCGCTGCATCTAGACTTCCAAGCAATGTAAAAACTTCCTGAAAATTTGGGACCACGAGTCTCGTCCAAGTGTTAACGCCGCGAAATTCACTTGGAATTCTCTTTGATTTTTCCGATACGCCTCCATAGGCCCCGAATTTGCACGATTCCGCGTCCGTGCCCTTTTGCCTTGGGGCACAGGAGGAAATCACGCATGACTGGCGGTCAACTGTCCAAAGTTCGCGAGATGCGGAAGTTTGCGCTCGCGGTAGTTTCAATCTTCGCGAGCTTCGCGATTTTAACTGCGTGTGGTTCTGCCGATGCGGCCAGCGGATGCGGGCCGTTTGGCGATCCTCCTCAGACGTTGGTGAGCAATGAGGTGCCGTTGTGCGTGGGCGGGACGCTGTTGGGGCCTTGGAATGATTCCGACGGCACGCCGCGGTATGCGTGCGAGTACGCGCCGGCGACAGCCACGACGGCGAATCCGTTGCCGATGCTCGTATGGCTGCATCCTTCGCTGGTGACGGCGGATTCGATTACGTCGACCAACATCCTTGAGTTTCAGAACAGTTTCAGCCTCGTGGCTGGCACGACGGGCTTCGTCGTGCTGACGCCGGAGGGGCGAGATACGACGCATTTCTATCCGGCACCCGACAATGAAGGGCCGGGATGGGACAATTGGTACAGACAGTTTTCTCCGGCCACCGTGAAGGTCGGCGGACAGAGTTATCCTGAGAATGTCGACGCAGCGACGATCGATCATTTCATCGGCGTGGTGCAGGCGACCGGAACCGTTCTGACGAACAAGACTTTCGTTTCCGGATGGTCCAACGGATCAGCGATGTCCTACATCTATGCGCTCAACCGCTCGAACGTGAGATCGATAGCCGTGTATTCGGCGCCCGATCCGTTCGAGGCATTCAACGACCCGTGTCCGCAGACGCCGGTGGAGGATCATCCGGCGAGTAACGCAGAGATTCGCGTGCCGAATCCCAAGATCGAGGCCTACCAGGTGCACAACTCTTGCGACATCGCGGGCTTGTGTCCCAACAGCGAGTTGATAATCAGCCAGGTCGCGACTCTAGGCGCCAACCCTGACGACGACGTGATAATCGACTCGCTCAAGCAGCAGGTCGGATTCTGCGATCCGCTATGCGGCACTGATCCGGACGGGAGTAGCTCGAACGTGCCGGGCACGACGGTAGGATCGCTGAATCATATTGAGTGGCCGCTGACGTGGACGCAGCAGATGCTGGAGTTCCTCGCGGCGCATCCGTAATCACGGTGAGCTGCCGAGCGGTTTGTGCACGACGGTGGAGTTGTCGAGGTAGGGCTCGTCGCCGATCCAGGTTACGTGGAGCGTAGTCACCGCTTCGACGCCTGGCAGCATCAGGTTGGTCGTCATCGTTTGCGTATGTGAGCCGCCCGCACTGTGACGGCCGTCGGCGAGGGCCTCGGACATCGCGC
>Ga0210393_10004330_pt1 | contig 11252 bp, 7 predicted proteins | sample IncBWC27OmetaG_FD_160068 | JGI IMG/M metagenome (GOLD analysis project Ga0210393, IMG submission 160068) | Forest soil microbial communities from Barre Woods Harvard Forest LTER site, Petersham, Massachusetts, United States - Inc-BW-C-27-O ...
GGACAACCTGCTCGAGCGCGGGGATCGCATGACCATGGCCGCCTCGATCGAGGCGCGCATGCCGTTCCTGGACCATGAGCTCGCGGCGTTCGTCTCCGCGTTACCGGATGCCTGGCGGGTGCGCGGCTTCACGACCAAGCGCATCCTGCGGCTGGCGATGCGTCGCTTGCTGCCGGCACGCATCCTGCAACGCCCCAAGGTCGGATTCCGTGTCCCGGTCAACGAGTGGTTCCGCACCTCGATGCGGGACTATCTGCTCGCACACCTGACGGGTAACGACTCGCGCACCCGCGATTACTACCGGCCGCAGGAACTGCGCCGCGTGCTCGAGGAGCATTTCGCCGGCCGTCACAATCACGAAAAGCTGCTGTGGTGCCTGCTCAACCTGGAGATCTGGCAGCGGGAATACAATCTGTGAGGCTGGTCCGCGCGGCTCTATGGCGCGGCGCCCGCAGCGACCCTGCCGGACTTGACCGCCACCAGGCGGACGTTGTTGAGCAGCTTGCGCACCAGGGGTTGGCGCAGCAGGGCACCCTGGCGCTGCGGCGGCTGGCGCACGAGCCAGCGCTCGAAGGCGAGCAGTGGTCCGGTCGGCACGCGAAACGTGCGGCCGCGGATGCTGTTGTAGATCCTCACCGGCCCAAATCCGCACTCGCGAAACAGGTCGATTAGCTCCGCGTTGGTGTACTCGCGCAGGTGAAAGCCGGTCGCGACCGCATCGAACCCCAGCGAGATGTCGTGCGGGCCGGTGAGGCGGTTGGGCGTCACGCACACGTACAGGCCGCCGACCCTCAGGGCGCGGCTCAGATTGACGAGCTGGGTGCGCGCATCATCCGGGTGCAGGTGCTCCATCAGCTGGTTGCTGTAGGCAACATCGATCGAGCCGGCCGGCACCGGTATCGAGGTGCCATCCGAGAGTTTCAACTCAAAGTTGCTGCGGCGCTGATCGGAGGAGGTGACCTCGGCGGAAACGTCGACGCCGATCGCCTTGCGCACCTGCCTGGCCACCTCGAGCGTGAGTGCACAATCCCCCGGACCCACTTCCAGATAGGTTGTGTCCTTGCCGATGAAGCGGCCCAAAAACTTCAATTGCCCGCCGATGGTGGCTGCGGTTTCCTCCGCCGACACCTTGCGCGTGAGTTGTGGATGGTGCGGCAGGCGCTGGTACATCTCGTCGTAGAGCTTGCCGTACAGCCGCTTGCGCTCCTCGGCCGTGCCGCCGCGCAGGCGCGCCGCAAGTGCCTTCTCGACCTCGTATTGTTCGCGGATCTGCTCGGGAGAGCGTTGCGAGTCTGCCACCACGTTCAGCACTCCTCACCCCTTAAGCGGGGGCCACGGTCACCGGCGAGCCGCTCGCGACTCGGCCGACAGTAGACAGATAAGGAGCGAGTATCTGGTCCTCGCTATAGTGCCGTGCGATGTACGCTCGGCACCGCGCGCTCGTTTGGAGCCACGCTTGCGCATCCGTCGCGAGGTGGTGAGCGGCACTTGTCATCTCTTCGAGATTTCCTGCCGCATGGCCCAGCCCTTCGCGGCGGATGACATTATCGGGATCGAAGAATGAAATCACCGGGACGCCCCGGATCCAGGCCTGCAGGAAGGTATTCGGAAAGCCTTCGGTCTCGGAAGTATTGACGAACACGCGCGCACGGTCGAAGAGATCATTGGTGGCTCGGTACGGCCGCGGGCCGTGGAACGTCAGATTGCCGACGCCCGCGGCACGTGCGCGGATCTCATCGAACAGCTCGAGGGCGCCGGGCTGGGTCCCACCGACCATGCTCGCAGCACAGGCATTCAGGCTGCGCGCCAGCTGCAGAAACATGTCCGGCCGTTTCAGTGGCTGGATGTTGCTGACCCACAGCAGCGCTATGTCGCGCTCGGTAAAGGAGAGCCAACGCTCCGGTGCATCCACCAGCGAGGCAGCCACCGTGCTGGGCACGTCGTAATTCCTCCGCAGCAGCTCCTGCTGCGTGGCGCTTTGGGCGAGGATCGCTGCGGCACGACGCAGTCCGTACTCGTACAGCTTGCGGTCGCGCCAGAAGGAGATCAGCAGCCGGTCGGGCTGACAATCGGCATCGCTCGCCACCCGGAAGATCATGCGGCGACCGTTGCGGGCTGCCCACAGGGCAACCTGTCCGACCTGGGCGCCTGCGCAGCTCACATAGTAAACATCGGCATCCGCGCGTCGCAGCGCCCCCCACAGCTTGCTCCAGCGCGGATGCACAAAGCGCAGCACCGGAATTCCCTCACGGGCACTGTACGCTTTGTAGGTCTGCACGCCGCTCCAGGTTGTCCCATCCGCCTGCCCGTAGTCCCCGACGACCATCGAGACCGGAAAGCCACGCCGGACGAGCGCCCTGGCCAGCAACGTCTGCTGCACCTGTGCGCCGCCGACTCCCCGCTGCTCGAATTCGGCGGCCAGTACGGGAAGATTTTCCAGGCCGACGAAGCAGATGCGGGCCGTCATCATTGTGTATCGTATCATCAGCCGCTGGAGATGTTGCCCATGCCCCCGTGCGTCCGGCATATGTCGTGCAGCGGCGAGCATGCGCAACGCTGCTGAGGCGAGGCGAAGGAACTTCTGATGTGCGGTATCGTCGGGTTTTACACACCGCAGCCGGCGCGCGACGCGACGGAAGTGTTGCGGCGGATGAACGATACCATCGCTCATCGTGGGCCCGACGCCCAGGGCCATTGGTTCGATGCGGCTCACGGCATCGCGCTGGCGCACCGCCGGCTCGCGATCGTCGACCTTACCGAGGAAGGGCGGCAGCCGATGCGCTCCGCCAGCGGCCGTTACATCATCGTCTTCAATGGCGAGATTTATAACTTCCTGAGAATCCGTGCCGATCTGGAGGGACTCGGGCACCGCTTTCGCGGACACAGCGACACCGAGGTCATGCTGGCTGCGTTCGAGGAGTGGGGCCTCGAACCGTCGTTGCGCCGCTTCGTCGGCATGTTTGCGTTCGCACTATGGGACTCGGCGCAGGACGAGCTGACCCTGGTACGGGACAGGCTCGGCAAGAAGCCTCTGTATTACTCGGTGGCGGACGGCAGATTGATCTTTGGCTCCGAGCTCAAGGCGCTGCGGGCCTTTCCCGGATTCGCTGCGAATATCGATCGGCAGGCGCTCACGTTGCTGCTGCGCTATTCCTACATAGCCGGACCTCGCACAATTTATGAAGGGGTGTACAAGCTCGAGCCGGCGCACTTCGTACGCTTTGCAGCGCGGCGACATTCAGTCGTGGAGCTCGAACGCCAGTGCTTCTGGAACGCTGCAGAGGTTCAGGCCGCAGCCGCGGCCGCAACCCTTGCACTCTCTCCTGACGAGGCGACCGACCAGCTGGATGCCCTGCTGCGCGATGCCGTGCAGCTGCGCATGATCGCCGACGTTCCCCTCGGGGCTTTCTTGTCCGGCGGCATCGACTCCTCGCTCATCGTCGCCCTCATGCAAGCGCTCAGTAACCGCCCGGTACGCACGTTCACGATCGGCTTCCACGAGGATGCGTATAACGAGGCTCGCTATGCCAAGGCGGTTGCCCGGCATCTCGGTACTGACCATACGGAAATGTATCTGACGCCCAAGGAGACCCTGGCAGTCATTCCACGCTTGCCGCTGCTGTACGACGAGCCTTTTGCCGACGCGTCACAAATACCGACTGCGCTGGTGTGCGCCATGGCACGCCAGCACGTGACCGTGGCGCTCTCGGGTGACGGCGGTGACGAAGCCTTCGGCGGCTACACCCGCTACGCGCAAGCGCGCGACATCTGCGCTCGAATGTCGCGTGCGCCGGCCTGGCTGCTGCGCACGCTGAGCCGGGGCATCCCTCAGGTACCCATGCCATTCTGGGACCGGCTGGCGCGGCTCGCGCCGCCGATCGCCCCAGTCAAGCTGCGGAGCGACGGCGTCGGTTACCGGATGCTGCGTCTGGCCGATCGCCTCGGATGTGACACGCCCCAAGCCCTGTACCGGCATCTGATGTCCTACTGGCTCGCACCGATGAAGCTGGTGGTGGATGGCCGGGAACCACGGACGCTGCTGGACGAGGCGCCCGGGAAGGAGGACCTCGACCGGTTCGTGGAGCAGATGATGCTGCTCGACTCCCTCACCTACCTTCCTGATGACATTCTCGTGAAGGTCGATCGGGCGAGCATGGCTGTTGCCCTCGAGGTGCGCGCGCCGCTGCTCGATCACCGGGTCCTGGAGTTCGCCTGGCGCCTGCCACTGGCGCTGAAGCTCAAGGACGGGCGCGGCAAGCTCGTGCTGCGCACACTCCTGAGCCGCTACGTGCCGCCGGAGCTCTTCGAGCGCCCGAAGGCCGGTTTCGCCGTGCCTATATACCGCTGGCTGCGTGGACCGTTGCGCGACTGGGCGGAGAGTCTGCTCGACGAGCGGCGGCTCGAGCGCGAAGGCTATCTCAACCCGGTACCGATTCGGAACGTGTGGGAGTCCTTGCTGACCGGGCGGTCGGAATGGGCATACGGAGGTGAGCTGCTCTGGAGCGTACTGATGTTCCAGGCGTGGCTCGAGCATCAGCAGCAGGGTGCCGAGCCGCGCGTCTGCGACAGCGGCGCGCCGCGCGCCTTCGCGCCATCGGTAGTGAGCGAAGTGGGTTAAAGCTTAGCGTGCGGATTGCGCGTGCAGCACGCGCTCTTCGAAATCACTCAACATCCGGCGAAAACTGAAATGTCTCTCGGCGGCCTGGCGCGCCCGCTCGCCCAGTTCGCGGCGTGCGTCGCGGTTCGCTGCCAGGGGCGTCAGCAGCTCGCACAGTGATCTTACCTCGCCCGGCGGGTACGTCATGCCACCGCCGAACTGCAGCATCTCCTCCATCCCACCGACCCGCGCCGCTACCACCGGGCAGGACATTGCCATCGCTTCCAGAGCAGCGTTTGAGAATGTCTCAACCGCAACGGACGGCAACACGAAGATATCCATGGCCGCCAGATACGGGCGGACATCCTGCGCGGTGCCGGCCAGGTGCACTCTGCCGGCAACACCCAGGCGCTGGATCTCGCGCTCGATCTGCCCTCGTGCGGGTCCGTCGCCGACAATGACGGCTCCCACGTCGACGCCGCGCGCTGTCAGCTCATGCACGGCTCGGACCAGGTCGACCTGCGCCTTCTCGACGCGCAACGCGCCCACCGTACCCAGCATTACCCGCCCCGCGGGCTGGCCGAGCGCCGCCGGCGCAACGCGTGCGCGTGCGAACTCGGCAGTGTCAACACCGTTGTAGAGCACTGCGGCTTTATGTGACGAAGCGTCCAGACCGTACCGGGAGCACCACAGCCGACGTTGGCACTCGGCACCGAAAACGACCAGGTCCGCTCGCCGCAGCACGTGGCGGTACAGGAGCATCTGCAGCCGTTCCTTGCGTGTCGCAAACTCGGTGGTGTTGACGCAAGCGGCGACCCGCACGGACAGATTCCTGCACAGCCAGCCGGCCGCAACGGCATACAGGGCGGGGTAGAGGTTCATGGCGACGAGCGTAGCGACGTTGCGCTCTCTGACAACGGTGGCGAGCCTGCGCAGTGAGCGCATCGAGAACTTGCCGCGGCGGTGCAGGTTCACCGTGGCAACGGCGGGGTGTACTTCCGACAGCAGCGTCTCGGGAGAATCCAGATAGGCGAGCACGACCCGCTGCTCGCCGGCCGCAAGTGCGTTGGCGAGCCGCACCGTCTTGCGCTCGGATCCGCCCACGTTGAGGGAATTCAGCAGAAACATGACGCTGCGGTCATATTTCTGCGGCACGTGCACGCCGGACGGCTCAGGCGGAGCGCTCAAGCCCTGCCGATGAGCAGGTCGAACCCGAATTGATCCGGAGTCACGAAACCCTGACCGATCGTGATGCGCTTCAGATCGAAAGGGTTCGCGCCGGGACCGTTGACACCACCGTAGCATGAGACGCAGCACGTGAAGCCCGCCTCGCGCACCAGTTCGCGCGCGCGCGCGGAAAGGTTGTCGCGGCCGCCGAACGGGTAGGCAAAGAGCCGCACCGGCCTGCCCAGTTGCTCGTGCAGCTTGCGGCTGGACACCTCCAGTTCCGCGCGCGCGCTCGCGGCATCGGCGGTGCCCAGGTCGAGGTGCGAGTCGGTGTGGCAGCCGATCTCGAAGCCCTGGGCAGCGAGCGTGCGCAGCTGCTCCCAGTCCATCCAGCCGGGTTGTTGCAGCAGCTCGCGATCCCACGGCGCCACGGTTCGCGTGCCGATGAAGGCGGTCACGGGAAAGAAGGTCGCCGGCAGGTTCAGTCTGCGCAGAATCGGCGCCGCGACCTCGAAGTTGTCGCGATAGCCGTCGTCGAAGGTGATCGACAGGGTGCCGCCCATATCCTCACCGGCGCCGCAGCCTGCCACCTGCTGCGCCAGCGGCACGACCTTGAAGTGGGCACGAAAGAAGTGGCAGAACGTGGCGAACTTGGCGGAGCTGGCGGTCAGCCCGTCCTCGGGCAAGTCATCGTTGATGCGATGGAACGTCACGATGATCATCTTGGAGCGGAAGTCCCGGGCAAACACGCCCGCCAGCGCCGCCGCACGGCCGAGCGCCCCCTTGACCCTCTTGGTGATGGGCGTTTTCATGCTGGGCGAACGCCGTAGCGCGCGGCGCATTGGTTGCTGCGGGGGCGGATTCTAAAATGCCTTCGCGTCGTTGAAGACGCAAAGTATCGTCTTCAGCAGGATTTCCAGATCGAGCCTGAGAGACCAGGTGCGCAGGTACTCGAGGTCGAAGCGTATGCGCTGTTCCATCTGCTCGATATTCTTCGTTTCCCCGCGCAGACCGTTCACCTGTGCGAGTCCGGTGATGCCCGGCTTCACCTTGTGGCGCACCATGTAGCCACTGATGAGCTTGCGATAGTGCTCGTTGTGCGCGACCGCATGCGGACGCGGCCCGACGAGGCTCATCGGGCCCTCCAGCACGTTGATCAGCTGCGGCAACTCATCGAGCGAGTAGCGTCGCAGGAAGCGCCCGATGCGGGTCATGCGCGGATCGTACTTGGTCGCCTGCACGATCGTCGCACCGTCGTCGGTCACTGTCATGGTGCGAAACTTGTAGACGACGATCTCCTCGCCGTTCAGCCCATAGCGGCGCTGGCGGAAGATGATCGGGCCTGGTGAGCTCAGGCGCACCAGCAGCGCAACGGCGATCATCAACGGCGCAAGCAGCAGCAGCGCGGCCGCGGAGATCAGCACATCGGTGGTGCGCTTGGCGATCGCGCGGTAACCGAAGAACGGCGTCTCGCACATCGACAGCGCCGGGATGCCGCCGATGGAAATGCTGCGCGCCTGGATCAGGTCGAACACGATGATGTCCGGCAGGTAGTAGATCGATGCCGTGGTGTCGCGGAGCTCGTTGATCAGCTCCATGACCCGCGCGACCTCCCTCACGGGCAAGGCAATGAAGATCACGTCGATTTTGTGCGCCCGCGCGTAAGCGGCCAGATGGCTCAGCTTGCCGAGCAGTTGCACGTCCTGATCGATATTGAGGCGTTCGCGCCCGCGATCGTCAAAAAATCCGGCGACCGTCAGTCCGTATTCCGCGGATTGCCTCAGCCGCTTTACCAGTGCCAGGCTCGATTCCGTGCAGCCGGCCAGCACCGCCTTGCGGGCATTGGAGGGATCGCGCAGGTAGCGCCTCATGATCTCCTGCAGCGCAAGCGTGGTCAGGACGATGAGCGCGGGTCCGAGCACCGCCCAGGTGAACACGGCGCGCCGCGAGTAGTGCGCCGAGAACTTCGTCGCGTAACCGATCGCGAGCAACGCGCCCAGCAGCGCCATCCAGCGCGCCACAACCCCCAGGGCCATCGGCAGCGAATTCGACAGCAGTTGGCTCTGCAGGGTTCGCGGCGGCCGCGGCAGCAGCAGTGCGAGCAGCCCCACGATGGCCGCCATCGAATGGTAGCTCTGGTCGACGGGCACCCCGTACAGGTGCAGCACCGCGTAGAGCGAAGCCACGGCAATGATCGCGGGAGCGATCATCTGCAACCCGGCTATCGCAGCGATCGTCAGGGAGTTCTTTACGATGAACGGTTCGCTCATCTGGCGAAGCTTCTTCTGTGGCCAAAGTCCATACGGCCGGACCCTTATTCTAGCGTCATATCTGACGGATTGTCAATACTAAAGCCGTCTCCTATGAGCGACGGTCCCTCAGGGGTTCAGTCACCCAGCCGGTGGTTTAGTTCCTCAGCCGCTGCGCGATCGGGGCGCGGGCCGTGGTGAATGTTGACCGCATCGCGCCTGCGCTGTCCGTGACAGGGTACTCGCTGCATGCGACAGCCCACTGCACGCGACAGCTTGATTTCGCTGCCGCGCCGGCCGGGCCCGGCGACCTTGGGGTCACCGACGGCGCCAACGCTCGAAGGAGCGCTCGCGCCGCGGCGGGTCGCGGTAACGGGCGCCGCCGGTCGCAGCGCGCCGCCAGGTATCTTAGCCGCCAGAAACATAATCTGTTGCCGGCGACTCCTCCCGGTGGTGCAGTGCGTCATCGGCGTTGCAACCAACATCTCCAACACCTCCAACACTTGTCGGTGGGCAGAGACAGATTGCGAGCTCGCGCGCGAGAGCGTCTACTTCCTCGCGTACGCAAGGGCAAACCCGTCGCGAGACGGGGACGCAAAGCTTCCGGTCTCAGGTCATATCGCTTGCATGATCTCGAGATAGCGGAGTTGCCGGTATCGCGGCTGAGCCGCGTCCGTCAATACAACGCTGCCAAGGGTCTCTGCTGCTCTTGCAAACTTGACGTCAACCGGGAGGGGTTGCAGGATGGTTTGCGCGGTCGCCGTTCGCCGCCTGCGTGCAGGCTTTGTCGCGCTCGCCTGTGCGCTGACGCTGGTCGCCTGCGGGCAGGCCACCTCCACGGGATCTGGCTCGGCCTCCAACTCCGCTACCAGCTCGGCCAGCTCCACCGGCAATGGCGGCACTTCGACGCCATCGGATCCCGGCACGCCCGCCATCTCCGGCACGCCGCCGGCGAGTGTGGTGGCCGGGCAGAGCTACACCTTCACACCGACTGCCTCCGATGCCAGCGGCGCTGCGCTGACCTTTACGGCGGCCAACCTGCCGCCGTGGGCGAGCTTCAGCAACAGCAGCGGCCAGGTGTCGGGAACACCGACCGCGGCCAGCGTCGGGACCTTCGCCAACATTCAGATCACGGTGAGCAACGGGCTGGCGAGCGCCGCGCTGCCGGCCTTCTCGATCGCGGTGGTCGCGCCGCTCACCATCTCCGGAGCTCCGGCAGCGTCGGTGACCGTCGGCTCGGGATACTCGTTCCAGCCGACGACCAGCGCCCCGCCGGGGACCGTGCTGACGTTCTCCGTGCAGAACCTGCCCGCCTGGGCGAGCTTCGACGCCTCGACAGGTCAGCTCGCCGGCACGCCGACCCAGACGGGTAGCTTCCCGGGCATCCTCATCGCGGTCACCGACGGCGTGCAGTCGAGCGCTCTGACCGCCTTCGCCATCACCGTAACGAGTCCCGCAGGGCCCAATCCGCCGACGATTGCCGGCACGCCGGCCACGAGCGTCACGGCCGGGTCGCTCTATGGCTTCACGCCGATCGCGAGCGGTCCGCGCGGCACCACCCTCACCTTCAGCGTGCAAAACCTGCCGGGATGGGCGAGTTTCAATCCCGCCAGCGGTACGCTGAGCGGCTCGCCGACCTCCGCCCAGGCCGGCAGCTACGCGGGGATACTCATCAGTGTCAGCGACGGCACGCTCTCCGCCTCGCTGCCGGCATTCTCGATCAAGGTTGTCGCACCGCTCACCATCTCCGGTGCCCCGGCCACCCAAGTCGTCGCCGGCAAGAGCTACGCGTTTCAGCCGACGACCAACGCGCCGGCCGGCAGTGCGCTAACCTTCGCTATCCAGAACCGCCCGGTCTGGGCGACCTTCAGCGCGACCACTGGCATGCTGTCGGGCACGCCGACCGCGAGCCAGTCGGGCACGTACGGCAACATCGTCATCAGCGTCAGCGACGGTACACAGTCGGTGGCGCTCGCGCCGTTTGCCGTCAAGGTGGTGTCGGCACTCACCATTTCCGGTAATCCGCCCGCCCAGGTGGTCGTCGGCAACAGCTATTCCTTCCAGCCCACCACCAATGCTGCGAGCGGCAGCACGCTGACGTTCTCGATACAGAACAAGCCGGGCTGGGCGAGCTTCAGTGCCAGCAACGGCGCGCTGAGCGGAACCCCGTCGGCATCACAGGCGGGGACCTACTCGAACATCGCCATCAGCGTGAGCAACGGCACGCAGTCGGCGGCGCTCGCGGCCTTCACGATCACGGTCTCCAACCCCGCCAAGCCGACCATCTCCGGAAATCCGCCGACCGCGGTCAACGTCGGCTCACCGTACGCCTTCACGCCGACGGCGAGCGGCCCGAGCGGCACGACGCTCACCTTCAGCGTGCAGAACCTGCCGGGGTGGGCGAGTTTCAATGCAGCGAACGGCACGCTCAGCGGCACGCCGGCGGCCGCCAGTGCCGGCAGCTATGCAAACATCGTGATCAGCGTCAGCGACGGCAGCGCGAGCGCCTCGCTGCCGGCCTTCAGCATCAGCGTGAACCAGGTTGCCAACGGCAGCGCCGCGCTCACCTGGACGCCCGTGACCAAGAACACCAATGGCTCGGCGCTCACGGATCTGGCCGGATATCACGTCCACTACGGCACCTCGCCCAACGCCATGAACACCGTCGTGGTGCTGGCGAATCCAAGCCTGACAAAGTATGTCGTGAGCAATCTCCGCTCGGGAACCTGGTATTTCGGTATCGCCGCCTATACCACCACCGGGGTCGAGAGCGCCATGTCCAACGTCGGCTCGAAGAGCATCAACTGACAGCTGTGGTCCGGCCGCGGGACTCAAAGAATCGCTTGAGATTCAGGAAGGGCTTCTCCAGCGCGTGATAACTGCACAGGGCCAGAGCGTAGGAGATCAGCAGCACTGCAAGGGTGTAGGCAAATGCGATCTGGGGCGGCGGCTGTTTGCCGAACCTGCCGATGAGCCAGGGCTCCCCGAGCAGCGTGTGCAGCAGGTTATGGAAGACATACATGGCGTAGCTGTATTTACCGCAGAAGCGCAGCGGTGCCCAGGCCAGCAGTGAACCGACGAGCGTCGGTGTGCGCCCGGCGGACAGCGCTGCCCACATGACGAAGGTGGCGGAGGAGAACGCCAGCAGCGTGTAGCCGAAGGTCTCCCCGGCCAGCCGGTCGCGGGCGTAGACATGCGTCAGCGGAATCCCCGCCAGAAACACCAGCAGCGCAACCTCG
>Ga0210393_10004331_pt1 | contig 11252 bp, 10 predicted proteins | sample IncBWC27OmetaG_FD_160068 | JGI IMG/M metagenome (GOLD analysis project Ga0210393, IMG submission 160068) | Forest soil microbial communities from Barre Woods Harvard Forest LTER site, Petersham, Massachusetts, United States - Inc-BW-C-27-O ...
GGCGGCCCGCTACGTACAGGCGGTTACCGAGGCGATTCATGCCGCGCACGATGACGCAGCGGCGCAGCGGGTCCGGAAAGCGCCGAAACGGAAGCACGTCATTGAGATTGCTGCGGTCGCCGATGAAAGGGCGGAGCGCAGGACGCGATCCATTTCCAAACAAAAAAAGAAAAAAGGCAAGAGCTAGGTTGCCGGAGGCAGTCATGCGTTGGTTTGTGGTTATGGTCTGTTTGGCGTCGGGGGCGGCGCTCGCGCAAGATCCGCAGGATCTAAAGGAGAGCTTGCTGCATGCCGAACTGCGCCGCGAAGGCGAGCGTGTAAGCGACGCCTGCACGTTCAGCTTCAAAGCCATTCCGATGTGCGGCTACACCCTGTTTACCGACCATCCGCTGCACATCGCGGCCGGGAGCATGCCTGCGCAAAACGGATTCGGCCTGGGTGGCGCTTTCGTCTGGACCAAGAACACAAAGAACTGGCGGCTCAGTTGGGATGCCGATGCGATCGGAGCAACCAGCGGCGGCGCCTGGCGCGCCGGTGGATACATGAAACTGATTCATACGCCACACCCGGCCAAGCCGGTGATCGAGGTCGTCACTCCAACTCCCGGAGAGACACCGAAGGCGAGTGATAAGAAGAAAAAAGTCTCAGCGCCGTTCACGCATCCCTATACGGTTTTCAATCTTTACGCGCAGTCGATCTCGCTGAACAAGTTGAACTACTTCGGTGAGGGCAACGACACGACGCTCGCCGGAGCGTCGGTGTTTGGGATGAGTCAGACGATTGTGGGTGGGAATGTCATCAAGCCGGTGTATGAGTGGCCGGCCATCCGCAAGCTGGGCCTGTCGCTACTGGGGGAGGTGAATGGGCGGTTCGTGAATGTGAGGGGAGAAAATGGGGCGTCTGCGCCTTCGATTGAGACGGTTTATACGAATGCGACTGCGCCCGGACTGAGCAGCCAGCCGGGATTTGTGCAACTGGGCCAGGGATTTCGCATCAAGCCCGACACCGGCGATTATCTGAGTCTGAACTACGTGGGGAGCTTCCAGGAATTCTTTGCGCCGTCGAGCTCGACGAATTCGTTTCTGCGCTGGACCGCGGATCTGAATCACACCTTTTATCTCTACGGCAACGCGAAGTCCGCAACGTCGAGTTCGGATCAACACGGCCCCGATTCGTGTGCGCAGGTGAATGGCAAGTGTCCGGAGATTCCACATACGCGGAATCTGAACGGGTCAATTAATCTGCGGCTGCTGGTTTCGGAGTCGATTAATTCGGCGACGAGCGCGGTGCCATTTTATTTTCAGCAGACGCTGGGCGGGTCGGACATCGATGGGAATATGGCTCTGGGGAGTTATCAGGATTACCGGTTTCGAGGGCCGAATTTACTGCTGTTGCAGCAGAGTTTTGAGCACTCGGTGTGGGGTCCGTTTGGGTTTAAATTCATGGCGGACGAAGGGCGCGTTGCGACAACGCGCGGAGATTTGGGATTTGATCATCTAAGGCACAGCTTTGCAGCGGGGCTTACGTTGCGCGCGGGGGCTTTCCCCATGGTTTCGCTGATGTTTGCCTGGGGCGGACCGGAGGGGCACCACAATATCTTCAATATGAATAGCTCGTTGCTGGGTGGGTCGGCGCGTCCGCTCCTGGATTAAAGGGGAGAGTAGATGGGCACTCATCGTCGGGGGTGGTGCCGGCAACCAGTAGCGATTTCGTGTCAAGGGGGTGACACGATACATATCCGGCTATCGTGTTGAGTAGAAAGGTGGAACATTTTCGGCTATATTGTCACATTGCAACTATGCAATATGTTATAATAGATATATACGGTAATAATCTAGTTGTGGCATGAGCGGCCTGCGCGAAAGCGGACGGGCCGGGTATCCGGCGGAGTTTTGAATCGCGGCCTTCATCAAGGGCCGCGATTTTCGTTTGGGTGTGGCTTTGAGGGCGAACGATTTGCGGCGAGTGGGAGGAGATTTGGAGAACCGGAAGAGGATGGGCGGGGAGATCAAGGGATGCCGGGAGCGCGGGGATTGGGCGGAGTTGTACTTCATGATGCTGGCGTTGGAGAAGGATATGAAAGTGTCGAGGCCATTTGGGATCGGGGGCAGATACGACGTGGGAGTGGAGAGCGCGAGCGGGGTGATCAGGGTGCAGGTAAAGTCGACGGTCTACACCCGGCGCACGGGCGAGTACAGCCTGAATGTGATGGGGCCGAAGCGGCAGAAGTATGAGCCGGGGACGGTGGATTTCTTTGCGATTCTGCTCATACCGATTGATGACTGGTACATCATTCCGTTTGAGGTGATGGGGAGGAAGAACAGTTCTCTGCACTTCACTCCGACGAGTACGAGGCAGAAGTATGGGAGGTATCGTGAGGCGTGGGAGTTGTTGCGAGGGGTGGGGCGGGCTTCGGGAGTTGGGGAGTTGTGGCACCGCGGGGAAAAGCAGATTCCTCGCGCGCCGCGTCAGAATGACAAGTTTCTTGTGTGGGAAAAGGAAGTGATCTGATGTCGACGCCGGGTAGAGGGATGGAAAAATTCGCGTTGAAGGGATTGGCGATCGCGCTGGCGCTGGCGGGCTGGAGCAGGGCGCAGAGTTCGCAGCCGGGTGGGCGGGCCGGGTTTCCTCAGGCGATTTATGCGGTACAGTCGCCACAACCTGCGGGGACGAACAGCGCGGCTTATCTGGCCGTGTTGGCGCAGAACAACATGCTGCTGAGCGGGCAGAGCGTGATCGTGGGGCTGGGGAATTCGGGGTCGAGTGCACTGTATCTGGACACCGAGACTGGCGGCGGAGTGTGCGCTCCGGCGATCAGTTTTGCGGCGCTGGATGCGGTTGTGGCGAGTTATCCGACGAATCTTCTGCTGGCTCCGGCGACGGAGGGTGGGACAAATACGTGGACTCCGGCATGTGTTTGGTCGCAGGCGCAGGCGGATGCTTCTTATCTGGCTTATGCGCAAAATGCGCCGTACCTGCCGGGAGAATATATTTTTCAAGCGGGCAATTACTGGCAGTTGCAGGCGGGATGCTGGAGGGGTACGGGGTATGACAACACCTGCACCACGGGAGCAGTGGCGGCGATTTTTACCGGTGCTGGTCCAGTGAGTGATGGTGGCGTGGTATGGGTGAAGACGGGCGCGCACGCTCCGCTGCAGGATGGATATTGCGGCGTGAACTATGCCTGCGGAGCGACCGTGAGTTGCTATGGGGCGAACGGAAGCACGCCGATCGTGATCAATTCTGCCAATCTTGGAGCGTGCAATCTGGGAGAGCTTTATGAGTCAGAGCCGATACCTTCGGAGTTGCCGTTGAGGAATTGGGCAAGCCAGGTGATTGCGGCGGCGATCGCGCACTACAACGGCAGAGTTGGATACGTGCGGGTGGGATCGCCAGCGGGGGGCGAGTTATCGCCGATTGGAATTGGGTCAGGGCTGTGGCCGAACTATGGATCGACGGCGGGTCAGCAGCGCGCGCAATATTTGAGTTGGGTAAAGATTCTGGATGGGTTCCTGGCGTCGGCGGGTGCGACGATGCGGCTGGACACGGACCTGAATTGTGCGGGGAATCCGTCGGATTGCGGCTATGCGGATCAGGAGGCGCAGTTGGCGCACGACGACAATTTCAGCATGATGGGGACCAACGGCTACCAGGTGAACGATGTGCTGAATCTGGAGGGAGCGGGGACGAATAACTGTGCATTTCCGCTGAGCGCGGGGGCAGGGTGTACGTCCGGAGACTGGGCGTACAACTGCACTAAATTCGTGACGAATGCGGCGGGGAATCCGATGGGGTGTTTGCTGCAGACGCTGACGGGAACCACGGTGATTGATTGTGCTTCGGGGTTAACCGGACCGATTGCGGGGCTGCCGGCGGGGTCGACTTACTGCGCGACAGGATTTCCCGGGCTGCTGCCGTTCCTGATGAGTCTATGCAAGACCGGGGTCGGGGCTCCGGTGCAGAAAGTATGTGTACAAATGCTGGAGATTTATACGAATGGTCCGAACAATGGGGCGGCGCCGACGTATCCGGCTGGCGACGTTCTGCTGGCGCTGGATATGTCGTATTCGACGACTGTGAATGCGGTTGCCGCTTATGCGCAATATCAACTGGCATACGCTTCGGCGTTTGGGCAGTTCCTGAGCAGTGCGAGCGTGTACGGCGGAGCGGCGGGAGGCAGCGGGACGGGCGGGAATCAGGTGTCAGTGACGGGCCGACCTCCGAATTAAGTGGTTGCGCGGCAGAAAGCGGAGGCGCACTTCGAATGCTGGAGCAGGCGACTCGCTTGCTCTCGCATTCGTCAGTACCCCAGATAAATCCTACCGAGGGACTGGAAGATTGCTATTCCAGCTATCGGCAACGATAAGCCACGCCCCCAAACGACGCCACGCTTTGACGTATTTGCCGCGATCGGCGCGGATGGTGCCATCGGGCTGACGGATGGCAACGGTGTAGCGACCGACTTCGAGGGCAAGGTCGCCGGAGGCTTCGACGCGAACCGTTTCAAGGCGAAGGTCCTGATATCCGGCATCGCCGAACTGGTGGAGGAGATGCTCGACGGATTTGGGGCCGTAGGCAGGATCGTTATGCGGGGCCATGAATGCGCCGTCTGGAGCGAAGAGCGCGGCAGCCTGATCGTAGTTTCCGGTGTTGAAAGAGGTGACGAAATCTTGAGCGAGATTGCGAATAAGGGACTGGACATCCAAGAACGGACGAGAGTCCGCCAAGGAACTGGAATAGGGCCGATACATCTACTACCTCCTGGGGGAAGGCCAAAGAGCGATTGTCTGCGGCCAGGGAAGACAACTGCCCTTCGAGTGCATAGGCATTCTAGCGCAAGATTCTGTGGAAAGAGAAAAATTTTGCGTAAAGGGGAAGGTTTTCTTTGTGGGGCTTCCGGGGAATGCTGTAGCTGAGGATGGGGGAAGTACTGGAACGGCATCCAGCGGGTGCGGGCGTGGCATCTGAATTGAGCCCGAAATTGGAGGCAAAGCAGATGGTCATGCGAGGGAATCTATGAGACTTCAAGACTTGAGATTTAAAGGTCTGGGTACGGGATTATTGGGTGCGGGTTTATTGGGGCTAGTGTTGGCGACCTCCGGAATGGCGAAAGCTCAGGACGCGCGGGAAGACGCGAAGCCACAGCAGGACGAGCCGAAGAAGCAGGATGAAGCCAAGCCGGCCCGGCCGCAGGAAGAACCTAAGGAGGCGAAGCCGCCTCGGGAGCAGGAACCGGCACGTGCGGAGGAAGGAAAGCCGGCGAAAAATGAGAAGCAAGAAGAAAAACAGAATGGGGAGATGAAGCCGGAGAAGGAACAGAATCGGCCGGTGCAGAATAACGATCGCGGCATGCAGAATAACCGGGACGAACATGCGGCGCAGGCCGGAGAGCATCGGGGGCAGCGGATTCCGGATGATAAGTTCCGGTCGAACTTTGGCCGTGAGCATCACTTTCGGGTACAGACGAGGGTGGTGGAAGGGCGGCCGCGGTTTCAGTACGGGGGGTACTGGTTTGCTCTGGCGAATCCGTGGCCGGGGGACTGGGCCTATACCGACGATTGCTACATTGATTACATCGACGGAGAGTATGTGCTGATTGATCTGCTGCATCCGGGAGTGCAGATTGCGTTGATTGTGGTGGGGTAGAGGGAGTGGGCTTACCGAAAAGCCTTTCGGGCTCGTTTAGCTCGGGAGGCTTTTGTCTTTGGAGGGGAAGTCAAGATCTTTAACACAGGCGGCACAGGGTTACACAGGGGAAGACCGATATCCACTTGTGCGGCGGGGGCGGTTGCGGGTATGTTGCGCGGATGGCATTGAATGAGCCGGGGTCGCTTGCGGGAAGTCAAACGGTGGATGGGGGTTCGGCGGAGGAATGGCGAGGGCATCCGGAGAGGTTTTGTCCGAACTGTTCGGCGGAGTTGGAGGAGATTCGGTGCAAGTTGAGTTGTGGGGTGTGCGGGTTTTATTTGAGCTGCTCGGATTTTTATTGAGGAGAAATTGCAGGGACCCGAGCTGCTTTGGAGAATGGCCGCTCCTGAAAGGGCTTCTGCCCGAAGTCAATTCGGCATCGCTAAGGCGATGCCCTGATACGAATCTGACGAATCCTAATCCCGATGCTCCGAATAGGAAGGTCGATCCCCGCACCCTGATACGAATCTCGATCCCTTATCCCGCGCAGGGGCATCCTGATTTTGTGGTTGATGTTGCTTCATCCTTGATTCCTGACAGGGTAAGCGGTCTGCGTCTACAATGAGAAGGGAATTTAATTTTGTATTTGTAATGAGGAGAGCAGGATGGAACGCAAGGCTAGCGCGGTTTGGAAGGGTGGGTTGAAGGATGGAAAGGGATCGATATCGGCTCCGGGCGGGGCGTTGAAGGATACGCAGTATTCGTTTGCGTCGCGGTTCGAGAATGGGCCGGGGACCAATCCGGAGGAGTTGATTGCGGCGGCACATGCAGCGTGTTTTTCGATGGCGCTTTCGGTGCAGCTTGGAAACGAGAAATTGACGCCGGAAAGCATTTCGACCAACGTAACTTTGACGATGGAGAAGCTGGATTCCGGATGGACGATAACGGCGAGCCATCTCGATGTCGTGGGCAAAGTCCCGGGGGCGGATGCGGCTACGTTCCAAAAATGCGCGGAGGCGGCGGAGAAGGGCTGTCCGGTATCGAAGGTGTTGAACGCGAAGATTTCGATGACGGCGAAGCTGGGATAGAGTTTGGCAGCGCCGCCGAAAGGCTTTTCACCACGAGGCACAGAGACGCAAAGGGGAACCGAAAAAGGCAATTAAGGATTTTTCTCTGCGTAGCACTGACTCCGTGGTAAGGGTTGGTTTGACAGACAGTGACATGGCTGTAAAATAGAAGAGTTGATCTTCCTGACACGGCGGCCTTGGGGCCGCCGCTGCATTGCAGGTCCAGAAGTGCCATCGTGGCGGAATTGGCAGACGCGCATGGTTCAGGTCCATGTACTCGCAAGGGTGTGGGGGTTCGAGTCCCTTCGATGGCACCAGATTTTGATCACCTGAAATTAAGAAGGCAGGAGTCGGTCTGGTTGGGCTCGATGCCCGGCGAGAATCCTTCGCTCCGCCTAAAAAGCGGCTTCGCTCAGGACGAGGAAATGAGACGGGAAAATCAAATGGTCGGGGCGCGCGGATTTGAACCGCGGACCCCCTGCGCCCAAGGCAGGTGCGCTACCAGGCTGCGCTACGCCCCGACATGATCAGCAGAATTGATTTTAAAGTACTTTCCAACGTTGTGGCCACTCCGAATGATGATTTCTGGCGTGGACCGTGCCAAAACCGTGCCAATATCGTGATCACTGCACGGTGACCGTGCCAGAATGCGCACCTGCTTTTTCAGCAGGCATCTCATTGGCACGGCGGTTAAGTTTCTCCAGAGCTTCGCGCTTCATCTGCAATTTCATCTGCGAATACTTCTTGAAGACTTGCGCGTCTCCCTGGCGAAGCATTTGTGTTACCCACTCGTCCGCTACCCCTCCAGCACTGAGCCGGGTGGCATAGGTCGAGCGGAGATCGTAGATGCGGAAGTACGGCACCTTGGCGCGCCGCAAGGCGGCATGCCAGGCGCTTTTCAGAGTTCGTTGATGTCCGCTGGGGTTCTCATCGCTCGGAAACAGATACGGACTGCATGGCGATAATCGCATCTGATCGCGGAACGCTTCGAGGGCCAAAGGAGTCAACGGTACCTCGGCCACTCCGTTCGGAGTCTTGGAATCCGGAATCCAAACCATCGCGTTCGCGAGATCAAGCTGCTCTTTTTTCATCGGCATAAGCTCCTTGTAGACGCGCAACCCTGTTTCGGTAATAATCTTCACAACGTTGCGCAAATACTCGGCAGCATGGGCTTCGATGGTTCGCTGTTCCGACCAGGTTACGTAGTGCGGCCGGAACAAGCCCTTCACCGCAACCGGAAATTCCACCCCAGCACAAGGATTCGCCGGAAGCAGCTTTTTCCGAACCGCCACGTTCAACATGCGACGGAGCACCCGAAACTCCTGATGCACCGTGCTCGACTTCAGGATACCCTTTTCCCGATACCCGTCAGCCAGCTTGACCCGAACACGCTGCCGAAGACGCCGACGAAGGTAGTCCTCGATCGCGTCGGCTGTGATACCCACCAGTTTCTTGCCCGAAAAGGCAGCCTTTAGATGGGTTGCGCAGCGCAGATTCGCCTCGTGAGTCTTCGCGGCCCGTATCGGCGGGCTCGAATAGTTCTCGAGAAAAGATCTCACCCACTCTTCAAAACCGAGAGCCTCTCCTTTCCGAATTGCCTCTAAAAGGTTGCCGTCTCTGGCCTGCAGCCGTTGCCGAAGCTTGCGGTTGGCTTCCTGCCAGTCCTCGGTTCCGGTGGATTCTCTGCAGCGTTTCCCGTTTCGATCACGGTAGCGAATCCAGAGAATCTTCCCATCGTTGCGAGCATAGACAATCCCGTCCTGCTTTTGTGTTTTAGACATTCACCATCTCCTGTCGGAATGAAGCGCGGAACGGCTCGAGATCCGATTTGAGAAACCGGATGTTACGACCCATTACGCGGAGATGGGGAATCTGCTTTCGTTCAACCCAAAGATACACAGTCTGAGGGCTTACTCCAAGAAATTTTGCCGCTTCTTTCACGCTCATCGGAGGCTCGAGGTTCTGATTCGACGCCTGGGGCGGCCGGGCGCTGGGATCGATGGAAAGCTGTGAGTTTTGGCTGGCTGCCATATCTACTCCCGGTCCATAGGGCAGATGAGTTTTGCTCGATGCGTTTTACATCGAGGTGACTTTTCGAGCAAAACCGGGGAAACCAGCGGGCCGCTCCCTAAAGACCGATGGAATCAACCCCGATTTGACCGAAATCCAATACGGGGTTAGGTTCCTGTTGCTCAGGACGGAAGAAAAGTGATGGGCATAGGAGTTACAAGTGTTTTCATCGCCAAAACAAGTTGCTGAGGCGCTTCGTGCCACCGGCTACATCGCCGATCCGACAGCAGCAACAACTGTTTATTTATCGGCAGAACTGCACAAACCGCTTCTGCTGGAAGGGCCGGCTGGCAGTGGCAAGACGCAACTCGCCTACGCGGTTGCCGAGGCGGCAAACACAAGTGTTGAACGCCTTCAGTGTTACGAGGGAATCAACGAAGAAAAAGCCATTGGGAAATTCGACGAGCCGCTGCAGAAGCTCTGCGTTGAGTTGAGGGCGAGGTCCAGCGGCGTCGATTGGGAGCTTCTGCAGACTGAATTGCATGGGCAACAGTTTTTCAGCGCCGGTCCTCTGTTGCGCGCCCTCCAGTGCCTAAAGCCCTGCGTGTTGCTCATCGACGAACTGGATAAAGTAGACCACGCGTTTGAAGCGACTCTGTTGGAACTCCTGAGTGTTTGGCAGCTGAGCATTCCGAAACTCGGGACGATTCTGGCTAAGAGCATTCCTTTTGTCGTACTCACATCCAACGAGGAGCGGCGCATCGGGGATCCGTTGCGCCGGCGCAGTTTCTATCTTCGGGTTGAACACCCCACGGCCGAACGCGAAGCAGAGATTGTGGCGCTGAGAACTCCGGATTCGAGCCGTGAATTTCATGCGGGAATGGCCGGGCTCGCCAAGGCCTTGCGCGGCTGGAGCATGGAAAAACCGCCGTCTGTCTCGGAAATTCTGGATCTGGCGCAGGCGGTCAAAGTTCTCGGTTCGGAACAAATTACGGCAGAGATGAGGGATATTCTCCTGCCTTTGCTGGCCAAGACCGAAGCTGACCGGCGAAAGTTGCTTCTGCGCGATGGATTTGCCAGCCTCATTTACGACGCGCAGCAGTACAGTGCCGAGGCCTTGCGAGGGAATGCAACATGAAATTGGTCCTCATCGTGGCGGAAATGCTTTGCACGATCTCGATCGGCTGGGCGCGATCGGGTAGGGCACCAACACGAATTGAAGCTGAATACCACGTCACGGCCTACGCGCAACGCTACCGGGTTCCCATTGCGCTGGCGCGCGCCATCGTCGTGCGCGAATCGAATTGGCAGCCCTGCGTAATCTCTCCGAAAGGCGGCGTGGGGATCATGCAGTTGATGCCCGCCACCGCCGAGCGGCTGGGTGTGACCGACCGCTGCAACCTCAACCAAAACGTCGCGGGTGGCGTGCGCTTTCTCGCTTGGTTGATGCGACGGTTTCATAACGATCTCTGGCTCGTGGCTGGCGCTTATTACGTCGGCGAAGACACGATCGGCAGGCGAGGCCTTGCTTACCGAAATTCAGACGTCGTCGCGTACGTCGCAACGATGAGAACAATTACCGTAGAGAAGCGAGGACGGATCGAGAAAGCGCGAACACCGCTCAGAAAAGAGATGTGAGATGAAAAAATGTTTGAGTTTGGTGCATCTGATAACGATCTGTTTCCTGCCTTTCCACAAGGCCTCGGCGCAAACCGAGTTGCCGCAGGCACGAATCGTGAACTTGAGTATTGACCCAGAACAAGTTGTGGTCTTGCACTTGCGGCCAGGATACGTCAGTTCGGTGCGGGTCTTGGAAGAGGTGAGTTCGGTCGTACTGGGCGATCCGGGAGCCTTTAAGGTTGATCACTCCGAAGCCGAACCACAGTTGGTATTTTTCAAAGCAGCCAGCGCAAAACCTGCGCAAACCAACGCCCTGATTACCACCAGGGGAGGCCACGAGATCTCGCTGAGCCTGGTGAGCCAAGGCAAGTCAGACCGTAGCGAGCCCGTGGACTATATCCTCAACTGTGAGCGCCCGCATAGCTTTCTGATTGCGTCGACTCATCCCGTGTTTGTGGTTGGCGAAACAAAAACCGTTGCTACGGAAAATCAGCCAACCAGCACGGCCCCAGAGAAGCCTGGAAGACAAGAGCCGGATTTGCTCAGGGCAGAACGGATTGAGAATCCACATTGGGAAGGCAAGCAACTACAGGTTGCGGTAGGACAGGCGATCGAGCAAGAGCAACAGATGGCCGTGCCGTTCGCGGTTCTGAACTCTTCTCCACGGACTATTGAAGTACTGCCGCCGCAAATACAGCTGGCGGGGACATCGAAAGACAAGCACCGAAAGGCGATCAAGGCCGAGCCGGTTGCGATCAAAGACTACTGGATCACCTCGCGTAGACTCGCGCCCGGCGCCAGAGCCGACGGCATCGTTGTGTTCGAACGCCCTACTTTCAAAGAATCCAGGGAAAGGCTCCTGCTCGCGGTTGCCCAAGCGGAAGAGGTCGACCGTCCGGTCCTGGCGCCAATTGCGTTTGTGGCTCC
>Ga0210393_10004334_pt1 | contig 11243 bp, 10 predicted proteins | sample IncBWC27OmetaG_FD_160068 | JGI IMG/M metagenome (GOLD analysis project Ga0210393, IMG submission 160068) | Forest soil microbial communities from Barre Woods Harvard Forest LTER site, Petersham, Massachusetts, United States - Inc-BW-C-27-O ...
CGGAGAAGACCCATCCGGACTCACCGCGGCAGCGTTGCGAACCTTCGCGGACTGCTTGGAACTCCGCTTCACCGCCGGTGAAGCATCTGGGTTATTTCCAAGGTTTGTCACCAGCAATCCATGCGCGGCCAGAGCCGACGCGACCTGATGCTCCTGTTCGTTCAGACTGAGATCGGCGACTGCCTGCGAAAAATCTTGCACCGCGAACAGCATCGGGCTGCGACCCGAGCCTGGGCCGGGCGCTCCCACAGCAACCGCGATCCCTATATCCGTCAATTCCGGATCCAGCAGGTTCGCGCGATGCGGCGGCGAATGCATCCAGCTCACATGAATCATCTCTGCGCTTGGGCCCTCGGCGACGTTTTCCGCCACCTCGGTAAACCGCGCGCCCGCGCTGCGAACCCGATCTTGCAGCGGAGCTTCTCCCGAAAATTGGTGCGAAAGTGCATTGCGCTGCGCCATCAACAGCGCGTGAGCATGTGCCGCGGCGGCGAGATTGGTATTCCAGTGCAGTGGCGCCAGCCCCTGCGCAACGCGCTCACGGTTTGCATCTTCGAGCAGCGCGCGCTCGGCATTAAAAGTCTGCGGCACAGCGTTGACGGTAACTCTCGGAGACGAGAACAGCACCGCCACCAGAAACGCGATCGTTACCAGCCGAACGAAATAAGCATCGAGCTCGTTCGAAACCCCGCGCCTGCGCTCTGCTCGGATCGTGCGTGCCGATTCGTCGCCCCGCCCCGGTTTCCGCGACCGCAATTCATCAACGAGCGCTTGCAGCTTGACCCACAGAAATCCTAGCTGCCCGAATTTGGACGTGCCGAAACCCATGCCACGCTCCTCACTCCATTAAACACAACAGAGGAGTCAGGAAGGTGGCCGGTGAAGGACAGTCGTGTGTCGAAAGGAAGCTGGACCTGCGAACAGGGCAGAAAAGTCGAAGGAGCGGTTGAAATCTCGGTATTTAGGGATCTATAACGACCGGCGACGGTGCGCGGAATCTAGCCGCGAACGTGCACGGCGCTAAAGCTCAGAATCACATGCCCGCCCGAAGTCGGCCGCCCAAAGCTAAGCATCGGTTGAAACCGCGAGAACAGCAGCATCTGATCGAGTTGCCGCCGCAAGTCCCGGCTCCGCGGCCCCGACAAAATCTCATAATCCAGCATCTGCCCGTGCGCATCCACGGTCACGTCGAGCAGCAACCCGTGCGGCAGCGCCAGCTCCGCGTCGTGCTGATCCGGCGCCCAGGCTTCAGGATAGTCCGAGAGCGAAATGAGCTCCGCCGGTCGCAAAATATTCAGCGGCACATCGTTTTGCACTGCGCGAACGGTGATGCCGGGCACGATCAGTTGCAGCACAACGGCGAACACAACGATGGCCGAGAAGAAACCACCCGTCGCCGGCAGCGTAATCGGACGAAACACGTTGTCGAGCAAAATCTCGGCGCGGTCGCGCATCCGTCGCCAGCGCGATGGCGCATTGGGCGCATCCGTCGATTGCGCCGCGGCAACACGAATCCTCGTCGCCAGATTCGCCGGCGGTAGACCACGCGGCACGCGCGAAAGCAGCGCGCTCAACTTCCGGAAACGCTCCAGTTCCTCGCGGCAGCCAGTGCATTCGTCCAGATGCTTGCGCAGATAAATCCGCTCCTGCGCTTGTGTGGCGCCGGCGATCGTGCCATCCATATATCCAGCGAGTTTTGCGCGTACCGAGGAACAGTTCATGGCAGTTCCTCACCGGTGGAATTCTTGCGCAGGAAATTGTAGCTGGCCGCAAAGTCGGCCGCGCGTCGCTGCAAGCCTGCTGCGAACGGAGATGCCGTCGCCGCGTTGGCGCCGTAAGACAGCGTCGGAGCCGGCATTTCGATCACTCGCCTGCGCTCAACCTGATGCGAGACCGCTGGGCGCTCGTTCAGCAACGGTTCCAGCAAATCCTTCAGCGCTCGCCGCCCCCGCAAAATGCGCGACTTTACCGTGCCGACACTGCATTCCAGCACTTCCGCCACTTCTTCATAAGCGAGCCCTTCGAGATCCCGCAGAATCACCGCGCTCCGAAACACATCCGGAATCTCCTGCAGCGCGCGTTGCACCGCAGCCTGAATTTCATGCGCAGCGAACTGATCAAACGGCGTCTGCGCCAGGTCCTCAATTTCGATCACCGCGTGACCCTCTTCCGGCTCCGCATCGATCGACACGTTCTTCTGCAAATGTCGTTTGAACCAGCGCTTGTGATTCAGCGCTTCGCGAATAGCAATGCGATACAGCCAGGTCTTCAGCGAACTGCCCCGGCGGAAACTACGAATCCCACGAAATGCCTTAAGGAAAACTTCTTGCGTGCCGTCGGCAGCGTCGGCTCCATCGCCGAGCATGCTCAAAATCAAATTGTAAACGGGACCGTGATAGTGCGTGACCAGCCAGTCGAACGCGGTTTCCGAACCCGCCTGCAGCTCGGTTACGAGCCGGGTTTCGTCACCGCTCCACGTTAGGGCTCCTGCCCAGTCCGACATCGACGCCCTTTCCGGCTCGGCGGGAAAGCCCGAGCCTTCATGACCAAATGCCTCTTGGCCAATTGCTTCGGGGCCGAAAAAGCGCGACCTCTGCGCCGGTCTTTCAAACGATTCGGGCATCCATCCATCTTTCAGCCCGGTGTCGCTCTACTTCCTTAGACACCGGTACCGGCAGCCGTGTTTCCGCCGATGTGGCCATTTTGTCACTACAGGACTACCGCCGCAATGGGACCTACGGTTAGGACCGAGTATAGGCGGTCCCGCAATCATCTCAAAATACGGCCCGAACTACTCGACAGGGTGTTTGCGACACCGGTTTCTTAGACGTGGTGTTGCTTGGGAGGGCAAGCAGAAACTACATATTCCGCTGTGTTTTGGAAGCAATCTCGCTCCTATACGAATAACTGCCCGGCAAATCGTACTGCGGTGTAAGTAATTGAATTGGCGTGCTTTAGCGATGTGCAAAACTGGACATTGCCCTCGGATGCCGACGCGGGTTTATCCCTTGGAACCAGCATGGGCCGCACCGACTTCGGGCCCGAAATCACGGTGCTAGGCTGCCCCACGAATGGCCATTCAAGCGCCGGTCGGCCTTCGTGACTGAAATCGTATCTACCAGCACTCTCGTCCACTCTGGGGAGACGTCGTGAAAGACTCGCGTTTGAATGTGGCTGACAACGATCCGATGAACAAGACCCTCCGCTGGAACGTGATCGGGGTTTGCTTGGCCCTGTTGATCGCCATCGGATTCGTGTTCCTGCTGGACACCGGCGAACTCGTGGATTGGGTTGCCCGCCACCGCGGAAGCAAGCTCGACGAGACAATCGTAGTCGCCGTCGTTTTTCTTGCGAGTCTCTGCGCCTACTTTGTTCGTCGCTGGCTTGGGCTTTCATCGCGACTCTCCACCTATTCCGACCAGGGATCGGCTGCCGTGGTCGATCAGGCGAAGCGCGGACTCCGCCGTGACGCCCTCGGCATCGGTATCGCCTTGGTGGTGGCCGGCGTTCTCGTCTTTTTCTTCGACACGGGCTGGCTCATCCAGTGGTTGGCCGAACACAAGAGCACCAAACTCGACGAAATCATAGTCGTCTCGGTCGTCCTGCTGATCGGTCTCTCTTTTTTCTCCGTGCGCCGTTCGATTGAACTCACCGATCATTTGCGGCGCTATCAGGAGTTGCACGAACAGACCACGCTCCTCAATCGCCGCTCGACCCTGATGGCGGAACTGAGCGATATGCTCCAGTCGTGTCTGTCCTCGTCCGAGGCCTATCCGATTATAGCGAGCAGCGCTCAGGTCCTGCTGCCCGGCTCCGCTGGCGCGCTCTGCATCATCTCGAATTCCAGAAACCTGGTCGAAATGGTCGCCTCCTGGAAATCTCCTGCGCTCAAAGAGCCACTCTTCGCGCCTGAAGACTGCTGGGCGTTGCGACGCGGCCGAATCCACGCGGGCAGCAAAGAAAACAGCGCACTCACTTGTGCTCACATCGCGCAGCCGCAGCCCGGGCGAACGTTGTGCGTGCCCATGATGGCTCACGGAGAAACACTCGGTCTCCTCTATGTGGACAGCGGCTCGAACGCGGGCGAACAATCGATCTTCGGCAAAAGCGGTGATTCCAGCGAACAACTCGCCAAAACACTCGCAGAACAAGCTGCTCTCGCTCTCGCCAATCTGAAATTGCGCGAAGCTCTGCGCACGCAGTCGATTCGTGATCCGCTCACCAATCTCTACAATCGCCGGTACATGGAGGAGTCTCTCGACCGCGAGCTATCTCGCGCGGTCCGCAAGCACACGCCTGTATCTCTGATGCTCATTGATGTGGACCACTTCAAGCGGTTCAACGATACCTTCGGGCATGAAGCTGGCGATACCGTCCTGCGTTCGTTGGGGCATCTGCTGCAATCGCAATTGCGCAGCGAAGATATCGTTTGCCGCTTTGGCGGTGAGGAGTTTGTGGTGATTCTTCCTGATGCACCACTGGATGGGGCTCGCCAGCGCGGCGAGCAATTACGCGCAGCGACCAAGGAGCTGATAACAGAACTTCACGGCCAAACTCTTGGCCGCGTCACACTCTCGATCGGAGTGGCGACGTTCCCCGCCAATGGTGGAACCGGCGCTGCGCTCGTCGAATCTGCCGACGCGGCTCTCTATCGCGCCAAAAAAGAAGGCCGCGACTGCGTCGTCCTCGCCTAACGCGAAACCGTCAGGCTACTTGCTCGGCTTTGCCGCTTCCTTAAAGATCTCGACGAGCCGCTCCTCGATAACTTTGTCTTCGCCGTCCTTCAACTGCCAGACCGCAAACCCAAAGCTATTCGGATCCCTCTGCGATCGATGCTCCTCATGATGCTCGCCGCCCGGAGGCGCATTCGGATCCCTCCCCCGCATCCCGCTGGCCCCCGCCCCCATGCTCCCAATTCCAATCGGCCGCGTATCTGCCAGCTTCTGCATCACCTCGTGTCCCGTGATCTTCACTTTGCTCGGATCGATCTGCCAGCTATACCGCGGCGTCACATTCCCCAGCGCATCTCGATTGAACTCCCGCGGCAGCGCCGTCACTCCGAACTTCTTGATCGCATCCGTAATGACCTGTGCCCGTTCATCGAAAATCTTGAGGTCCGCGTCGAGATCCGAATTCACAAATAGCTCAAGCGCCTTCAGGAACCCAAAGATCGTTTCCTTGCCAACTTTGCAGCAGCGCCCAATCCGATCCTCCTGCGGGCTCATATTCAGCAGCGACCAGTGAATCAGCTCCTCTTTCCCGATCAACAAGCCCGACGCCTGCGGCCCGCGAATATCCTTTCCGCCGCTGAACGTCACCATGTCCCAACCTTGGGCCGGGTATTCCCAGAGTCGGTCCTTCGGCGGCACATCAGCCGCCGCATCATTAAACGTGTAGAGGTTACGCGCTTTTGCAATCTCGATGGTTTCCGCTCCGCTGACTTTCCCCTTGTCCGACAAAATATTCGTGAAGTGGATCGCCAGCGTCTTCGGATTGATCGCCGCAATCATCTCTTCGCGCGTCTCCACCTCAATCAACTTTGCGCCCGTCTGCCGTATCTGGTGATCGAACGCATAGCGATGACTCTTCTGAATAATGACTTCCGTCCGCGGAAAATCCGTCACATCCGGAACCGCCTTCATGCGCGGCTCGAGATCTTCCGTCATCATCCCCGAGTAGCCCACAACCATCGCCGCCGCAGCGCCGCCCGTCACTAGCCCCGTATATCCCGCCGGCGACTTACAAATCTTCGCGATAAATTTACCCGCCGCAACTTCAAGCTCATCGATCAATACAAAATGCTCATTCCCGCGCCGGATCAGCTCCATGACTTCCGGCCTCATCACCGACCCGCCAATCACCGTCACCGTGCCATTGATATTGACCAGCGGCGTCACCCCAAGCTCGGCATAAATATCCCCGGTCGAACCAAGCCCCGATGTGATCGGCACAATCGGATGGCCGTCAACGCCATGCTTCGGAGCTTTGTGCTTGCCGCCTACAGCCGCCGCAGCATCAGATTCCCCCGGCGCAATGAGCCCTCCCGTGATCGCTCCCAGCGCGCTCAAAAATGTTCGACGACTCCACGCAAACTTCGAACCCATATCGTTTTCCTCTCCAATACGTCGTGCGAATCGTGAGCGAATCAGTTATTTCTCAGGAACCGCAGGCGGACCAACAACCAAAGCACTGCCCACAATCTCGATCAGTGAATCACCAGGAATCCACTCCACCGCCATGCACGCGCGCGACGGAGCTTTACCCTGCGAAAAATACGTCCCGTAGATTTTGTTCAGCGCATCGTACTGCGCTTTGTGCGCGTCAAACCTCGCCTTCCCGGTAGGCATGGGAATTGTGTCCGCGTGCGGCAGGCACAAAAACACATCCAGGTGAATCAGGCTGTCCATGTTCGACCCCGCGCGTTCCACCGACTTCTTCAATGCATCCATCGTTCGCGTCACATGCTTCTCAAACGGATCGGTCACAAGAACGTGATCGTCCTTCCCATATCCATCGTTCGAACCCGTCCCAGAAAAATAATAAATCCCATTCTGCACATGACTGTTTCTCCGCGGCGCATCGGTCCCAGGCACTGCAGATGCCGCATTTTGAGCAGGCGCCGCCGATGCCGCCGGCTGCTGCGCCGAGAGTTTCGATCCGCCGGCAAAAACCGCCGCAATCGCCGCCATCTTTCCAAAGAAACCGCGTCGCGTATTTATGTCCATAACGTTTCTTCCTTTGAGCTCGAATTGGGAAAGAGCCTAAATAAAGTACGACCACCAATGCAAGCTCAACTCATCGCGCCACGCAAAAACATGTACGGGCGCAGCACTGCTGCGCCCCAAGTCCGCAAGTTCTCTGAATCTTGCCTCGACTTCTCTGACCTCTGTGCTCTCCGCGTCCTCCGCGGTGAATTCTTCGAATCACAGAAGTGTCTTCGCATGGATGTGCGAGGGTCGAAGTAAACTGTAACGAGATTTTCGGAGAGAGCAGCGTGCCCAAAAACTGGAAAACAAAACTGATTCACACTGATGCGACCGTCCCTGAAGGCTATCGCTCACTCACCACTGCAGTTCGCCGCGGCTCTACCACGCTGTTCCCCTCCGCCGCAGCCGCCACCGATCAGTGGGATCAATACAAAGTCGGCTACACCTACGGCCTCTACGGCACGCCCACCACGCTCGAACTAGCCGCCCGCATCTGCGAACTCGAAAAAGGGAAGTACACCGTCCTCGCCCCCGGCGGCCAGGCCGCGATCGCGCTCGTCGATCTCGCATTGCTCCACGCCGGCGATCACATTCTCGTCCCCGCCAGCGTCTACCATCCCAATCGAAAATTCACGACGACCGTCCTGGCGCGCTTCGGCGTCACCGCCACCTTCTACAAACCGGACATCGGTGCCGGAATCGCAGACCTGATCCGCGACAATACCCGCCTCGTCTGGACCGAAAGTCCCCAATCCATCACCATGCAGGTGCAAGACGTCCCCGCGATCGTCGCCGCGGCTCACGCGAAAGCCGTCAAAGTCGTCCTCGACAACACTTGGTCCGCAGGCATTCTCTTCGACGCGTTCGAACACGGCGTCGACATAACCATGCAAGCCCTCACCAAATATGTCGGCGGCCACAGCGATTTGCTGCTCGGCTCAATAACTGTGCGCGACGAAGCCCTCTACCAAAAAATCGGCGCAGCCCAGCAAGTCTTGGGCGGCAACGTCTCCCCCGATGACGCCAGCCTCGCCCTCCGCGGCATGCAAACTCTAGCCGTCCGCCTCTCATCCATCGAAGATTCAGCGCTCAAAATCGCTCAATGGCTCGCTGGCCGCCCCGAAATCGAGCGCGTCCTCCATCCAGCCCTCGCCTCCTGCCCCGGCCACGAATTCTGGAAGCGCGATTTCCTCGGCTCCTCCGGCCTGTTTTCGATCGTCCTGCGACCCGGCTACACCCATGACCAAGTCGTCGCCTTCGTCGACAATCTAAATCTCTTCAAGATCGGTTACAGCTGGGCCGGCGTAACAAGCCTCGCCATGGCCTACGATTTCGGCTCATCGACCGAACAGCCGCCCTACGATCACCGCATTGTGCGTTTGAATATCGGACTGGAAGCAACGGAAGACTTAATCGCAGATCTCAAGCAATCCCTAACGTCTTTGCCCAAGTAGGTTTGGTAGCGCCGGCATCTTGCCGGCGTTTTTCTCTTTTGTATGAACTCAGCACAGGTGAGGAATCTAAATTTGGTCGAGTGCCGATCGAACCTAGCGCCGGTTCGACCCGAACTGATAAACGATACTCGCCACCGCCCGAAAATTACTGAGCCCGCCAAACGTCGTTGGCGAAGTCAGAAACGATGCCCGGACATAATCCGCCGTACCACGCACCGCCCAGCGTTGCGATAGCCGATACTCCACGCCCCCACCGAACGCCACCGCCGGCTCATTGATGTAGCCCTTAGTGACTCCCTTCGGACTGATCAGAATTCCCGTAACTCTCGCCCCGCCACCCACCACATGCGCGAAGGTCGTCAACCGATTTCGGCGCGTGATATAGAAGACCGGCCCCCCCATATAGGTGAACGCGTCGGCGTGATGCGTGGTCGAATTGACGTCACCCGCTCGGGCATACGCGAAGTCCGCCTGCACTCCCCAGCGCGGCCGGAAATCGATCGTGAACGTCGTATCGAGTCCGTTGAGATTCGCCCGCTCGGGTTGCAGTGCCAAATTGAAATACTCGTACCCTAGGCTGACGTCCATCGACGGCCCAGTCGCCGAAACCTTCGGTCCCTGCGCGGCCGCTGGCGCGGCGCACAACAGCAGGCAAACAAGCAGCTTGGTCAGTCGGTTCATGATCTCCACAGCGGGCACAAAGCAATACCATCGAAAATTTTGGGGTCCGAATCCTGAAGGTGGGGTTGGTGGGAGCCGACCAAAACCCTTCGGATTTGTCTGATGCCGATTTTGCCCTCTGGGAAGGATAGCAAACCAAAAAACTGCCCCAAACGATATTTCCAGGTACGGTTTCCGTTACGTCATGGCTGTCCGGCCGGTCAGTTGCCGCCAACGAAACAATCCGCCAGACTCGGTCCAACGATCGATCCTGAGCGGCGCTAACTGATTGAATCTAGGCGGTTTGCGATAAGGAATCGAATGCTGACAACCGGCAAGAAAACAACCCAAAAAGCAACCCTCGGCAGCGCCCGGCGCGTGAAAAAATTCGCCAAGGAACGCGCTGTCAAACGCTGCCCATTCGTGGCTTCGGTCGAGGTCTTCGACGTGGGTACCGGGACCAAGTTAGTGGCGCGAACTTCCGAAATAGGCCTGGGTGGTTGCTACGTCGACGCGTTCACGCCATTCGGCATCGGTACCCACGTTGTGATCAAGATCACCCGCGACCAGGGCAGTTTCCACGCGAAAGCCCGGGTGGTTTACACCGACGCGACCTTCGGCATGGGCCTCAAGTTCGACGTGCTTGACCCCGAACAACGAACGATTTTGGAGAACTGGGTCGCGGACATCGTCCTCGCTGACCGCGCGAGCTGAGTTGCGTTTCAGGCAACGTCTAACAGGCTGGGTCGGCGATCTCGAAGGGATTTCTAAAGCAGAACGGAACCGCGCCTCGGTGCGCGGCGTTCCGTTTTGAAACCTCGTGCCGAAGTTGGAATCTGCTCATGCGTTTCTGCTCAAGATCCCAATCCGGGCCGAGCCCATCTATCGCGCTTTCAGCAATTTGGGTGAGTGACCTGACGTTACCTGATGGCGAGCGGTTTGCTTCTTCAGCGTGTTGCAAGATGAAGATCGCGTTCCGAAGGAACCCGTCACAACCTCATTCGGAGAAACGGACTGAATCATGGCGGCACGGGGACACTTGAAAACGGTCGAGTTTAAGCAAGCTGCATTGGCGGCGACGTCCTCGAGCGCCGTTCCAGACTCACCCGCCGTGACTCCACCAGCGAACTCATCAGCGCTGATACAGTCGTCGCTTGCGGCGCGACCCCTGACCTCGGCAACCGTAAAAGGCACCACCAACACCTCCTCGCCCGTCGCGTCAGTAGCCGCGAAAGGTACGCCAACTCCGCCTCGGTTCACCGCCGAGGAAACAATTCTCCTTCGCGGCCTTGCCTCCGGCGCGACATCGAAGGAAATGGCCGCCCAGATGAGACTGCCCCGCGAATCGCTTTACCGCCTGATTGGCGACTTGCGTCGAAAAACCGGCGCTGCGAACGATACCGCCCTCGCCGTCTGGGTCCTGCGTAATATGGCTGGCGGCACAAGCGAACGTCGCGACGGCAGCCGCTAGCTCACCACGCCGCGTCTCCATGACTGGCGAGTGCGCCATCTCGTCTGAATCGCTATACTGCCCGTCGAGGTGACCCACATGGCCCTGACGCCAGAAATGGCAACCGGCGCCCTCCGTATGGCGCTGATATCGATTAAAGGAGAACACGCCACAACCAAAGCCGTCCTCGCCGCGATTCCCCCAACTGGTGGCGACTACAAGCCCGAACCTGCCGCCCGAACCGCACTCGAAATCGCCTGGCACATCGTCGCCTCCGAGCACCGTTTCTTCTCTTCAGTCGTAAACGGATCTTTCGACCTCACGCCAAATCCCAAACCCGATTCGCTCAAGACCGGCGCCGACATCGCAAAGTATTACGATGAGGTGTTGCCCCAAATCCACGCGGCGCTCGCTGGTCTAACCGGTGAGCATTTGGCCCAAAAAATGGACTTCCGCGGGATGTTCCAGATGCCGGCCGTCGCATTTCTCGATCTGGGCCTTCGCCACTCCATCCATCACCGCGGCCAGCTCTCCGTCTACCTACGCCCCGCCGGCGGCAAAGTTCCTGCCATCTACGGCGAGAGCTACGACTCCAAAAACAAATAGTCCTGCGTGAAATAACTCGGCTTCCGTTCACGGCTTGTCTCGCTGTTGTAGGTGCGCAGCCTTGCCGCGCCCCATGTCCGCACGATCATTGCGTCTTGAGTCTTGCTGTTGGCGCGTTGTAACGCGAAACAAACAAAAAGGGCCGCGAAATCTCGCGGCCCTTCGTTTGCCTTTGGATGATCCTTCGATTTACGCCGTCGTCCCGTGGGCCCGATCGGCCTTGTCAACCGACGCTTCTCCGGTCGACGAAACCGCATCTCCGCCAGTACCCTTCAGAATCTGCTTCGCCCGCGTGACTTCATCTGAAGTTGAGCAGTGTACCGACAGCAGAATCCCGCCCTTCTCGATGACGCCCTCATAACGCTT